>ERZ802830.741-NODE-741-length-32180-cov-10.3632_pt1 | contig 32180 bp, 30 predicted proteins | sample MGYA00345654_ERZ802830 | MGnify/ENA primary metagenome ERZ802830 (study PRJEB30503, sample SAMEA104212375) | marine metagenome | biome: Westerlies Biome; feature: [SRF] surface water layer (ENVO:00010504) within the epipelagic zone...; material: water... | reverse complement strand
GAGTTAAAACAAGAAATAGCAGATTTAAAGAAGGAAAACACTGAGCTTAAAGGGGACGTAGAAGATGTTTATGTTGCGACCGAGGAAGCAGTCAAAGCTCAAGTGAAATTGACCAATAAATATTCTTGGGGTGGTTATGGTGAATTACACCACAATCGCTTAGAGGATCAAATTGGAACTTCTGATACAGATAAAATGGATTTTCATAGATTCGTACTATTCTACAACTACGAATATTCAGACAAATTACGATTTGTGTCTGAGCTTGAATTAGAGCATTCATTAGCAGGTGAAGGTAAGCCTGGTGAGGTTGAGCTAGAGCAAGCTTATGTTGAATATGATGTTACTGACAAAAGCTCAGTTACTGCCGGTTTGTTTTTGATACCAATTGGTTTATTGAATGAAACACATGAACCAGATACATTTTATGGCGTGGAAAGAAACGATGTAGAAAAAAATATCATTCCAACTACATGGTGGGCTGGGGGTGTAATGGGTAGAACAGAATTAGCCGATGGCTTGACTCTTCGAGTAGCTGCCCATGAGCCATTAGAAGCTACTACAAGCTTTAAGATACGTGATGGTCGTCAGAAAACTGCAAATGCAATTGCTGAGGATTATGCTTACACTGCGAACCTGAAATACACCGCAATACCTGGTGTAACTTTAGGTGGAACCATTAACTATCAAGCAGATTTTGCACAACAGACTGGTTTAGCTGTGGAAGAACTGACCTTAATTGAGGGGCATGCTGATATTCGCAAAGGACCGTTTGGTTTGAGAATGCTTTATGCTGATATCGATGTTACCGGAGCTGGTCCTGAAGCGAATGGCCGAGATAGTCAGAAAGGTGGATATATTGAACCATCATATAGATTCGCCGATAGTTTTGGAGTATTCGCTCGGTATGCAACATGGGATAACGAAGATGGTAATAGCAGCGATACTACATACCATCAAACCAATGTTGGATTTAACTACTGGATTGATCCACGTGTGGTATTCAAGTTTGATTATCAGGATCAGAATAATGGTAGTGCAATCACCAAAGAGTTAGACGGTGTGAACGTTGGGTTTGGTTATTCTTTCTAAAAGATAACTATATATCCAGCTATTATAATTACAGAGGAAATTTACTCTCCTATCTTTCCTCTTGTAATTATTTATATTTTGAAACTTTAAGGAAAGGGCATGTTTTTTTGGATAAATTTTGATGTGGAGGATGAGATAGTGACGAATATGGACAAAGATTATTTAATTTGGCTTTTAAGCGAAATGCAAAAAAAAGATAATCCTTGGAATGATGAGCTTAAGTTTGCAGTTCAATTGATTGAACGAAAAAATATCAAAAATTAATTATAGAAATAATTAATTAAATAAAACTTTTTTATAATTAACATCTCAATAATTGTTTGCGGTGAGAATGATTCTCATTTACAATTTCATGTATTAAATTTATGGTTTCTTATTGGTAATGATTTTATTTATAAATAAATTCGCGGCGTCATTTATATTAGCAATAGCATTTCTTGTGTTTATGCTGCCTGCAAATGCAAAAGGTGTATATCAGACGGAGGAAGATTTTTTGCTAGAGGTATTTAGCGGAAAGGTTCCTGATCAAAAAAGATTAATTTTAAAATCAAAATTAAGAAAGCCGATAGAGAAAATTTTAAAACATCCCTACTCCGGCATGAGAATTAAGTACTGGCAAAATAACAATCAAACAGCATGGATTTTAGAAGAAATAGGTAAAGAATATCCAATTACCTTTGGTATGGTTGTTAGTAATGGAAAAATTGCCAAGGCCAAAGTGTTAATATTTAGAGAGATAAGAGGGTGGGAGGTAAAGTACCCAGCTTTTACAAGGCAGTTTGTTGGCGCAACTTTTGATGGTGAAAAACTTGATAAAAATATTGATGGAGTATCTGGAGCCACTTTATCGGTTTGGGCAATGACAAAAATTGCTAAAATTGCATTAATCTTGGATGCATATGTAAATAAATCGTAATGAAAAAAAAATTGAAAAAGATTGTAGATCTTCATCGGTATGTTGGCTTAGGTATCTGTATATTTCTTGTGCATCTTGCAATCACTGGAATATTTCTCAATCATTCCATTGGTTTACGACTTGATAAAACCTTTATAACTTGGCCATGGTTGTTGAATCAATACAACCTCACGGTCCCTGAACCAGCAAATATTTTTACCATTGGTAAGAATAATTTTTCTACTATTGATGGTGAAGTTTTTTTTAACGATAAGCCAATTTTTTTGGCTGAAGAACAGTTGCTCGGTGTCAGCCAAAATCAAGATACTTTTATTCTAGCGAGTAGTTCAACCATAACTATGATCAGTAATGATGGTTATATAATAAACAAAGAAAATGTCCTCCCTTTTACTGTTAAAAATATTGGTATTTTTGGGGATGAGATTGTTATTAATGATAGTGAAGATAAGATCTGGAGTTCAGAATCGATAAATGGTGTTTGGGAATTAACACAAAATAGGGCTGTTCAATGGAGTATGGAGGGTTCTATAACCCCCATAAATCATGAAAAGATAAGAAAATATTTTGTGGGAGATGGTGTTAGTCTTGAGCAAGTTATTTTAGATTTCCATAGCGGTGCAATTTTTCAAAAAGCAGGGAAGTTATTTTTTGATATTATCTCAATATTACTGATTATTTTATCTTTTACAGGCATATGGCTATGGACCATAAAAAGAAAATATTAAGTTAAGTTGCCTTCCACAAATACCAGGCTGCAATTGATCTAAAAGGGCTCCATAATTCTGCAACTTTAGCTAAATCTTTGGGAGATATATTCCCTTCCAAAGACTTTAATATGCGGTATCGATTTCTTAAGGCTAAATCTGAATTTGGCATTATATCTATTCGCCCTAAATGAAAAATTAAAAACATTTCTGCGGTCCATTTACCAATACCCTTTATAGCAGTGAGTTTTTCAATAATATATTCATTTTGCATACCAATTAAATTTACATAAGATGGAATTAACTGATTTTTTTCATACAAAGCAATATCCAAAATGCTCAGGCATTTATTTTTTGATAGCCCACATTTCTTTAATTGATCCTTTTTCTCAAAAATATTGTTAGCTGTTGGAAAGGAACCATTGAAAAGTTTGAGAAATTTTCCCAGTATGGTATTCGCTGCCTTTGGATGTAATTGTTGATATATGACTGATTTAATTAGTGCTTGATAGGGAGGTAAGTTTTGATCTGCCTTGAGCGTGCAAGTACCTATCTGTGAGACTAAATTATTCCAATCATCGTCTAATAATGATAAAAAGGTTGCCCCTTCTTGGCAAAGCTCTTCACTACCAATTAATATGCTTTCCTGCATAATCAATGAAACGTCCAGAATTCTTAATATTAAGAGCATCAATTACCTCTATCATGCCAGAGACACTTTGCTCATCATTAATTAAAGCATTCATACCTCCCATATCAGTTTGTACCCAGCCTGGATGGAGCGTTAGCGTTGCAATGTCATAGGATCTGAGATCGTTCTCTAAGCTTCGCATTACCATATTAAGTGCTGATTTGCTTGAACGATATATATAAGAACCACCGCTAGTATTATCGTCAATACTTCCCATTTTGCTGGTGATAGAGACGACTTTCTTTAAGCCCCCCATTTTAATATTGGGTAATAAGGCTTGGATTACTTCATAAGGGGCAATACTGTTAATGGCAAAGCTCTCTAACCAAGCCTGTTTATTTGCAGAACCAAGTGAGCTCGATCTCCATATACCAGCATTATTAATTAGGATATCAATAGGGACATCTTTTATTTTGTGCGATAGATCTTCAATTTCCTCATTTATGCCTACATCTAAAGGGTATATTGATATTAAGTCACTCTGCTCAGCAAGTTGTAAAAGACGCTCAGCATTTTGTGGGGCTCTACATGTTGCCAAAACATTGAATTTTTTTTGAGCATATAGCTCAGTAAATTTGAGACCTAATCCACGATTTGCGCCAGTTATTAATATAGTTGGTTGAGTCATATTGTTATTTAAGTTTTTTTTATTTGAGTTAACATTTAGTCTATACTAAAAAATATTAGGCTATCAAGAGTGTTTATGAGAAATATTTATTTTATTTTATTTTTTATTTTTCCTTCAGCAGTATTTGCTCAAGAATTTGGCCAATACTGCACAACAAGTTTAGCAGAAGGAAATTTTAATAAGACCAATTGTAGTATTAAGTCAGAATTTGATGGGAAAGAATATTGTTTTGGGAATAAAGCCTCACAAGCAATTTTTGTGGATGACCCAAAGGAAGTTTTAAAGCTAGCGAATAATTTTTTCAGTAAAAGCACATCCTCTGATAGGAAAAAAATTACCCAAGAAGATGCAATGATTGCTCTAGATGATCCTGATTGTGATTTTTCAAATATGGATGCTGGATACCTTAACTTTAAAGGAAAAGACTTAACCCACTGCATTATGGTAAATACCAGTTTTTTTGGGGCTGACCTGCGTGGAGCTAATTTATCAGGGGCAAATCTTCAGAGGGCATATTTAAATCTTGCAAGGCTAGAGGACGCTAAATTTAATGGAGCTAATTTAGCTGGCGCCACTATTTTTCAACCCATATTTGGTAATACCTCTTTTAGGTCCGCTAACCTCGCTAATGCGAGAGTCATTGGGACATTAGGTAAGGTAGATATGTCTTCAGCCATTATAACTGAAGGTCGATTTGGGTTGGATGTGGGTAATCAGCCGATGGGTCAAATGAAATTTGATTCTTCTGGAGGTAATTTTGCGAAGTCAAACTTTCAAGGTGCTGATTTAAATATTGCTAGTTTTATTTTTGGTAATTTACGAGAAGCCAACCTAAGCAATACCAATCTTTATCGTGCTGAATTGATTCAAGCTGACTTAACAGGAGCTGACTTAACAGGAGCTGACTTAACAGACGCCGATGTGGATGGAGCAGACTTTAAAGATGTGATAGGTTTAGATACGGTAAAGGGATTTAAAACAGTTAAAGGAAAGTGTAAAAATTGCGGAATGTAATTTTTAGACAAAAAAATAACGCCTGATCAGACGTTATTTTTATATCAAGTATTCTTTAGTTTACTGATGATTTAAGTGCAGCACCAGCTTTAAAGGAAGGAACATTTCTTGCAGGTATTTTTAATTCAGCACCTGTTTGTGGGTTTCTACCTGTTCGAGCCGCTCTTGAAGATACTTTAAAAGTACCAAAACCAATCAATGTAACAGTGTCACCTTTTTTAAGAGCACCAGTTACTGCATCAACTGTTGCATCAATTGCGCGACCAGCTTCTGCTTTTGTGGAGCCAGTTGCACTTGCTACTGCTTCTATAAGTTCACCTTTATTCATGTAATCCTCCAAGTATGTATATATTGATATTTTTACTACAACCCACGCCAATAGTGCATGTGGTGCTAAGTAAGATTTACTTTGCCCATTTTATTAAAAATTGTCAACAAAAAATTGTGATTTATTAGCTTAGAGTACTAATTAAAATTATTGTATTAAATTTGAATGATAATTTTTGATTAATGTTACAATAATCAAATGGAAAAAATAAAACACGGCGGTTATAGGTTAGGAGCGGGACGAAAAGTTGGTACTGGCAGATATGGTGAGTCAACAAAAGTTATAAGGGTCCCGGTAAGCAAAGTCACAGATATTAAGCACTATATTCTTCGACAGCAATCACAGAATATCGATACTATGTTTAACGTAAAAATTTCAGATACACAACAATTACCTTTTTTTGCGCACAAGGTTCCAGCTGGTTTTCCTTCTCCCGCAGATGATCATGTAGAAAAAAGATTGGATTTAAATGAATATTTAATTAATCAAAAAGAAGCTACTTTTTTTATTGCTATTAGAGGCGATTCAATGATTGATGCCAGCATTCATGATGGTGATATTGTGATTGTTGATCGTTCAAAACAAGCACGAATCGGTGATATTGTATTAGCTTCAATTGATGGGGAATTTACCGTTAAAACATTGGCAAAATATTTGTCAAAGCCAAGATTAGTTCCAGCAAATAAAAATTATAAATATATTGATATTACGGAGAATATGGAATTTGAAATTTGGGGAGTTATCACCGGAGCAGTTAGAAAGTTTAAATAAGAATGATAGCTTTGGTAGATGTTAATAATTTTTATGTAAGTTGTGAAAGGCTTTTTAATCCTTGTTTACATGATAGGCCTGTGGTTGTATTGAGCAATAACGATGGTTGTATTATTTCTCGTAGTCAAGAAGCAAAAGACTTAGGCATTAAGATGGGTCAACCGTTATTTCAGGCTATTACTATTATTAAGAAATATAATGTACAAGTGCTGTCTTCTAATTATGCTCTTTATGCTGATATTAGTAGTCGCGTGATGACTTTATTGTCAGAATTTACTGACATTCAAGAAGTATATTCAATAGATGAATGTTTTCTAAATATGAATGGATATCACGATTTACCTCATATCGCACAGAAAATCAGGAAAAAACTATGGCGATATCTTCGTATGCCAGTTTGTGTAGGCATAGGACCAACAAAAGTTTTAGCTAAGCTTGCTAATAGATGTGCAAAAAAAGATCCTTATTGGCAAGGGAGTTTTATCACAACGAATATTGCTGAAGATAAAATGAATTGTATTATGAATTCTTTAGTAGTTGATCAGTTGTGGGGTATTGGTAAGTCGCTATCATTAAAGTTACAAGCTGAAAATATCTATTCTGCGTTAGATTTAAAAAAAGCTAATCCGATATTTATGCGAAAAAAATTTAGTATTAATATGGAAAGAATTGTTTATGAACTGAATGGAATCTCCTGTTTTATGATAGAAAGTTTTGATACGAAAAAAAAAGAAATTAGATGTTCTAGAAGTTTTGGTAAAAAAGTAACTCAGTATAGTGAGTTAGTTGAAGCTATAACAACTTTTGTTAGCCGTGCTTCGTTTAAAGCAAGAAGTCAAAATACTATAAGCGGTATGATAATTATTTTTGTAACAACAAATCCTTTTGATAAAAGAGTGAGAGGATATAAGGCTAATATTGCTATACCGCTTGAACCCCCCACCAACCATACAACAATTATCATTAAAGCAGCACTGAGAGGATTAAATAAAATTTATAAGGAAAACATCAGTTATACAAAATGCGGTGTTATTTTGAGTGGCCTAACGGAAACTGAAAAATTACAAGAGAATCTTACGTTCTTAAGAAATAAGGAAGCTGGAATGTTGGTTGGGACAATGGATAGCATAAATAATAAATTTGATAAACATAGCTTACGTTTAGGCACACAACCACTCAAACCTACTTGGGGAATGAGGCAATTAAATAAAAGCCAGTCATATACGACTTCTTGGGATGATTTGTTACACGTTAATTAATCTAAATTATTTATTTTTCCAGGGTGAAGCTTAATAAAAAAATCATCATTTTGTAATTGTACTTTCCATCCTTCAAAATAGAGCTCACTAACCGATGGATTCAACTGAAGTTTAAAAGGGGCCGTACCTTTATGTGTCATCCTTTCTCCCTTAGCAAGGTTATAGGTCTTCAATATATTATTTGAATCTATGGTACAAAAGGTTTGGGCTTCATCAGATATTATGAAAAAATACGTAGCAGGTTTTTCAGGATTCTTAGTAGAAAAATTTGTCAAATCAGTTGCGGTATCAATAGTGCAGATAAAATCAAGCGCTACATTGTCAGGAGCAGATGAATCATAATTAATTTGGGCCACTTCGGCTGGTGTATCGTTTTCATTTATTTCGATAGGCAACGTATTTTCATAAGCTTCTATAGGTATGGGATCTGAGATATTATCAATTGAATCATTTAAAGTTAGATAATCAACTTCTTCTTCTGGTAAATTAAAAACAAAAATATTTGCGAAAAGAAATAGCACTAAAGCAAGAGGTAAAATAAACGAATATTTTTTTATTTCTATATTTTTGACATCATTTAAAATATTATCCTCATTATTTGTATTATTGTTAACAGGGATAACCTTGTCGATAGGAACGACCAATACTTTTGCATAGCGTTTAATTGATAATTTCTTAAAATGGTCATTAGTAAAACCAGTAGCTAAATTTTCTTCAATAGATTTAATTTGATGTTCATTTAGGGTAAGTTTTAGAGCAATATCAACTCTTGAAAGTTTTTGTTTCTTCCTTTCTTTTAGGAGTACTTTTCCGTTGTATTGCAAGGATTCCTTAGCTTTCATAATTTAAATAAACCTAAAAGCAATGATTGCAACAATAGTGGGTGGAATTGCACCCATAAGCAAACCAAGAGGAGCTATAGCTTGTTCGGGAAAATGTTTTTTTAAAATAGAAATACCTGCAGGATTTGGAGCATTTGCAATCACAGTTAGACCACCACCAGTAACTGCTCCAGCAACCAGCGCAATTTTAAATTCATCGGATAACCCTTCAACAAGAGATCCAAGGTATGTAAGAGCTGCATTATCGGTAATAGCAGTTAATGTCGTAGCACCAAAGAAAACGACGTCTGAGCTCATGGACATTAAGGTAGGCTCTAACCACCATCGTTGAACTCCGCCAAGTACCACGAGACCAGCTAAAAAGAATGCTACCAGCAAAGATTCTTTGAGTATGAGTTCATTTTGAAATTTTTTATACGCAGTAGTAAATCCCAGGAAGAATAAAAACAAAGCCATAAATACAGCTGCGTGATGCGCAAAAACAACCACCCCAATGAGAAATAGCATATGAACGGAAGTAATCGGTATGGGCATTTTTAGCGTATTATTTTTTTCCTTAAGTTTAATGAGTTTTAATTCATCTTTAAAGAACCATACTATTGCTAATGTATTTACTAAAACGGCTATAGCTGCACGCCAACCAAAATTAGTTAACATAAAATGTATATCCCAATTCCATGTATTACTTACCATTAGAACAGGGGGCGCTGCAAAGGGAGTCAACGTTCCTCCAATAGAGATATTTACAAACAATACTCCGAGGGTCGCATACTTAAAACGTAAACTCATTTCTTTACCAAAATAATTTACTCCAATAAGCATCGCAGCTAAAGTCATTGCCGCAGGTTCCGTAATAAAAGAACCCAGCAATGGGACCAAGCTCAGTAATAAAAAATAAATGGCTATTTCTGTTTTAATAGGAACTAAGCGAGCTGTAGCTAAGACGATATTCTCAGCTAGTTGAAGTATGGGTTTAGAGGCTGCAATAACCATAATCACAAATACGAACATGGGTTCGGTATAATTTCTAGTATCCACATATTGAATAGCTTTTTCCGAACCATCAATACCAAACATAAACAATATCAAAACCATTGCCCAAAAACCAAATACTACCTCTACCTCACCTAAAAGATGAAGAATGCCGGAATGCTTGGGATGAATATGAGCCAGGTGCAGAAAGTATTTTGTTGAAAAGGTATGGATAATTGCAATGGCAAATAATGATGCGCCTATAATATTAAGAAGTGTAGGATTCATATATTGTATAAAGTTATTATGTTTAAATGAAAGCGATATTCTAGCATTGCATTGCATATACGGATTATATAAATATGATGATTTTGTTAAAATTAAGAACGTAGTAAATTGAACTACATTAATTGAAAATTAAAACAAAAAAGGAATTCATGAAGCAGCTTACCCAACAACAAATCAATCAATTAATGATGATGCATCAAAAGGGTCTTTACAAGCAAGCTATAGTTGAAGCAAATAATCTGATTAAAAGTTTTCCTAATGAGTTAATGTTGTTTAATGTTTTGGGAGTATGTTTGGAGCAAGAAGGGGAATTTGAAAAAGCTGCTAATGCATACAGGCAGGCAATTAAAATAAATCCTTCTATTCCCGAACTTCAATTTAATTTAGGTGCGATGTTATTTGCATTAAATGAAAGTGAAAAAGCCATTCCCTTTTATAAAGAGTCTATTCGGTTAAATCCAAATTTTACCGAGGCGTATTTTAACTTAGGAATATTGTTTCAAAGTCAGTCCAAATTTAGTGATGCTATCTCAAATTATGATAAAGCTCTCAATATTCAGCCTGGTTTCTATGAGGCTATAGCTAATATTGGTTCTATCAAGCAACTACAGGGTGATTTAGACATGGCTATTGAACTTTTCAAAAAATCTTTACATATAAAAGAGGATGCTAAGGGACATTATAATCTTGCGGGTGCTTATCGAAATCAAGGTGATTTAATTTCAGCAATTGAACACTATAAAAAGGCGGTACAGTTGGGCGCCAACGAGGCTGAATTTTATTCAGATCTTGGCGATGCGTTATGGCATGATGGCCAAATTAAAGAAGCTAAAGAATTTTTAAATATGGCTGTAAAAGTTGACCCCAAACACCCTCGTGCAAATTATCAATTAGCAGTTTTTTTATACGACAATAAACAGTTTAAAGATGCGATTAAGTATTTTAATGAATCCCAATTTGAGGATTGGCAAGAACGTACATTATATTGTCATTATAAATTGAAAGATTTTGAAATTTTTAAAGAAAAATTAATCCCCTTAACCAAGACTAAAAATAATTCACCTTTCCTAGCAACCTTATCTACCCATTATGCACAAAATTTTAAGCAATTAGATACATACCAATTTTGCCCCTCTCCTTTAGATTATGTTTGCCATAAGAAAATACCTGAATTAAAAGCAGATAATTTTAGTTTAGTAAAAGATTTACTTCATGATATTAATCAAGCAGATATTGGATTGAGAAAGCAAAGTAGGCTGACAGCAGGCATACAGTCCTCTGGTAACTTGTTTAAAAGAAAAGAGAAATCATTTAAAGCATTAAAAAATGCTTTGGTAAGTATTTTGGAAAATTATTATTTGGATATGAAACATAACCAATGTGAGTTTATTCGTTCATTCCCAAAAAAAATAGAATTCAGTAGTTCATGGTTCGTAAAAATGCAGAATGGGGGTCACTTGAATTCTCATATTCATGAGGATGGATGGATCAGTGGTGCTGTTTATCTTTCAATACCCTCCCAAAAGCAATTATCTAACGAGGGGGCTATTGAGTTAAGTACGGATGGTGATGACTACCCAAGACTGCATAAAGAGTTTCCTAAAAAGACAATTTTGCCTGAAGTTGGTGATGTAATATTTTTTCCATCTTCAGTATTCCACAGAACCATCCCTTTCAAATCAAATGAGGAACGTATTTGTATCGCATTTGATTTAAAACCAGAAGAATATTAGACAGCATGAAGTTTTTTAGCCATTCTTTGTAAAAATTCCATGGCGATATGGTTATCCTCTTTGAGGAGTTGTCGCATTTCTTTTTTGGGTATGACAATAATACGTGCCCAATCTGAAATTACAAAGGTAGAGGCTACACGCGGAACTTTATTTATCAAAGATTGCTCTCCAAAGTATTGACCAGCAGTTATTGTTTCAACTACCTTTCCATTTTTAACAACACCAATCTCACCCTCAATAACAAAAAATAATTTTTGATCATTTTCACCGTCAGTAAATATAATTGTGTCTTTCTTGAGATGTTGGCCAAAATATTCCATAAGCTTTTTATGAATAGGATGACGATGAATATTTTTGATAGTAAATAATGTTTTGATAAGTAAGATTTCCTTTTTATGGAATGCAGCAATTACTTCAGCACCAATTAATAATGCGGCGGTGTTTAAATAAAGCCAAATGAGAGATATAAATAAACCTCTCATTCCACCAAAAAAGATTCCATAATATTCACTAATATAGTTAAAAGAACCAAATGTATTGCTTAATATAAACCAAGAAAAACTTGTTACAAGACCTCCATAGAATATATGAATAAAACGAATTTTAAGGGGAATAAATATTTTAAAGAAAAGGGATACTACGGTTACTAATAACGAAAAAGACAATATGGATGTAAGCAAAGTTTTTTCAATGATTGGCACATAATTTATGAAAAAATTACTTGCCTGGATAAGATATATATTAAGAGAGGTATAGATAAACAAAAGAACCATTATGACGGTTACTGAAATAATATCCATAATCTTTTCTTTAAGAAAAGCATTTCTTTTTTTGAAGCTAAATATGTTATTAAAACTTGATCGCAAGCCAGACGTGAGTGGTGTTGAACCCAAAAATAAAATAGTAATCCAAACAAAACCCCAAGATGCTTTTCTTGAGGATACCTTTCCAACCTCATCCATTACTCGGTCACTCATTTCAGGCAATAATAAAGCAGTAATATTTTGAAGTTTTTCTAACGATAGCAGAGAACTACTTAGCCACTGACTAAAGAAAAATAAAATAAGAAGAATAAGGGGTATAAATGCAAATAAGGCAAAAAAGGAAATGGAAGCATTTACTGCTAGAAAGTTTCGACGCTTAAAGCTTGATAATATTTCTTGGAGTATGAAATAGTTTTCGTTTTGTTGTTGTATAAAACTTTTTGTAACAAACCTCATATAGCTTTATAAAGACTTAAATTTTTCTGTTGCCTTAATCAAACTATCCAATGTACCTTCTTCCGATGCTGAATGCCCTGCATTGGGAACCATAATAACCTCTGCCTGAGGCATTTTTTGCGCAACTTCAAAAGCAGTTTTTGGTGGGCAAACCATATCGTATCTTCCTTGAACAATAACCACAGGTTTATTTTTTAAGATTGTAATTTTCTTGAGGATATCTTCACCATCAATAAAACAATTATTTTTAATATAATGAAGCTGCACTTTTGCTCTTGCTAATTCAAAATCAAAGTCTATATCATTATTATTATTTTCGTTTGCCTCACTTGGCATCATTTTTAGAATACTTCCCTCAAAGGTATTCCATGCAACTGCTGCCTTTTTCGCTTGTTCTAAATTTTTGGAAAAAACAAGGTCAACATAGCTTGATACTAAATTTAATTTATTGATGTGAGGTTTATGATTTAAAAGAACCGCATGTAGCTCTGGAAAAAATTGATCTACTTCGTTCAAGAACCAATCAAGCTCTTGCTTTCTACTTAAAAAAACTCCGCGTAGAATGAGCCCTTTGGTGTATTCTTCAAACTTGATAGCGTAAGCTAGTGCTAGCGAACTTCCCCAAGAACCACCAAACAAAATCCATTCCTCGATATTAAGTTCTTTTCGAATACTTTCCATGTCGTGGATAAGATCATTAGTGGTATTGTTTAAGGTTTCACCTAAGGGCGTACTCTTCCCACATCCTCTTTGATCAAATAAAATAATACGGTAATGTTCGGGATCAAAAAAGCGTCTTTGTTTAGGACCAGTTCCTCCTCCGGGGCCACCATGGAGAAAAATAATTGCCTGACCGTTGGGGTTCCCAGATTGTTCGACATATATATTATGTCCATTGCCAGTGTTAATAAACGAGTGGTGAAAGGGTTCTATTTCAGGAAATAATGTTTTGGTTAAGGCTGATTCCATAAGTTTCAGATCTCTCTTTTAATTAAATAAACAAAAGGTTTATTGTAAAGCAAAAAATTACCTAATTCTTGATAAGTAAAATAAATCAATAAATGTAACTAAATTGTTACGAAAGTGTTGCAATTAAATTTCTAGAGGTATAGAGTGCTTATCAAGTACAGAAACTTTGTACTACGAGCATACATTCCATTTTGCTTTATTAATTCCTAAAGATGTAAGTCTTAAAGAATATATAAAGGGGACTGTTTGCTTTTTATAAACCCTTAGTTAAAACTATGGAGATTTTTATGCAATTAAATAAAATCAAATTAGCTCTTGGTTTTGCTGCTGCTGCTACTATGGCTATGCCAATGGTTGCTTCAGCTGCTGCTGATCAAGAAAAAGCTATGAAAAATGCTAACAACTGGGCTCACCCACGTGGTCAGCATGACAACCAAGCTTATTCTAAGCTTACACAAATCAACAAAGGTAACGTTAAAAACCTTAAAGCTGCATGGACTTTTGCTACTGGTGTAAACCGTGGTCATGAAGGTTCACCTTTAGTTATTGGTAACATGATGTATGTACATACAGCATTCCCAAATAACGTTTACGCTTTAGACCTTAACAACGATCAAAAAATCGTTTGGTCTTACTTCCCAAAACAAGATCCTAGCGTTCAAGCAGTTCTATGTTGCGATAACGTTAACCGTGGTCTTGGTTTCGGTAACGGTAAAATCTTTTTACAACAAAACGACGGTATGTTAGTTGCGCTTGACGCAAAAACTGGCGCTAAAGTTTGGGATGCTTCAAACACAGATCCTAAAGTTGGTGCTACAAACACTAACGCACCTCACGTTATTAATGACAAAGTGCTTACAGGTTGTTCTGGTGCTGAGTTCGGTGTTCGTTGCTTCATGGCAGCTTATAACATTGACGACGGTTCACTAGCATGGAAAGCAATGTCAACAGGACCTGATTCAGAAGTTTTAATCGGTGCTGACTTTAACAAAGAAAACCCACTTTACTCTGCTCTATCAGTTTACGAAGATGTAAACGGTGGTAACAAACAAGGTGGTTCTTTCAAAAAAATCCCTACTGACCAACTTCAAGGCGGTGTAGCTGATCTAGGTGTTAAAACTTGGCTCAAACCACAAGCTGTTAAAGATGGTTGGCAGCATGGCGGTGGCTCTGTATGGGGCTGGTGGCCATATGATGCAAAAACAAACTTAGTGTACTACGGTACAGGTAACCCATCAGTTTGGAACCCAGACGTACGTCCAGGTGACAACAAATGGTCTATGACTGTTTTTGCTCGTGATTTAGATACAGGTATGGCTCGTTGGGGTATGCAAATGACACCACACGACGAATGGGACTATGACGGTATTAACGAAGTTATCCTTTTCGACAAAGGTGGTAAAACATACGCTTGGCACCATGACAGAAATGGTTTTGCATACACATGGACAGCTGCAGAAGGTACTCTAATTGCTGCTGAAAAAGTGCATCCATTCGTTAACTGGGCTTCAGACGTTGATCTGAAATCTGGTGTACCAAACAAACTTGCTGAGCACTCTACTCACCAAGATTACAACACTAAAGGTACATGTCCAGCAGCTCTTGGTACTAAAGACCAACAGCCTGCTTCATACTCACCTAAAACTGGCTTAATATACTCACCACTTAACCACGTATGTATGACATACGAACCAGTTGAGTCTAAGTATGTTGCAGGTCAGCCTTGGGTTGGTGCGACACTTACTATGTTTGCTGGTCCTGACGGCGTAATGGGTGGCTTTGCTGCTTATGATCCAATGACTAACAAAAAAGTATGGTACAACAAAGAGAAATTCTCAGCTTGGGGCGGTTCTTTGAACACAGCTTCAGACTTAGTTTTCTACGGTACTTTAGATCGTTGGTTCAAAGCTCTTGACGCGAAAAGCGGTAAAGAACTTTGGAAATTCCAAGTTGGTTCAGGTGTGATTGGTAATGCATTCACATATGCACACAAAGGTAAACAACACGTTGGTGTCCTATCAGGCATCGGTGGTTGGGCTGGTGTTGCTATGAACCTTGGTCTTACAAATGACACAGACGCACTTGGTGCTGCTGGTGGTTATAAAGAACTAACAAAATACAACGCTGCTCCTGGTGGCGGTGGCTTAACAGTATTTAGCCTATAATCCTTCGGGAATATAGAACTAAACACAGTTTAGTTAGTCTTAGAAACACCCTACTTCGGTAGGGTGTTTTTTTTTGAACATAATTTAATAGTAAATTGCAACATGAAGTGAATGTTTAATAGGTATGAGATTAGGGATAATCATGAGTTGAAAGTCCTTTAATCGATAGTATAATGACGCAAACTAAATAGAGGAATAAAAGATGTTAAATAAAATTATAAGTGTTGCACTGATTGTTTTAATGGGCAGTTTTGCAAATGCCGCAGATTCTATTGATGTAAATCCAGATATGGGTAAACCAGGTCAACCTGCTCGTGTTCCAAAGGACAATGAGTTCAAGGTCTGTGCTGATCAAGATAATTTACCGTATTCTAATTCAGCAGGAGAAGGTTTTGAGAACAAGATAGCGGAGGTATTAGCAGCAGACTTAGGTAAAGAATTAAGTTATCAGTATTGGCACGACCGTTTTGGTTTCTTGAGAAATACTCTTAATGCTTACCGGTGTGATGTCGTTATAGGTACTAATACTACGTATGATGCGCTAAATACTACTAAACCTTACTATCGTGCAGGGCATGTATGGGTATACAGAAAAGATAGTGGGTATGATATTAAAGATTGGGATTCTCCTGACTTAAGAAAGGGTACAATTGGAGTTAATGATAAAAGTCCGGTTGCGGTTGCATTAAATGCTAATGGGTTGATGTTTAATGCCAAACCTTACCGTATTCAGCGAGATCTTAATACTTCACCAGGCGCTAAAATTGATGATCTAGTCAATGGTGATATTGATGTGGCTATCGAGTGGGGACCGATTGGTGGGTACTATGCTAAGAAAGCTGATGTGGATCTAGTTGTGGTTCAAATACCTGAGTATGCAAAAGATGAAATGAGATTGACTGGTAAAACATACTGGAATATTTCAGCGGGTGTACGAAAGAAAGACAAAGAACGTCGAGACGTCATTGAAGCTGCGATTGAACGAAATATCGATAAGATCTATGCAATTTTAGATGATTATGGCATCCCATTCCAAAAACCATCTTTTGAAGATAGGTTGGACGGATATAAACGTCATCAAAAATAAAAGTTTTTACATTTTTCTTTTAAAAATTTGTTGTAAATGATGCCATAATTATTAAAAATAAAGTAAAATATGCTTTATTAAGAAATAGTGAAAGTTCTTTTTATTAACCCTTTTAACAGGAACCATTAATATTTTAGACTGTCTCCTAAGGGAGGGAGAGAGAATTAAAATATGCTAGGAGAGAATATGTTATCAAAGAAAGTACTTGTTTCATCCCTGCTCGCAAGTTGCTTAGCTTTTTCAGCAAATGCTGGCGTTAAATTAACTAAAACAACCGATGGTAATGATTTTACTGAAGAGCTTAAAGGACTAGCAAAAGCTTTTGGTGATACCAAGAAAAAAGACAACGTAATGACAGAAGCAGAAAAAGTTTTCCTTGAGACTGGAAAAAATATTTACGTTGGCGACGCTGCTGCTGAAAAGCGGGGCAAAAAAAGGTTTGGTTACTGGTCATGTACCCAGTGTCATGGGCCAACAGCAAAAGGCCAAGTAGGACCTGGATTGGTAGGACCTACATTCCGTTATCCAAAAGATATTACCAACCAAGGTATGTTTGAGACTATTTGGTATGGTACTAACGGTGGTATGGGTGGAAAAGGATACGGTGTTATGGCTCCAGATGATGGAATGACTGTTGATGAACTCCTAAAAACAATTGCCTGGGTTAGAACAAATGGTAGCCAAGGTGTTACAGGAAATGAAGATGAAAATATGAAAAAACTCCTTAAGAACGACTAGTTTTTTTATGAATTAAATAAACAATTGAGGTATAATGCCTCAGTCGTTTTTTTTTGTACTCTCATTCCTTTAAAATTCACACAATGGTAGAAAATTTACATAAGGTTGTTATTGTCGGTGGTGGCGCTGGAGGCCTTGAGCTTGCTACAAAATTGGGAGATTCTCTTGGTAAGAAGAACAAAGCTCATATCACCCTCATTGATAGTAAAAAAACTCATGTGTGGAAGCCTTTATTACATGAGATTGCCGCAGGAAGCCTTAATGCCGATAAAGATGAGTTAGATTATTTAGCTCAAGCTCATTGGCATCACTTTAATTTTCGATTAGGTAGGATGGATACTATTGATCGTGAAAAAAAAGAGATTTCACTGGAGCCTTATCACGATTCAGAAGGTGCACAAATTATCCCTAGAAGAAATTTTGCATACGATACATTAGTCATTGCCGTGGGAAGTACAATTAATGACTTTGGTATAAAGGGAGCAAAAGAACATGCTATTGCGCTTGATACACCTCAACAGGCTGAACGATTTCATCAAAAATTACACAATGCTATTCTTCGAGCACAAACTCAAGCTGATGCCATACTTCCTGGTCAACTAGAAGTTGTGATTGTGGGTGCTGGAGCAACAGGAGTAGAGCTAGCTGCAGAACTTCATAAAGCAACAAGAGAAATGACAGCATATGGACTGGATAAAATTAATCCAGACAGAGACATATCTATATCCCTTATTGAGGCCAGTGATAGATTATTACCTGCTTTACCTTCAAGGATGAGTCAATCAGTAGAAAAAGAGCTACGAAAATTGAAAGTGAATTTATATATAGGTGAGCGGGTTACCGAAGTATCTAATAAGGGAATAAGAACCCATAAAGGAAGGTATATTAATTCTGCTCTAGTGGTATGGGCCGCAGGAATTAAAGCCCCTAGTTTTTTACGAAACCTTAACTTATCAATAAATACCATTAATCAAATTGAGGTCCTATCAACCCTGCAATCTAAGGACGATCAATCAATTTTCGCTCTAGGGGATTGTGCGGCATGCCCCCAAAAGCCAGGATCAAAAAGCATGGTTCCTCCAAGAGCCCAATCAGCACATCAACAAGCATCTTTATTAATTAAATCTATTAAAAAAATAATATTGCAAAAAGACGCTACTTTACCTACATATACATATAAAGATTATGGCTCTCTTGTAAATCTAGGAACGTATTCTACTGTAGGGAACTTAATGGGATCATTAACGGGAGGGAGCATGTTTGTTGAAGGCTTAATAGCACGCTTTATGTATCTTATGTTATATCAAATGCATTTGTGGGCTTTGCACGGACCCACCATGGTTACTTTACGGTTAGTTGCTAAATTTATTACAAGAAGAACCGAGGCACATGTAAAGTTACATTAGCTTTTAGTATTTGCATAATATTGACTTATTATGACCATTGCCAGAAGGACAAATAAACCGAATATAAAAACTATGCCATTGATTGGTAATTGGAGACCTACCATCAAGGTGTAGGTGCCACTTAGGATAAGAATCCCTAGATTTTCACTAAAATTTTGTGCAGCTATTGAGTGCCCGGCTCCCACTAATATATGCCCTCTATATTGCAGCAGTGCATTCATAGGAACAATGAGAATGCCACTCATAACTCCAATGGCGAACAGCACTAAAGCAGCCATTTGCCAAGAGGAAACAAACACCATAGAACATACTAAACATCCCATTATAATTCCTGAAGGAAGAATCTTGATGGAATCTTCCATGCGTACATAACGAGATGAAATAACCGCACCAAAGGCGACGCCAAAGGCAACAACAGCCGTTAATTTTGTTGCTTGGTCTAAGCCATAATTAAATGCAAATGCAGCCCAAGCAATAACTACTAATCTTAATGTAGCTCCAGCACCCCAAAATAATGTGGTTACAGCAAGTGATAATTGTCCTAAAGGATCTTTCCCTAGCTTTACAAATGATTTAAAAAAATCTTTCACAAGGAACCAGGGAGTATTTTTTTTAAGGCTATGATTTATGGGTAGGATTGGTATGTACCTATTAAAGATTGCTGCTAATAGATATAATCCGCTAATAATTAATATTGAATAGCTAAGATCCATTTCCTTGCTTGCCAATTCTCCACCAATAACTGCGCCAAGTATGATGGCTGCTACTGTTAATCCTTCCACCCAACCATTAGCTGGAACTAAAGATTCCTTGGGAAGTAATTCTGTGAGAATACCGTATTTTGCAGGGGAATATGCTGCAGCACCAATGCCCACAATTCCATAGGCATACAATGGTTGAAGTCCAAAAAACATTGCAATACATCCAACAAACTTGATTGAGTTGGCTATGAACATGACTTGACCTTTGGGTTTAGCATCTGCAAAAGCTCCAACAAATGGGGCAAGCACGACATATGCAATAACAAAAAACTGCAGCAGAAGCGGTTCATGCCAATTGGGGGCGTTCGTGCTGGCAATGAGGGCAATAGCAGCAAATAATAACGCGTTATCGGCAAGAGCAGATAAGAATTGAGCTGTCAGAAATGGGTAAAAACCCTTACTTTGAATTGGTTTAGAGCGTCTCTGCAGCATAATCGGCAAGCCTCGAACGTTCCCCACGCATAAGTGTTACATGACCATTGTGGTCCCATCCCTTAAAACGATCGACAACGTAAGTTAAACCAGAGCTTCCTTCAGTGAGGTAGGGCGTATCTATCTGCGCAATGTTACCTAAACAAACTACTTTTGTTCCTGGACCTGCTCGGGTAATCAGTGTTTTCATTTGTTTTGAAGTTAAATTCTGGGCTTCATCAATAATAAGAAATTTATTCAGAAATGTTCTACCACGCATAAAGTTAAGCGATTTTATTTTTATACGTGATCGTATAAGATCTTGCGTAGCTGCTCTCCCCCAATCTCCAGCATCACCATCTGATTTATTTAATACGTCTAGATTATCCTCTAATGCACCCATCCATGGTGTCATTTTTTCCTCCTCAGTGCCGGGAAGAAAACCTATATCCTCTCCAACGGAAACGGTTACTCTAGTCATAATTATTTCACTGTAAATTTTTTTATCGAGTACTTGCTCAAGAGCAGATGCAAGGGTTAAGAGTGTTTTACCTGTTCCAGCTTGTCCTAGAAGTGTAACAAAATCTATATCAGGATCGAGTAAAAGGTTAAGTGCAAAATTTTGTTCTTTATTTCTAGCATTAATTCCCCATACATTAAATTTAGTGAGTGCATAATCTTGAACAATTTGTAGAGTAGCTGTTTGCCCTTCAATTTTTTTGACTATGGCATGAAATGGCTTATCAAACTCATAGAATACAAATTCATTAATGATAAAGTCTTTACAAAGTGGGCCCGTAAGCTTGTAGAACATTCGCCCTTCCTCTTGCCATGATTCCATAGATTTGCTGTGGTTTTCCCAAAAATCCTCAGGAAGCTCAGTGATACCAGAATATAAAAGTTCTGTGTCATCCATCACTTTATCATTGAAATAATCCTGTACCTCAATTCCTAGAGCACGTCCTTTAATCCTAATATTAATATCTTTAGAAACGAGAATGACTTCTCGCTTGGAATTCTTCTTTTTTAAATCCAATACAATACTAAGGATTTGATTGTCAGCGATACTTCCTGCGAGCATTGGAAGATCATATTCAATAGGGTTTGTTTGTAAGAATAAACTTCCTGAAACATGAGGGTTAGCTGGTGAATTTAAGGAACATCCTTTATTAAGATCTACGATATCAATACCCATAATTTCTTCTAGATATCGACTTGTTTGCCTGGCATTTCTTGCAACCTCAGAAACTCCTTTTTTATTGTTATCGAGTTCTTCTAAAGTTATCATAGGGAGATAAATATCATGCTCCTCAAATCTAAATAGACTAGAGGGATCATGAAGGAGTACGTTGGTATCGAGCACAAAAAGCTTGGAGGAAATTTTTTTAGGCATAAATTTTAAATCGTGTATTTATTGATTTTGAAGAAATTCAATTAACTCTTGAACATGGCCATTAACTTTAACACCTCGCCATTCGTTAATTAATTTACCTTCAGTGTTTATCAGAAAGGTACTCCTCTCAATACCCCTTACCTTTTTACCGTACATATTTTTCATTTTTATGACATCAAATAAGTTACATGCAATTTCGTCAGCATCACTCAACAGCTCAAATGGAAAACTATATTTGGCTTTGAATTTTTCATGAGATTTTAACGAGTCCCTGGAAATACCAAAAATTTCAGTATTAAGGTTTTGGAAAATATCATAGTTATCTTTAAAATCAATACTCTCATTTGTGCAACCTGGGGTAGAATCTTTTGGATAAAAATAAATAACAAGATTTTTGCCTACATAGTTACTGATAGAAAAAGTAATGTTGTTTGTTCCTTCTAATGTTAGTTCTGGCACGGGTGAATTTATTTCAATTTTACTCATAAGATTACCAATATAATTAATGTATTTTGATTAATTATACCTAAATTTGTTCATAATTTATGATACAACTCCCTCCATATATTGCACAAATACCATCCCCCCTTTTTCTACTAAACCTTGTTCTGATGAGAGCACTATAAAACAATTAGCCTCTGACATAGAACTTAGAACGCCTGAACCTTGACTTCTTGTTGGTTCGACTAACAATTTATTATTTACCTTAGAAAGAACACCGCGTTGAAATTCCATTCTTCCTGGTTTTTTGAATATTTTTTTGTTACATTCAACTTCAAAAGTTGGTGGAGGTGAGTAGTTAGCAATCCCCATTAATTTTTTTATAGCTGGTTGAACCATTTGATAAAAGGTAACCATCGCCGAAACTGGGTTGCCCGGTAATCCAAAATAGTGAGCATTTTTAATTTTTCCATAAGCCAAAGGACGACCAGGTTTAATAGCCAGCTTCCAAAATAAAATTTCTCCTATCTCAGATAAAATTTCTTTCATAAAATCCGCTTTACCGACTGATACTCCACCGGATGAAATTATTACATCAGCAATTTTTGATGCTTTAAGCAATTCCTCTTTAATTTTTTCTTTGTCATCTGGCACATTTCTAAAATCAATTTTTTTTATATTTAGTGATTGCAACATAGCACCAATAGAGTAATGATTGCTGTCATATACTTGCCCAGATTTTAAGGATTTACCTACTGCAACAATTTCATCACCTGTTGAAAAATAAACCGCTGTAATTTTTTTAAAAACAGAAACTTTACTAATACCTAATGATGCTAAAAGACCAATTTCTGCCGGCCTTAAATACTTTCCAGACTGAAGAATAATTTGCCCTTTATGGATATCTTCGCCAATTTTTCTAATATTTGCTTGAGATTTAGGACATTCTTTAAGTCGAATTGCATTATTAGAAATTTCAGTTAATTCTATGGGAACTACTGCGTTAGTTCCTTTAGGTATTTTCCCTCCCGTCATGATTTCTATGGCCTCACCCGGTTTAATTTCATAAACTTCTAGCGATCCTGCAAGAATTGAACCTACAACATCAAAGCTTAAGCTATTATTTTGATCAAAATTAATAGCATAACCATCCATAGCTGAATTATCATAATTTGGGACATTGGAATTGGATTTAATGTCATTTGAAAGTACTCTTCCTAAAGCTTCATCAATAGTTACTGTCTCTCTCTTTGCTATGGGATTGATAAATTGTGAAATCCATTTTTGGGCAGAATAAAAATCCATTGAATTAGGATCATATTCACTTAAGCAACCAGGATCTTTTGCTAATTTGGTAAGGCTTATTTTTTTATTCATTGGTTATAGGTTTGAGATAATAAAATTTGATATTTCTTCAATATTATTTAAATTTAAACAAGGCACAGAAGCATCGAATTGTTCGTCGGAAACTATAGCAATAACATCTTCATCTTGCAAAAATAATTTCTTTTTTGAATGTGCTGGCCGGTAAACTTCGATTTTTTTAAACTCACCCCCTCTTAATCCTTCAACAATTATAAGGTCAACATCTTGGTCCATTTGTGCGATCATTTTTTCTAAGCTCTCAGATTCTTGGGTGTATTCTGTGATTAGCGCTGATCTTTTATTATTAAATATTAGTGTTTGAAAGGCGCCTGATTTTCGAAGTCGATAGCTATCTTTTCCAGGAGAATCAATATCAAAATTGTGATGAGCATGTTTAATAACGGATACATTAATATTTTTTTGTAATAAATCAGGAATCAATTTTTCTATCAAGGTGGTCTTACCTGTACCACTAGATGCAGCAGTAATCCCAATAATAGTTGGTATTTTCTTACTCATCTTGGTATTTTTTTAGTGTTGATGGATCGTTCATATTTACAAATGCTTTATCATCAAGAAATTCTATGCCTTGAAAATTATTAGCTTTTACCCAATCCATTAATTTGTAATTTTTTGCTTCAATAAAAGACGTTATATTACTTATTACTGAACGGTGACATAATAAAAAAGTGGGCTCATATTTATTATTTACTAATGGTAAAAGAGCTTTTATATTCTCATTATTTTTCTTTGCGTACATTTTTTTTACTAAATCACTTGGAAGAAAAGGGCAGTCATTGGGGCAAAATTGAATCCATTCCGATTCAATTTTTTTTAAAGCACTAAACATTCCTCCTAAAGGACCTATGCTTGGCTGAACTGAGTCAGAAAATTGAATGTCTATAGGAAATTCATCTAGTACTTTATTAGTATTTATCCATACTTTATTAACTTGTGGCTTTATTGTTGCCATGACATGACTAATTAGTTTTTTTTTATTAAGCTTTATCAGTGATTTGTCTTCACCCATTCTGCTTGATAAGCCGCCAGCAAGGATTACGGCATCGATATCCATATCTTATCCACCTGTATGAGACATAAATCGAACAACTGCAGGCTTATTTTGCTCAAGATTAAATTCATGAGATTTAGGTTTTATTTTCATGCTATTTAAAATTGCATCTTTAATGGGTTGATCGTTATTAGGATATTCTCTTAATAACGGCATAAGCTCAATTTTATCGTCCTGCCCAAGACACAAAAACAGTTCCCCCTTACAGCTTATCCTTACTCTATTGCACTCTTCACAGAAATTGTGACTATGCGGGGAAATGAGACCTATGCGACTTTTTGTACTAAGAATTTGCCAATACTCTGCGGGACCTCCGGTACGGTAATCAATTTTATCAATTAAATAGTTAGCTTTAATTTTTTTTAAGACTTCATCATTACTCGTGAACGTACTTTTTCTTGAAAATGCTGTATCACCCAAAGGCATTTCTTCAATAAAAGAGATATCTATATTTTTTTTTATTGCAAATTCAACCAGATCAAATATTTCATGATCATTAATTCCCCTCATTATTACTGTATTCAACTTTATTTGCTTTAAACCGATATTGATAGCATGTTCAATACCATCTAGGACATTACTCAAGTCTCCAGTCCTTGTCATTTTTTTAAAATTTAATGGATTCAAGCTATCAAGGCTTATATTTATTCTCTTGATGCCAGATGCCTTTAGCATTTCAGCTTTTTTCATTAATTGGCTTGCATTAGTTGTTAAAGTTAATTCTTTTAAATCTTTATTTTTACTTAGATTGTTAAAAAGAGTATCTATATTTTTTCTTACCAAAGGCTCCCCGCCAGTAATTCTTATCTTTTCAACTCCCATGGAGATAAATATAGAGGCAATACGATTAATTTCCTCGAGTGTTAGTAATTCTTTCTTTGGTAAAAATTTCATTTGTTCTGACATGCAATATATGCATCTAAAATCACATCGATCAGTAACTGAAATGCGAATATAATTAATTTTTCTATTGAACTGATCAGTAAGTTGCATGGTCGTATTAAGTGAAATTAAATGGTTTTATTAAAAAATTAAGTTAATTGTAACAAGTTATGCTTTAGAGGTTAAAGTTTAAGTATAATAACGCAACAAATTACAAGAATAAAATATGGAATTATCTGAAAACCAAAAAATTATGATAAATAAGCATGTTGAAGCTTTCCTTGATAAGCCTGGCGCACTTTTACCTTTGATGCATGCTATTCAAGATGATCTTGGTTTTGTCCCAGAGGATTCATATCCTATTATTTCGAAAGCATATAATTTATCAGTTGCCGAGATTCATGGTTTTGTGACCTTTTATCATCACTTTAGAACTCATCCTTCTGGTAAAAATATATTACAGATTTGCAGAGCAGAATCATGTCAAGCAATGGGTTCAGAGGACATAGAATCTTATTGCAAGGAAAAGCTTGGTATTGATTATCATCAAACCACTAAAGATGATGCTATAACTTTAGAACCTGTTTACTGCTTGGGAAATTGTGCATGCTCCCCAGCAGTCATGATAAATGATAAGGTCGTTGGACGTGTGACTACCGATAAAATTGACAGCATTATTAAGGCTCATAAATAAACTTATGACATATAAAATTTACATTCCAATCGACTCTACCTCCCTTTCACTCGGAGCGAATGAAGTGTATGAGGAAATTAAACGAGAGGCTTCAAAAAGAGAAGTCGACCTCACAATAATTCGCAATGGTTCAAGGGGTTTATTTTGGCTAGAGCCTCTGGTTGAGGTTGAAACATCCAATGGAAGAGTTGCTTTTGGTCCAGTTACTGTTGGTGACGTTAAAAACTTATTTGATCAAGAATTTTATATAGGAAAAGATGGAGATCTTTGTTTAGGTTTGACTGATGAATTACATTGGTTAAAAAATCAAGAGAGATTGACATTTGCTCGAGTCGGTATAACAGACCCAGTTAACATTAATGATTATGAAAAATATGATGGCTTCAAGGGGCTAAAAAATGCTTTAAAACTTGATTCTCAATCAATTGTAAAGACAATGACTGATTCGGGTCTCCGAGGAAGGGGCGGAGCGGCTTTCCCTACCGGTATCAAATGGCAAACAGTTTTAGATACTCCATCAGATACAAAATATATTGTATGTAATGCTGACGAAGGTGACTCAGGTACCTTTTCAGACCGAATGATTATGGAAAATGACCCTTTTGTTTTGATAGAAGGGATGATTATTGCAGGCATAGCGGTAGGTGCCGAATATGGTTATATTTATCTACGATCAGAGTATCCAGACGCGCAAAAAGTGTTAAACAAAGCAATTGAAACTGCAAAGAACAAAGGTTTCTTAGGAAGCAATATTTTAGGGTCTAAATATAACTTTAATCTTGAGGTTACCAAAGCTGCTGGAGCCTATATATGTGGTGAAGAAACCTCTTTGCTAGAGAGTTTGGAGGGTAAAAGGGGTATGGTAAGGTACAAACCGCCACTTCCAGCAATAGAGGGTTTGTATGGTCAACCTACAGTGGTTAATAATGTTATTACTCTAGCAACTGTGCCCATAATTTTAGATAAAGGCTCGGAATTTTATGCAAACTATGGCATGGGTAGGTCTAAGGGCACGCTTCCAATTCAGCTTGCAGGTAACCTTAAGCAAACAGGATTAATTGAGAAAGCCTTTGGCATATCATTAAGAGAGCTATTATATGACTTTGGAGGAGGCTCTTTCTCTGGCAAACCCATTAAGGCTGTTCAAGTAGGTGGACCCCTAGGTGCATTTTTGCCAGAACAACAGTTTGATACGCCATTAGATTATGAAAAATTTTCTGAATTAAATGCTGTTGTTGGTCATGGAGGTATTGTTGCTTTTGATGATACGACTGATATGTCAAAAATGGCGCGCTACTCCTTTGAATTTTGTGCTATTGAATCTTGTGGAAAGTGTACACCTTGTAGAATAGGCTCTACTCGCGGGATGGAAGTCATTGACAAAATCAAAGCAGGTATTGATCAGAATAAGAACGAAAAATTATTGAGAGATTTAGGAGATACCATGGTAAATGGATCATTATGTGCTATGGGTGGAATGACTCCATCTCCTGTAATTAGCGCCTTAAATTTTTTCCCTAGAGATTTTGGTCTTGAAAAGAGAGAGACTTAGGCATAAACTTTAAAAAAACCTTGTGAAATAACTATTTAGAAAAAATATGGATGATACTAAAGACTTTGGAACACCCAAGAAGAACAATACAAAAACTATTAATTTAACGGTTGATGGTTTTCCCGTTTCTGTTCCTGAAGGAACCTCAATCATGCGCGCAGCATCGGAAGCTGGTATAGGTGTCCCGAAACTTTGTGCGACTGATAGTGTTGATCCTTTTGGCTCTTGTCGATTATGTCTTGTCGAAATTGAAGGTAAGCGTGGCTATCCTGCCTCGTGTACCACCCCAGTTGCGGAAGGTATTCAAGTCAAAACACAAACACCTAAATTGGAAGAGCTTAGAAGAGGTGTTATGGAGCTTTATATCTCCGATCATCCACTTGATTGTCTGACATGTGCAACAAATGGTGATTGTGAGTTACAAGATATGGCCGGCGCTGTTGGACTAAGAGATGTGAGGTATGGATATGAAGGAGAAAATCACCTCGATTCTAAAAAAGATGAAAGTAACCCATATTTTAGCTTTGATCCCTCTAAATGTATTGTCTGCTCCCGTTGTGTGAGGGCATGTGAGGAGGTGCAAGGAACATTTGCACTGACAATTGATGGCAGAGGTTTTGAATCTAAAGTGTCAGCAGGTAATAAAGATTTTATTGATTCAGAGTGTGTATCGTGTGGGGCTTGTGTTCAAGCTTGCCCAACTGCTACTCTGATTGAAAAATCTATTATCGATAATGGCGTCCCTGATAGGTCTGTAACTACTACTTGTGCATATTGTGGTGTAGGTTGTTCTTTTAATGCCGAGATTCAAGGAGACAAGGTAGTACGAATGACTCCAAATAAGGATGGAGGAGCGAATCATGGCCATTCTTGTGTTAAGGGAAGGTTTGCTTGGGGCTATACGACTCACAAGGATAGAATAACTTCCCCAATGATAAGAAAAAGCATTAAGGATCCTTGGCAAAAAGTAAGCTGGGAAGAAGCAATATCTTACGCAGCATCTGAAATTAAAAGAATTCAGAGTAAACATGGCGGTGATTCTGTGGGAGCTATTTCATCCTCAAGATGTACGAATGAGGAAGTTTACGTTGTGCAAAAATTGGTGCGAGCTGCTTTTGGTAATAATAACATTGATACATGTGCAAGAGTTTGTCATTCACCTACAGGATATGGCTTAAAACAGACATTAGGAGAATCTGCAGGTACCCAAACTTTTGATTCAGTCCAGAAATCCGATGTAATTATGATAATTGGTGCAAATCCAACTGATGGACACCCAGTATTCGCATCCCAAATGAAAAGGCGTTTGAGGGAAGGCGCTAAACTTATTATTGTTGATCCTAGAGAAATTGACCTTGTTGATAACTCGGTCCATATTAAAGCTGACTATCATTTAAAATTAAAACCAGGAACAAACGTTGCAACTATAAATGCACTATCCCATGTGGTAGTGACCGAAGATCTAATCCAGAATGATTTTATCCAGGAAAGATGTGATATTGAGTCGTTTGACATATGGAAAGAATTTGTATCGCTAGAAAAAAATTCCCCTGAAGCACTAGAGCAAGAAACAGGTATTCCAGCAAAAATTATTCGTGAAGCAGCAAGATTATTTGCCAGTGAAAATAATGGTGCAATTTATTATGGCCTTGGGGTTACCGAGCACAGCCAAGGATCGACCATGGTTATGGGTATTGCTAACTTAGCAATGGCAACTGGAAATGTAGGTAGAGAGGGGGTAGGAGTAAATCCTCTGAGAGGTCAAAATAATGTTCAAGGTGCCTGTGATATGGGATCGTTCCCACATGAGTTCCCTGGTTACCGACATGTATCCGACTCAACTACCCGTGCTACCCTAGAAGATGCTTGGGACGTGAAACTACAAGGTGAACCAGGCCTTAGAATACCTAATATGTTAGATGAAGCTATTTCTGGTAAATTTAAAGCACTTTATTGTGAGGGAGAAGATATAGCCCAATCAGATCCAAATACTCAGCATGTGACCCATGCCCTTGAATCAATGGAATGTGTAATTGTTCAAGATCTATTTTTGAATGAAACAGCAATGTATGCACACGTCTTTCTTCCTGGATCATCTTTCCTTGAAAAGAATGGTACTTTTACAAATGCTGAGAGAAGAATATCACCTGTTAGGAAAGTAATGGAGCCTAAGAATGGTTATGAAGATTGGGAGATAACAGTTATGTTATCTAATGCACTTGGTTACCCAATGAAATATAAACATGCAAGTGAAATAATGGATGAAGTAGCAAGACTTACACCAACCTTCAAAGGTGTGAGTTTTAAAAAACTTGATGAATTGGGAAGTATTCAGTGGCCATGTAACGATGAGAGCCCTGAAGGAACCCCAACAATGCACATCAATGAATTTGTAAGAGGAAAGGGTAAATTCTTTGTTACTGAATACGTACCAACCTCTGAAAAAGTAAATAGTAAGTTCCCGTTAATAATGACCACAGGAAGAATTTTATCTCAATACAATGTGGGTGCTCAAACCAGAAGAACTAGTAATGTTAAATGGCATGATGAAGACTTGGTTGAGATTCATCCGCATGATGCTGAAGAGAGAGGTATTATTGAAAATGACTGGGTGGGGATTACAAGTAGATCTGGTGAAACAGTGTTGCGCGCAAAAATAACTGAAAAAGTTCAACCTGGCGTTGTTTATACCACTTTCCATCATCCAGAATCTGGCGCGAACGTTATCACAACTGATAATACTGATTGGGCAACTAACTGCCCAGAATTTAAGGTTACCGCGGTGCAGTTAACGAAAGTTTCTGAGCTATCAACCTGGCAAAATCAGTACAAAGACTTTAGCAAAAAACAAATTAATCTTGTAAAAAAAGATGATATTAAGGTTGATTAGGTTTTTGAGTGAAGACTCACAAAATCATTCATTCTGATAAGTCAGTTTTTAAAAGTCCGACAGTTAAGAATGGTATAAAGAAAGATTCTGTTGAATGTATCGCTGAAGAAACTCCAATTGCTATGGTGTTTAACGGTATTTCCCATGTAGTTATGATGGCAACTCCTGACAACCTTGAAGACTTTGCTAAGGGCTTTTCTATCTCAGAAAATATAGTTAGTGATATCGAAGAAATTTATTCAATAGAGGTTAATAGATCTGATGTTGGTATTGAGATTGATATTAATATATCTAACGAAGCATTTAATAAATTAAAAGATAAAAGAAGAAATTTAATTGGTAGAACAGGCTGTGGTCTTTGCGGAGCAGAAAGTTTAAATCAAGTTTTCAATCATCATAATTCCATACAAGCTATTACTCAACAATCAGTTTTTAGTGCAAAAAATATTTCACTAGCACTTGATCATATATCCAAACATCAAATTATTCAGCAGCAAACTGGAGCAACACATGCTGCTGCTTTATGTAATCAAGATGGAAAAATATTATTTGTAAGGGAGGATGTTGGCAGACATAACGCATTAGATAAATTAATCGGTGCTTTTTATAATCATGACTCTTTAAATATAAAAAATCCTTTTATTATTATATCCAGTCGGGCTAGTTATGAAATGATACAGAAAGCAGCTACTCTTAAAGTGGCTCTTGTAGTTGCAATATCAGCACCAACTGCGTTGGCAGTTAGGTTGGCCAATAAATTAGGAATTACTTTATTAGGTTTTGCTCGAGGTAAAAATTATAATATTTATACACACAAAGAAAGAATTAAATAGTAGAATCCTGTGCATGGAAAAAGATCATCTAATCACAATGGCTAACCAAATAGGTAGTTTTTTTAAAAGTTACCCCGATCAAGAATATGCTGCTAATGAAATAGCTTCACATATGAAAAGATTTTGGGCTCCCAAAATGAGGAATATGATAAAAGATATAGTTGCTAGATCGGATGGAGACTCCCTTGATGATATCGTGAAGGTTGCGATTGAAAAATATCTTTAGATTTTTTCTGATAGTAAAATATAATAAAATTTATCTCTAATTCTTTTTCCAGTCCAAATCTCGTTCCAATTTATGTATTCAGCAGGTATTTCATTCCCACTATTTAGAGCAACCAGAGCTAACCTACATTTCTTATCAGTATTTATTGAGTCAATTGGCACTATTTTTGTATAGTAGTGCAATAAATCCATTTGGCTGTTAGACATATTCCTTGTATATAAGCAACTTGAAGACTGAGCTATAAAAGGCTTTATTTGGGAATAAATATTTTTATGGCTTTTATAATTATCTATGAAAGGACCCCATAACATAATTAAAACAACCCACAACATTGTAATTCCAATAGCCCAATTAGTGATAGATGATCTGTTAGTAATTTTATTTGTAAAGGCATTTACTGACCAATAAGTGGTGAGCACAAGCGCAAAAATAAAATTCAATATTTCAAAATTTGCTGAAAAGTTTCCAGACAAGAAGAACATACGTTCAAATATTTTTTCAGGAAAGCCTGTTTGCATGGCAAACCAACCTAACCAAATAAGAAAACTAAAAAAACCAAAAATTAAAATACCAAACCAATTTAAAGCACTTGCATAACCTCTTTTAAGCAAGTCAATAGAACCAACTGCTAACAAACAAAAAGGGATTATGAGGGGAAGCCAGTTTATTTGATCTTCACGAGGACTAAAAGATATTAGTGTAAAGTAAACAAGAATAAAAACTAAAGGCAATAAGAATTTTTTTTGTGTGATGATTTTTTGATAATCTCTACATAAAATCCAAATTGCTAGAGGAAACGCAGGCCAGGTAAACCAAGCAATTCCTTGGAGATTGTAC
>ERZ802830.739-NODE-739-length-32222-cov-8.09305_pt1 | contig 32222 bp, 32 predicted proteins | sample MGYA00345654_ERZ802830 | MGnify/ENA primary metagenome ERZ802830 (study PRJEB30503, sample SAMEA104212375) | marine metagenome | biome: Westerlies Biome; feature: [SRF] surface water layer (ENVO:00010504) within the epipelagic zone...; material: water... | reverse complement strand
CAAAAGGTGAACCCGGTACTAAAGGTGCAACCGTTAAAGGTATAAAAGGAGCACCAGCCGCAGCACAAAGTACTCAAGGTGATAAAGGTGAACCCGGTGCTGATACCGCTGATAATAAAGGTATAAAAGGAGCACCCGGTGATAAAGGTGCAACGGTAAAAGGACAGAAAGGTGCAGCAGCCGCAGCACAAAGTTCTCAAGGTGACAAAGGTGCACCGGGAGTTGATAGTTCTGATAACAAAGGTTCTAAAGGTGAGCCCGGCGCAACAGGTTCATCCGTCAAAGGACAAAAAGGTTTAAAAGGAGCCGCAGGTGCAAAGGGCGGTAAAGGTGCAAAAGGTACTGGTGGCGGAGGTGAAGGCGGTGAAGGTGGTGACGGTGGTGTTGGTGCTAAAGGACAGAAAGGGGCAGCCGGTAGTGGAAGTGTTACTGTAAATACTTCAAGTGCAGCAAACTCTTTACCATTCTATAGTGCAACCGGTACAATAGACGAAGCAAAGGGTACTAATGACGGTAACCAAGATGGATTCTTTGGTGTTAAAGACCCAGATGGCAATTACCCTCAATTACACATGTATCGATTAGATACCAGTACTGAAAACACAAACGGTATTGGAGCAATAAGGTTTGGAAACAGTACCTTTGATACTAATTTTGATGGAAGTCACCCTAACGTAGTAATAGGAGTTGTAGGTGGAAGAAGTAGTACAGCTCATAACACAACAACCAGTCCTTCTAGGTTATATTTCCAAACGACAGGTTACAGCACTTCTTCAACGAGTGCTGAAACTCGTTGGGAGATGAGAGCTGTTAGCCAAGATGAGGGTGGTGCTAACAGAGGTCTACATGCAGGTGACCATGGTAACGTTCAAGCGATTTCCCAAGTTCAAAGAGGTGGTACTGCAACAACAGTACCAACTGTTGGAAGTAGATACATATATGCTTATGCTGAAGATGGAGGACCAATTGCAACTGGAACTACAAACATCATCGATATTAGAGATACAAGTATAACTGATTTAAAAACTGGACAAACATTTGAAATATTTGCAGAAATAAATAATGCTGCTTTAGGAGGTGTTAATTCCACTATTCAAGTTCAAGCAAATTGGGTAGGAGCTGGTACTACTACTAAAACAATAGCTCAAGGTACTGGGGGTGCATTCTTTGGATATATGAGATGTGTATATATAGATGCACAAAATTCCTTTGGTGGCCAACAAAATGGTTGGTATGGATTATTTGGAGCAGACCAAACAAGTAGTGGAGCAGTGAGCATCACATCTTAGAGGATAATATGATAGAAAAAGAGAAAATAGAATTATTGATTCGCATGGATGAAAGAATTAAGAACATATACAATAGAATGGATAAGTTCGAAACTCTTTTTACAAACCACCTACACCATCATGAGATGTGGGAAGAAGATATTAAAAGACAAGTACGTTGGTTGGTAGGTTCAGCATTAACAGCTGCTACTGGTATAGGTGCTTGGGGGATGATGTAATGACAATAGCAAGAGACTCGACATTAGATTTAAACCAGATAGGTACAAGAGTTAGACTACTCACAGGTATAGAAGCTACGGAAGTAGATGATACAGATTTATCAGAGTTAGTAAGTATGGCTATCGAGTGGGTCGAAGACCAACTAGGTACTACTTACACAGTAGACAGTAAAAACTCACATGATAACGCTGTTATATTTTATACCTCTTATCTGACAAGTATAGCGCAGAACGGTATGGGTGTAGAAAACCTTAAGGTAGGAGATTTGTTTGTATCATTTGCAGATGAAGAACCTTATAAAAGATTTGAACAAATGGCATTAGATGCACTCAAGACTGAAACAGCATTGAGTATTAAGATGACATCTTACAATGCAGACCCAGACCAAGGCAGTGTCAACTGGCACAAGAATATTGACGGTAGTGATGGTACACTAAACGTCAGACAAAAACCGAGAAATTTATAATATGGCTAGCACGGTAAAATTAGGTTCAGTAAACTTTCCTAAGTTATTAAGACATTTAGGACATCGCACAAATCAAGTGCGTGAGATAGTTTTTGCTAGAGACCCTATATACCGTAAAGAAGTTATGACTACAAAAGCTGACAGTGCATCAGGTAGAGGTAGTGGTACTACAACACTATCTGGACCAGCTGTAAACTTTGGTTATGAAGAAAGTAGTTTTGCAGCGCAATCTGCGGGCACTAACACTGCTTACCATGTGAATACACCAGAATTGATATTCCCCGGCTTAAAAGCCATCCAAAGCCCTATTACAAGCCGTTCTGGTAAGCTAGAGAGAACAGGACATAGGATTTCAGGAGAATGTACGTTTTACATGCCTTCTATGGGCTATATAAGAGCCTTAGATAACTTTAGCGAAACAACACAATTTGATGAGATAGAAACTTATGACAAACTTATAGATATGGAAAGAATAATACAAAATCCATCAGATGTGTCAAGTACTGGAATTAGAGGTGAAATTTCATTTCCAGATGCTACGGCAGGATATGAAGTTGACAGAATACAATTTAAGATTAAAACTAGCGGAACGATAGATTATATACAACTATCAGGTAATATAGGTGGCAGTGCAGCCACTCTCAAATGGGATGGCACCTTGGCTCTATCAAGCAGTGTATTCACTACAATAGATATACCTGTTAGAAATATAGCAGCTAGTGATACAACTACTATCTACAAAGACGGTACAGCCTCTACCTTTACAGCAGCTATTACAGGAAGCTTTGATATAGATAAGCTATATGGAGATAGTACTAATGAATTAAGCTCCCTTATAGTGCAATTAACAGGCTCTGCCTCAGTAGAGCTTAAAGATGTATATTTATATAAAGAAGCCGAATGGCGTGTGGATGGTATAAAAGACTATAGAGATGAACTTATGGAAGTTAAAGCTGTAAGAGTAAGAGGAGATAGAACATCAAGGAGAAGAGCATATGGCTAGAAGAAAAAGTAGAAGTAAAGTAAACGAAGCAGGCAATTACACAAAGCCAACTATGAGGAAACGTTTGTTTCAGAGAATTAAAGCTGGTGGTAAAGGTGGAGCACCCGGTCAATGGTCTGCACGTAAAGCACAGATGCTTGCGAAAGCATATAAGAAAGCAGGTGGAGGATATAAATGACTGGATTTTCAGCACATATAATGAATACAGAGATAGGTAAAAATGGTAAATGTCCTTTATGCGAAGCGACACTTAATGTAATATCTGAAACTGATGAATTTATTAGATGGCAATGTAGTTCCTGTGAAAAAAATTGGGGAAGAAGTAAAGAGGTAACCATTGACTGATGAGCTCACGTAAAAAGTCACAAAGGTCACTGAAGAAGTGGACAGATGAAGATTGGGGTTATGTAACTAAAAAAGATGAGAAAAAACCCAAATCAAAAAGGGGTAGATATTTACCAAAAAGAGTTCGAAGTTCGCTAACGCCCAGCCAAAAGGCAGCTACAAATCGAAAGAAGCGTAAAGCTGGTGGTGTGGGAAGTCGAGCTAAATATTCAAAAAAGATAGCGAAAGGAGTAAGAAGGAGGAAATACTGATGGCGTATAAAGTAAAAAAGAAGAAAAAGACATCAAAGAAAAAGAAGTATGGCTACTGAGAAAGTAAAAGGAGTAAGCATGGCAGGTCTTAACAAAAGACAAATAACTGCTATGAAGAAACATAGTAAACACCACACTGCTAAGCATATAAGGTCTATGACCGTTGCTATGCGAAAGGGTGAAACGTTTACACAGTCTCACAAAACAGCAATGAAAAAGGCAGGTAGATAATGGCAGTAAAAAAGAAAGACCCAAAACTAACAAGAGCAGGAGTATCAGGTTATAATAAACCTAAGAGAACTCCAAAACACCCTAAAAAATCACACGTAGTTGTGGCTAGAGAAGGTGGTAAAACTAAACTTATTAGATTTGGTCAACAAGGTGTTAGAACAGCAGGTAAACCTAAGAAAGGAGAATCTGCAAGACAAAAAGCTAGACGTAAGAGTTTTAAAGCACGTCATGGTAGAAATATCAAAAAGGGTAAAATGTCAGCTGCATACTGGGCTAATAAGGTAAAGTGGTAAAATGGCAAAAGATTATTTGAACGTAATAGAAAGGGCCCTAATGATGGGGATTAGTGATAAAATAAATAACGATGTTACAGGAGACGTTTTTGTATTTGGTGAGTTTCCAGAAACTGAAGATTTAAAGTTTCCTGCTATTATAGTTCAAATGATTGGTTCTGGTTTTGAAGAACAGTTTTTTGGACAAGATGTTACCTTTGGAGATAATAACTCTTCAGGTAAAGGTGAAGTGTATGGTGTAAGATATCTTATACACCTAATATGTGAAAAGGAAACAGAGTTAACAATCTCTGGTGATGTATTTAAACAACGTAAGTTACTTAATTGGTTGATGCTAAATGTAGCAAATCATGTAGCAGACATAGATTGGTCCATATACGAAGAAGAAGAGTTAGAGGTTTTAGAAAGACATCTAGATGGATATCGAGATATAGGCTTCTTAGAAAACTTCCAATGGTATGGAGCAACAGCACAGTTTACATTATACTTCAAGAATTATAGAACGTAATGGCAGATAAGATTAACTTCTCAAGAAGATACGCTATACAGTCAGGTTATTTTCCAACAGCTACTAAAAAAGGTAGTAAATTATCAAGTTGGAAGAATCACGGAGGTTCTCTACTAACTGTAAAAGGAGTAGATTGGGATGGTAAACCTAATTTCGGAAAGATGTATCCCATAAGGGGTAGTAATGTTTGGTATCAACAGTCCAATAGTCTTAAGACAGCAGAGAAAAATTTTTCTGATGATGTTAATAATATGAATGCTATGATGATGACAGACCCTGTTAATTTAGGTATGCTACAAAAGATGTTCATGGCTAACGACCCAGCAAGTGCAGCTATGTTAGCTACTATAGGTCCATCGGCTGTTAGAACATTAGGAGTAGCAACTAGAGGACTAGGTGGTAGAAGGACAGGTAGGTCTGTATTTGATAGAAGACGTTTAGGTACTTCCTTTAATCCTACTGTTGTTAATCCTGATGACAACCCAATGGTACAAGTTTTTGAAAGATTATTTGAAGAGTATAGAGGTAATTCAGCTAAGTATTCTAAAATGTTAAGTAATACTTTCAAAGGGTCGCTAGAAAAAAGAGCAGGTAAAGCCTTTTCTACACGCGACACACCTACAGGTAGATTTCAAGCTCACCCTTCAAGAGCAGCATTTGAAGAACAAGAGTCACCAGAAGAAGGAGCACCTGCTATAGGTAAGACACAACCGTTCGATGCTTATATCAAAGTAGGTGGTAAAATAGTAGGAGTAGATATTACACAACAAGTAGGTGTAGGTACACAAAGTAAACATCACGCTCTAACAAGGGGACAACTTATGTCTCAATCAGATTATGAAAAATCATCTCCAGAAGATATTAGAAAGAAAATGAGACAATATTATAATGAAGAAATATCTAATTCATGGAATCCTACCATTAGAGGTTTAAAAGAAATGACAAGTGAAGCGTACGGTACAGAAAATATTACAGCAGAACAATTACGTAACCCAACCCAATCTGAAAGTGGTTCAACAGCTGTTACAGTTGGTAAAAAAGCTTCAAAATTAAACCCTAGATTAGCTGGAGTGTTAAGTCAAGATATGGGTATAACACATGGTAAAGCAGTTATGAAACATTTAATGCACTGGATGGGTAACTGGAACTCAATAACTTCAGCAGGCACTTACGATTCTTTTGCGTTACAACATAAACCATACCAAAGGACAGCAGGTGTATTACTAAGAAACTATATGCGGGGTGGACGGAAGTTCGAATTCAAGAATGTCAGGCACAAAGATACACATGTATTCGATGGACCTTTCTTATATAACATAGCAAAACTACATGGATACTACCAAAACACATCACAGCAAAAGTTTGTAGACGATGCAACAGCTAAACAACTAGTTAGAAAAACACTAGGAGCTGTAGGCGGGCACAATGTTAATGCAGGTAGTGCACAAGCAATATATGATGCAGGTAAACCTAAAGTAGGAATGAATATGATTATACCTAACTTTGACGAAGATATGATAACTGACGTTGTTAGAAATCTAACAGGACAGATTAGTGATAACGCTTTTAAAAACTTCCATAAAGATTTCCAAAAAGACCCAATGATGGGACAACAAGCAGTATCAGGCAAATTCCAATCACACTTAGATTCACACGCAATGTCTTTAAATAAAGAGCTCGGTACAGCACCACATAACTATCGTTTCTGGGCTTCACCATTCTATGGATTGCAATTTGTAGGCGATACAAGGCCTTCAGCAGATTAATCTATATATAATAGCTATATTAAGAGAGTATAAGGAGATTAATAGAGCCCTATAGCATACTTTGGGGAAACCTTTATATACTAGCGCCCCCTACTTAATTATGTTAGCGTAGGACGCTACGCAGGAGAAACCATATATGGCATACTTACTAGGAAGAGATGTTAAAGTAGCATTGACAACCGAAGTCAACGGTAAGGGAATAAGTTTCACTTCTACAGCAGCACAGGCAGACGCCGATGGTGCCGTCACCGCAGGTGATGGATTAGTTGCTGCAAGAAATGTTGCAGACCCTTTTGTTGGCTTATTAACAGCCGGTTCTATGACTCCATTCACAGACGTAACAGGTGTGGATGTAACCATAGGAGCAGTTGACGAAGACGTTGCATACTTAGGACAGCGAACGACTCTCAAAGCAGAGATTAAAAAAGAGACCACAATAACAATCACAAGAAAGAAATCTAACAACCACTTAGAATTGTTATTTCAGGGAGCAAGATACGGCATGACCAGTGCAGGTGCAGATGTACAATCACACACAGCATTAGTTCAACCAGCCTCATCACATTTTGGATACAGAGTCCATCTTGCATTTGATGACGGAGTAGATGTAATGTCTATACCACACTGTCAAATCGCAAGCTATTCTGCTTCAATGAGTGCTGACGGTGTTCAAGAAGAAACTATTGAACTTATCAGTCACGTTACACCAGTAGTTGGAATAGGCGAAGATAAAGGCGACGCTTCTGGATTCTGAGGTTATTACATGGCATACTTTCAAGGAAGAGATGTTCGTGTTGCCTTTACTACAGAGCACTACACACTAGGTATAAAAAATACCAACGGTACTTTATCAATAACAGGACACCAAGCTGCTAATTTAGACCCTTCGGATGATATTTTAAACAGAGAGTGGCCAAGATATGAAGGTGGTACCGACGATTCTGGTAGTGTTACAGCTTTAGGATTAGTAGATTCTGATGAAGTAGCAGATGGCGGAGGAGTTGTTACAGCCGATATTAACACTTTAAGTGATTTAACAGGTATAGATGTATCTTTAGATAAAACAAACGAAGATATATCCTACTTTGGTCAAGACACAGGGCTACAAGCTGAAATAAAAAATAATTATACCATTTCTATTACACGTAAGAAAACTGACAACCTTTTTGAGGCTATGTATAATCAAGCAAAAATGGGTATATTAGCTTACGTTTCAACTTCAAAAAACGCAGTAGAACTAACTGATTTAGCTGGTCATCTAAATGCAACTAACGCTGATGGATATGAGCTTGTGAATAGCGGGGCGGATGGAACAGTATCCGCATCAAAATGGACTCACATGGGATATAGAGTTCATGTTAAAGAAAAGCACGCAGGAGCTCTTATGTCATTTAGAAACTGTTGTGTTCAAGGATATTCAGTATCTTTGTCACCAGATGGAATCCAAGAAGAAACGATAGAATTTTATTCTGAAGTAGACGCTAAACATGTTGGTGGAGATGCTAACGCAAACACTTCATTAACAGCACTAACGGAGTTGTAATGATAACAAACACTTTAGAAGATGATGAAAAATATTCATTCAAAGTTAACGGAGAATGGATAGAAATACTAAAATCAGAAGCACCCAATATGGGAGTAGCTTATGATTTATTAGCAGAGATGCAAGAACCTGTTGTAGAAGAGGTTCCTGCTCCTGTTAAGAAAGAAAAGAAACAAAAGAAGGCTAAGCCTGAAATTGTTGAAGAAAAAGAAGAATAGGAGAAACTATGGAAAATAAGGAAATGTGGACCATTGACGAGCTAACAAGCTTGACAACAACAGTCCAAAGTGCAGAGATAGAATACCAAGGTAAAGTATTACCGATACAATGGTGTGAACTAACAGAGTCAGAAGAACCAAAGATGTCTATGGCGCCAGAAGGTGTTGAAGAAACTCAACACTACGCTGAAATAGCATCGGAAAGAATGCTTGCAATGCTAAATAAAGCAAATACTCTTAATCCTGAAGGTAAAACTTTAGATGGAAGTTCTTGGAAACTCTTACCCACAACATTACGGTGGTCTATAACTAATACTGTAATGCAAACTAAAGACTCTAATCAATCGGATTTTTGAGGTGGATGAGCAACTCACGCTTTGTCGTGGGCTGTATCATCCCTCTTATGTCTGATTTGAACATGAGTTGGTATGAAATAAAAAATACACCGAGGTTTGAATTAGAGGGTCTTGCTCAAGCGCTCTCAGAATTTAATATCTTACATTCATTTGATGGATATTCTGCTGAGGATTTGAAAGACACTTTTAAGAAAAAACCAGAAGTTAGACAGCAATGGAGTGATTATTTAGCAAAACGCAGGAAATTTGGTATGGTTAAAACAACTAAATCATTTTCCGAAGCAGGTCTAATATAAAATGGCAGACGCAGGCAGACAAGTAGCATTCCGACAACACGGAGTTATATCAGTAGCAGTAGATGGTCTAGGCCAAACTCAACGAGATTTGAGCACCATAGGTAAAGCAGGTGCTCAAGCCCACATGGGTATAACACAAGCAGGAATGCAAGCTGACAAAGCTCTGCGTGCTAAATCTAAAGAATCTTTTGAATCGTTAAAATCTGATATGAAAGCAGCCGGAAAGGTTGCTGATGAAGGTAGAGAGAGAGCTATATCGGCTTTAAATGCCACTGCAACCGCAGCTCCACCTGAACCTTCAGCTGATTTTGCCGCTAAATTTCCAGACGTAGCAAAAGAACAATCTAATCAGTTAAACGCTATGAAAACCAATATGAACGAATTTAGACGTTCTATGGCTGAAGCTGGTCACGATGTGGGTGAAGGAGTAGGTATGCAAGATGATATCGGCACTAGTATGGGTGGTGACGCTGAACAACGTCGTCAAGGTGTAGCTATCATGGATGACATGATTGCCAAAACTCAAAAGCGTCACAAAGAACTACAAGGCGTTCTCAAGGTTAATAAAGAAAATATTAAAGAGCTCCAAAGACAACATAAACTTAAAGACCGAGAAGTAAAAGATGCTCAATTATTAAGAAGGGAAGCTGTTAGAAAGCATGGTATAGAATCTAAACAATATAAACAAGCTAACAGTGCAGTCAAAAAGCTAGAAAAAGAAAGAAGAAATCTAAATAAACAAGGCGAAGAAGCAGTAAGACATCAGAAATTTATCAATCAAGAAATTGATATGACTAATGGTAAGCTAGATGACATGGTTGACAATAAGAGAAAAGCTCTTAATGTTGACAAAAGTTTAAGTGCCGTCGAAAGTAAACGTAGAAAGGATGAAACAACGGCACATAGAGACCATAAAAAGAGACAGAGCGAGATTATACAGGGTAGTAGAGATATAAACAACAGTCTTAAAACTAGAAGAGACCTAGCTATACAATTCAATAGACAGGTTGAATCTATGGCTAATTCATTTAAAACTACGTTAGTGGGTGCTATAGCTGTATCTACAGCTGCAACTACTGCCTTTTTTAACAAATTAGATGGTGTAAGACAACAATTCCAAGCATTTGAAGAAGAATTGATGAATGCACAGTCTATTTTCCAAGCTAATCAAGACACTTTATTTGGTTTATCTGACCAAATTGTTGACTTTGGTAACCAATACGGTATATCTATGCAAGATGCGTCACAAGGTTTATATACTCTGGCATCGGCAGGTTTAGATGCTAACGAATCTATGGATGTTTTGAACAATACATTGAAGTTATCTATGGCTGTTCAAGGTGACCATGAGACTATTGCTAAGTTAACGACTCAGACTATTTTTGGTTTTGGCTTAGAAATGACAGATTCTGCTGAACTTACTGATAAATTTGCTCATTCTATTAACAAATCTTTGATTGAATACCAAGATTTGGCTAGTGCTGTCAAATTTGCTATGCCTTTCTTCGTGTCCACAGGACAAAGTATAGACCAATTACTTGGTTCTTTAGAAATATTAACTAATCGTGCGTTAGAAGCAGGTATTGCAGGTCGTGGTTTAAGACAAGCTTTAGCTGAATTCGCACAACATGCAGAAGATAACACCGCTGCTTTCGCTAAAATGGGTGTTGAAATAACAAATGCTGATGGTTCTTTCAAACAGTTGACTGAAATTGCTAAACAATTTCAACAAGCTATGGGTCCAGCAGCATCTGATGTAGATTTAATGACAACATTACTTGAAGATTTGAACGTACGTGGTGCTACTGCTTTCGTACACTTAGTGCAAAATGCAGATGAATTCGAATCCGCAGTTAACAATCTTCAAAATTCAGCTGGTGCTGCTACAGAAATGGCAGACATACAGCAACAATCTTTAGCTAGAAGTATACAATTGATTAAAAACTCACTAGCGACTCCTTTCCTACTATCCGACGAGATAGGAAAGGCAAATGGACACTTAAACGAGTTTTCGTTAGTATTACATAATATAACAGAAGAATTCCAAGGGATGATAGTAGTTATGGAAGACGGTGTGGCTACAGGATTGACACCTCTAGGGCAGATGTTAAAAGATTTCGTTATAGATTCATTAAGAGAGTTTCACGAATTAACTAAATTAATAGTAAGAGTAATACAAGATATGTCTGATGAAGGACAGGATTTAGCTAGTGTTATACGTTTAATGACTACACCATTGAAGATAGCTTTGAAAATTTTCAGTTTACTAGGTCCTAGATTATTAGAATATGTTATTATGTTTAAAACATTAAATGCTATTCTACCTATTCAGAACATGCTTATGGCATTTAGATTAAATTTACTGGATGCTGAAGCTGAAAAGACGATGATTGCAACCTTGAAAAATTTAAAAATGGGAGCTGGATTAAATGGTCTAGCGGTGAGTTACTCTAATTTGATGTTATCTCAACTAGGTTCAATGGCAGTTATGCTCGCTATGGTAGCAGCTACTGAAAAGTTTGCTCAAGGTAATAAACAGTTAACTATGGTTATTGGTGCTTTAGCTGGTTCTTTCTTAGGATTAGCAATGGCAGTACAACTTTATAACGCTGCTAGAAGCGCAAGTTACTCAGGCCCAGCAGCATTTGCTATGGGTGCTGGATTGGTATTGGCAACAGCAGCTTTATTTGCAGGTTTAAATTTGAAAATGGCTGAAGTTATGAGTCCACCTAAAGTCGACTATTCATATGATGAACCAACTATGGATATGGGTGGTAGAATTATGTATGATACTGGAGGTCCAAGAGGTGGAGGATTAGGTAGTAGACACCAACAAGTAATGGTAGAACCCGGTGAAACTATTATACCTAAAACACAGAATATGCTATCCGGCGGAGGAGGCATAACTTTAAATATAGGTGGCGACATTGTCACTAACGATGCTGAAGACTTCGCACAACGTATAGCAGACGTTCTACCTGAAGCATTAAGAAGACAAGATGATATGGGAGGCATTTAATGACAACAAACCCTTTGAGAACAGAATTAACAACATATAGAAATAGTAAAAATGCAGATTTAAAACTCGATGGTGGTTTTTTCTACAGACGTGCAGTGCCATCCAAGTCAGCTAATCTTCACGGAACATACACAGATTTATACGATAATGCAGATGACATACATGTAATCACTGGAGGTATGTCACCAAGATTTTCACAGTTTGATACAACACTACCAGAACGACCAAGTTTTGGTTCTGGTAATTTATCAGGATTATATTTCCAAGCTAAGGTACAGAATACTGATTATGCTAATCCATCTGGCACTAATGATACAGGTATGGTAGGTGCAGGTGATAGTATAGGTCTAAAAGCATTTAAGATAGAAAGTAAAATATCAACAGAAGGTGGTGCTTCTGATGGTACTAGTATGATTAATAATGAAGATATATTAGCCTTCTCTACTTATTTTACACCAGAACCACCTAGTGAAGCATATGCTGATATATTTGATGGAGTAGGAGAAGAAAAGGTAACTAAAGTAGAACAAGGACAATTAGTTGTACAGAAGGATGCTTATATATCTGCATCTATAGCTCGCAAATATGGTCAAGTTTACGGTAAAGAAGAAGACAGGCTTTTAGGATGGCCTCTGAAATATAGTGATTATAAAGAGCATTTTGGTGAAGAGTTTGACGGTAAAGATATAGTAAGAATTAATAGAAGAAGGACTAAAGGACGTTATGTACCCGGTAAATTCATGACCATAGGATTTAAACAAGGTAGTTTTAGATACATATCAAACGAAAGTAGGACAGGTATAACAGGTAAACAAAAACACGATACTTACGATTCTAAAAAAATTGCTAAACATATTAAATATATAGATAGACAGATTATACCTACTGGAGCATCACCTTATACAGTGTCTAGGTCTGACGTTGTAACTACTACTAACACTACATTACACTCCGTAAAAGAAGCAAAAACATTTAATGAGTTAAGTTCTTCAGGTGGTACAAAAGAAGTTGCATGGGGTAAAGTTGCATTTAGTAGTGAAAATGTACATGAAGGTGGACAAAGTATTAAGATGCATACCTTTTGGCCAGCCTTAAGTAATCAAGATGGTTGGAGAAGAACTAGTATTTATTATCCAGCAGATTCAACAAGTAATCACACACACCAAAGACAGGAATGTTACATTGTTAAAAGAATACCTGTACCTAAAAGATGGCAAGACCAAGAAAATCCAGCTACAGCTACTAAAATAGGTAGCGTAGTTTCAACCAGAATTAATATTAAAAAGCTAGCAAATTGTGAATCTAAAAACTATAGAAGAGAAGATTCTACAGTAACTAATACTTTTATAACTCACAACGATAGCGGTACTGCTATTACTGGCGGACAACCTACCTTATCAAGGATATTTACAAGAGGTATAGCTATATGTTTCAGTGAGTTTCCACCCGGAGAAGCAGCTGGTACTATTCCTACAGCTTCGCCAGTTGCTGCTGGAACAAAAAAAACAGATGACACATTCTATACGTTTATGCATGAACACCACCCCAATATGGACCATGGCACAGCGGCAAATAGAGATGACAGTGCTAAAGACTTCTATGGTGTCTTTTTAGCAAATGAAATGGGTAATTTAACCATAAATGCACTTGGTTCAGCTGCTGCTTCTGATTACTTATCATTTGTAGCAGACCCTTATACTCATAAGATAGGAACAAATAATACACCAGCAGATACAATAAGTAAAGATGATTTAGATTTAACTGATAAATGGTTAGATTTTAATTTTGTTATCGACCCAGACACACAAGGAGTTGTGCTAATGGTTTGTGACGCTGATGATGGTAAATGTTTAGCACGTGTTGCAATTAATAATTCTGCACGTGACATTGCTGACGCTGCATCTACAACTAACGGTCAAGCTGACTTCCCACAATACATGAGTATATGGAACGTAAACACAGGTAACCCAAACAGTGGTATAGGTGCTTACGATGATAACCACGGTCCTTTCGCTGATTTGACAGAAACTCAAAGATTTACTTGGAAAAAATACTCCGACACTGGTTTAACCTTCGAATCTTGTAGATTCGATGACCAAAATGATGATGGTTCAGGTGGTGACAGCCCTCCAGCTATTGGTATTGGTCAACACGAGTATATAAATCCCGGAGATTCTAACATGACAACTACACCGACAGACCTTATATTATCTGATAGAAGAAACGGTGATACTGGTGGACATTTAGAAAAATACTGGGCTTTAGTGGCTGGTTCAGAATTTTATGTAATAACAAATGCTACAGCTAGTGCTGGCGCTACAAATCCAATATATGGTAGATTAACATCATCACTACAATATGTTTCAGAATCTAAATATGCTAAAGTAACCTTTGAGAATCAAGGTGTTAGAGTAGTTAATGGAGATGCTATTGTAGTTAAAGCTCAAAGACCTATTGATGGAGGTATAGCTCCCGGTACAGATGCAGAAAATGTAGTATATATAGACTCTATCAAATGTCAAAATTTTTCACCAGAGGTAGAAAACGCTACAGTAACTAACGCTAATCCTTCAGCAGGTCATATTAGAATACCAGCAACACATAAAACGTTTGCTACTACATATGCTGATTTAGATGCTTATAATGGTAGTAATGACGAAGGTCCATATACAATGGATACATGGAGTTATTTATCTTTTGGATTCGCTAGTGCTGATGATTTTGAAGGTGCAAGAAAGCACTTTTTATTAAACGGATTTAATACTAAAAACCCTAGACTTAACGACCCAATATTAACTAATCATGATTCAGACAGTTCTTATATACGTATAGGTTACGTAGGAGATGCTAGTACTGCTAATTTAGGTGAGCATACAGGTATAGCTATGTTCCATAACAACGATGGTGCACCAGCATCTGGTTCTGATTCAACTGGTAGAGGTTTAACGGTTGGTAATAATGATGGAGCGGCAACTCAGATGGTTGCTGCATTCAGAGAATTTGAAGTTAGACCAGCAGTTACCCAAACTATAGGTTTGGATACAGGTACCTTTAGTCCTGAAGATAATAATGTTCAAGCTTTTAGTAGGAAAGGTTTTTTCGCTGTAAACTTTACAGAAAGAACTAGTGAACCTGCTACAGCGAGAGAAAACGCTTATTGTTCAGCTAGAGTTACAGAACTTATAGATATAAAGAATGGTAAGATAGAAGTAGATAATGAAGATATCTTTAAATTAGACCCTAATGAAGAGTATATAATGTATAGAGACGGACAAGGATACGCAACTTCTGCATATCTTGATGGATTAAAAGTTGTTGAGAAGGAAGATGGAGTACTAACATTTAATAAATCATTAGCTTTAGCTTCAAATGGTTCATCTACTTTAGCTAAACAATCTAGATTAGGTTCATTATTCATAGGTCCTAAAAGGTTTTGGTTAGTAGTAGCTATATTAAATAAAAGTGCTGCTGATGATGACAGTTATTTACCAGAAAGAAGTTATTCGAGTATAGTAGGTACGACTGGTATTGAAACTAGTGGTGCAACATATAATGAGTATTTATACACTGACCAAACATATTATAAATATAAAAGAAATATGGACCCATTTGCAAATTTAGAAAGTAATGAAGTTAGACTAGATGTTGACTTTGGCTTTGGCGCTATATCTGATGAAGTATCACAAGATGTAGGACATGCAGGTATGCTTAATATGGATGCGTTAATAGACGGTAATGCTATATCTGCTTCTAATGTAGATGCAGTAAGGATGGATGTTAGTGGTATTATAGAAGCTCTAAAACCAGAATTAGGACAAACATTACCTTTATTAATTACACCATTATCACATGACAATCAAACATTATTAAAAATATTCGCAGAAGAGGCATCAAACGAATATGATAAACCTTTCTTATTAGCTGAATTTGAAGATAAATTACCAGAGATTGATGATTTCAAAGTAGAACCTAATATGGAAAATCCATTTTTCCCTACTTATAGTTGGAGTTGTGGAGCTGAAGACGCATGGTATGGTTTCTTAAATATAGACTCTAAAAGTATAACCAATCAATATCATAATGCTGTTATACACCTACCGATGAATGAAGAAGGTAGACACGCTAAGACACTAACAAGTCTTCCTGTTGAGAAAATACAGGGAACTACACAAACTGTGAGTGGTGTAATGCACAATGTAGAAGGTCTTGGTGGATTCTGTTTAGAATTCGATGGTAATGATGATTATGTAGAAATAAATAATAGTGCACCAAATGACCCTACGGCAGATTGTACTAAAGAAATGACAGTATTAATACACGCAATACCAGACAATGTATCAGACTCAAGAGTTATAGTATCGCAATATAGTAGAAACAATAAAGAAAAATTCAGATTATTATTAAACTCTTCAAATCAAGTTGAAGCAAGAGTTAACTGGGCAGCTGGTGCAAACTACGTTGAATTAACAAGTTCTAGTATAGTAACTACAGATGGTGAAACTCCTACTGTGATTATGCTTGTAGTTGATACTGAGTTAGATTCTGGTAACGTTAAATTATATATAAACGGTAATTTAGAAGATATATCAGGACAAGCTACTACAGCAGGAAGTACTAACAATTGGAAAATAGGTCAGAGTATACACGGAGGAAGTTCAGAAATATACGTCGGTAATAGTCATTCTTCTGGGACTAATGGTTTTGATGGTAAATTAGAAGAACTAGTTATATATAAGAAAGCTTTATATCCATTTTCTGGAAAGGAAACGGAATTGACAGTAACTAAACCATTTGTAGAGATAGATGATAGTGGAAGTACAGCCTCGTTACCAATCACATCAAAGATATTTATTAAAGATTATCATAATATAAGAGGCAAAACAGCTGAGCAGGTTGCTACTGCTCCGCAAGTAACATACAGAAAAGCAGCATTTAGGTTGGATAATTCATGACGCAAGTAATAAGAGTGTATAACACAAAGGCAAACGCATTAGCAGAGAGCACAAGTAATGATATAGACGGTGCAACAGTAAACTCTGATGGTGGTACTATACACAATAGTAGTAGTACAGTTCCATATTATACATATAACAGATACTATTATAGAATAGACGCTAATGAACCAGTCAGTGAATTTCACATAGACTGGGATGACGGTGAAGATAATTCACCAGAAAAAAGAAATGTAGAAGTTATTAAGATGGAGAAACCTAGTTTCTTCGCTATTACAGAACATATATATACAGAAGCAAAGGACTTCTGGCCACTTATAAGGGTAAAAAGTCCTGAGGGTTATCTATCTAAATGGTATACAAATAATTCTACTAATAATGATTTCTCTGCTTTAGAGAATAAAACTCTATCAGCAGGTAATACTGGAGCTTCAATAGTTCAGATAGAAAAAGACGCAAAGGATAAGATACCTCATTTTATACCAGCAACCAATCCACCAATCGGTGTTTTGAAAACAGATAGAAAAAGAATATTTGCAGGTATAGATAACAAAATGATAGACAAAGTTACTACGTCTCAATATCCATTACTATACGCTTACACTACATCAAGTGCAGGACTAGGGACAGCTGCATTAGTAAAACTTACCGTACAAGGACGTATGGAAAGAGCTACTAGAGAGTATACCATACATGGCGACGATGTATTAACAGCAGATGCAGATTTAAATAACTCAACAACCGGTGGTTCACCAGCAGGCAGTGAATCAGAATTGGCTACAAAAGCAGTACCATATGGTAACTACAATAACGGTTCAGATGCATATGAGGTAACTAATTTTCAATTTAAAACTGGTGACGGAACTCCGGGAGGCGGTGACAATTCAGATTTGACTGGTGATTATATTATAATTTATAATGGTAATATGCCATATTTAATTTATTTTGATGTTAGTGGTAGTGAGACTACTCCTCCTACTGTAGCTGTACCCGGTGGTGGTACATTTGCTGACACATTAAGAGTAAGACTTGATAATAGTGCTGTAACTGGTGACCAGTTTTCAGGCGGTACAACAACACAAACAAATTTAGGTTTTGCTACTAAACTTTTTGACGTATTGAAAGCTGCCGATGCAGGCACTGCCGCTGCACATACACTTGATACTGTTTTTACACATGCTCAACCAGACGCTGTTAGTTTACCTTTAACTGTATTAACTGCAACTACTTTCGGTAATCAACCAGACCCTACTATAAGTGATACTGTACATTTAAAAGATGGTTCTGATACTACTAATTATGTAGCAGTACAAGGTACTTCACAAGCCACAGAAACAGATGCAGCAGGTAAATTACTTAGAGCAGAGTTATTAAACGTTGGAAAGATAGCAGATACAGAAAGAGTATATATCAAAGTATTCGATGCCACTAGAGCAACAATGACTACTTTCCCTGATGTTGATGCTGACGACACTGTTTGTGTTTTATCAAATGGTAATCCTATTATAGATTTAAATGATAATCAGTTTAGTTTTTCGGTAGATGGGTCAGAAAGTTTTACTAGAGAATCTAATATTGATATATCAAGTTATTATTTCGATGATGACTCTTTAAAAAATACAACAATACAATCACAAGCATCTGTATCATCTAACCTAGGTAATTTATCAGATGAATTTCATGCAGACTTGGGTAAACCAAGCACTTCTTTAACTAAAAGACACTTGTCTTATAGTTTTGCAGCAGAAGGTAATCTACAGGACAGTAATAGCAGGTTTTTAGATGAACATCGTTTAATACGTTTACAAGTAGGTAACAACCATACTATTGTTACTGGTTCAGGAGATATATCAAATAGAAGGTCTTTTGTGGAACATTATGATGATGACCAATACACAACAACAACTCAGTATATTCCATCATCTTTACAAACAAGAGGGTTCCTTTCATATTCTAATGCTCAAAATAATGGTGCTACATGCTGGCGTCAACTAAATGCAGTATCTAGAACTAATGCAACTATGATTGGTGGTGCAGAAAGTGCTGGCGAAAGTGAATACGATTTAAGATTTTCAGCAGATACAGCAGACCCATTAGCTATGACAGCTCACCCTAATAATTGGTTATTGATATGTAAAACTGATTTATATGATAGAGTATATTTCAGATTAGATAATACATATAACATAGGAGACACAGCAGCAGATATAGATTTGACTGCATATTATTCTAACAGTGGTGGATGGAAGCCACTTAAAATTATTGACAATACACAAAGGTTCAAAACCTCAGGTAGTATTGAATTCATAATACCAGATGATTGGGAGTCTGTAACTTCAGATGGTATAACACGTGCTGATGCGTATGGCACAGAAGAGTTAGCTACTGGTAGATGGGGTGGACCAATTGATTCTGCTAGTGATGAAGGTACTGATGGTGTTGTAGACGGAAATCCAAGAACAGGTCACGACCCAGAAACGTTATGGGATTTTGCAGCGTATGGTATACTTATAGGTATAAACGTTAATGCTAGCGGTGCAGCGGCACCTGCAAAGGTTAATGTTAAAAATATATGGCCTTTCAGCAATTCACACTCACAACTAGTTAAAATAATTGACGCACATCACGTTTCATTAAATGACATAGCTATAGCACAGAGTGTATCTTTTAACAGAAAAGCAAGGTTTACTAATCTAACAGATAGATTTGGTAAAACAGAAATAAGAAAACTTGGTGCAAATGGTGGTCAAGTTACATTTGGAAGTATAGACTTAGGTGATACAAACGCAGCAGGTAATAGAAAACTGATAAAAGAGCATCAACAGAAAAGTACACCAGTGTTTTTAGATATAACACACCAAAGTGGTGAAAAGACTAGATTCTTTGGAGTTATTACTGATATGTCTGAAGACCACCCAGTAGGTTCTCAATATCCTAAATATGCAGTAACTATGCAAATTTCACACATTATAGAGTTAGATAGCTCTGATAATTTAATATCAGAAAAGATTTCAATAGGTGGTTTAGTAGATGGCACAAGCGAATACGTATCAGCAGCCTAGAATATATATCGATAATAAAGAAGTATTATCTGATATAAAGGGTAGTGTAACCTTTACAGGTAATAATCAATTAAATAAACTCAGAGTCAAAATTACCAGTCCTGATATGCAAATGGACGCTTTGTTACATAAAAAAATACAATTCTTTTTAAACAACGGTAGTATAGATTCTGTACCATTTTTTACAGGTATAATTACAAACGTAGTTCCCTCAGACAAACAGATTGATATAGATGCATCTGACCCTAGGTTTTTAATATCAGGTAGGGATGGGTTTGTAGCAACTCTTACTGATATGAATAATTATGATGGATATAGTATAGGTGCTTTTTTACATTCAGTTATAACAGATAAAGTAAATGTAGACAAAACATATATAGGTTTAGATATGTTATCAGATACTAACCCTATAAAATCATTAACAGGACAAAGAGGTACAAGAGCTGCTTACAAGTGGGCTTTAAAATTGATAACAGATGTTGTAGATGATGATAATACTTTAGAACCCTTAACTTTCTTTTTTGATATGATTGAGGATTATAAGGCACCTCAATTAGTAATTAAAAAACAAAAGAGTTTAGATACTATACCAGCAATGATTTTTAGTTATAGTGATGGTTTAATATCATATAAATACACCAGAAGAACACCAGCTAATACAGCAGTATATCCAGATGGTACGTTTGTATATAGTAATAGACCAACAGGTAATAGCGTTATAAAATCACGGAGTACAGAAGATAGGGCTAAAGATAGAGAATTAGCTATTAGAGATGTTCTTATATCTCAAAACTCTCCAGATGAAATTACAATCCAAACAACCAAAGGTTATGAATTAGGTCTAGGCTCTATAGTAAGATTAAATGTCACAGAAGATGACATATCTGGTAATCATAGAGTAGTATCTAAAACTATAACCTTCGGTAGTGGTGTTGGTTGCAGTCTCAAACTAAATAAAGAACCAATTAAAATATCAGACTATATTCAATAAGTCCCATTAATTGATGCTTTTTTATGTCTTTCGGTACCAGACAAACCTTTACCATCAGGAAGGTCAGGTGTTGTTGTTCTAACTTTTATAGAACCTTCTTTTAATTCTACACCACCTACAGAGTGAACACTATCTAATGTACCATCAGACTTGAGTCCTGTAGTTCTTCCCATCTTCTTTGCTTGACCAGTAATATCGTTTTCAGATGTCACATTTATCTCCGGAACAAGCTATCTCTTGTTTGCCCTGAGTATTGTCCTCAGTTTCATAATTTGACAACTTGCTATAATCTATTACGGGGAGCTTCTTTATAAGCCTTTCGTAGGTATGGACGTCAATTTCCTCATATGGGGCCAATTTATAGTGTCCTCCATCGTATGGTAGGAAAGAAACACCATTGATTATATCCCAGTTTTTATACACCCAATTACCTACTTCAAACCATTCATCATCTCTAACATAAACAGTCATACTTGCGTTGTGTTCACACCAGTTGTGTTGTAAGTTTTTATAATGTTTTAATTGGTCTAAAGCTGTCACGTCCTTACGTGTAATACACCCTTCTGGTGATTTTACTGGAAATTCTAAAACATACGTTGTTGCATTTTCTTCAGTTTGTCCAGTTTCTGGACTTGCTTTTATACCACTATCTTTCATCAATCTGAAAAGAGGGTCACGGGCTGCTATTCTATACCTTCTAATGTAATATTCAGAGTATCTTGGATGTACTCCAGATGCTGAATCTACAAGTTGTGAAACAGTACCGCTTGGTTTGACACAAGTGGTTGCTGCTGGCATCTTCGTACCCAATACTCCTGATGCTTTACGTGCAATGCGTATAACACGGCTTTTAAGGGCCGCTAGTGCTTCCGAGCTCAACAGGGAAGGGTTATCCATCTGACCTGTCAAACTTACACCTAATAGCGCTTCTACATCACAGTTCCTTTTCCACTCTTCTCGGAGGTATGGGAAGTCAGTAAATGAGCTCTGTATGACTCCAAGCCATGTTGCGCATTCTACTTTATCCAACAAGGTATCTAAATCATCATCTGCTCTTACAACAACTTCACTGAGATTACAAAATTGCATATCTCGTAACATAATTTCTCCACAAGGGTTAGTTCCCTGTATTTTTGGTGAGTAACGTCTCGATGGAGCTTTGCTTTGTGCAGCATCTAGATTAAATATACCTCTTTCACCAGTGCCTGATAGAGCTAAGGAGGCCCATTCTTTCAAAAACTCCGCTGCGCTTGGTTGAGCCCTGTAAATTGCACTATTGTTAGCCATAGCGCGTTTGATAGGGTATGGCCAGTCTTTAGCGTGTCGCATTTCTTTGTCATCAAGGTCACTTAGTGAGATTTGTGAGCTACGACGTACTCCTCCAACCACAACGATTTCAGCAATCTGATTACAAATATCATGAGCTTCTAACGCTGTTAGCTTTCTACCTTGTGCATTATGCATAGATTCTCTTATGAAATCATGCAACTTGATAAGGGGTTGTGGGCCTGAAGCTCTTCCCCCCATAGTTTTTAGACGGGCACCCTCTCCACGTATTAAATCGTAATTAAAGTAAACGTTCTGACCATCATACAAACTTTGCATTAATGTCTTTACAGAATCCGCCCACCCCGCTTTCGAATCTTCGATAATAACCTTAGGGTTTCCAAGGGCTGAATTGATTGCAGGTACCGTAGGTAATTTCTCTACTTCTTCATTTTCTACAGAGAAACCAAATCCTGTACCACACATCAAGACATATAAACATTCGGCAAATGCTTCTACGCTATTTATCTTAGCAAATGAGCAGTTGTAAATACAGGTATTATCAGCTTTAGCTGCTGGTCCTGCTGCCCATAAGAAACGCATAGATGGCATAACTGCAAATTCAGCCATGTACTTGCGTATTTTTGCCTGTGTTTTTTCAGGTATATCTGGTCTTTCTGAAATTATAAAACCTATAAATCTTTCTATAGTTTCAGGCCAATCTTCGCGTCTATTCTCTTCTTCTATCCAACGAGAATACGTTCTTTTATAAATAAATTCTGCTACTTCGTTCTTAAACATCTTCTTCACCCTTAGTGGGATATTCTTATAATACAAAAACCTATATAAAGGTTGTGGTGAGACAGGTGGACAAAGGGTATAAATACCTGCTCACTCACGTTTATCTTAATCTTTTTTTATTATCATTCTAATAAGTAATGGATTATTAGTCTCAGTATTTTTGTTCGGTGAAAAATAACCTTCTTCACACTCTAAAATAGTACCATTACATTCATTTACTATTTTTTCTAACCGTTCTATACTATACAACCATCTCTTGTGACTGGTTGCGTATGATTTATCTTTTTCATCAAATACACTTACACCCTTAAACTCTTCATCATTATAAGAGCGCACTTCTATACATATTAATCCATCCTTTTCTAAATTATTAAATGAAGTTTTTAGTATTTTTTCTGATGTGTAATAAGGCATAGCATGTAAAAACCATCTCATATATATAATGTCGAATCTTAATTTATCATCAAGTAAAAATTCTTCTACATCTTTTTTAATCAATTCAACGTTATAATGAGGTCCATCTATTGTCCCGTTGTAATCAACAGCATAACACGTGTTTTCTCTATTAGCAAAGTATATACTGTCTCTACTATTACCACTTCCCAAGTCTGCAATAGTTAGTTCATTACCTTTAATATATTCTTCATCTACATATCTAGCAAAGGTACTTTCTTTTACTATATCATCATTATTATCAAGGTAGTATTTCTGCCAATACTCCTCATTTTTTTCATCATATGTTCCAAATGGTATAAGAGGGTAACTTTCATCTCTAAATTTAGAATAATAGTTACTATATAACTTACTATCATACTTATACCACAGTGGTGGCCAATCAGCATGATATGTATCACCTTCAGCATACTTAGGTTCAGTCCATTCTTCACCATATAATTGAGTTAAATATGTCTTCGGTGAAACTGGTATGTAGTATTTTCTACCACGAAACATCTTTTTCTTAAGTAAAGGTATAGCTGGATTTGCGTATATATCACAATAATAACCAGAATACTTAGTTTTAATACTCATTAAAAAACCACCAGATTCTTTCAAACCCACTTGCCTTATTTTTTCTAAATTATATTTTTTCCAATCGATTTTAGTTAGTTTACTCCAGTATGATACCTGTGTGGCAACATCCACATCGCCATCATGACTTATAAAATCACCTTCTCTAATACAACCTAATAACGTTCCACAACATAAATGATATGGAATACCGTTATCTTCTAAAACATATACAATTTCTTTTAACAGGTAATCAAACATACCCTTTTTATCTAAATTAAATTCTGTCATTTCTTATATTTCTTTTTCTTTCCACCGTAGTAAGTAGAAGCATGTCCTTCTTCGAGAAGTATAGAATTTACAGATTTATATTCATCATCAATTTCTACAAACAATTCTCCAAGCACACGTCCGTATTTACCTACACCGTGTGATAAAAGCTTAAACTTACCATTTTCCAACAATTCTTTAGTTCTAGCCTTTGCAGCTAGACCCTTTTTCTTTTCTTCTTTATCTCTTGTTCTACATTCCCATGTATCTAAACCATAGAAACGTATTCTTTTATGTACTTGGCATTTAAATCCCAAGTCAATCCAGCAGTCAACGGTGTCTCCGTCAACTACCCTTTCTAAAGTAGCATGATATTCGTACATTATTTATAATCCACCAATATTGTTTCTACGCCTTTTTTCTTGCGTATTATAGCTACTTGAGTCGTTGTTACCATTACTCTGAACAGTTACAATCACATTTACAGTCTTTACAACAGCACATAATTATTTTTTTCTCCTTTTATTATTTCTTTTTCTTGCAGCAGCAGCTTTACGTCCTTTTTCAGGGTGTAATTTATTATGCTGTGCAGGGGTTACCTTTCTTAAATTACTTTTTTTAGCAGTTCTAGCATTGTGTACTCCGGGCTTACCCTTTCCACCTTTACCACCACTAACATGATGCACTACTTCGTTTTTACCAGCGTTGGCTTTTCGCCTATAATAGTGGGCGGATTTACCTCCTTTCCATGAACCATTCTGTTTACCAGTTCTGGCCATTGGGGATTTCTTATTCCATCTCTTTTTTCTATTTGCGCTTGTATCTTTGAACTTTTTTCGTGCCACGTTTTTTCGTACTCCTATTTGGTAGTTTCTTGTTCTTCGGCGTCTTCTTCTCGAACTCCTTTGCTACCTTCGGGTTCGTCGCGTACAGGTACGCTCTCTGTTTCTTGCTTTTGAACGGCATTTTGTTTTTCCTCAACAAAACTATTCCAATCATCTTGGTAACCACGGGCTTCCATCCATTCGAAAGCTATGTTCCTGAAGTTGGCGTATAAGTCTTGTTCTTGCTTTAACATATCATTTGCTTGTCTGATGCTTAATATGAGGTAATCCATGTTGTGTAACGTAGTACCATCACCATTTTCATCTATCCATTTCTCTATTCTTTTGACTCTATCGGTCAATCTTTTTACATTAGCCATATATATCTAGTCCTTGCTAGTATTTAAAGGTTTCCTTGCTAACTGGTATATCTCTTTTCTATGATTTGCATCACCAATTATACAACTAAACGCTCCATTTTCGAATATAACCAAGTGGTTTCCTTGGCTATCTCTACCCTTAGCGGCACAGGCAGGACATCTAGCAATTATCTTACCTGTTCTCTCTACAACGTTATCTAGTTTACTTAAATCTAGAGTAAAATTACCCTCGGTTGGATATCTCGATGTTTCTTTCTCTGATGCTTTATAGAGTTCTCTATATAAGTAATCTACACTATTTGACACAGTGTGAGGTACACTATATAAATCACATACAAAGTCCAACATATCACGTAAAGCACGTTTACTTCTGTTTATTTCTATGGTAGGATTAGGACCTTCCATAGCCATACCGTATAATTCTTCTATAGATAATTTTAAAATATCATCTACAGAAAACTGAGTACACCATACACCAGTAGGTTCTCCAGTAAGTCCAGAGATATACTGAGTATTAGGTATACGACGCATACATGAGACACTATTGTTAACACAACGCTCGTCTAGGGTACTTAAACTATACTTCTTTTTTAGATGTAATAAATATTCCTTTAGGGAGCGACGTTTGATACTTGGGGGCAAGTCCAATAGGGAATGAAAGTCTATATTCATTTGAAAGCCCTTCCCCCCTGTAAGATATATCCGTGGGATTATCCTGTTTGGCTTGCAGTATCGTTTGTAAAACTTTCTTACGTCTTTTAGACATTTGTTTAAATCCCTCTTATGGTCAAAATCAAACCATATAGTATTGATATAAGCACTTTCGTAGCCTTTATCATCGTCAAAGGCATAGACACTGGTATAACAACTCTTCTTGCCATTCCATTCATCTATGAGTGCCTCTAATTCTTCTCTGGTTTTTGGTTTTGCGATTCTTGCTGGAATTCCGAAGTCTCTATACATTCCCCTACCGATTCTAATATTTCTATTTTTTGTGCCCAATCTGTTGGTATAGCCATTATATCACATCCATCACATTGTGACCCGTGCATAACTACAACTATTGCTTTGTCGTCCTTTGCTACCAATTCACCAACTGTCTCACATATTGTAAGATGTTCAGATGGGTTGTCTGCATTTATTCTATATGCCTTGAATGTGCTTGCTGCATCATTCCAAGTTACCTTTACAAAGGGTCCTACACTACCTAGTGTCTCACCCTCTCTTTGGGTATTATCTATCATGTTAGCATTTCTAGTGTTTATCTTCTTGTCCACTAGTTTTGCTACTTTCTTTTTTTCTGTCATTTTTCCATTCCTCGTACATTTCTGCGACTATACCTAAGTCGCCAAGGTGTTTATAAAACTTTGCATGCGATGGTGTTTCATCTACGTTTACCATATGCAAAGGTCTATCAAATAGCAATCTATCATAAGGTATCTGATGTAGTCTTAACCAACTCTCAGTACCTAATTTAACAGCTAAATCGTTAGGTCTTTCACACCATATAGTTACAGTATGACCTTTATCTACTAGCCATTTCATAAATATAACGGTATCTTCAATAGGTCTACAATGTTCTATATAGTCTATTATACCAAATTTTATACCTTTGGCTGGTGTACAAATAACATTATCTAGATTAAAAACAAAGTTCATTGTTTAATTGCTATAATACTATTCTTATTAACAATAACTGTGCCCTTTTCGCCAGTTAGATAAACAAAATTTTCATCATCATGTGTGATTTTTCCACGCCCGACCTTAGTTCGGTCTTCTTCTTTCCATACTATTTTAACTTCTGCATCTTTTAGATAGTCAGTTAATGGTTTCTCTGCATTTTCTTCCATACTTATCCTCGTAAGAGGAGCGGCAACGTGCCGTCCTACTTATATATAGTACAACCTAGTATATAAAGTTATGCCTATAAACTACCACTATTACAGAAAGATACTATTATATAACGTGTTCCTGAATCTATATACCTTCCACTATGTTTATGAGTAGGCATAGGAAACAGACATACATGTCCTGTTGGTGCTTTAACTAAGGTCTTTTGTCTATGATACCAAGTACCTCCACCAGTAAAGTCATTATTCAACGCCAATGTTATACTATAATTACTATCATCTATATGTGAATCTAAATGACCTTGTGCAGAGGGTGTATACTTAGCTAAGAAATTCTCAGCTCTCATATTTTTATCCCAACTATCACCAGTCATACCCCAAACAAATCTAGCTACAGGAAAACCATATTCTCTCAATACTTTCATATATAAATCATTTAGTCCTATCTTTTCTAAAACAAAATCTGTAGTGGGATAATTTTCGTGTCTATCTACAGTCCAAACATTAGCTTCCTCAGCTTCCTCTATAATCATTTCACAAAAATCCTTTGTAAACAAAGGCCATGTATATAAATCAGTGCCTTCTTCTTTAAGTATAGCATCCCAATCCTTTACCCTAGTTTGAGGGTGAATAAATCTTTCTGTCCATTTATCCCAATCTATGCTCCATGCGTAAAGTTCTGGATTCTTCATGCCCAAACCTCCTTAATATCCTCTGGTGTTACATCTGCAAAACTTTGGAATAACTTACAAGTACAATCAATGGTAACATCAGGAAAGAATTCTTTCTGTGCAATTCTTAAAAACCCTTGGTCTCCACCGAAGAAACCTTCATCTTCACCCTTTTCATAATGCGGTTCGGCATATTTATTCCATACGGTGTTGTAAAAATCTTTAGTAAAGTCAGTATAACCTATAAATGCACCTGAGTTAAATCGGTAAAAATTACTACCTAAAAAATTCTTATATATTCTCTCTTCAAATTCTTCAGTTTCTTTTAACTTCTTAATTAGATTACCATTCATACCATCTTCTAGTATATTTGTACCAACTCCATCACTGGATGGCCAGTTAAGTTTTTCTGCGTTGTACACAAGTTTAGAATTGAAGGTTAAAAAACACTCTCTTACATCATACCACAAAGTAGGTTTACTTTCGAAATCACTCGAAACAATTACATCAGTGGCATCAAGCCCCATGACATATGTAGTTTCTACTAAATCTAAATATTCCTTTGTCTTTTTTATTTTATCTAACCAATTAAATGGTTTACTGATTGGTATAACAATTAGTTCACTACCCATACCCATCTTTTCAAAAGATTCTTGTAGCATAGTAGTTTCTTCAGGTATAGACCATGTTATCACAGTAATATCTTCTTCTTTTGGTGTACAATTCGGTTTATAATTTTTTTCTTCTGACCACATTGCAACAACCTTTTTCCATATTTCATTATCTTTAGCTGGGCCATTACCATGATTTATCATTGGCCAATTCTTTTTACTTGTTTCTATTCTCATTTTTCAGTGTCACTTCCTGCTTCATCTTTGTCTCTTTGTAGTACTATATGCGGTTCTATAGCATAAGCTGATAAGGTGGGAGGGTATTTAAGGCTTACGTCGTCTCTAGGGTGTTTATGATATGTAGCTGTTAAAAATTCATCAGCCGGTATTAAACCTTGTTCTATATTGTATTCTTTTATTCTATTAAGACCTCTAGGTGATAACATATAAGCATATGTACAAAAGGTATACTTCGGTTTTACGAGATTTTCAGTTACATTTATTTCTGAGTTATCCTGTGGTACTCTACCTAAATAAAGTAAATCCCAATCTTCATTTATAACGTTTAATGTTTCTATAGCATTATGAAGTTTAACTTTCCAATTTTCAGTAAAAATTACATCATCTTCTAAAATCAACGTATGTCCTTTACTTCTATGCCATATCTCGGTGTGAGATATCATACAACCAAGTTCTCCGTTTGTTAATGGTCTACTCCACCATCTATTATCGGAATCTATCTGCCAATCAAATTTAGCATAACCATTCTGTTTTAACCAAAAACTTGTAATGTCTATTCCGTCAAGATTTTTTGGCCAATCTGTAGTCATTGTGTAATCATCTAAACCAGCACGTTCAGCTTCCGTTTGAAACATCTCTAATCTATCTGGTCTTTTTGGTATATTTATACAGTAGGTATTATATATTGGTAGTATATCTTCTATGTTGTCTATAGTGTTCTTTATATCATACTCAGATGACACTATATTAAAGTTTCTCTCAGTATCTATATTTAAATATAATTCATTCTGTAGTATATGGATAAACTCTTCCTTTGTAGTATATGACATACCAACTTCTATCTCTGCTAAATCTTTAACTGCACCTACGTGATACCCATCACCATACCAGCCATCCTTAGCCAGCCACGGTGTTCTATTAGCCATAGACTCCAATAAACATAAACCAAAACCTTCAGAGTATGCATTAGAAATATACAAGTCAGCTTCGTACATACCATTCAATACATCTTCATGAGATATGTCATGTAGACATATAACATTATCTGATTCATACATACTCATATCATCATAAGCATAACCAGTAGTTACAAGTGTAATGTCTTCTAGCTCTGCATCTTTAAACATATTAATTAATCCTTGCATGTCTTTATTATCACTATAACCACCAGCTGAGAAAAACATTTTACCCTTTATATCATACTTTTCTTTGAAACCAGATACACCTTGACTTTTATCTACAGGTATACCATGTCTTACCTTTTTAACTTTACTAGAAGTATAACCAGCAAAATAATAATCTATATGAGTAGAACAACCCACATAATCACAAATCTCTAGTGCTTTATATTCATCTTTAGTATATGTGGGGCGTACGGCTAACCAAAGTAGTTTATTAGGGTGTGCTCTTTGTATACATTTATTCTGCCACTCTGTCATACCATGTACGATAACTAAATCCCACTTAGCATCTAATACAGATAGGTCATCTGTCATATTAAGTACCTCTACATCATGACCTCTATTTATACATTCATATGCCATATTGTAGACATAATTAGCCGAACCTCCAACATCAACATCATTACAGAATATTATTTTCATACAAATTCCATTAAACTTTTCTGTTTCTTATCCAAGATAGTCAGTGGAGGATTCTTTCTAATCAAATGTTTCAATCCAAACTTCTCAAGTAATCTTGACACTATATCCCAATAGTATCTAACATCTAATTCAGATTTACCTGTAGTTAATTCTTTTATCTTATAACCATCTTTAGTTTTATAATACTCATACGATGTCATGGGTAATGGTTTGATACCTACACTCTCACCTTGAGAGGCAAGGGTAATCATCATATCTGTTTCTGATACATAGTCAGATAACTTTCTATTTAACCTTCTACGCTGTATAAACTCTTCTATAGGTAGGTGGTCAAAGTCATATACTTCATCTGCTATAGCTGAACCAGTTCTATTGTCCAATCTGGCATTAGTTATCCTATCAATAGTATTCTTATAAAATATACTTCTTGTAGAGGCTTTGAATGTCGAACCATGTTTAGTCAAACTACCATCTGGATTACGCAAAACATAGTTACCTATCTGTACCCAGTAACCTTCATTATATGTATCTTTATCTAAGGATATGAAACTAGCGTCAACGTTAGGTATAGTAGCCTCTAGAATGAGACGTAACCTACGTGTAAGCCAATCAACATCCACATCAGTATTAGTATTAATACCATCCGTATGACAATATACAACACTTTTTTCACCATACTTCTTTCTGAGGAGGTCAATTCCATGTTCCAATAGGTATCTAGCGACTCCGGTAATCGTGAGACCAACGCCCATATCGCCATAATTAATATACGGATTAGTATTAGCACCATAGAAAGTATTTACCATTATTTTTAAAGCATTACTTTTACTGTCACCCTCTTTCGTACCCATCATTTTGTAAGGTTTTCTCAACTCAGTGAATTTCTTACACATATTGTAGAGACAACTCTTCCTGTCGTTATCAATTTCAACGATGACTCTTTTATTAATCTGTGAGTCAGGTATATAAAGCTTTCCGTCTATATGCTCTAATTTGTCCACATAATCATCATATCCTACAATTCTAGTAGTATCTGGACCTAAATTGAGGGCCATAGCTATAGATGGATAGTATGAAGAAAAATCTACTTTTATATTCTTTTTATGGAAGCCGGGTTCATACAATGCAATCTTAGCTGCTTGATAGTTACCCTTATCTTCTCGGTATATCTCTGGATGTCTATCTCTGTTTATATCTTTAGTAAGTATATTCTGTTCATGCAGTGACCTACCTTGTAGAATCTTAGTAACATAAGAAGCAGGTGCGTTGATATATGTCTCTAATGGCACACCTATAGATTCTGCTGTAAACTCTAACCTAGGAAAGTAGTGGTCAAATAAGAACTTGGTACAATCTACATCTGACAAAACATACTCGTGGATTTCAGAAAGCTCATAATCGAGAAGAACTTTGTTCTCAAAATCTAATTCAATAGGTTCTAATCCAAAGTGTCTACTCACTGGCTTAAGACCACGTGGTTGTCCTGATAATGCGTAGTCAAGTCTTGTGTGTCGTAGTAAATCTACAATTACACGACCACCTGCTTTCATGCGAAGGTTATCAGAGGTTTCAGTCGGTTGCCAACCATAATCAGAGCCGTCCCGATTAAGTAACTTTTTATAGTTACGCATACCATGGTATGATGCTCTGAATAGTATTTGTGGGACATCGTAACCTACCATATTATAACCGTAGATTACATCGGGGTCGTATTCTTTGATAAATCTTGCGAAATCAACTAATACTTGTCTGTCACTCTCACCATCCCATAGAAAGACTTCACGCTCTCCTGTTGAGGTGACAATCCCGATTGCCACCACGGGGTAGTTTTCCCCGAAGGGAAACGACCCGTCGGGTGAGTGTGTCTCTATATCAAAACAAAGAGATTT
>ERZ802830.738-NODE-738-length-32224-cov-8.2554_pt1 | contig 32224 bp, 30 predicted proteins | sample MGYA00345654_ERZ802830 | MGnify/ENA primary metagenome ERZ802830 (study PRJEB30503, sample SAMEA104212375) | marine metagenome | biome: Westerlies Biome; feature: [SRF] surface water layer (ENVO:00010504) within the epipelagic zone...; material: water... | reverse complement strand
GGTTTGATAATAAAAATATATTCTTTTTTATTCCATTCATTAGAGACTTTAAAAAGAAAGCAAAAAAATTAGATATGCCACTAAATATGCCGATAAAACCAGATCCAATTAGACAGAATACAATAACAGGCAAAATAGCTGACCATCAGCCATATATATTTGATGTATGCCATATGGGACAATTAATGAGCAACAGAGGAAAAGGAATAGAATTCGCCTATGAGTTATCAACTCTTATATGGAGTGTAAAAAATTGGAATACAAATCATCAATTAAACAATCTATTAGCTGAATTTGGAGAAGATTTAAATGAAGTTAAGGAATCTATTAAGTTACAAGAAAAACAACTAATTGAAGAAATTGAAATGAATCAACTCGATCAAAAAGAAGCTGGTCATCATGGGGTTCCATTGAATGTCTATCAGGGTAAATATTATTTTGGACAGGATGATCCATTTGATGATTTGATTGATAGATTAATTAAGGATGGGGTTATCAAAAGTTTTTAATGAAAGTATTACGAACACCAGATAATAATTTTAGTGACATCAAAGGTTATCCATTTAAACCAATATATACAAATATAACATCTGAAGACGGAACAATATTAAGAATACATCATATTGATGAAGGCCCCAGAGATGGCCCTATTTTGCTAGCAATGCATGGTCAACCAGTTTGGAGTTATTTGTATTCAAAAATGATACCAATTCTTAATCAGTCAGGTATAAGAGTTATAGCTCCGGACTTAATTGGATATGGCAAATCAGATAAACCAGCTAAGAGAGAAGATTATAGTTATCAAAAACAGGTTGACTGGATGACTCAGTGGATGACAAAAAATAATTTAAGTAATTTAATCTTTTTTGGACAAGATTGGGGTGGTTTAATAGGCCTAAGAATAATTGCAGATAATCCTGACAGATTTAGCAAAATATCTATGGGCAATACTGGATTGCCTTATGCGCCAAATACACCAGATGAAGTTATTAAAAAGGTTAAAGAATTTAGGGATAGTAAAATAAAGCTTACGCCACTTAGCATGGCTAAAGAGATTAAAAAAATGGATTCTGGTAAAACTCATCCAGCTTTAAAGTTCATGTATTGGCAGAAATTTTGCTGGGACAACGTTAATTTACCCATTGGCTTAATTAATTCAACTATGATGGAAAATAAACCTAAAAATGAGATAAGAAATCATTTTATATTACATAGATTGGGTCTATCAAAAATATCACCTTATATGAGTGATTTAATGCGAGCTTATGATGCCCCTTTCCCTTCAGCTCCTTATAAAATGGGATGCAGAGCTATGCCAAGTCATGTTCCAATAATTCCAGATCAATCTTTAGATGCACAATTAAAGGCAAGAGAGTTCTTTAGTACTACTAATAAACCATTCCTTTCTGTATTTGCTGGAAATGATCCTGTAACAAATGCAATGGAAGATGATGTTCTGTCCATGGTCCCAAATGCAATAAAGGCGCCACATATAGGTGGAGGTCATTTTTTTCAATGGACTAAACCAAAAGAATTATCTAAAGTATTAATAGATTTTATTAAATAATAAATATGATTGATCTATATACATCGTCCACCCCCAATGGGCATAAAGTTTCCTGCACACTAGAAGCAATGGGCTTAACATACAATGTTCATACTATTAATCTTATGAAAGGCGAACAACATAAACCTAAATTCCTGAAGATTAGTCCTAATGGAAGAATTCCGGCAATCATCGATAGGTCTAATAGTGACTTACATATCTTTGAATCTGGAGCGATTATGATTTATCTAGCTGAAAAGACAGGTCAATTGATGTCAAATGATCCATTAAAAAAAGCAAAAGTATTAGAATGGTTGATGTTTCAGATGGGAGGGATTGGACCAATGATGGGTCAAGCAAATGTTTTCTTTAGATATTTTCCTGAAAAAATACCTGCAGCTATTGATAGATATCAAAATGAAACTAGAAGGTTATTTGAAGTATTAGACAATCACCTGTCCAAGAGTGAATGGTTGGCTGATCAGTATTCAATTGCAGATATAGCTAACTGGTGTTGGGTAAGAACTCATAACTGGTCTGGTGTCTCAATTTCAGGACTTCCTAGTTTAGAAAGATGGAAGAATGATATGTATAACAAACCAGGAATGAAAGAAGGTATTAAAGTTCCAGTCAAAATTGATAATCTTTTAAACGATAAAAAAAAGGCTGCAGAATTTGTTAAAAATTCATCTAAAATTGTAAAAAAATAAGGAGTATTAATGATAAAACTATATCTAACACCAAATACTAGAGCCGGAAGAGTTGCATGGCTTCTCGAAGAGTTAAAAATTGAATATGAAGTAGAGATATTACCTTTTACAAAAGAAGGTCTTAAATCTCCTGAACACAGGTCTAGACATGCTCTTGGAAGAGTTCCTGTTATTGAGGATGGAGATGTTTCAATATTTGAATCTGGAGCAATAATACAATATTTATTGGATAAATATGATAACAAAGGCTTAAAACCCAATGTGGAATCAAAAGAATATCCATACTATCTTCAGTGGTTTCATTATTGTGAGGGTATGGTTATGCCTCCAATGAATCAAATTGTAGTTCAAACAATCCTTCTTCCTGAGGAAAGACGTGATGAAACAGTATTAAAACAAGCAATGAATTTACTTACAAAGTCTTTAAATCCAGTAAATGATTATTTAGAAGGAAAGGATTATTTGATTGGTAATTTTTCAGCTGCGGATTGTATGTTGGGTCATTCATGCTATATGGCAAATAAATTTGGAACAATTAGTGATGATATGGCAAATATAAAAAGATATGTTTCAAATATTGAATCAAGGGAAGCTTTTAAAATAGCAATAAAATTAGGTCAATAAAGTATGCAAAAACCTATTCAAGTTTTTGGAAATGTTGGCTCTCCTTATACTCAAAAAATATTAGCTTTATTAAGATATAGAAATATTCCCTATACAATCTCATGGGGTGATGTAATTCATAATTTATCTCTTTTAGGACTTCAACCACCAAAACCTGTTTTGCTGCCAACTCTTATTTTTAATAACAAAGATGTCAGAACTGATACAACTCCAATCATTAGATATTTGGAAGATATATATTCAAAAAAATCTGTAATTCCTAATACACCTAGTGTTAATTTTTTAAATTACTTACTTGAAGATTTTGCTGATGAGTGGACAACAAAATATATGTTTCACTATCGATGGCATTTTAAGGAAGATGCTGAAAACGCAAAAAAAATGCTAGTACTTCAACATAAACTTAACATAGATAATAATGCAATGAATGAATTTGCTAACGCTATCGCTGAAAGACAAATTGATAGACTCTGGGTTGTTGGTTCCAGTGATGATACTGCAGAATTAATTGATGGCAGCTATAAAAGATTTTTGAAATTATTAGAAAATCATCTAACAAATAGTCCATATATGTTTGGATTGAGGCCCTCTTCTTCAGACTTTGGACTTTACGGTCAATTAACACAACTAGTTGGATTTGATCCAACTCCAAGACATATTGCATCCCAAGAATCACCAAGGTGTGTTTCATGGGTTTCAATAATGAGTGACTTATCTGGTCTACATAATATGGGTGGAATAGGAGAATTTTTTGGTATAAATGATGACTCTTTAAACAATAAAAATATTAATTATTTTGAAGATAATAATGATGGCTGGTATTCACTAAATCAATTACCTAAATCCTTAAAAGAAATCTTTAATGAGATTGGCAAGGTTTATATTCCATGTTTAATTGCTAATAATGAAGCATATATTAATAATGAAGAAACATGGGAGATAGAGCTAGATGGCTCAACGTGGAGACAGAAAACATTTCCATATCAATCAAAATGCTTAAATTGGATAAAGGATGAATTTAATAACTTATGTGAAGCAGATAAAAATGATATAAAAGTTTATCTAGAGGGTACTGGATGTGAGTTAATCCTTGATTAATTTCTCGGATCGATAATGATAAAAAAATAATATTGTCGATAATGCTGTTAATAGATGCCAAAAACCATGTGCTTGAAAAATTGTATCTGGATTACAAGTTTCACTGTCAGGAACTCCTGTTAACCATATAGCAAATGCACTCATGTATGCTGCCATTCCGGCAAAATACCATCTATATGTTCTTACACCAGGTGGTTGTTTAGTTGCTAATAAGCCTGGTAACCAAAAGAATATAATCCACCAATATTCACCAATATTTTGGAAAACTTCGATAGGCATTGTTCCAAAAAGCATTAAGACTAAGAATCCTACAAAACCTGACACAAATCGCATTCTTGGTGACCAAAATTTGTATAAGAATTCAGATATAACCCATAAGCCTATAGAAACACCAAATAGATCTAATCCAATTCCCATTCCATGACCAAACTGACCTCGTAATATTGCGTAACTAAGGACAATGGCAATGTATACCTTTAATAAGGTTGATTGACTCCAGCTAGACATTTTATAGCAGTTATATAACCAAGGAATAATAATATACATGACCATACTTAAATTATCAGCCCAACCACCCCATTCAGTATTAGTTCCATGCATCATCATTGATCCCGGACCGAGATATACAACCGCCACACCATAAAGAATGGTGATTTTGTTAAGGCCTGAAAATTCATTAAATGAAGTTTCATTAGATAATTTGTATAAAATAAATAAGCCTGCAACCATAAAACCTAGATTACTCAATGTATTAACAGGTTCTCTAAATACTCCTCCACTTACTCTTTCACACCATCTTGATGCCTCTCCAATTAAAGCAATGGAGTCTAGTGATTGAATTAGTTGGAAGTAACTTAATATATAAAATACAAGTAAAAATAAAATGCTTATTACTAACGTAATCTTAAATGCATTCTGTTTTCTAAAAATATTATTCAATATAGATTTAAAGTGATGAGTCTAACTCAGGTAGTGCAGTAAATAAATCAGCAACAAGACCATAATCAGCTACTTGAAATATCGGAGCATCTTCATCTTTGTTTATTGCAACAATAACTTTAGAGTCTTTCATTCCAGCTAAGTGTTGTATTGCACCAGATATACCAACAGCAATGTATAGATCGGGCGCAACAATTTTTCCTGTTTGACCAACTTGATAATCATTCGGAACAAAACCTGCATCTACTGCAGCTCTAGATGCGCCAACCGCGGCACCAAGTTTATCAGCAATAGAGTCAAGAAGATGGAAATTATCACCTGACTGCATACCTCTTCCTCCAGAAATTACAATATCAGCAGCAGTTAATTCTGGTCTATCGCTTTGTGCAATTTCTTCAGAAATGAATTTACTAATTCCACTTGTGCTCAAAGCATCAATTTCAGATATTTCAGTATCTGAGCTATTACATCCAACTGGATCAAAGGCTGTTGATCTTACAGTTATTATTTTAATACTATCATTTGATTTAACAGTAGCTATACAACTACCTGCATATATTGGACGTTTAAAGGTATTATCAGACTCAACAGATATGATATCTGAAATCTGTTGTGAATCTAATTTAGCTGAAATTCTAGGCATAACATTTTTTCCGAATGTTGTAGCGGGTGCAAGAATATGAGTAAAAGATCCAACATTAGAAACCACTAGAGCTGCTATATCTTCTGCCAAGGCATTCTTATATACCTCATCATCACATTTTAAAATATTATTAACATTATCTATTTTTTTTGCTTCATCAATAACCGAATCAATATTAAATCCTGCTATTAACAATGAAATATCATCAGATATTTCCAGTGCAGCAGCAACTGTATTTAGTGTTGCGCCTTTTAAATTACTATTATCATGTTCTGCAATAACTAATATACTCATTGGATTACCTTCGCTTCATTTTTTAATTTATCAACTAATTCATCAACTGTTTCAACAATTATGCCAGCTTCTCTTGAAGGTGGTAACTCAACAGATAATAGTTCTGTTCGGGGATTAGTATCTATGCCTAAATCAGAAACAGGAACTATATTTAACTCTTTCTTTTTTGCTTTCATTATATTTGGTAATGAGGCGTATCTAGGTTCATTTAATCTTAAATCAGTTGTCACAATTGCTGGTATCGTTAACTCAAGTGTCTGTAATCCTCCATCTATCTCTCTTGTTACTTGAACTGTCGAAGCTTCTAGATTAACTTCTGAAGCATTGGTTGCCTGAGGGTAATCAAGTAATGATCCAAGCATTTGACCAGTTTGATTGTTATCACCATCAATAGCCTGTTTGCCTAAAATAATTAAGTCAGGCTTTTCATCCTCAATAACACTTTGAAGAACTTTGGCAATTGAAAGAGGTTCTAATAAATTTTCTGTTTCAACTAATGTAGCTCTGTCTGCTCCAAGAGCTAATGCAGTTCTTAGTTGCTCTTGTGATTCAGATTTACCAATTGAGACTGCTATAACTTCTGTGGCCTTTCCTGCTTCTTTTAATCGCACTGCTTCTTCTAAAGCTATTTCACAAAATGGGTTCACAGCCATCTTCACATTATTTAAATCTACATTTGAATTATCTGAAAGAGGCCTTACTTTAACGTTATAATCGACAACTCGTTTAATTGGTACTAAAATTTTCATAGAATGATTTTTATGTTTATTTAACTAGTAAATTGTACTTACTAATAAGTTTATTTAATATAAGTTTTAATTATTTTTGGAACATTTTAATATAAATAGAACTTATAATATAGTATAATTATAATGTATTTTTATTGACGATTACAACACAAGATCTTATGCATAGAGAAGAAATGGAATATGACGTCGTAGTAGTTGGTGGTGGTCCATCAGGCCTTGCTGCTGCAATAAAATTTGCCCAACTAAATAAAGAAAATAATACTAATTATTCAATATGCCTTTTGGAAAAAGGCTCTGAGATTGGTGCCCATATTCTTTCTGGAAATGTTTTTCAACCAAATGCATTAGACGAATTGATACCGAATTGGAAAGAGCTAAATGCTCCATTAAATGTACCGGTTAAGAAAGATAAGATATTTTATTTTCTCAAGAATATGGGAATTCCAGTTCCACCATTTGTGATGCCGGCTATGAATAATCATGGTAATTATATTATTAGTCTTGGTAATCTATGCAGATGGCTTGGAGAACAGGCTGAAAATCTTGGTGTTGAAATTTTTCCAGGTTTTCCAGCAAGTAAACTTTTGATAGAAAATGACAAAGTGGTAGGTGTCCAAACAGGCGATATGGGAATTTCTGAAAAAGGAGAGCTTAAACCCGGTAATGAACCTGGAATTAATATAAGAGCAAAATTAACAATTTTAGGTGAAGGATGCAGAGGCCATCTAGGAAAACAGGTTATTAATAAATTTGATTTATCTGAAGGAAAAGACCCCCAACATTATGGAATAGGTTTTAAAGAAGTATGGAAAATTGATCCAAGTGTGCATGAAGAAGGCTTGGTTATACATACAAATGGCTGGCCTACCCCAGATATTGCAGCAGGATCATATTTTTATCATGGTGAGAATAATGAAGCTTATATTGGATTTGTGATACCTCTTGATTATGAAAATCCACATTTAAGTCCTTTTGATGAGTTCCAAAGATGGAAAACTCATCCAGTAATAAAAAAATATCTTAAAAATGGTGAAAGAATATCTTATGGTGCAAGAGCATTAATTAAAGGTGGTCTTCAATCATTACCTAAAATGGACTTTCCAGGTGGCCTCTTGATTGGCTGCAATGCAGGTACATTGGTTTTTTCCAAAATTAAAGGCTCTCACACAGCTATGAAGTCTGGCGAATTAGCTGGACAGCACGCTTTTGAATCTATCAAAGGTAATACAACTACAGACTATGATTCTTTAATTAAAGAATCATGGATATATGATGAATTATATAAATCTAGAAATTTTGGCCCTATCTTTCATAAATTTGGAGCCTTATTTGGTGCTGCTGTAAATGTTATAGATCAGTTCATATTCAGAGGAAATATGCCAATAACAATGAATCATACTATCCCTGACCATGCTTGCTTAAAAAAAGCAGATGATATGCCAAAAATAGATTATCAAAAACCTGATGGTATATATTCATTTGATAAATTATCATCGGTATATCTTTCAAATACAAATCATGAAGAAGATCAACCATGCCATTTACAGTTAAAGGATCCGTCTATTCCTATAAGTATTAATCTTCCAATGTACGATGAGCCAGCACAAAGGTACTGCCCTGCTGGTGTTTATGAGGTTGTTGAAAAAGATAATGAAAAAAGGTTCGTTATAAATGCGCAAAATTGCGTTCATTGTAAAACCTGTGATATCAAAGATCCCTCACAAAATATTAAATGGGTCAGTCCTGAAGGTCCTGGCGGACCAAACTATCCAAATATGTAATGAAGAGAAACAATTTTTTATTCTTTGGTGTTCTTTTAATAATTTCTTCATGTGCTTCTATTGAGTCAGAGGTAGTTGTTACTGAGGGTGATAAATTAAATGTTGTAGATGAAAATCAAATATTTATTAAATACCTAGAAGATGAATGGGAAAAAACTCTTAATAAAAACCCTCTATTTGCTACTTATACTGGAGATAAAAGAGCTAACGACAAAATTAACTCTAATAGTATTGCCCAATTTAATAAGTCAAAAGAATTAACACTTAGATCGTTTAATCTATTAAAGCAGATTAATGTTGGTAAATTAAATAAAGACAATCAGTTAAATTATCAACTTTTAGAATTTGATCTTAAAAATGATATATATTCAAATGAATTTCCTACCTATTATTTAAGATTAAATCAAAGAGGTGGTATTCAAAGTTTTTATGAAACTGGCAATAGATTGGTTTATTCTTCAAAGCAAGATTATTTAGACTGGTTGACAAGATTGGATTTGTTTTCACAAAATATTTTAAATTCATATGAAATAAATAAAGAGGGTCTAGCCAAAGGGCATACTCAACCAAAGTTAGTAACAATTGGTGTGATTTCTCAAATTGAGAGAATTATAAATTCAGATATCGAATCAAACCCCTATTTAAAAGTATTTTTAGAAGCAGATGAGACACTCTTAACAAAAGAAGAGAAAGATAATCTAATTGATAATGCTAAAAATATTATTACTAACAAAATTAATCCTGCATATACAAAGTTAAATAAATTTCTTAAGGAGGAATATCTCCCAAATTCTAGAGATAGTATTGGGATACAGGATATTCCAAATGGTAAGAAATATTATGAATATTTAACCAGGTACTACACAACAACAAATCTGACACCTGAAGAAATACATAATATTGGTTTAGCAGAGATCAAAAGAATAAGATCAGAAATGGAAGATATTATTATTGAGGTGAATTGGGATGGAGATTTTAATTCATTTTTAAATTATCTGAGAACTAGCCCAAGATTTTATTACGATAATGCTGAAGATCTGTTTAATGCTTACTTAATAATGTCAAAAACAATAGATCCTTTATTGCCAAAATTATTTAAAACTTTTCCAAGAGCTCCATATGGTGTTATACCTATTCCTGCAGAATCTGCACCTTTTACAACAACTGCATACTACAACAGTCCAAGCCCAGGTAGACCAGGATATTTTTATGCTAATTTATATAAACCAGAATCAAGGCCTAAATATGAAATACCTGTTTTAACAGTTCATGAGGCTGTGCCTGGACATCATTTTCAAATATCTATAGCGCAAGAACTGGAAAATGTTCCTAATTTTAGAAAATATCAAGGAATTACCGCATTTGTTGAAGGATGGGGTTTGTATAGTGAGGAGTTAGGTGAGTATATAAATTTATATGATGATCCATATGATAAATTTGGTCAGCTTACTTATGATATGTGGAGAGCAATAAGGCTTGTTGTTGATACAGGTATGCACTATATGGATTGGTCAAGAGATGATGCAGTAGATTTGTTTTTAAAAAATTCTGCAAAATCTGAATTAGACATCCAAAATGAAGTGGATAGATACATAGCATGGCCAGGACAAGCACTTGCTTACAAAATTGGTCAATTAAAAATTCTTGAATTAAGAAATAAGGCTGAATTAATGTTAGGTGATAAATACGATATAAAAGATTTTCACTATGAAGTTCTGAAAAGAGGATCCTTGCCTCTTGAATTACTTGAGTTTTATATCGATGAATGGATTAACGAATCACTGAATTCTTAGATCTTTTACATTTTTCACTGCAATAAATTACATTTTCCCAATTTTTTTCCCATTTTTTTCTCCATGTAAATGACTTATTACATACTGTGCATATCTTTTTAGATAATTTTAATTTTTTATGCAATTTGACCTATTGGATGATTTATATCGTTGCTAGGTATATAAAGAATATTATTATTAATATAGTTTTTGTCTAGAGCAAAATCTATTAATTTATAGTAAATATTCCTATTAAAGAATCCTTCAATATTATTTCTAACAGTTGCTATTGGAATATATGAGTCACTGTATTTTATTAATTTTGTTGAATTAGCTTTATCCAAAATAAACTCATAGTTTAAGTTAGTACTTAATATGATTGAATTTAATTCCATCTTAAAATCTATAATCATGTATGGAGCAAGTTCAACCTTCACCGGTACTTTTTCAACAGGTGTTACTAAAAAATAATGATTGTTCTCTTTCTTTAAAACTGTAGAAAATAAGTTTGTAAGTTTTTGATTTTTAATTGGTGACTTGTTGTAGAACCAATTCCCTTCTCTATCTATGAAGAACTCCTGCCCTTCACATAAATTAGGATTCCATTGATCAACTGGGGGAAATTTTTCATAACCTTTAAGATCATTTGTTAGTTTAGAAATACTCATATACAGATCTTATAAAAATTACCAATCCTATTAAACATAAAACTAAAGACATTGTGAAAGAAATGTACTTATTTGAATATATATTTAATTTTTTATTTTTTGATATTGTTAGTAAGTATGACAGCAGGCTGAACCATAGCGTTGATGTGAGTGCAAAATAAATCGGATAAATGTAATAAAAAGTATTATCAATAGAGTCTATAAGTATTGTGAATAATGAAACAAAAAATAGGAAAGCTTTTATATTAAAAATATTGGTTATAAGACCTATTAAAATGCTATTGTTGTATGGACCGTCATTTCTTATCTCAGTTGAAGAGTTAGTATTGTTAAATAACATGCTTATACCCAAATAGAATATATAGATACTTCCAATAAGGCTAATAACAAATTTATATAATACATTTGACAGGACAATTATTGATATTCCATTTACTGCTAAAAGACAATGAATATATATACCTATTCCAATTCCAATTGAAACTTTAAAACCTTCAATTCTGCCATATAAAGAAACTTGTCTAATGACAACAGCTGTGTCCGGACCAGGGCTTGTTAATGCAATTAAATGGGCTATAGCTGACCAGATAAACATAATTAATTAATTATTATTTTTGGCTCTATTTCTAACATAATGTTAAATGTCTCAAAAACAACATCTTTAACTTGATGAGCATAATTTAATACATCATCTTGAGATGCGTTAGAGTTAGTTACTAATACTAAGCTATGTCTTTTATGAAGACCAACATTTTTATTAGGCTCTAGCTTATCTTTTATAAGTTCAATTAATCTAGCGGAACCTACCTTTGAATATTTATTATCAATATCCCAAATAATTAAATCTTTAAGTCCAAAAATATCTATTTTTATATCATCTTTGATAACAATAGCATTTTTAAAAAAGCTACCAGCATTAGGAATATTAGTTGGATCTGGTAAGTTTTTATTTCTAATAGTGCAAATTACATTAGAGACTTCATGTAAATCAAGTTTTGACACATTAACATCATTATCGTTGATATGATTCTGAACAGATTGATATTCAAGATTAAGTAATTTTGGATTATCTGATTTAAAGATAACCTTATAAATAATCATATTATTATTTTTTAAAAATGAGTCTCTATATGAAAATTTACATTCTTTATTTGTATATTTAGTGAAATTGCCACTAATATAATCAAAACAATGAACCTCATGGATTAAGTTTGATATCTCTTGGCCATAAGCTCCAATATTCTGAATAGGAGCAGCTCCAACTGAACCAGGAATTAATGATAAATTTTCAAATCCATAGATATTTTTTTCAATCATAGTAAGAACTAATTTATGCCAATTTACAGAAGCGCCGACTGAAATCGTATTGTTACTTTTATCTATATTTATTTCATCAAAAATTGGTTTTACAGTAATACCATCAAATTTATCTGGAAGAACTATATTAGTACCCTCGCCTATAACTAATACAGGTAATTTTTCTTTAGTAATTAAGTTACATAAATCCCTAAAATGATTTTCTTTGTTTATCTCAACAAAAATTTTTGATGTTGATTTAATATTAAGAGAATTATCTATACGAAAGTTATTGTATATTTTCATATGTTTTGTAAATAACTATTTGCATTAGTTACATCTTCAGCTGTATCTATGCCATCTGGGATATTATTAAAATAACTTGAAACATAGATAGAATAACTATTTTCAAGAAATCTTAGCTGCTCTAACTTGAATTCAAGTTCATTTACAGTTGGTTTAAGATTAACTAGTTGATTTAAAGTATTAAATAAATATCCGTATATACCAATATGCCTCTTTGGATTATTTAATGAACCTGTTCTTGAGAATTGTGTTGCAAAATTATTATTATCAATTTCAACCATTACACAGTTAGGATTCATAATATCTTCTTTGTTTTTAAATGGATTTGAGGCTGTAACTACATCACATGAAGATGAATGGAAGTCATTTTTCATTTGAGATATTAGCTCTTGAGGAATGAATGGCTCGTCTCCCTGAAGATTTAAGATTAAAGTTTCATCAGTAAGATTTAGTTTACTTGCGGCCTCGTAAACTCTATCAGTTCCAGAAATATGATCTGATGAAGTCATTATTATGTTATTTGTAATCATGTTGAGATTGTCAGCTATTAATTCTGAATCTGTAGCTACAAATGTATTAGTTGAAATTTCAGCAGCATTTTTAAATACTCTCTGTATAAGAGTTTCGCCGTTTAGATTAATTAAAGGTTTATTTTTAAGACGGGTTGAGCCTATACGAGAAGGTATTATGATGTAAAAGTCATCATTCATATTAGTTTAAAGACTTTAATTTATTATCAAGTTTATCTATAAACTTATTGCTTACATCTGCATCAATTGTTAAATACCATATTTTATTAATATCTAGATCTTTACATTTTGAAGCATCCTTCTCTGTCATAACTATTGGTAAATGATCTAAATAGAACATATCACTTGAAGTAAAATTATGATGATCAGGAAACGGATGTCTTATTATTTCAAAACCAAGTTTTTCAAGTAAATCAAAAAATCTACCTGGATTTCCTAAACCAGCAACAGCATGTATTTGTTTATGCATTGGCCAGTTATCTACACTATAAGATTTTCCAGACTTTAAATGAACAAATTTTGAGGGGCTCACACTCATTAGGAATTCATCTTCTTCAGTTGGGCCACTGTTATTGACAATAAAATCTACTGATTTTAGTCTTTTTATAGATTCCCTAAGCGGTCCAGCAGGAAATGTTAAATTGTTACCAAATCGTCTTTTTCCATCAATTACAGCTATCTCGATATCTCGAGCCATTGAGTAATGTTGAAGTCCATCATCAGAAATAATTACATCACAATCATGATTTTTAATAAGAGTTTTAACTGCTCTCACTCTATTTTTGTCTAAATAAAAGGGTAAGTTTAATTTAGCAAGGATTTGTGCTTCATCGCCTGTCTCCTTAACTGAACTATCTTCTTTAACTTGCAGAGTTTCTTTAAATTTTCCTCCGTAACCTCGACTAACAATACCAGGTTTATATCCCCTTTCAATTAATTCAATTGCTATATGTTTTACTAGTGGAGTTTTTCCCGTACCTCCAATTGTTAAATTACCTACTACAATTATTGGAACGTCTGCTTTATAGGATTCATTAATATTTTTAATATATTTTCTTCTTCTTCTGGTTGTGAGATAGGAGAAGATTAATGCGAATGGATATAGTAAATATAGCCAAAGACTTTTTTTATACCAGCTATCAACTACATAGCTAGTCGATGCTTCATCTTCGTACTCGGGTAAAAATAGCTGAGTTGTCTGAGTTGCTATTGAATTAGACTTCGGTGAATCTTCGAACTTATTTTTATATAAAGAATGGTATACCGATTTATTTTCAATTAATTCATCATGACGGCCAGATTCAACAATTTGACCATTATCAAGAACTATTATTTTGGATGCATTCTCAATAGTAGATAATCTATGAGCTATAACAATTGTTGTCCTGTTAGAAATAAGTTTTTCAAGAGCTTCTTGAACTATTAATTCAGATTCAGTATCAAGTGCTGATGTAGCTTCATCTAAAATTATTATAGGTGAATCTTTATAGAAAGCTCTTGCTATTGCCAATCTCTGTCTTTGACCACCTGATAACAATACACCATCATCACCAATTTCAGATTCGTATCCTTCAGGAAGGTTTTCAATAAATTCTTCACAACCAGACAACCTAGCGGATTCTTTTAATTTATCTACATCTATAGAATCGTCACCATAAGCAATATTTTTAGCAATTGTGTCATTAAATAAGGATGGTGATTGATTAACTATAGAAATTGAAGAACGTAAGTGCGTTAAAGAGAATTCTGATATTGGAGTTCCATCTATCAAGATTTCTCCAGAACTATGATTATAAAATCTAGGAATAAGGTTTGCTATAGTAGATTTACCAGATCCAGATTTCCCAACAATAGCTATAGTATCGTTTTTTTCAATAGAAAAATTAATGTTTGATAAAATTTGAGATCCAGTGTCATATGAAAAATTAATGTCTTTAAACTCGATATTTCCCTCAATTAGGTTTTCGTTTAAACCATTATCAATCTCTTTATTTTGATCTAATTGATCAAATATCTCATTTGCAGCAGCAAGACCTTTTTGAACAATCATATTAATACTTGATAATTGTCTTATAGGTTTTGCCATAAGCCCTGCAGCAGTAAAAAATGCTACAAATGTTTCTGCATCGAGTGAAATACCTAATTTTGCACCTAGGGCAAAATATGCAACTATTGATAGCGAGATAGACACAAGTACCTGAATGATTGGTGTTGCCATATTCCCTGTTGCTTCTAGTTTTAAATTTTGGTTTCGATTAGATTCATTTGCTATTAAGAATCTTGAATTTTCATATTCTTGTGCGTTAAAACTCTTAATTTCAACATGACCATCAACTGCTTCTGATGCTATATGAGTTACATCACCCATTGCGGTTTGTATCTTTGTTGCTAATTTTTTTAGCCTTTTTCCAGCAACATAGACAATAATTGCAATCAGCGGTGCTGTTCCTATCAAAAGAAGTGTAAGTTTAAAGTTTAGAATTAATAGATAAACAAATAATCCTATCAATAAAAAACCTTCTCTAATTAAGGTTTTTACGGCATTAGATGCGGCTCCAGATACCTGTGTTGTTGTAAATGTTATTCTATTAATTAGTTGGCCTGATTGATTTGAATCAAAATAAGATTTAGGTAAATCATGTAATTTATGAAAAAGCTCTGCTCTTAAATCATGAACAATCCCAAATCCAACTTTGGACATAAAATAATTCCCAATAAAAAAGCCAATTCCTCTGGCCATCGCAATAAATATTAATGATAGTGCTAAAAGTGAACTAAAGTTATCTTCTTCAGAATTTATAAATCCTATTATTCTTCTTATCCATTCAACTGCTGCTATATCTGCAAATGCAAAACTAATAAATCCTATTACACTAATAAAAAATGACCATTTATATGTAAAGGTGTAACTAAGTAATCTTCTTAAGCTTCCATTTTTCATTTTTCTATAGTTCTTATTTGTACTTCATTAAATCCATATTTATTTAATATGTCCATTACAGTTATTACCCATACATGCAATGAATCGGATTCAGCGCTTAATATAATAGAGCTATCAATATTTTCTAATTCAAAAATAGCCTGCTCTAATTCATTTATATCGTTTATATCAAATACATTTTCATTTATATATATGCTACCACTACTAATAATCACAATTTCATTAATTGATTGGACAGTTTTATATTCAAATGATTCAGTATTTGGTAAGTCCAGAGATAAGAATTGAGAATCGCCAACTTTTGAGGTTACAACAAAGAAAATAACCAATAAAAAAACTATATCAATTAAAGGAGTTATTTCTATTGAAAAAGTAGATTTTTCATTCGATATAAATTTCATGTGTTAATTAATAATGTCTATAAATCCAGAAACTTCTTTTTGTAGACTAATTAAAAGATAATTAATTTTCTGTTCAAAGTATTTGTGTAGAACAAGACCAGGGACAGCTATTAGCAATCCAAATGCAGTAGTTATCAATGCTTGAGATATACCTGCTGCTAACAAATCAGGATTTGCTCCAGATGTTTCTGTTAAGCCAGTGAATGCTGTAATCATTCCAACAACTGTTCCTAAAAGCCCCAATAAAGGACTTATAGTAGCTATGGTTCCTAGCATCGATAAGCGTCTCTCTAACACGTACTTAACTTCTATTGCCTTCTCTTCTATTTTTGATTCTAAATTTTCTCTTGGTAGATCTTTATATTTGATGCAATTAATTAATAAAAACCCTAAGGATGATAAATTTGATATCTCGGTTGCTTGCTTGCTATTCATCAAATCTGTTTCTAAAAGATTAATAATTTGATTAGATAGTCCTTTTGGTGAAATCAGTCTATTTTGAAGAAACCATGATTTCTCGATTGATATACTTATAATAAGAACACTACATGCCAATAATGGCCACATAAACGGTCCGCCAGCTGTTATAAATTCATTCATTTAATTCATTTAGTTTTGTATCTGATAGATCATAGATGGTATCAAATGCATTTATAAACTTATTATCATGAGTAGCTGTAATTAAAGCAACACCATGGGTTTTAGATATATTAATAAGTATATCTTGAATTACATTAGCATTTTCTTCATCCAAGTTACCCGTTGGCTCATCAAGAAATAAAAATTTAGGTTCGTTGGTAAGCGCTCTTGCAATTGCTGCTCTTTGTTTTTCTCCACCAGATAACTTCCATGGCAAATGATCCTTTCTGTCATAAATGTTTAAATCTTTCATCAGACTTATTATTTGGTCTTTTTTAATCTTAGTAAAATTATTATTTAGCTTTGCAGGAATAGATATATTCTCAGCTATAGTAAGATCATCTAGTAAATGATGAAATTGATATACAAAACCAAAATTTTTAAGCCTTATTTCACTTAATTTGTTTAAAGAAATCTTTGAAAAATCATAATCATTAAATTCTACAGTTCCGTTAGTAGGTTTATCTAAACCTGCCATTATATGTAAAAGTGTAGATTTACCTGCACCTGACTTACCAGATATTGCAATTTTTTGGGATTCATTAATTTTCAAATTAATATCTGAAAAAACGTTCAAATTATCATTATTAATAATGAACGATTTAGAAATATTTTTACACTCTAAGCTATTCATGTCTAAGAATTTCTATCGGATTTAACTTAGTTGTTCTCAAAGATGGTATGAGCGTTGATATTAAACTTATTACAAAAGATACAGCACAAATGGTAAATATTTGAAAATAATTTATATAGTATGGAAAATAGTTAATAAAATAAGCTTCTAAAAGGTTTCTTTCTAAAATTGTCTCTAAAATATTAATAATATTATTAAGATTTAAAGTTAATAAAAATCCTAAAATAATTCCACAAATAATTCCTATAAAACTAACTATTAGACCTTGTGTAAAAAATATTAATACGATTTGTTTAGAACTTGCTCCGAGTGTTAATAATATACCTATTTCTCTTTCTTTAGATTTTACAGTCATTATTACCGTTGAAAGTACTAATATAGATGCAACACCTACTATTAAAAATAACATCAAGCTTATTAAAAGTTTTTCAAATTTTATAGCTTCAAATAACGTTCCATGAGTTGATTTCCAAGAAATATATGAAACACTGTCTAGGTCTATAGTGTTTATTATTTTTTGACTTATTTGATCGGCTTTAAAAAGATCATTTGTTTTTAATCTTATTGATAAAGTTTCATTATCTTCTAGATTTTTAAGTTTCTGCGCTGTCTCATGTGAAACCAAAGTTAGAATCTCATCAATCTCAGTTTTTAGTTCGTAAATGCCTACAAGTTTAAGATTAACGGATGTCGGATAAGACCCAATAATAGAAGTCTTTATGTCAGATGTCGTAATATTTATGTCATCACCAACGTAAACACCAAGTTTTGCTGCCAACAAAGAACCTATTATTATTGAATTGTTAGATTTAAGATTTTTAATATCGCCAACCAACATATAATTTGGAATAATTGACATACTCTTTTCATTAGCAATATCAATTCCCACAATATTAACGCCTTTACTGTCATACTCTGATGACATTAATCCTTGAAGCGATATATAAGGTGATGCATCTATAATGTCTGGATTATTTTTAATACTCAGAATGAGCTCATTATAGTTTTGTATTGGATACTCAGATTGAATTATAGAATGAGGGATTACACCCAAAATTCTATTTTCGAGTTCCTTCTCAAAACCATTCATTACAGATGTAACTACAATCAGACTAGATATTCCAATCATTAAGCCGATAACTGCTAAGATGGTTGTAAAAGAGAACATCCCTCCTTTATTAGATCTAAGGTATTTATAACCTAATTTCAGAGAAATAGAAGACACAAAACTATTTCATTAATTGTTTTAATACTTTTTCAATATCGCCTTTATAAGGTGGCCTTACAGCATCAAAAAATTTATCTAATTTAAAACTTACATCTTTATAATATGCTCTTGGGTTGGAGAAGTTTTTAAATCCTTCAAAAGACTTGTATCTACCCATACCAGATGGCCCAACACCACCAAATGACAAGTCATTTTGCTGAAGATGACTTATGACATTATTTACAGTAACGCCTCCAGATGAAGTTTTATTTAATAAATCATTTTCCTCAGCTGTATTGTTACCAAAATAATATAAGCCAAGAGGTTTATCCTTTGAATTTATAAGTGCTGTAGCTTCTCCAATTTCATCGTATTCAACAACTGGCAATAATGGTCCAAATATCTCCTCTTGCATAATTTTCATATCATCAGATGTATTTGTAACAATTGTAGGGGGGATTTTATAAAATTCCTGTTGGCTAAAATCTTCATTAGAAGGATTAATCTCATCAACGTGGGCTCCCTTTTCAATTGCATCATCTAGAAGATCTTTTAAACGATCATAATGTTTTTGATTAATTACTGACGTGTAATCTTCATTGTCTTTAAGCGAAGGATAATAATGAGAAACGGCATCTTTTGTTTCTTTAATAAACTCATCTTTTTGATCTTTATGAACCACAACATAATCAGGCGCTAAACATATTTGACCAGCATTAAGCGTTTTACCAAACATTATTCTTTTAGCTGTTGTTTTTAAATCAGCAGACTTACCAATAACTACAGGTGATTTTCCGCCAAGTTCTAATGTACACGGAACTAAATTTTTGGATGCTGCATTCATAACATGTTTTGCTACAGAGCCGCCTCCAGTATATAAAAGATGATCAAATTTAAGTTGTGTAAATGACTCACCAACTTCTGGGCCTCCCAAGCAAGTTGCAAATTCATTTTCATCATACGATTTGTCACATAGCTCTTTTAATAATGATGATGTTATTGGAGTGTGTTCACTTGGTTTATGCATTACTTGGTTGCCAGCAGCAAATATTGATACCAATGGAACAAAGGCTAGATTAACTGGAAAGTTCCAAGGAGAAATCATACCAACTGTCCCAAGTGGTTCGTATTTTATGTAAGATTTAGCACCAAGTAAGCCAAATGGAAAATTGGGAGATTTTTTTTCAACTTTATTCCATTTTTTTATGTTTTTAATTGCTTGATTAATTGATGGCATTATTCCATAGATATCAGAAAGCATTGATGCATTTTTAGATCTGTTACCAAAATCAGAATTTAATGCGTCAATAAAATCATATCTATTGTCCATTATTAGAGCTTTTAATCTTTGAAGTCTGTCAATCCTCAAATCTATTGATGGTGGCCCATTTTTTACGAAAAATTCCTTTTGCTTATTGAGAATTCTATTCATTTCATCAAAGTTATTCATGTATTAGGCCCCTTTAGCTTCTATTTGCTTTATCTTTATTATTTGCATTTCTTATTAATTCTCTCATATTTTGCCAATCTTCGTCTGATAATTTATCTAGCTGAGAGAAAGTTCCACCACCTGTAAGGTATTGAGCTCCATCAAGTCCTATAGTTTGACCCGTTAGATAATCGCAGCCATCAGCCATTAAAAATGTTGCTAGATTTTGTAATTCTCTCATTTCACCAACTCTTCCCATTGGAACTGTGTCCATCATGCCGTCATCATTATTATCAGGATTTAACCTTTCCCATGCTCCTTTTGTTGGAAAAGGGCCAGGAGCAATTCCATTTACTTTAATACCATACTTACCCCATTCCGCTGCAAGTGATTGAGTCATTGCATGAATTCCTGATTTAGACATTGCTGAAGGAACTACATAAGGTGAGCCTGTCCATATCCATGTAGTTAATATATTTATTATTGAGCCTTTGTAAGAAGACTCAATCCATCTTTTACCAACAGCATGAGTCATATAGAAGGTTCCATGGAATACTATATTTGCAATCGCATCAAATCCCTTTGGAGACAGATCTTTTGTTGGTGATATAAAATTACCTGCAGCATTATTAACCAAACCATCAAGAGGTCCTCCATCAAAAATTGACTGAACATAGTCGTCTACATCTTTTGACGCTCTGATATCAAGTGTTTGATAATTAACCTTTGTATTATGTTCATTAATAATTTCATCAGCTGTTTCTTTTAATACGTTCTCTCTTCTTCCACAAATAAATAATTCTGCACCATGTTCTGCATAATGGTTTGCCATTTCCTTTCCAAGCCCTGTGCCTCCGCCTGTAACTAATATTCTTTTATCTTTTAATAAATCTTTTTTAAACATTTTTTAGCCCCTAATTAACAATATCAATGATAGCATCAGCCCAAAGATCTGAATAATTTAATGATTCTACATAATCTAAATTTTCTCCGCCTGAGTCTTTAAATAATTCAACATATTCATCACCTATTTCAATAATTGTTTCAAGACAATCCGCAGTAAAAGCAGGTGAAAATACTAAAACATTTTTATGCCCTTCTGATGGGAGTGACTCTAAAACTTTATCACTAAATGGTGTTAGCCACTTATTGGTAAGTCGAGATTGGAATGAAACTATATACTTATCATCATCGATGTTTAATCTTGAAGCAATAAGTTTAGTCGTCTCGTAAGTAGTTGCTTTATAACAAAACTTATTTTGCTCAGTAATTGCAAGCTCACAATTATTATCGCTACATAATGTATCTTGATAAACATTATCTACATGGCTGTTTGGTACACCATGATAGCTAAATACTATTTTGTCATAAGAATTCATATCAAATTTAGATGCTTTATCAATCCAGGCATCTATAAATTTTTCATTGTCGTAAAATTGATTTATAAATCTTAACTTAGGAACAACCCATTTTTTTGAAACAATTCTTGATATCTCTTCAAAAACTGATCCAGTTGTTGCAGCTGCATAATGAGGAAACAGTGGCAGAACAACTAGTTCATCTGGATTGGTCATTAATATTTTTTTTAAAGTGCTCTCAATAGAAGGATTCTGATACCTCATTGCATAATAAACATCATAATCATTTGTTTTTCTAGATAACTTTTCTGCTAATTTTTTTGTATTATGAAGAAGTGGAGATCCTGTTTCGTCATCCCACACTTCTTTATAAACTTTTTTTGATGAAAAAGATCTGGTTGGACAGATTATAAAATTTACTAAGATAAATCTTAATATTGGATTTATATTAATAACTCGTCCATCCATTAAAAACTGTCTTAAATATTTAAAAACACTAAAATAGGTGGGTTTATCAGGTGTACCTAAATTAACTATTAATAATGCTTTCTTCATATTAATCCCGATTTTTTTATCGTTGGATGGGATATTATAAATAATACCAATCCTATACATAAGAATGAACTGAAATAATACAAGTATGCAGGATTAATTGCATATATTGGCATAGCAATAAAAGGGGTTGTCATATGCCCTATTGGAATCACAGATCCTAAGTACCCTGCTGCAGATCCTTGATTTTCTGGTGTCTGTGCCAAGGATAAAGATGAAGCTAATGCAGGCCTGGTCATACCAAAACCCAAGCCTAAAATAATAATAGAAAGATAATAAACAGAAATTGACTGAAAGAAAGCCATAGTAAAATATGAAAATACTAATAGCATTGTTCCAAATAATAAAAGATTAAAGTTTTTCATAGGGAAAGCATCTGTAAAAATATACTGACTAACAATTGTTGATATTGATAGCAATGCGAATGTCATGCTTATTAATGTAGGAAGGTTTTCAAATTCACGAAATAGATCTGTTATGTAAAAACCAATGGATTGTAATAATGATGCTTGGCATAAGCTTAGAATTGCTGCATACATTAAAAATGGAAGAATAGTCTTTGAATGCCAATGAATCTTTATATTTTCTTTTTTAGTTTCTTTTTTTACATTTGTATTATCTAGCTCTTTATAAATACCCCATGCAGCGACTAGAGCAAAAAAAGAAAAAACATAAAATGGAGTTTCATTAGTAATTAAAAACAAGAAGCCTCCAAGCAATGGTCCTGCTACTGTTCCAAGAAGGAAGCTTGATTCTAACCTAGCAAATTTTAATGTTCTTTTTTCTTTACTTGTTGTGTCTGCTACATATGCAAATGATGCAGGCCTTGTTGCAGAACCAATAAGACCATTAATAAGTCTTCCTAATACAAGCGCTGGAAACAAGTAAGCAAAATGTAAAATATTTCTTTCAACTAAAAAAAGTGGTGTTATTAATGCAATCAATGATATTGCATATCCAATTAGTCCAAGAATTGCTATATTTCTACGTCCAAATTTATCACTAGTTCGTCCCCAAAAAGCACTTGTCAGGGCCCAAGCCACTGCTGATATAGCAAATATAGATGATGTCTGAATTTCACTAAGACCTAAATCTCTAGCTAGTGGAGGCACTAAAACAAAAACAAATGATTGACCAAGACCTACAGTGAATAGGCCAAATTTTAACCAAGAAGAACCTGAAATAGACATTAAGAAATTTTTGTTATTCCAATAACTTCTCTGATCTCTGCAATTTTGTCTTGAGCTAATATTCTAGCTTTCTTTGAACCCTCTTCTAAAACTTCATTTATAAAAGTCTTATCATTAGAAAGCTCTTCATACTTTAATCTAATAGGCTCTATTTCTTGGTTGATAATGTTAAATAAAATTTCTTTAGCTTCGCCCCAAGAAATACCTTCATTGTATGCTTTTTGAAAATCCATTATTTGACCTTCAGATGCAAAATTTTTATACAAATCAAAGACTGTACAACCATCTGTATCTTTTGGTTCTCCTGGCTCAAGTGAATTAGTCACTATTTTCATAATAGATTTCCTTAATTGCTTTTCATTACTTAATAGAGGTATTACATTTTCATAAGATTTACTCATCTTTCTTCCATCTAAGCCTGGAACAACTTTATTTTTATTTTCAATAATTGGCTCAGGTATAGTTAGTATAGGTTTGTATAGATGGTTAAATCTTGCTGCTATGTCTCTTGTCATTTCAAGATGTTGTATTTGATCTGAGCCGACAGGTACATGCGTTGAATCAAACATGAGGATATCAGCAGCCATTAAGACAGGATATGAAAATAAACCCATTGTAATGCCTTTATCTAGATCATTTTTATTAAGTGATGTTGCTGATTTATACGCATGGGCCCTATTCATTAAACCTTTTGCTGTAACACAATTAAGAATCCAACTGAGTTCTAGAATTTCAGGTACATCTGATTGTCTATAAAAATAAGTATGTTTAGTATCTAATCCGCATGAAAGCCATGCTAAAGCTATTTGTTCTACAGAATGTTTAATTTTATCAGCATCTTGATTTTTAATGATGGAATGATAATCAGCAAGAAAAAAGAAAGATTCATCGTTTTTCTGGGCCATTTCAATAGCAGGTCTTATAGCACCAATATAATTTCCAATATGTGGCGTGCCGGTCGTAGTAATTCCTGTTAGAATTCGCTTTTTCATTTAGTATAATTATAAACATCATATATAAATATTGTGGAAACTAGTAAAGATTTATTTAAAGACTTAGAAATCGCTGAAAAGCTTTTTCTTGATGGTTCAATTAAGAATGCTCAAAAAAAAGTTCGAGATGTATACAATAAAACTAGGAAATTTAAAAATATACCAAATAAGCTAAGGCACAAACTAAATGCAGCAATAAATCAGTCAAAATACTTTGATGAAATATCTTCTTTTGCAACAAATCCTAAAAGAGATGAATTAATATCTGGCGTAAATGATCTAATAGACAAACCATTAAAAGACCCTAGAAAGCATGCTCGTGCTATTCATAATATACAAGGTCAATGGCAATTATTAGATACATCTAGTAAGTCAGCATCTAAAGCTCAATGGTTAAAATTTAATGAATTATCTAATAAAGCATGGGAGTCATGTAAAGAATATTTTGAAGAAATGAAGGAAATAAAAATAAATAATGCAAGTGAAAGGCATAAAATAATAGAACAGATAAATATGTACGTAACTGAAAATCAAAAGAAATGGCCACCTTCAAAAGATTTAGTGCTTTATCTGAGAACGATGTTTGAGAAATGGCAAAATTTTGCACCAGTTTTAGATAAAGATTTAAATAATTTAAAGACATTATATTTTTCTGCAAGAAAGCCCATAAGTGATGCAATTTCAAAACAAGAGAATCTTAATAAAGAAAAAAAAGAGTTATTAATTTCAAAGGTTAATGAAATCAATGACGACGATAATAAAATTTGTTTGGACAAATTTAATGATTTAAAAAATCAATGGCAAAAAATAGGAAATGCTGGCAGAAAGTATGACAGTGCATTGTGGTCAAGATTTAATAAAAGTGCTGACAGGTTTTTTATTGAAAAAAAACAAGCTATAGCTGCTGAAATTGAATTACTTAATATTTGTATTAAAGATCTGAAGGAGGATAAAAAGACATTTAAAGAAATAGAAAATGATCTAAAAGAATTCCAGAATCTAAAACATACAAAAGAGTTTAAAGAGATTAATGCCCTAATTAAAATTAAGAAAAATGAGCATCTAAAAAAGATTAAAGATGAAAAAGTTGGTACTTATAAAAACATTTATAAAATCCTTGTAAGTAATGATTTAAATGATAATGATCAAAATAAATTTAGGGAATCTATAGACTTATCATTTAAAAATACAGAATCTAATTTTGATGAACTTATTAATTGCTGTATTAGACTTGAAATACTAGCAAATATTGATTCTTTGAAGAAATACCAAACAATAAGAGATTCTATTCAGCTTGAACTATTACAAAATAAGTTCAATAAAAATAATAATAATGGCTTAGATAGTCTAGATTCTATTGTTTCAAATTTTATTAAAAATTTCTCTTCAAATGATGTTCAAGATGACCATAAAAAATTATGGGAAAGAATGGAAAACTGTTTTGAGGAGCTTATCTAAGACTGCTTATAATTTTTTTATGTTTAGCTTGTGATAAAGAATAACCAAGAAATATAAGAAAAGGGACTATCATCAATACAGTAGTCATAGGTCCTTGCACAAAAGCTAATGTATAAGCTTGTTCAGCGGTATGATTTGATCTATCAAAATTGATAATATTGAGAACTTGACCAGCAAAAAACGACCCAAGCCCAGCATTTAACTTTTGCATAAATCCAACAGTTGCAAATAAAATACCCTCTTGTCTTTTGTTGCTTTGTAATTCAACTTCATCAGCTATGTCACCAACCATGGAATCTCTTACCATAATTCCCATAACATTAAGAGTAATTAAAAAAACAAGAAAAAAACTAATAAAATAAACTAATGCAAGCGAACCTTTCTCTGGTGTAAGACCTAAGTTATACATAATAAACGCAGCTGGAGATAAAAATCCAACACCAGCAATTGCAATTAGCACTATAGTTCTTTTTTCAAGAATTTTTATTATTCTTGGAGTAATATAAAACGCTAACAAAGTTGCTATAAGATAAATTGGTAAAAAATATTTTATTTGTGTTGCTTCAAACTCCCAAAAATATGTATTAACAAATAAGGTAAGAGTATTTGAAAGACCCCAAGCCAATGAGAGAAATAAATTACCAAAGAAAAAAATTAAAAATGATTTATTTCCAATTGCAATTCTTAACTCTTTAGTAATTTGTTTAAGAGTTATGGCACCCGTCCATTTAGAAAGATTTTTATTATCATTTATTGTTGACAGAGATGAATATAAAACTGTTACTATCATCACAATTGCACCAGTTAAGGCAAATGGAAACCAAGCATCAGGATTGAGTTGTCCTTGAGGATATTCTGGCGTTGAGGCAAAAAATATTCCATAGCCTAGAAATGCATTACTTAATCCTGCAACCCAAGCAACCATTTCTCTCCAAGACATTAATAGAGTTCTCTCTTCGTAATCTTTAGTAATCTCTCCTCCAAATGCTCTGTGAGGTATATCAAAAAGAGTCATTCCTAACCTTGTTAAGATTGTGAATAGTGTCATCCAAACAAACAAATCATTTTGGGACATATCCCAATCTTGTCTTGGTGCAAATAATAAAATATAACCTAAAGACATAGGGATAAAGGAGATCATCATATATGGATGACGTCTACCATATTTGGTATTTGTTCTATCGGAGATTGTTCCCATTAAGGGGTCTGTAATTGCATCAACACAGAGTGCAATAAATATTGCCAGGCCAGCGAGTCCTGGATTTAGACCAATAATATTACTATAAAAAAATAATAGAAAAAATGTAAATGTATCTGTTTTTATACCATTAGGTATAGATCCAATAGAATAATTTAATTTAAACTTATTAGTTAACATTAGATATTATTTTTTAAGATGTATTAAAAGATCATCCTTAAATTGAATAAATACAGGTGGCTCAATTAAGTGCCTCATATCAGGTATTATTTTTAATGTACTGTCTTTAATTAAGTTATTAAGTTTATAGGCATTTTTAACTTTGATAAGTGGGTCTTCTGCCCCATGAATGATTAGTGTAGGTGACGTTATAGATCGTACTTTATCTAATCTATTTTTTGATCCTAGTATTGAAGTAATTTGCCTTCCAAAACCAGTATCTTCAGTCCCTCCTCTTTCAGCTGAAGTTTTAATACTTTCATAAAATTCATCTGTATTAAGATCTATACCTTTATAACCTATTTCTTTAAATATTTTTTTTGATCGCTCCACTCTTTCATCAATCGTTGCATTTGGATTTTTTGTTCTATCCATTAGCAATTTTCTAACTTTTCTAGTGGGTCCATTAAATGGAGATGGTGTTGATGCTGTTGATGAAATCAAGGTAAATGTTTTAACTTTAGCTGGATAATTTGCCACGATGATTTGGGCAATCATACCGCCCATTGATATTCCTAAAACATGAGCTTTATCTATTTTTAAGTGATCAAGGACAGATACGGCATCGCTAGCCATATCATCTATAGTATATTCAGATTGTATTGGAAGTCTTAGATAGTACCTGATATAGTTTTTGATAACTGTATTGTCAATATTATCTTTTGAAAAATTATCATTCTTAATCTTTGAGGATAATCCAGTATCTCTATTATCAAAAACAATAGGTCTGAAGTTATTTTCAATAAGAAATTCAATTAAATGATTTGGCCAATTTATTAATTGTCCTCCAAGACCTTGTACTAGCAGAATAGGATCGCCATCAGCTGGTCCATAGTCTCGATAATATATATTTATATTATCCCTTGAAGAAATTCCTTCTTCATATGAAAAAATGTTCGTTGTAATAAACATAGTTAAAAATAGAATTAAAATTTTATAGATAGGCCTTTATCCTATCTTTGATATTATTTCTTAATGTACCCCAAAATAGCATTACATCAAAGGGATGGAGGTCGCCATTAAAATATTTCATCTTTTTTATATTATCTATCAAAGGGCCTTTAGTCTCTAACATCCCAGTTTCGTTATTTAAAGCTGCGGTGAAGCCTTGAATTCTTGTCAGACCTATCGATTTCTTTGCACCTGTATGTTCAGGTCTCAATCTATCAGTAAAGTCATAATCTTGAGCTTTATTAATAATAGATTGATTTTTTAAATCTGAATGCCATTGGCTATCACTTGTCCAAGAAAATGGATTTGTAGAAACAATTTTTTGATTCATGTATTCGACAGACCACCCGTCTGGCTTCCAAAATAGTGTTTTCTCTCTATTTCTTTTAAAACCCTCAACAACAGTTGACCATGAGATTAGACAATTAGTATCGTTATATGAAAGTGATTGCCTAATATTAGGGAAAACATTGTTATAGAAAATTTCAGGAATAATATAACCAATTGCATAAGCGCATATAAAGGAATTTTGTAATTCGGTATTATCTATTTTTTTATTTATTAATCTATATGCGTGGAGCGCTCCTTGACTATGAGCTGCAATAATAAATGGCTTATCTTTATTTAAATATTGAATAAAATACTCAAAAGCGGACTCAACATCAGAATATGCAAGATCTAGTGCCTTTCTCCCATTTGAATCTCTATCAAAAAATGAATAATAAGTAGCTTGTCTGTATTCAGGTGCATATATATTACAAGAATCATTAAAGACTGACGCTTGGTTGCCAAGCATAATTTCAGTTCTTTCATATGCTGATTTATTTTTGTCCATATCAGAATTCCAATTCTTTTCATAAAAGCCAGTTGGATGGATATAAAAAACATTTACATCATTATTAATTTTATTAACTTCGAATGTATTATTTGGAACATAAAATTGTTGGCCATCAATATCTGGCAAAGCTGCCCAATTAGCAGAGTCTGAATAATCTGGTTTTTTGGGTGATAGGGAAATATCAAATTCTGTTAGAGGTTTAATTAACTCGAGAAGTTTTAAGGTATTTTTATCTGACATGCCTAACTTGAAGTACAGAAATGATAATAATCTTTGATTTTCAAAAATTTCGAAATATTCTGCAACATTTAAAAATTATATCTTAAATTTGTATAATTTTATTAGTAGCAGAACCTACTGCAACAAGAATATTATCTTGATATAGCTCACCATTAGTAAAAGCAATTGATTTACCTTTTCGTATTATTTTACTTTTTGCAATTGTTTTAATATTAGGTTTACAAGATTTAAGAAATTTAATATCAATATCTAAAGTCAATGGGAGAGCTTTTCCTTTTGATTCATACATTATGAACTGAGACATTGAAGCATCTATCATCCCAGAAACGAAACCACCTTGAATAATTGTTCCATTTGAATGAGTAAGATCTTTTGATGGCATGAATTCTATTACCCATTCATCTTTATCTTTATCATGATATGCATCAATAAAGCCTAGTATGGCTAAAAAATCAGGTACTTCTTTAAAAATTTTTTCAAACTCTTTGTTCATAAGATAATGGCGGAGGGGGTGGGATTCGAACCCACGGTGCCGATGAAGGCACGACGGTTTTCAAGACCGTTACAATAAACCAGACTCTGCCACCCCTCCTGTTGTAAGAACGATATTTTAAATGGTTTGAACTATTAATCAATTAGTTTAACTGTAGGAATTTTTTGCAATAGATTTATTTGGATCATAAAAAGGTTTTTCAACTATCTCTGCATCAACCCACGAATTATCGATGTTCACACTAAAGGTTGATCCGATATCAGAAAAATCAATATCTACAATTGCTAGGCCAATGTTAAGTTTTAAACGAGGTGAGTATACTGCCGATGTAACTTTACCTATGGATTGATTATCCTTGTTAATATCCCAGTGATGTGTATTTGGGTTAGCCATTGGTTTATCATGAATCAGAATACCAACTTGTTTTCTTTTTATTCCATCTTGTTTAATTTTTAGTAAAGCGTCTTTTCCAACAAAATCAAAATCTTTATCTAAATCAATAAATTTATCTAAACCCAACTCAAATGGATTGGTATTTATATCCATATCTGAATGATATGAAAGCATGGCGCCCTCTATTCTTCTTATAGTAGAAGTATGTCCTGGATGAAGACCTAGTTCTTTTCCAGATTGCATTAATGTTTCGTACAGGGCGTCACCATCATCAAAGTTTAATAAGAAAAGTTCATATCCAAACTCGCTTGACCAACCAGTTCGAGATATTAATAAATCAATGCCATTTAAATTAAATCTTTTAAACCAATAATATTTAATATCTAAGATTTCCTCACCAAAAATTTTTACCATAATATCTTTTGACTTTGGACCTTGTAATTGAATGGGTGAAACATCTGGTTCTGTTATTTCAACATCGAATTTAGAATTAACTGCTAGGCCTTGAGCCCAAAATAAAATATCACTATCAGCCAATGAAAACCAATAACAATCATTTGATATTTTTAACATGACTGGATCATTTAAAATTCCACCAAATTGATTAGTGAGTATGATGTATTTGCATTGTCCAACTTGCATCTTGGATAAATCTCTTGGCGTCATCATTTGTACGAATTTTAATGCATCTGGACCTTTTATTTGAACTTGTCGCTCAACAGCTACATCGCATAGAACTGCTTCATTTATTAAATTCCAAAAATTTTGTTCTGGATCTCCAAAATCTCTTGGAATATACATATGATTATAAACAGAAAAATCTCTGGCCCCCCAGCGAACAGTGGCATCAAAAAAAGGACCTCGACGAATTTGTGTTCCAAAACCAAAATCATTTAATTTACTCATAGTTGCATTATATAATTTATTAAAAATAAAGCCTTATAAAAAATGAAAATCATTAAAGCTGATAACTATCAAACTTGGTATATTGAAGAAAATGATCAGGCCATTTTAATTGATCCCTGGTTAAGCAATAAATTAAAACCTGATAAATCATTTTTTATTCAAAGAGAAAAAGAAAATGATAGTAGTATTACAAAAGAGCAGATAAATAAGGTAAGGGCTATCATTATTACAGCTCCATTTGATGATCATCTTCATTTAGAATCTATTAAAAAGCTATCAGATAAATTGCCTATTTATACCTCTAAAATTGTAAAAAATGTTCTTTCTAAGCAAAACATTATGAATCCAATCTATCTCCTGGATGACACAGGAACAGAAATTTGTTCAATAAAAGTAAAATCTATACCGACGAGTTATCCGTATTTTAGTTCAACATTTTCAATTCTTTTTGAGGATAAGAAATCCAAAAGAATTTTTCATGAGGGTCATATTGTTAATTTTAACTATATAAAAATTCATAACATTAAAGCAGATGTTGCAATTTTAACTGCAGAAGAGGTTAAGTTATTTGGTGTGATTACTTTAGGAATGAATTACAAAGAGACTTTAAAAGCATGTAAGATTTTATCTGCAACTAATCTATTTATTACTGGTTCAAATCCAGGTAATACCAAAGGCTTTATTAGCAAATTTTTAAGAATTAAGCCCTTAAAAAATAATGAACTTAGGAAGAAATTAAATCTGTATCACAAAGCTGGAGCAACTTTAGATCTAAATAACAGCTTTGATTGAATTTAGACAATGATCGATATTTTTATGACAGCTAGAGTGACCCATCAAACCAATTCTCCAAACCTTTCCAGCAAGCACTCCAAGACCGGCGCCTATCTCAAGATTATAATTATTTAATAATTTTGATCTTATCTCTGCATCAATAACGCCCTCTGGAATAAAGATAGTATTTAGCTGAGGCAATCTATCTTCTTCGTCAACTAAAAAATTTATGCCAAGATTTTCTAATCCATCTCTTAGAAGAATATGATTCTCCTGATGTCTTTTCCATGAGTTTTCAATACCTTCTTCAGATAGCATTACTAATGCCTCATGAAGGCCATAAAGAGCATTTATAGGGGCTGTATGATGATATGATCGTGCACCCTCACCCTCCCAATACGACATAATTAAATTTAAGTCATGAAACCAACTTTTAACTTTAGATTTTCTATTTT
>ERZ802830.735-NODE-735-length-32286-cov-9.92141_pt1 | contig 32286 bp, 31 predicted proteins | sample MGYA00345654_ERZ802830 | MGnify/ENA primary metagenome ERZ802830 (study PRJEB30503, sample SAMEA104212375) | marine metagenome | biome: Westerlies Biome; feature: [SRF] surface water layer (ENVO:00010504) within the epipelagic zone...; material: water... | reverse complement strand
AATTGAAAATGTTGAACTAAAATATGGATAACTAGTAGGTAAAGATTTTACTTTTATTGAACAAATTTCTGTTCCTTTCTTATCTAGAAGATAGATAGGATTCTTAACATTTCTCTTAGAAAGAATTTTTTTTACTATCTTAGAGGTATAAATAGGCAATTTGCTTGAAAGTTTTTCAATAGATTCTAAATGGAGATGATCATCAAATGGAGCAGTGATAATAATAGCTTTTACTTTTTTTATTTGATCATTTGAAATATAAATCACATTTTCTTTCTCTCTTTGAATAAAAAATGATTTATCAGGTTTTAATTTATTGCTCAGCCAAGGGTCTATCAGTAGAGCTTGATTATTCTCTTCAATATACCAAGTTTGATAATTATCAGCTTTAATGATTTTCATTTTTTATAAGGCTTTATTTTTAATAAATTATATAATGCAACTATGAGTAAATTAAACGATTTTGGTTTTGGAACACAAATTCGTCGAGGTCCTTTTTTTGATGCCACTGTGCGATGGGGTGCCAAGGATTTCTCTGTCTATAATCATATGTATATTCCTAGAGATTTTGGAGATCCAGAACAAAACTTTTGGAACTTAATTAATGAAGCAGTTTTATGCGATGTAGCTGTAGAACGACAAGTACAAATAAAAGGTCCTGATGCATCAAAATTTGTACAAATGATGACTCCTAGAGATTTATCCACAATGCAAGTTGGACAATGTAAATATGTAATACTTACAAATCAATTTGGTGGAATTTTAAATGATCCAGTCATGTTAAAAATATCAAATGATTGTTATTGGTTTTCATTGGCAGACAGTGATATTTTATTTTGGGCTCAAGGACTAGCAGTCAATTCTTCATTCGATGTTGAAATAACTGAACCAGATGTGTCACCTATACAGTTACAAGGACCAAAGTCAAAAGACATTATGGTTAAAATTTTTGGTGATGAAATCTTAGATATTAAATATTACTGGTTTAAAAGATTTAATTTAAATGGCATTGATTTATTAGTATCAAGAACTGGTTGGTCAAGTGAATTTGGATATGAACTTTTCTTGTTAAATTTTGATGATGGTGATGCCTTATATGAAACTTTAATGCAATCTGGTAAAGCTCTAGGCCTTCATCCGGGCCATACTTCTACTATAAGAAGAATAGAGGGCGCCATGCTTTCATATCACTCAGATATGGATATTAATACCAATCCATTTGAATTAGGTTTAGATAAATTTATTGATTTAGATAAAGATTTTGATTTTGTTGGAAAAGATGCTTTATTAAAAATTAAAAAAAATGGAATTAAAAGAAAACAAGTTGGTATTCTTATTCACGATAAACCGATGCTTGGTCCAAACACACATCATTGGGATATAAATAAAGATAATAAACATATAGGTAAAGTCACATCAGCAGTATATTCACCCCGATTAAAACTCAATATTGGCTTGGCAATTGTAGATATTAATTATTCTGCTATTGGTTCAACCTTTCTTGTAAGTATTGGAAATTCAATTGTTGATGCTGAGGTGGTCAAAAAACCATTTTATGATCCAAATAAATCAATTGCAAAAAACTCTAATATCTAAATCAATTGATTAATAGTTTAAACCATTTAAAATATCGTTCTTAGAACAGGAGGGGTGGCAGAGTCTGGTTTATTGTAACGGTCTTGAAAACCGTCGTGCCTTCATCGGCACCGTGGGTTCGAATCCCACCCCCTCCGCCAATATCTTATGAACAAAGAGTTTAATAAAATCTTTAAAGAAATACCTGATTTTTTATCTATATTAGGATTTGTTGATGCTTATTTAGATAAAGATAACAGTGAATGGGTCATAGAATTTATGCCTTCAACAAAACTTACTCATTCAAATGGAACAATTATCCAAGGTGGTTTTGTTTCAGGGATGATAGATGCATCTATGTCACAATTTATAATGTACGAATCAGATGGAAAGGCTCTTCCATTGACTTTAGATATAGATATCAAGTTCCTAAAATCTTGTAAACCTAATATAAAAACAATTGCAAAAAGTAAAATAATTCGAAAGGGTAAATCAATTGCTTTTACCAATGGCGAGCTTTATCAAAATGATACCCTTGTTGCTATTGGTTCAGCTACAAATAAAATCATACATATTTAAGATATAATTTTTATATGTTAACTAATGTCCCTAAAATTTTAAGGATTTAATATTATTATTAACTTTTTTAAGCTACGAATTTATGTCAGATAAAAACACCTTAAAACTATTAGAATTAATTAAGCCTTCAACTGATTTTAGTATTACAACATCTCCACCTACACCTGATTATTCTGATTTAAGCAATTGGGCTGCTACGCCTTGTACTGAGGGTCAACAATTTTACGTTCCAGGTGAATCTTATGAAGTTAAAAAAGATAACAATGATGTAAATGTTTTCTATATACATCCAACTGGATTTTATGAAAAGAATTGGAATTCTGATATGGATAAAAATAAATCAGCATATGAAAGAACTGAAATTATGCTTGGTAACCAAGCATCAGTATTCAATGATTCTTGTAATATATATGCACCCGAATACAGACAGGCTACTTACTATTCGTTCTTTGATAGAGAGGATAATGGAAGAAAAGCTTTAGATCTTGCATACTCAGACATAGAGTCAGCATTTAAGTATTTTATTAATCATATTAATGAAGCAAAACCATTTATCATTTATGCTCATAGCCAAGGTGCACTTCATGCTCAAAGACTTATTAATAACTTAATTGACAATACAAAACTTCAAAACCTTTTTATATGTGGATATATTATTGGATATATGATTCCAGAAAAATATTATGGAGATTTATTTCCAAATATTAGAAGATCATCTTCATATAATGATTATAATTGCATAGTTTCCTGGTCCACAGTTGTTGAAGGTTTTAAAAGAAATAGAGAAAAAACTTTATTCTGGAGACCTGATACATGGTCTATGGAGCTTATGAAACAAAAAGTCATATCTACCAATCCTTTTTCTTGGTTAAATGATAATGATTGGCATTACGATGCATTTAACAAATCTATAATTAATAAGGCTAATAATTATGATTTTACTGACAGACTTAGACCTGAACACACTGGAACAAAAAAATCTATTGGGTTAACTAGAATCCAAGGTTTTGAAGCTTGTATTAATAATGAATCAGGCCTAATAGAAACTAAAGGACCACTTATTGATAATATTAAAAAAATGAAATTTTTTAATGGTGATCTTCACCCCTTTGATGTGATGCTATTTTGGGGTACATTAAGGCAGAATATAAAAGATAGAATAGATGCTTATTCAAGATCTTTATTAAATGACTAGCTATAAAATTTTAATCTTATTTTTAATTATGTTTACAAACTCAAATTTATTTTCATTTGAAGAGGGCACAGCATTAAACAATGATATTGAAATATATTATCGAGACTATGGACCCCAAGACGCTGATCCAATACTTTTAGTTCAAGGCTTGGGAGGACAGTTAATTAATTGGCCAGAGCATTTAATAGAATTTCTTATTGAAAATAACTTCAGACCAATTGTTTTTGATAATAGAGATACTGGATTATCATCAAAAATTAAAAGCGATGATTTTTCAAAAGATAATATTGGTAATACAGTTGTTAAAAACTACATCAGATATTACCTAAGACTTCCCATACAATCTGAATACACTATAGATGATATGGCTGGCGATGCAGTATCTGTCCTTGATCACTTAAAAATAGATAAAGCTCATGTATTAGGAATATCAATGGGTGGCATGATTGCTCAAATAATAGCTTCAACTTATCCATCTAAAGTTAAAACTTTTACTTTGATTTCTTCAACAGCATCAACACCATCTCCATTTAACGGACCCACTAGAAAAGTTAGAAAATTATTAATGAATAGAACAAAGAATCCAAATGCAACAATTGATGAAAGGGTGGAACGATCAAAAAAAATATTTAAAGAGATTGGCTATGAGGGTATAGATCTTGATACTGATGAATTTTATGAAAGTATTAGAATATCAGCTGAGAGAGGTGGGACTGAGGATACTGGTTTTGGAAGACAAATCACTTCAATTCTTGGATCAAAAAATAGGTTAGATAGAGTAAGATCAATAACATCACCTACACTAATAATTCATGGGGCGGAAGATCCTCTTATTAAAGTTAAAAATGCTTATAGACTTAATAGCTTAATTAAATACAGTACACTTAAAATAGTACCTGATATGAGACACTTAATTGAGCCGCCAGTATTTGTTCAATTTAAAGATGATCTTTTAATACATCTTAAAAAATAATAACTCATGTTAACCAATAAGTTTAAATTAAATTATTCTATTGGAGCTATTCCAAATGGTATAAAAACTGACACGTTCACTTTTTTTCTATTATTTTTTTACAGTAACATTATTGGTCTAAATCCAGGATTAGCCGGCTTAGCTATATTTATTGCACTTTGTGTAGATGCAGTAACAGATCCCTTAATGGGAACAATTTCTGATAGAACAGACACCAAGTATGGCAGACGTCATCCTTATATGATGATCTCATTTATACCTATGTCTTTAGGTTATATTTTATTATTTGCACCAAGACAAGATTGGGATATGTCTCAGAATGATTTATTTATTTGGATGACACTTTTTACAATCCTAACAAGATTAGGAATGACGCTATTTGACATACCTCACAGAGCTTTTGGTGGAGAGATTACTAAAGATTACCAAGAGAGAACGTTACTAATGTCATGGAGAGAGATGATTGCCTGGGTTGCAGGATTAAGTAATGCATTTCTTGGTTATGGAATCTTCTTTGCATCAACGCCAGAATACCCTCAAGGACAACTCAATCCTGATGCATGGTTTCCATTTGCCCTAACTGGAGCAGTTATAATGGTAATTACAGTTTTATATTCATCTCTTACAACAAAAGATCATAATAAAAATTTATCTAAATGGACTGGAGCAATAACACTTAACCAAATTATAAAAGAATTAAAGATTGCATTAGGAAACAAGTCATTCTTAATTTTTTTCTTTGGTAATTTATTTCTTTCCTTGGCTTGGGGGCTTTCAAATACACTTACGTTATTTGTTAATACTTATTTTTGGGAGTTTGAAGCTACACAGATCAAGTATTTTTTACCAATTTATCTTATAGCAACTTTGTTAGCATTTTATATAACACCAAGAATAGTAAAAATTCTTGAAAAAAGAACTATAGTATTAATTGCAATCGCTGGAGTTGGTTTTTTATCTCCAGCTGCATTCATTATGTACAATTTAGGTCTTACACCAGAGAAGGGTTCTCTTGAATTAGTTTTATTTATAAGTTTTTTCCTTGTTTTTTTAATTACTCTTAATGTTATGGGTATTATGGTTAGAGACTCTATGATTGGAGACATAGCCGATGAAGTTGAATTGCAAAGCAATAAAAGACAAGAGGGCATCCTATTTGCAACTGTTGGATTTATGCAAAAATTAAATGCTGGTTTAGGATCTTTTTTTGCTGGTCAAGTCTTAAATATTATTAATTTTGATAGATCAAATCATACCGCTGAACAAGCATATACATTAGCATTTGTGCAGGGGCCCATGACGACTGTATTAATGATAATTCCTTTTCTTATATTCCTAGGCTATTCATTATCACAAAGAAGGCACAATCAAATTATAAGTAGTCTTAAATAAGTTCTTCAAAACATTTTTCCATTCTTTTCCATAATGTTTTATGTTCATTATTAGCATCATTTGCAGAGAAATTTTTAATAAAATTTGAGATAACCGAATCTATGTCGTCTAAACTATTAATATTTTTATTAAACTTATTTTGTAACAACTCAAGCTGTATAGAGTCTCTTTTTGCCTGATGTTTTTTTAATGAATCTAAATTTGCAAGTATTTCCAATCTTACACAGCAACTAATAAGTTCTTCCAAATTAGATTCTTTATTTTTATATGAAAAATCTATATCTTCTTCAAAGAAGTTTCGAGCACTTCCTTTTAAATCTTTATCGATAAGGACATTGTAAATATTTTTATAATTTAATATTTTTTCTTTCTTAATTTTCTTTAATCCTTCGACCTTTTTTGCTTGAATCAAGGATTGAATCTCTTTAAATTCTTTAGTGTGTTTTAGATTCTGTAATTCTTTTAAGTCTTTCTCTATTTCTTTAAATGTCTTTTTATCTTCTTGTAAATCTCTGATACAAACATTAACTATTTCTATTTCAGCAGCTATAGCTTGTTTCTTTTCAATAAAAAATCTGTCAGCACTTTTATTAAATTTAGACCATAATGCATTGTCATATTTTCTTCCTGCATTTCCAATTTTTTGCCATTGATTTTTTAATTCATTAAATTTGTCTATACATATTTTGTTATCATCATCATTAATTTCATTTACTTTTAAAATTAACAACTCTTTATTTTCCTTATTGATTTTTTCTTGTTTTGTAATTGCATCATTTATAGGTTTTCTTGACGCAAAATATAATGTTTTTAAATTATTAAGATCTTTATCTAATACTGGTGCAAAACTTTGCCATTTTTCATACATTTTTTTCAGATACAACACTAAAACTTTGGAAGATGGCCATTTTTTTTGGTTTTCCATTACATAGTTATTTATCTCTTCTATTATTTTGTGTCTCTCACGCGCATTATTTATTTTTATTTCCTTCATTTCTTCAAAATATTCTTTACATGATTCCCAAGCTTTATTTGTTAGTTCGTTGAAATTTAACCATTGTGATTTAGATGCTGATTTGCTTGAAGTATCTAATAATTGCCATTGGCCTTGAATATTATGAATTGCTCTAGCATGTTTTCTTGGGTCAGATAAAGGTTTATCTATAAGATTTTTTACATTCGTTATTAATTCATCTCTTTTTGGATTTGTTGCAAAGGAAGATATCTCATCAAAGTATTTTGATTGATTTATAGCTGCGTTTAATTTGTGTCTTAACTTGTTAGGTATTTTTTTTATTTTTTTTGTTTTGTTATAGACGTCTCGAACTTTTTTTTGAGCATTTTTAATTGATCCATCAAGAAAAAGCTTTTCAGCAATTTCCAGATCCTTAAATAAATCTTTACTAGTTTCCACAATATTTATATTTGATGTTTATAATTATACTAAATGAAAAAGCGAATTCTAACAGGAATTACTACGACCGGCACTCCACATATAGGAAATTATATTGGCGCAATTAGGCCTGCTATAGAAATGGCTCAGAAAAATGACGAATCTTTCTTTTTTTTAGCTGACTACCATTCAATTATAAAAAACCAAGATGCTAATAAAATCAAAGAATCTGTAGAACAAATTGCTTTAGCATGGCTTTCGTGTGGATTAGATACCAGTCAAACTTATTTCTACAGGCAGTCAGATGTTCCTGAAATTCTTGAATTAAGCTGGATACTAAATTGTGTTACTGCAAAAGGTCTAATGAATAGGGCGCATGCATATAAATCTGCAACATCGTTAAATGAAAATGATCCAGATAAAGGTATTACAATGGGCTTATTCTCATATCCTGTTTTAATGGCAGCTGATATTCTAATGTTTGATTCTACGCATGTACCAGTAGGTTCAGATCAAATACAACACCTTGAAATGACAAGAGACATAGCTGCAAGATTTAATCATCTATATAGGCCTTTATTTACAATTCCGGAACCAATTATTGAAGATAAAAATAAAGTTGTACCAGGTTTAGATGGAAGAAAAATGAGTAAATCTTATGGGAATGTAATACCTCTTTTATGTAACGAAAAGCAGCTAAAAAAGTCAATAATGAAGATCGTTACTAATTCTCTTGAACCTGGTGAACCAAAAGATACAAATGGTTGTACTGTATTTGATTTGTTCAAAAATTTTGCATCCGAAGAAGAAATTATTGATTTTCAAAAAGCATACGATGAAGGCATTTCTTGGGGCGAAGCAAAAGAAGTTTTATTCAATATTGTTAATACTGAAATAGAACCTATTAGATCTAAATATGAAGATCTTTCTAAAGATAAGAATTTCATAAACGAAGTTTTAGAAGATGGTTCAAAAAAAGCAAGAATTTTAGCTAAAGATAAAATAGCACAGATTAGAGAAGTTATAGGAATAACAAAAATTTCTTAATGGCTATCTCTGGATCTTCTTGGTTAAAATTTGGCCTATTCACTGTAGGCTTAGGGCAATCGTTTGTCTTTGTTTTAGTACCTCCGCTAGCAAGAGATCTTGGTCTTAGTGAAATTCAAACATCATCTATTTTTGCTATATCAGCAGTTGCATGGGCATTAACAAGTGCTTTTTGGGGCAGAACAAGTGATAAGTATGGAAGAAGGAATATCGCAATCCTTGGGTTGCTTGGCTATTCAATATCCTTAATTGCATTAATAACGCCACTTTTTTTAGTTGAAAGAAATATTCTACATATTGCTTACTTATTTCCAGCACTTGTATTAGGAAGACTTATTAACGGTCTTGTTGGTTCTGCAACCAGACCAGCGTCTTTTGCTTACATAGCAGACAGAACAAGCAAAGAAAAAAGAACATTAAAATTCGCTAGATTAGAATCAAGTTTTTTGCTTGGGACTGTTGCAGGACCATTACTAGGCGGTTTTTTATTTTTAATTACAAATGAAACTCCATTTTATGTTTTTTCATTTTTTGCACTAGTATCCGCATGGGGTATATATAAAGAATTAGATAATACAAATTTAAAAAAAGAAACAAAAAAAGAAATTATAAAGATTCATTGGCATTCAAAGACAATTCTTCCTTTTTTAATGTACGCCGCAATTCTGAGTTTATGCCAAGCATCACTATTACAATCTATTGGTTTTTACATAACAGATTTATTTAGGGAATTTGATAACCTTCCAACATTAATCAGTATGACATTTGCATTATTATCAATATCAACAATTGTTAGTCAGTATATTTTTACAGATGCATTTCCAATGAAAAACTTTAATCTTTTACTATTTGGAACCATATTATTGGTATTTTCATATTTTACTATGGCTTTCTTTCAATCTATTTCAGTTTATTATCTATCAATTATTATATTAGGTTTAGGTTTTGGAATGACTAGGCCCGCATTAGCCTCATCCTTATCTCTTGCACAAACACCAGAAAATCAGGGATCTGCAGCAGGATATCTTGGTTCTGTAATTCCAATAGGACACATGACCACTCCTTTTATAGCTATGCCAATATATGCAATAAATCCTGCATACTTGTATTATTTCAGTTCAATCTTATGTATAGGATTGGTATTATTTATAATATCTCATCCAACGATAAAAAAATCGGGCTTAATATGAAGAAAGCACTATTGATAGTTAATTTAGGTACACCTGATAAACCTACTTACTTTGGTATTTTTAAATATCTAAGACAGTTCTTAATGGACGGACGTGTCATAAATATAAATCCTATATTAAGATTTATTCTAGTAAATTTTTTTATTTGTCCGACTAGATCATTTTTTGTAAAAAAGGATTATAAAGAAGTTTGGGATGATAAGACAGGTTCTCCACTTCTTCACAACACCAAAAAGCTAGCAGAAAAGTTATCAGCTAAAACAAGTGAATATGATGTCTATTATGCGATGAGATATCAGAATCCTTCCATTGAAAGAATTTTAGAAAAGATATTAGATAAAAATCCCGACGAACTTGTTGTTCTGCCACTTTTTCCTCATTATGCAGCAGCTACAAGCGGATCAGTTTTTGAAGAAATTTCAAGAATTGTTTCAAAAAAATGGGTTGTACCTCAAATAAGATTTATTAGTCAATTCTATGATAACGAAAAATTCATAGATGCTTGGATTGATAAAGCAGCAAAATTTGATATTAACTCTTATGACAAAATAGTTTTTAGCTATCATGGTGTTCCAAATAGCCATGTTGACAATGTTTATCAAGACTCATTATGTATTGATAATGACTGTGAACTTGGAATCACTGAAAAGAATAAATTTTGTTATAAGGCTACAACATATGAAACAACAAAGCTTATAGCTTCAAGATTAAATATTGATGACGATAAGTACATAGTTTCATTTCAATCTAGACTTACTAAGAGATGGTTAACACCATTTACTGATAAAGTCTTAGAATCTCTTCCGGCAGAAGGTCACAAAAAAGTTTTAGTTTTTTCTCCAGCATTTACTGCAGATTGTCTCGAAACTATTATTGAAATAGGAGACGAATATGTTGATATATTTAAAGATGCAGGTGGAGAAAAATTAGACTATGTAGAATCATTAAATTATTCAGATTTATGGGCTGATGCTATCATTGATATTGTTAAATAGGGGTTTAAGTAATGTTTAAAAAAGATTTATTAAAAGATAAAAGAATATTGGTAACTGGCGGGGGAACTGGTCTTGGAAAAGAGATGGCAAATCATTATGCTGAACATGGTGCGGAATTATTTATATGTGGGAGAAGAGAAAACGTATTAAAAGAAACAGCTGATGAAATTATTGATAAGTATAATACAAATGTAAATTATCAAACTCTTGATATAAGAGCATCAAAAGATGTTGATGATTATATTCAGTCAATTTTTGATGGTGGACCCCTTGATGGTTTGGTCAATAATGCTGCAGGTAATTTTATATCACCAACAAAGGACTTATCTCCAAAAGGATTTGATGCTATTGCAAATATAGTTTTTCATGGCACCTTTTATATGACTCATGCTGTTGGAAAAAGATGGATTGAATCTTCATACAAAGGCTCAATTATTAATATATTAACTACATGGATTTGGACCGGCTCGCCATATGTAGTTCCATCAGCAATGTCTAAATCAGGAATTCATGCTATGACACAATCACTAGCGGCTGAATGGGGCAAATACGGTATTAAAGTAAATGGAATAGCCCCAGGTCCTTTTCCAACAAAAGGAGCATGGGAAAGATTAAATCCTGATAATAATGATGACGGTATGATGGATACAGTCCCAATGGGAAGAGTTGGTCAAATGCAAGAACTGCAAAACCTTGCAACATTCCTAATGGCAGACGGCTGTGATTATTTAACAGGTCAGACTATAGGACTTGACGGAGCTCAGTACCTTACAGGTGGTGGTACTTTTTCTCAGCTTGATAAATTATCGGACGAAGATTGGCAAAATATGAGAGAATTAATTAGAAATGCAAATAATAAAGATAAAGCAGATAGAAGCTAGAGGGCTACGCGTATGAATAACTATGATGAAATGAATAGAACTCTTAATAAGCAAAAAGAATTTTTTGTAAAAAATGGATCACCTTCAATAGAATTGAGAATTGACAGACTTCAAAGACTGAAATCTTTAATCATGGATAACAGGTATGACTTTATAGATGCGTTAAATGCTGATTTTGGTAATAGATCTAAAAATGCATCAATGCTTTCTGATATATATGGAATAATGCCATCAATTAATTTAGCAATTAAAAATGTAAAAAAATGGAATAAAATTGAAAAAAAATCTTCTAACTTTCCTTTTGGATTACTAGGCGCAAAATCCTATATAAAATATGAACCTCTTGGAACAGTTGGTATGATTTCTCCGTGGAATTTTCCAGTTAATTTAGCTTTTGTTCCTTTAGTCTCAATATTTGCTGCTGGTAACCAAGTTATGCACAAACCAAGTGAGCATACGCCAATAACATCATCACTTCTAAAAGATCTTTGTGATAAATCATTTGATGAAACTGAATTCGCCACATTTTTAGGTGGCCCTGAGGTTGGAGAGTCTTTTACACAACTTAATTTTGATCACCTTCTTTATACAGGAGGAGGCTCTGTAGCAAAACATGTTATGAATGCAGCTTCTAAGAATTTAGTTCCTTGTACATTAGAGCTTGGTGGTAAATCACCTGTAGTTATTGGTAAATCTGCTGATTTAAAAACTACTGCTAAACGAATAATGTTTGGTAAAACTCTCAATGCTGGACAAATATGCCTAGCACCTGATTATGTTGTTGTTCATAAAGATCAAAAAGATGAATTTATTAAAGAAACAAAAGAAGCAGTATCACAATATTATCCGACTCTTAAGGATAACGAAGATTACACATCAGTAATTAATGAAAAACATTATGATCGTTTAAAGGATCTTTTAAGTGACGCAATAGAAAAGGGAGCTCATGTTGATGAGATTAATCCTTCTAATGAAGATTTTAGCCAACAGGAATTTTATAAAATTCCTCCTACAATTGTTACAAACACATCTGATGACATGAAAATCATGCAGGAAGAGATATTTGGTCCACTATTGCCAGTTGTTGAATATGATGAAATTGATGAAGCGACAGCTCTTATTAATTCAAAAGATAGACCTCTTGGTTTATATTATTTTGGTAATAATACATCTGAAGAGAATGACTTACTAAATAAAACTTCTTCTGGAGGCGTCACTGTAAATAACGTTATAAGCCATCTTCAGCAAAATGATTTATCATTTGGTGGAGTAGGTCCATCTGGTATGGGTAGATACAAATCTTTTGAGGGTTTTAAAAACTTTTCTAATCCAAGAGCTTATTACAAAGATGTAGGCTTTAAACTGGATAAATTTTTTGATGCTGTGCGACCACCGTATAAGGGCGATATTGAAAAAGTATTAAAACAGTTAATGAAATAGTTTCGTGTCTTCTATCTCTCTGAAATTAGGCTATAAATACCTTAGATCTAATAAAGGAGGAATGTTCTCTTTTACAACTATCTTGGCAGTTATTGGTTTAATGATAGGAATATCAAGCCTAATTGTTGTTACATCTGTAATGAACGGCTTTGAGAAGGAGCTTGAAGATAGAATATTAGGAGTAATTCCACATTCTGTAATTCAATCAGAATACCCAATTAAAAATTATGAAGACCTTATTCAGACCATTAAAAATGATCCAGACGTTATTGACGCATCACCATATATTTCCTTGCAAGGATTAATGTCATCAGAATTTGATAGTAAAGGAGTAAACATTGTAGGGATTGATACTGATAATGAAAAAAATATTTCAATTATTCCAAGTTATATGCTGATTGGTGATATTAATAATCTTAATTCCAATAATTCAATAATAATTGGTTCTTTATTAGCTGCTAAACTTGGTGTTTATGTTGGTGATGACATAAACATTACAACATCTGATATAAAGACATCTATAATTGGATCGTATCCGACATCTGTTAATCTTAAACTTGTCGGTATATATGAACTGAAAACAGAGATTGACGAGATTCTTACTTTAGTTTCTCACCAGACAGCGCAGAAACTTAAAGGTATTTCAAATAACGAAACTCTGTCAATAAGATTAAAAACTAATAACCTTTTTAAAGCTGATCAGATAACTCAAAAAATAGTTAATGATATAAATATAGAGAATGCTTCATACACATCATGGAAATCAACTCATGGAACTTTATTTGAGGCTATTAAATTTGAAAAACTTTTAATAAGCTTAATGTTATTTTTAATAGTATGTGTTGCTTCAATACTTGTCCTTTCAACAGTAATAATGACTGTAAAATCTAAAGAAAGGGAAATAGGTATCTTGTTAACTCTTGGCGCAAGTTCAAAACAAATTATATTAATTTTTTTCACACAAGGTCTGGTAGTTAGCTTTATAGGAATCGTTTGTGGAATTATCTTAGGATTTTTATTAATACTAAATCTTAATAATATTATTAATATTTTGGAGGTATTTTTAGAAAGAAATCTTTTGGATGCCTATTTTATAAACTACTTTCCATACTATATAAATTATTTTCAAATATTTATAATTTGCTCCGTATCTTTTGCAATAAGTCTAATATCAACACTCATCCCATCGTTTAGAGCAATTAAATTAAATCCAATCCAAATTCTTAGACATGAATAGTATAGAGTGTAAAAATATTTCAAAGTCATTCATTATTAATAATGAAATCTTAGATGTATTTTCTAATATTAATTTTAAAATTAATGAATCTCAAAAAATTGCAATATCAGGTAGGTCAGGTGCCGGCAAATCAACACTCTTGCATATAATGGCTGGATTAGATAAACCTACAGCTGGAGTTGTAGAATTTAATGAATATAATTTTTCAAATATCCCTATGAACAAATTAAGTGAGATTAGGCTTAAAAATTTTGGTTTTGTATATCAATTTCATCATTTACTTGATGATCTTACGATTGCTGAGAATATATCCATACCCGCAGAACTAAATAACAATTTTACTAAAAATAAAAAAGATCAAATAGTAAGTCTTATGAAAAATTTAGACATCTATGATAGAAAGGATCATTTACCGTGGAAATTATCTGGTGGCGAAAAACAAAGAGTAGCAATAGCAAGAGCACTTACCAACCAACCAAAGTTTCTATTTCTCGATGAGCCAACAGGGAATTTAGATGAAGAAAATGCTAGTGTTATTCAAGACATACTTATTAATATATCTAATGACTTCGGTGTTGCTTTAATCACAGCTACTCATGATAATAAGTTTATAAAGGCATTTGATAGCATCTATGATCTATCTGATAGTAAATTAAATAAAATTAAATGAATGAATTTATAACAGCTGGAGGACCTTTCATGTGGCCATTATTGGCATGCAGTGTCCTAATAATAAGCATTTCAATTGAGAAGTCATGGTTTCTTCAAAATAGATTAATTTCACCCAAAGGTCTATCTAACCAAATTGTTAATTTGTTAGAAAAAGATTTAATGAATAATAAGCAAGCCTCTGAGATATCAAATTTATCATCTTTAGGTTTTTTATTAATTAATTGTATTAAATATAAAGATCTGCCAAGAGAAAATTTAGAATCAAAAATAGAAGAGAAAGCTGTAGAAGTAAAGTACGTTTTAGAAAGAAGACTATCAATGCTCGGGACGATAGCTACCATAAGCCCCTTACTGGGTCTATTAGGAACAGTTGTTGGCATGATTACAGCTTTCACAGGGCTAACAGAAACATCTGGAGCAAATCCTGATCTTCTAGCTGCTGGTATATCACAAGCTTTAATAACTACTGCGTTTGGTTTATTAATAGCTGTTCCTGGGCTTGTTCTTCATAAATATTTTGAACAGAAGATAAATTACCTCTTAATAAGTCTTCAAAAGGAAGTTTCTGGATTTATAGACATAATTAACTAAATAATGAAATTTATATCGAATGAAAAGTCCTCATTTTCAATAGAGATAACACCTTTAATTGACATTGTTTTTTTATTGGTTATTTTCTTTGTTGTAACTTCTAAAGTTGGCGATTCACAATTTTTATCTCTTGACTTACCAAAGACTGAATCATTTGAATATAAAACTGTCCAATCAAAAAACGAAATAGTAATTATTAGCAGTGGTAGCATATACGTAAACGATAATGTTTTTGATATAAATGATATCGATAAATTAGATCAAGCTATTTTTGAATTAGAAAATAGTGATAGCTATATTATATTAAGTGCTGAATCTGATTCATTACACATATGGGTAATCACTATAATGGATATATTAAATAAGTATGGATTTAATGAAGTACAAATTAGAACAATAGAAAAATGAAGAATAGCAGTTTAAGAAGATTACTAGGCTATACATTTACATATAAATGGTCATTCTTTATAAGTGTAATTGGCTTTATAAGCTTCGCATTTGCAGATATAGCTGCAGTTGAATGGATAAGAAGAATTATAGGGTTTATAAATTCTGAAGAAGATAATTTTAGTTCACTTTTAGCGCTCTCATTAATATTTATTGCAATGGCTAGAGGCATTGGTTTTTTTGTTGGAAACTATTTTATGTCCAAAGTCGGATTTGGAATAGTTCATGATTTAAGAGCAGAGCTATTTCATAAACTACATGACTTACCAAAATCTTATTTTGATTCGAATCAGTCAGGCCAATTAATTAATAGAATTACATTCACAACTACTCAGGTATCTGGTGCAGCCTCTAATGCAGTGAAAACTTTAATTCGAGAGGGGTTTTTATTAATAGGATTATTTGTTTACCTATTATATTTAAATTTTAAACTAACACTTCTTTTAATTGGTACAGCTCCACTCATTGCAATAATTGTTTATGTTGCTGGTAAAAGACTTAAAAAATTAGCAACAAAGATTCAAACAGCAATGGGTGATGTTACACATATTGCTTCTGAGGCAGTAGATGGGCATGTTGAAATTAAAAGTTTTAATGCCCAAGAATATGAGAATTCTAGATTCTTAATAGCTAATGAATCAAATAGAAACCAAAACTTAAAATTAGAAGCAACTGGAAACATGGCAACACCTATTATTCAAGTACTAGTGTCTATTTCCTTATCAATAGTTGCTTATTTTGCACTAGGAGCAAGTCTAGGAATATCACTCGACGCTGAAACATTTGTTGCATTTTTTACAGCTGCAGGATTAATGGCAAAACCCATTAGACAATTATCAAGTATAAATATGATTGTTCAAAAGGGTTTAGCTGCTGCAAATGAGATATTTGATCAATTAGATCAAGATAAAGAGATAGATAGCGGATCAAATAATGATCCAATTCAAGGACATATCGAATTTAAAGATATTAACTTTTCTTATGATACAGGCTCTCAAATACTATCAAATATAAACTTTTCTATAGAACAAAATGAGACCATAGCAATAGTTGGAAAATCTGGATCTGGTAAATCTACAATAGCTAATCTTATTCCTAGATTTTATAATCATAGTTCTGGTGAAATCTTGATAGATGGGACACCAATAGCTGAATTCCCATTAGCGCATTTGCGCTCCTCAATATCAATAGTTAATCAATCACCATCTTTATTTAATGACACAATAGCTAAAAATATTGCATACGGTGATGATTCAATTGATGTTGATAAACTTAAGGAATCAGCAAAATTATCTGGCTGTGCAGAATTTATAGAAAATCTTCCCGAGGGATATGAATCTGAAATTGGAGACGATGGTGTTCTACTATCAGGTGGTCAAAGGCAAAGATTAGCAATAGCAAGAGCTTTTTACAAAGATTCACCAATAATAATTTTAGATGAAGCTACATCAGCTTTGGATACTGAATCAGAGTTAATAGTCCAGGAAGCTCTTGAAAAACTTATTTCAAATAGAACAACAATTGTAATAGCTCATAGGCTTTCTACAATTGAAAATGCATCTAAGATAATAGTTCTTGATAATGGTCAAATTGTCGAATCAGGACGTCATGATGAACTAATTGAAAATAAATCTGTTTATCATTCTTTATATAAAAATAAATTTGAGGATTCACCCAAATCTATCTTGCCTACTACTCAGTCAACTCAACTATTTATGCCAGAATACGAAGATGAGGCCTCAACAAGTTTCGTAGTTGATAGTTGGTACAACAAGAGCTTTTGGTTGTATCTGTTATATCCGTTTTCTCTTATTTTCTCCTATTTAACGACTAGAAGAAGAAGGAAATATATTAAAAACCTTAATCAATCATATAAAGCAGATGTTCCAATTATTGTAGTGGGCAATCTAACAATTGGAGGAACAGGTAAAACTCCTCTAGTAAAATATATAGCAATTGAGTTGATTAAAAGAGGATACAAGCCTGGAATTGTTAGTAGGGGATATGGGGGAAAATTTAAAGAAACACTTAGAGTTACTGAAGAAACTTCGGTTAAAGAAACAGGTGATGAAGCTCAAATTCTTGCTAAATTAAATTTACCTTTTTATATAGATAAAAATAGAGTTAGAGCTGTTAAAAATATCACTAAAAATCATGATTGTGATGTGATCATCTCAGACGATGGACTCCAACATTACTCTATGGCACGAGACATTGAGATTGCTGTTATTGATGGAAAAAGAAGATTTGGCAACAATTTAACTTTTCCTGCTGGACCATTAAGGGAATCAAAAAATAGATTACAATCAGTGGACTTTATTGTAAATAACAGTGGTCCAACTGAAGAGAATGAATTTCTAATGAGTGTGAGCCCATCAAAGTTTGTTCATTTAAAATCAGGTAAATCTTATAGTGTTGATAATTGGCCTATGCATAATCAAATACATGCTGTAGCTGGGTTAGGAAATCCAGGTAGGTTTTTTGATTTACTTGAAAAACTTGGTTTTGAAATAATTAGACATCCATTCCCAGATCATCATAATTTTTCTTCTAGCGATATGTTTTATTTAGATCACTTACCAATTGTTATGACAGAAAAAGATGCATCAAAATGTAAAGATCTTGATATTAATAAAATATGGTATTTAACAATTGATGCAGATGTAGGCAATAAATTTATAGACAAGCTTGATCAAAAATTAAAATCTCTAAGCTAATATGAATGATGATTTTTACATCATAATACCTTCTCGCATAGGTTCGACACGCCTTAAAAATAAACCTTTAATTGATATAAATGGTGAAAGTCTTATACAAAGGGTATTTAAAAATGCTTTAAATATTTCACCTAATACATTTGTAGCAACTGATTCAGAATTAATAGCTAAAAACCTTGAGATTATCACAAATAATGTAATTATGACTGCAAATGAACATATATCTGGAACAGATAGAGTGCATGAAGCTGCAACAAAACTAAATCTTAATGAACAAACTTTAATTTTAAATCTTCAGGGAGATGAACCATTTATTCCAAATGATCTGATATCTCAAATGAAAAATAATTTTTATTCTCTTTCATGCGATATAGTTACAGCTTCAAATCCACTTAAATCTAAAGAAGACATACATAATCCAAGCTGTGTCATGGTAGAAGTTGATGAAAACAATTATGCAAAACAATTTTTAAGAACTGGTTCACTAAATAATCCAATGCGACATATTGGTATCTATGGGTATTCTTTAAAAACATTAAATCAATTAGTCTCACTTAAACCAACAGAAAATGAGATTAAATTAAAGTTAGAACAATTAAGATTTCTTGAAAATGACTTTTCAATTTATGTTTCAAATTATATTGATGATATTCCTGATGGAATAGATACAGCTGATGATGTACTCAAAGCAAAAAGTTATTTATTAGATATATGAAAATATATAATAACCAATCATTAGAAAATTCTCTTAATATTAAATCCGTTTCAAAATTTTTTATTGAAATTAATAATCAAGATGATTTTAATGATTTATATGATTTTATAAAGAAAGAAAATTTACCAGTACTAATTATAGGAGAGGGCACTAATCTTGTTCTACCAGATAAATTTAATGGAATTGCTGTTAAACCAATTTTTAATGAAATAAGTATAAACAAGAACAATACAATATCAGCTGGTGCGTCTGTAAATTGGCATAAATTAGTTCTTAATATGATTGATAATAATATTTATGGGTTTGAAAATTTATCATTGATTCCAGGTTCAGTAGGCGCAGCTCCAATTCAAAATATAGGAGCATATGGCCAAGAGATTTCAAATTTGATAAAAGAAATTCATTGTTATGATTATGCTTCAGGTGATTTCATTAATTATTCAAAAAATCAATGTAAATTTACTTACAGAGATTCTTTATTCAAAAACAGTAATAAAATTATTTATAAAGTTGTCTTCAATTCTAATAATCCAAAATTACTTAATTTTGAATATGAATCTATTAAAAATTTTATTAACAACAACAAGGTTAATTCATCAGAGCTTGGTTTGAGTGAAGTTTCTAATTTAATATGTAATATTAGAAATAAGAATTTACCAGATCCAAACATTATTCCAAATGCTGGTAGCTTTTTTAAAAATGCTATTGTTAAAAAAGATGTCATAAGAACAGATATCTTTCCACTTAAAGACTTAATTGTCTGGGATTTGGATGATCAATATTCAAAAATAGGCACAGCTAGACTAATAGAACTCATTAAAGATAAATTACCTTATAATAAAAATGTTGGGCTTTATAAAAATCATAATTTAGTTTTGGTAACTAATTCGAACGCATCTCAGGGTGATGTTTTAAATTATGCTTATCAAATTAAGGATATAGTTTTTGATACATTTAATATTATGTTAGAGATCGAACCTCAAGTAGTAATTAATTAAGAAATGTTTATCTGGTCAGCTATAGCACATTTAGTTGCATTAACTAGTCCCGGGCCTGATACTGCTGTTGTTATAAGACAAGTTGCTTTGTATGGCAGAATTGAAGGCATTAAGGTTTCTGTTGGTATTGGACTTGGTATATATATACATTGTCTTTTGGCAATTAATGGAATATCTATTCTAGTTCTATCAAACATATTATATAAATTTATTATTAGCCTCATTGGAAGCACTTATATATTTTATTTAGGCGTAAGTATGTTGCTTAGTAACAATAATTCTTACAATGAAATAAGAAAGAATGATAGATATAAAAATAGTATCTTAGTAGGCCTCATTACCAATATTTTTAATATAAAAGCATTTCTTTTTTTTGTTTCACTATTCACTATTTTAATAGATTCAATTAATAATACGTTTTACTATATTTATCCAATTTATTTCGCGCTTACTTCAACTATATGGTTCAGTTTATTGTCATATTTACTAACAAAATCTAAAAATAAAAAATTTAATATATATTCAAATAAATATGTTTCTAGCATTATGTCTTTAGTATTATGTTCAATAGGATTAATTATTTTTATAAGATCAATTTATGAGTATTTCTAAATTAGCAAAAGATCTTAAAGGTTATGAAAAATTTCCTCCTGTTGATAAATGGAACCCAGATTTATGTGAAGGACAAGAGTTCTTTATAGACAGAGAAGGAAATTGGTTTTACAACCATTCACCAATTAAAAATCAAAAGCTTACAAATTTATTCTCGACTGTATTAAAAAATGAAGATAATAATTATTTTTTAGTAACTCCAGTTGAAAAAGTCCCTGTAAAAGTAGAGCTTGCACCATATATGATAATAGATTTTGAAATGGCCTCTGACTCAATTATATTAAGCACAAATTTAAACTATGAGTTTATTTTAGACAAAGATAACTCAACAAAGCTAATAAAATATAATGGCTCTTTAATTCCAATAGCAAATGTTAGAAATAACATAGAAGGATTTTTTAACAGGAATATTTATTACAAATTAATAGATATTGCTCTAGAGAAAAAGTATATTAATAAAGATATTCTTTACATTCCTAGTAACAATACAAAACATCCAATAGGTCAAATTGCATAAAAAATTATCACTACCCAAAAAGTTATGTCCAGTATGCAAAAGGTCATTTACATGGAGAAAAAAATGGCAAAAAGATTGGGAAAATGTAATTTACTGCAGTGAAAAATGTAAAAGAATTAAGAATTCAGTGACTCGTTAATCCATTCGTCGATATAAAACTCTAATAACTCTAGTGGCAAAGAACCTCTTTTAAGAACTTCATAATGAAAATCTTTGATGTCATATTTATCACCCAACATTGACTCAGATTTATTCCTTAATTCAAGAATTTTTAATTGTCCGATTTTATATGCCAAAGCTTGACCTGGCCATGCAATATATCTATCCACTTCATTTTGTATATCTAGCTCAGATTTTGCAGAATTTTTTAAAAATAGATCTACAGCGTCATCTCTTGACCAATCCATGTAATGCATACCTGTATCAACAACAAGTCTTATAGCTCTCCACATATCATATGTAAGCTGACCAAATTTATCATATGGATCATCATATAAATTTATATACTCACCTAACTCTTCGCTATATAAACCCCATCCCTCTACAAATGCAGTTATTCCTTGATATTTTCTAAAATTTGGAACGTTTTCTAATTCTTGAGCAATAGAAATCTGAAAATGATGCCCAGGTACAGCCTCATGAACTGTCAAAACAGGAATCTCATATTTAGGTCTTGATTCAGGTTTATATAAATTAGCATAAAAATAGCCAGGTCTGCCCGGACTTGGGCTGTTGTAATAGGCTGTTGTAGTAAAAGGTGCCGATTCAGCAGGAATTGGTATGACACCATATGGTGCTCTTGGGAAAGTTTTAAATAGTTTTGGTAAAAGTGGATCTATTGTTTTAGACATTATTAGATATGCATTAAATAAATCTTCAGAATTGTCATAATAAAATCTTGGACTGGTTCTTAGATAGTTTAAAAATGAATCAAAATCACCATCCCAATTTACTTCAGCAATAATATCTTCCATTTCAGATCTTATTCTTTTGATCTCTGCTAGACCAATATCATGTATTTCTTGAGGTGTAAGGTCTGTTGTAGTGTAGTACCTTGCTAAATATTCATAATATTTTTTACCGTTTGGAATATCTTGTATACCAATACTATCTCTAGATTTTGGAAGATATTCATTCTTTAGGAAGTTATTAAGTTTTGTATACGCAGGATTAATCTTATTAATAATCAGATTTTTTGCATCGTTAATTAGATTAATTTTTTCTTTATTGGTTAACAATGATTCATCTGCTTCTAAAAATACCTTTAAATAGGGATTTGATTCAATATCTGAATTAACAATTGCGTCTATTTGAGAAATTACAGCAGTTGTTACTAATCTAGGTTGAGTATGGCCTTTGATAAGACCTTCTTTATTTATTTCATATGAATTCAAGATATTTTTAGAAAATAACTCCAATCTGGAGAGCCAATCTAAATAGTCCTGCTTTGATGTATAGACTAATCTATTTCCAGTTTCATAGAAGCTTTGTATTCCGCCTCTTTGATTTAATCTTAAATAATAAGTAGGAAACTCATTTGAATATATATCATTTTTGAGGTCAAACTCTAAAAGTTGATAATTTAATTTATTATCCTCATTTAATTTATTTAGGTCGATTTGTTGTAAAAGGTTGAATGACTCTAATACAGATTCTTTTGATTTATTAAATTGTTCAATAGTATTAGGGTTAATTTTATTGTTAGCTCTTTTATCACCTGTATATGTTGCAAAAAGTGGGTTTTTATTTAGGGTTTTTTCCCATTCATCTTCAAGATATTTAGAAAATTTTTGATTTTCATCTATGACATTTATTTGATCATCTTTTGCTTCTACAGATGCTGGTTCAATTGAGGTGCAGGATACAATTATTAATAGAAAACCAAGACATAAAAGATTCAATTTATTCATTACATATTTGGATAATTTGGTCCACCAGGCCCTTCAGGACTTACCCATGTAATATTTTGCGATGGATCCTTGATATCACATGTTTTACAATGAACACAATTCTGTGCGTTTATAACAAACTTTTTTTGATTATCTTTTTCGACAACTTCATAAACGCCAGCTGGGCAATATCTTTGCGCTGGCTCGTCATACATAGGAAGATTAATGCTTATAGGTATTGATGGATCTTTTAATTGCAAGTGACATGGTTGATCTTCTTCATGATTTGTATTTGAAAGGTAAACAGATGACAGTTTATCGAATGAATAAATTCCATCAGGTTTTTGATAATTTATTTTGGGCATTTCATCTGCTTTTTTAAGACATGCGTGATCTGGAGTAGAGTGTTTCATTGTGAAAGGCATGTTGCCTCTAAATATAAATTGGTCAATAACATTTACAGCAGCTCCTAAAAGGGCACCAAATTTATGAAATATAGGTCCAAAATTTCTAGATTTATAGAGTTCATCATATATCCACGATTCCCTAATCTTTGAATCATAATCTGTAGTTACATTACCTTGAATAGAGGAGAAAGCATGCTCACCGGCTAATTCGCCCGACTTCATAGCTGTATGCGAGCCTTTTATCTTTGAAAAAACTAATGTACCAGCATTACAACCAATAAGCAGTCCTCCAGGAAAATCCATCTTAGGTAATGATTGAAGACCACCCTTTATTAGTGCCCTAGCTCCATAAGATATTCTTTCTCCATTTTTTAAATATTTTTTAATTACAGGATGTGTTTTCCAGCGTTGAAATTCATCAAAAGGACTTAAATGTGGGTTTGCATAATCAAGAGGTATAACAAAACCAATATAAGCTTCATTATTTTCACCATGATAAAAATATGAACCTGCAGCTATATCAGGAGTAGGCCAACCATTTGTATGAATAACCAAACCTTCCTCATGAACTTTTGGATCTATTTTCCAGACTTCTTTAAAGCCTATTCCATAATGTTGAGGATCTTTGCCATCAGAAAGATTAAACTTATTTATGACTTGTTTTCCTAGATGACCTCTACATCCTTCACCTAAAATTGTTAGCTTAGCTTTAATGTTTATGCCTGGTTCATTTCCTGGTTTTAGTTCTCCAGATTCTGAAATACCCATATCACCTGTTTGAACACCAACTACTTTATCATTTTCAATTAAGAGTTTACTTGCAGGAAATCCTGGGAAAATTTCAACTCCTAGACTCTCAGCTTGCTCACCAAGCCACCTACATAAATTACCTAAACTAATAATATAGTTTCCATGATTATTCATGGCTGGCATCACAAATGGAGGAACAGGTATACCCATACTTTTAAGAAAATAAAATATTTTGTCTTTTTTAACTGGAACATTTAAAGGTGCATTTAACTCTTGCCAGTTTGGTATCAATTCATCAAGCGCATTTGGCTGAAAAACATTTCCAGAAAGAATGTGAGCTCCTATTTCAGAACCTTTTTCAAGAAGACATATTGAATAATTAGTATTATTTTCTTTATTTAGTTGGGCAAATTTAATTGCTGCAGCAAGGCCTGATGGACCACCACCAACTACCACAACATCATATTCCATTTCTTCTCTGTGCATAAGATTCTGTATTGTAATCGTTAATAAAAATACATTATAATTATACTATATTATAAGTTTTAATTATATTAAAATGTCATTTAAATAATCGAAACTTATATTAAATATACATATTAATAAGTACAATCTACTAGTTAAATAAACATAAAACCAGACTATGAAAATTTTAGTACCAATTAAGCGAGTTGTCGATTACAACGTTAAAGTAAGGCCACTTTCAGATAATTCAAACGTTGATTTGAATAATGTAAAAATGGCTGTAAATCCATTTTGTGAAATTGCACTTGAAGAAGCTGTAAGGCTTAAAGAAGCAGGAAAGGTATCTGAAGTTATTGCAGTCTCAATTGGAAAATCTGAATCACAAGAACAATTAAGAACGGCTTTAGCTCTTGGTGCAGACAGAGCTACTCTTGTTGAAACAGATACTTTATTAGAACCTCTTTCAATTGCTAAAGTTCTTAAAGCTATAGTAGAAGATGAAAAACCTGATTTAATAATACTAGGTAAACAAGCAATTGATGGTGATAATAACCAAACTGGACAAATGCTAGGATCATTGCTTGATTATCCTCAGGCAACTAACGCATCCGAACTTAATTTAGAATCCTCAACTGTTCAAGTCACTAGAGAAATAGATGGAGGTCTACAGACACTTGAGTTATCAATACCAGCTATTGTAACTACTGATTTGAGATTAAATGAACCTAGATATGCATCTTTACCAAATATAATGAAAGCTAAAAAGAAAGAGTTAAATATAATTCCTGTTTCTGACCTGGGTGTAGATACTAATCCTCGTACTGAACTATTGTCTGTTGAACTTCCGCCTTCAAGAGAAGCTGGTATTCTTGTAGAAACAGTTGACGAATTAGTTGATAAATTAAAAAATGAAGCGAAGGTAATACAATGAGTATTTTAGTTATTGCAGAACATGATAATAAGATTTTAAAGGGCACAACACTAAACACTGTTGCTGCTGCTACAAAAATATCTGATGAGATTTCATTACTAATAGCTGGTTCTGATATGGACTCTGTTATTGATGAAGCTCAGAAAATTGATAGCGTTAATAGTATATTGAAATGTGATAATGATATTTACAAAAATGCCTTGGCTGAAGATTTAGCGGCACTTGTGCTTTCAAATGCTGGTTCTTTTACTCATATACTTGCACCTGCTTCAACATTTGGAAAGAATCTTATGCCAAGAATTTCAGCTAAACTAGATACACAACAGATATCAGACATTATATCTGTTGAGTCAGATAATACTTTTAAACGACCAATTTATGCTGGTAGCTGCATAGCAACTGTTAAATCTAATGATAGTACTAAAGTTATAACAGTTAGATCTACAGCTTTTGATCCAGTTGAATGTAATAATTCAGGAATCGAAATTTCTGAAATTGATGCTTTGGAGACAAGTGGTATCAGTAAGTTCATTTCTGAGGAAATTGCACAGAGTGATAGACCAGAATTAACTGCTGCTGACATAGTAATCTCAGGTGGAAGAGGTATGCAGTCTGGCGATAATTTCCATCTACTTGATTCTATTGCTGATAAGCTTGGTGCTGCAGTTGGTGCTTCTAGAGCTGCAGTTGATGCTGGCTTTGTTCCTAATGATTATCAAGTTGGACAAACAGGTAAAATCGTTGCTCCTGACTTATATATTGCTGTTGGTATATCTGGTGCTATTCAGCATTTAGCTGGTATGAAGGATTCTAAAGTTATTGTTGCTATCAATAAAGACGAAGATGCTCCAATATTTCAAGTAGCTGATTATGGACTAGTTGCTGATTTGTTTACTGCACTACCAGAATTAGATTCATCCCTATAAATTTATATTGAATAATATATTTAAAAAACAGAATGCATTCAAAATTACCTTAGTAATAAGCATTTTATTTTTACTTATCTTTTATATTTTAAGTTATTTTCAGTTAATTCAATCATTGGATTCAGCTGCTTTAATTGGAGAGGCATCGAGATGGTGTGAAAGGGTAAGTGGTGGTGTTTTTAGAGAGCCTGTTAATACGCTAAGTAATCTAGGTTTTATGGTTGCGGGATTATTTATTTTATACAAATTATCTAATGAAACTTCATTTAATGAATTTTCAGGCCTCAATAAAATTACTATTCTTTATGGAGTAGCGGTTGTTTATCTTGGTCCTGGATCAATGATGATGCACGGAACAAACACTGAATGGGGTGGCTGGGCAGATAATTTAAGTATGGTTATGTATATCATTATTCCGTGGTTATATAACTGTTACAAAATGTCTAACTGGAGTCAGTCAACCTTATTAAAAATATATCTTGCTATCGTTTTTAGTTATGCAATATTACGGGGTCAATTTGGTCATGGAATGGGTATTGGATTAGATCTTTTTGGTGTTTCTATAGGTTTATGGGTTATATCTGAATTTTTATATAAATTTTGGTCGCCTAGCATGAGATTTTTTTCTGGGTTTGTTGGATTTTTAGTTTTAATGCTTTTCGGAACAATGCCAATTGAGGTTTTTCAAAATATTAGTGAGTATTGGTGGATTATTTTCTTTTGGTTACCTGGATTATTAGCAACAAACCAGCCTGAAGGTGTTAGAACGTATAAATGGTATTTTGCTGGAATGATAGCTTATATGAGTGCATTTGCTATATGGTTAACTGGAGTTCCTGATAGTGAAACCTGTAACCCAGATACAATATTTCAAGCACATGGGTTTTGGCATTTATTAACAGCTCTATCTACAATTTTTTTCTTTTACCACTATCGCTCTGAAAAATTAGTTCAGGATTAACTCGCATCCAGAACCTTTTAAATAGTCTTTAACATCACTTTTATCTTGTTCAGATAAATTGTTAAACTCATCTTTAATCCAATTTAAGCATTTAGATTGATATGGAAATGTTTTTTGCTTCCACGTTGATCCATCAAGCTCTATTTCCCATGTATCTTCATTATTAATATAAGCCTTATTATTAGCTATTAAGCACGGAATATAAACCTTACCAACCTCATTGAAGATTTCTTTTAATGACTTTGGTAGCTTATTTAGTGAGTACCATCCTTCTTCATTATCTTCAAAATAATTAAGATTTTTATTATTAGTATCATTATTTATACCAAAAAATTCGCCAACCCCACCCATATCATGCAAACCAGATAAATCACTCATTATAGATACCCATGATATAGACCTTGGTGACTCTATAGACGCAATTTTTCTGGGAGTTGGATCAAATCCAACTAGTTGAGTTAATTGACCATATAAAGCGAAGTCTGAAGAGGAGGGTCTCAAACCAAACATATATGGAGTATTTGAAAGATGTTTCTCTAATAGTTTTAAAAATCTTTTGTAACTATTATCAATTAATTTTGCAGTTTCATTATTTGAACCAACAACCCATAGCCTATTAATTTGCCTATCTGCTATAGAATTACCAAATTCATTTAATGAATCATCATCAATATTTATCTTATGTTGTAGAACAAGCATTTTTTTTGCATTTTCTGCATCTTCGTCAAAATGCCACCGATAATGAAACATATATTTTGTTGTCCATTCATCTGCAAAATCTTCTAATAAATAATTTAAAAAATTAACACTTGTTGAATTAGGAATTACAGATTTCTCAGAATATAACTTTTCTAAGTATCTAATGATTGGAGTAGTATCAGTTCTTACATCTTTATTATCAAAAACAAGAGTTGGTAGCAGGACAGGTTTAGGAGGATCTAATCCTAACAGTGATAAATTATGAATTACATCGCCCCATGAGATCGTATAGGATATATTTCTGTATCTTAATAGTGATAGTATTTTTTGTGTATAAGGAGAACCAACATTACCAAAAACTTGTATAGGTTTTTGCATATTCTATTGACCCAATTGTATTGCTATTTTAAAAGCTTCCCTTGACTCAATATTTGATACATATCTTTTTATATTTGTCATATCATCACTCACAGTACCAAATTTATTAGCCATGAAGCATGAATGACCCAACATACAATCAGCAGCTGAAAAATCTCCAATTAGATAATCCTTTCCTTCTAAATAATTATTTACTGGACTTAAAGACTTTGAGAGCAAATTCATTGCTTGTTTCAGTACTACCTCATCTCGTCGTTCTTCAGGCAAAAGAATTGTTTGAACCACAATTTGATTCATCGGAGGCATAACCATACCTTCACAATAATGGAACCACTGAAGATAGTAGGGATACTCTTTAGATTGAATATCAGGCTTTAAACCCTTGTTATCATATTTATCTAATATATATTGAATTATTGCTCCTGATTCAAATATTGATACATCTCCATCCTCTATAACAGGTACTCTACCTAGGGCATGTCTAGATCTATGTTCAGGAGATTTCAGTCCCTCTTTAGTAAAGGGTAAAACTTCTAAAGCATATTCAATTTCTAATTCTTCTAGAAGCCATGCAACTCTTCCTGCTCTTGTATTTGGTGTTAGATATAGCTTTATCATTAATACTCCTTATTTTTTTACAATTTTTGATGAATTCTTTGCAAATTCAGCTGCCTTTTTTTTATCTTTTAAAAGATTTTCTACCTTAACTGGAACTTTAATTCCTTCCTTCATCCCTGGTTTGTTATACATGTCATTCTTCCATCTATCTAAATTATGAAGTCCTTCAATAGATACACCAGACCAATTATGAGTTCTAACCCAACACCAGTTTGCTATATCTGCAATCGAATATTGGCCAGCTAACCATTCATGTTTAGATAGATGTTTGTCTAATACTTCAAAGAGTCTTCTGGTTTCATTTTGATACCTATCAATAGCAGATGGTATTTTTTCAGGAAAATATCTAAAAAAAACATTTGCTTGACCCATCATTGGTCCAACACCACCCATCTGAAACATTAACCATTCAAGAACTTTAGCTTTCTTAATAAGATCTTTTGACATCAATTGACCTGTCTTTTCAGCTAGATAAATCATAATTGCACCAGATTCAAAAATATGTAAGTCATTATTAGACCTATCAATGATCGCTGGAATTCTTCCGTTAGGACTGATCTTTAAAAAATTAGGTTTATTTTGATCACCTTTCATAAGATTAATAGAATGGACATTATAAGTTAGCCCCATTGCTTCCAATGTACACGAAACTTTGTGTCCGTTTGGGGTAGGTGATGTGTAAAGATCAATCATTATAATTATTTAATAAAGTCTACTAATACTTTAGATAATTCTTTAGGTTTAGTCCATTGAAAAAAATGACCTCCGCCAATATGAGGTACCTTTATTGCATTTGGTACCATATTAAGAACATCTTTCTCCATGGCATTGGTTACAGGATCATTTCCAGCAAAAACAGACATGAATGGTTTATCAGTAATTTTAAAGAATTCTCTTGCTTTTTTTTGTGCCTCCAATGATTGATCTGGAATTATCGGCACATGACTTGGCATTGCTCTGCATCCCATTTTATATTCAGGTGTTGGGAATGGCGCATCATAAGCTTTCATTAAATCAGTTATATAAGGAGATATTCTCGATAGGCCAAATTTATGAAATATAAAATGATTTCTTATCTCGTTTCTAGGTTTATTTTCCATCATAGCTGAATTAATTAATCCAACAGGTAAATTTTTCGAGTCCCAACAAAATTTCTGCCAATACATAAACTTTAGGGCAGGGTGAGTCATGCCTGTATCCATTTTATTAATCTCTTTAGACATACTTAGAGGCGTAAGTTTTATTTTACTTTCTCTAAATTTTTTAATTTTTTTGATAACTTCATCTGGTGTATTTGGTGCATATGGTAATCCAGTATTTCCCATGGATATTTTAATAAATTTATCGGGGTTATCAGCGATCATTCTTAGGCCTATCAAACCACCCCAATCTTGACCAAAAAAGGTTAAATTATTTAAATCGTTTATTTTCATCCATTGAGTCATCCAATCAACTTGTTTTTGATAACTATAATCTTCTCTCATACTTGGTTTATCTGATTTACCATAACCAACTAAATCAGGTGCTATAACCCTTATACCTGATTGATTAAGAATTGGGATCATTTTGGAATACAAATAGCTCCATACTGGCTGCCCATGCATTGCTAACAAAATAGGGCCATCTTTTGGACCCTCATCGATATGATGGATTCTTAATTCTGTTCCATCATCAGAGATTATGTTTGTGTATATAGGTTTAAATGGATAACCTTTTATATTATTAAAATATTTATCAGGTGTTCGTAATACTTTCATTGAAAACTTTTAATAACCCCATCTTGAATTAACTTATTAATTAAATTGTTAAATGGTTCATCTTGTCCAAAATAAAACTTATCTTGGTAGACATTTAATGGTACTCCATGATGACCAGCTTCTTTCTGATCTAATTGATTTATTTCAATTTCTTCAATTAACTTTTTTTCTTCTAATTTCATACTCTCTCTAACTTCATTAATATCTTCTCCAAATTCAGCTAATAGATTTTTTAATTTATCATCTGTGTTCCAGTTTTTTACGCTCCATATGAGTGTTGACAATTCATAAGCAAATTCTATTCCCTTACCTCTATTACTCATTAATTGGCCCATATGACAAACATCAAATATATATGGTTGATGATCAGATATTTTACCAGTTAATGTATTCTGTATAATTGGATCAGGTTTTATTGGCATATTTAAGGGCATTCCTAATTTTTTTGCCTTCTTTTTAAAATCTCGAATAAATGGAATAAAAAAGAATATATTTTTGTTATCAAACCATTCTGGCATCCTAATAGCTATTGGGTAAACAATCTTAAAATTTATATCCACATTATGATCATTCTTCAGTTTTAACATTCTTGGAAGAATTAAATATGAATAGGGGCTTCTGTAAGAAAAATAAAAATCAATCATTATTAGAACTTCCTTGTAATGATAATAAAAACATTACTGTTAAATATAATAAAATTGGGATGTTTGCTATAACGCCTGGGGGTGTATTAGTATAATACTCTTCAGTTAATGGATGTATAAACCCTGAAATTAATCTAAAGCATTGATCTAAAAGACATATTAAATATATTAGCGGTATCAGACTTTTATATTTTATAAAAAGAACTAATAAAATTATTGTTAGCGATACTTGTGTAGCGCCCCATAAAGATGCAAACAAGTAAATCAAATTATTAGGATCTATCCCATCAGTAATTGGAAATTCTTTTATAGATGCAATACCAACGAGACCTGAACTTTCAGCAAGAAAATGTACGAGCGATCTAAAAATATGAATTGCAAAAATTGGATACAAGCCATAAATAATTATTTTTGAACCTTTATATCCATGATTTAAATTAGATGGTAAAAGTGTCATTAGTTTATTTGATCAATAATAATTTCATTACTTCCAATAGGCATTATTATCCTCGTTCCATCATCTGAAAGAGTATATTCATCAAAGATACCACCAAGAGGTCTAAAAAATACTCTCTCCATTACATTATTTCGAGGTGTTGGTATTGAATGGTAAATGAGTAAATGTTTTACATTTGCATCTCTAGCAATTTCACCAGCTTCCTTTATGCTCGTGTGATAATCCTGTATATCAAGAA
>ERZ802830.734-NODE-734-length-32335-cov-17.7995_pt1 | contig 32335 bp, 29 predicted proteins | sample MGYA00345654_ERZ802830 | MGnify/ENA primary metagenome ERZ802830 (study PRJEB30503, sample SAMEA104212375) | marine metagenome | biome: Westerlies Biome; feature: [SRF] surface water layer (ENVO:00010504) within the epipelagic zone...; material: water... | reverse complement strand
GCTTCAAGCACAGCCGTAAAGACGATTTTGTGCCAACTGCTATGCACTGACCTATCAAAGCAGTACTGTTACCCCCCCATGAGCGCGCAAAATATATTCTTGATTGGTTTAATGGCCGTGGGCAAAAGCACGGTCGGACGCCGGTTGGCCAGCGTTTTAGGCTGCCCGTTCGTTGACTCGGATGAGGAAATCGAACGGCGCGCCGGTGCCGCGATATCTTGGATATTTGACGTAGAGGGCGAATCAGGTTTCAGAGATCGCGAGCAGCAAGTTATTGATGACCTTAGCCAACGCGAGGGTATTGTGCTTGCCACGGGTGGCGGTGTCGTATTGCGTAATGTGAATCGTCGTCGGCTCGCTGATCGAGGGTTGGTTGTGCATTTGCATAGTCCACTGGATCGGCTCTTAGCGCGCACCAAAAACGACCGCAACCGCCCATTATTGCAATCGGATAACCCTCGCAAGGTGCTGGAAGAGTTGTACGCGCAGCGCGAACCTCTGTATGCGGAGATCGCAGACCTCAAGATCATGACGGCGCAGCAAAGCGTAAATGGCTTGGTAAGTCATTTGCTAAAAAAGATTAAGGCGCAATCGTCGTCGGGTTAGCACAAGGCATGTAATGCAAAAGTTAATTGTAGAAATCCCGCAGCGCAGTTATCCGATAGTCGTGGCTGATGGCTTGCTTGCAAATGTGCAGACGCTGCGGGCGCAACTTCGCCCGCATATTCGCGGTAATCAGGTTGCTATTATTACTAACGAGGTGGTTGCGCCGTTATATTTGGATCAAGTGATGGCGGCGCTTGATGGTTTGCAGGTCGACGTTTTTTATATGCGTGATGGTGAGGATGCCAAAACGCTGGCGACCTACGAACAAGCTATGGATTTTTTGCTCAGTGCGCGTCATAACCGCTCTACTTCGTTGATCGCGCTGGGTGGTGGTGTTGTTGGTGATCTATGCGGTTTTGTTGCGTCAACATTTCAGCGTGGTGTTGACTTCATTCAAATTCCAACGACCTTGCTTGCCCAAGTAGATTCTTCCGTCGGTGGCAAGACGGCAGTCAATCATCCGCATGGTAAAAACCTGATCGGTGCATTTTATCAGCCGGTTGCTGTGTTCGCTGATCCTGGGACATTGTCGACCTTACCGCCACGAGAATACGCTGCAGGTCTAGCTGAGGTCGTAAAGTATGGGGTGATTGAAGACCCGGAACTTTTTGGTTTCCTAGAAGACCACTGTGATGCTTTGTTGGCGAAAGATGGAGCGGTGTTAACGGAGATTATTGTTCGCTGCTGTGCGATCAAAGCTCAGGTCGTAAGCGCGGATGAACGCGAGAGTGGACACCGCGCTATTTTGAATTATGGCCACACCTTTGGTCATGCGATTGAAAAGCTCTGCGGTTATGGGCATTGGTTGCACGGAGAGGCCGTCGCCATTGGTATGGTTATGGCGGCACGCCTTTCTCAGGAAGTATCCGGCTTGATGCCTGATAGTGTAGATCGGCTTATCGAGCTGTTGGCCAAGCTCGGACTGCCTACGGAATTGGATCAGCACAGCAGGGAGGTCATCACTGTGGCGTCAATGATAGACGCGATGGGGTTAGACAAGAAGGTCGTCGATGGACGCCTGCGCTTCATTGTCGCCAGCGAATTGGGTCAGGTTGCACTGCGCGATGACGTCGATAGCGCAATTGTAAGGGATGTGCTCAGTCAATGGTTCTAAGCCGCACGCTATGTCTTGTATTGCTTTGCTGCTTCGCGGGTCTGACCTATGCTCAGTCTGTGCGCGACGCTGAGTGGCTGCTGCGTCAAAACCCTAATGCTTTTACTTTGCAACTGGTTACCTTATCGAATGCAACTGGGCTCGCCCAGGTGACCGAAAACCACCAAAGCCCTGAAGGGTTCGCACGTTTTCGTGTGCAGGGACAGGATCAACTTCTGTATGTACTCACCTACGGGGTCTACGAACAAGCAGGGCAGGCGGAACTCGCGCGCGCCGAAGTGGCGAGTGCGGTGGGCCTCGCGCCAGAGCAATTGTGGGTGCGTCGATTAGCGTCGGTGCAGCGCGCAGTACGCACGACGCTCCAGCAGTAGTGGCTCGAGCCGGTTAGCCGAACGTAGTCAAGGAAGTTCTGTGGCGCCCATTAGATAGCGATCAATTTCTCGCGCGGCTTCGCGACCTTCATTGATGGCGCGGACCACTAGAGACTGTCCGCGACGGCAGTCTCCGGCTGCGAAGACTTTATCGACGTTGGTGGTATAACGTCCATATTCGGCTTGATAATTCGACCGTTCGTCGTAATCCAGGCCGAGCGGATTGCTTACAGCGTGCTCTGGCCCTAGAAAGCCCATCGCCAAAAACACTAGATCCGCAGGCCAATCTTTTTCTGTTCCGGGGACGTTTTCAAACTTACCGTCTTTCATGACCACCTCGACGGTTCGCACACCGGTGAGCTGGCCATTGTCGTCGCCGATGAAGCATAGGGATGACACTGAGTAGACGCGGGGGTCTTCGCCTTGGCGCACCCGCGCTTCTTCGTGGCCGTAGTCGACTCGGAAGATCTTCGGCCAGGTTGGCCAGGGGTTATTAGCTGCGCGATCTTGAGGCGGCTGTGGGAACAGTTCGAAGTTAACCAGCGATTTGCAGCCATGTCGAAGTGACGTGCCGATACAGTCAGTGCCGGTATCGCCGCCACCGATGACGATAACGTTTTTATCTTTTGCTGAGATATGCGCTTTGTCTTGTAGCTCCGAGTCGAGCAGGCTTTTCGTATTAGCAGACAAAAAATCCATGGCAAAGTGCACGCCAGTTAGTTCGCGACCTTCAATTGGCAGATCTCTGGGCACCGTCGCTCCCGTGGTGAGCAGCACCGCGTCGTTATTCTCGCGCAACGAATCGACGGCAACGCTGCCATTGCTGCCGTCGGCGACCTCGGTGTTGGTGATGAACTCAATACCGGCGTCACGCATCAGTTGTACGCGACGCTCCACGACTTCGTTTTTTGCCAACTTCATATTTGGGATGCCGTACATGAGCAACCCGCCGATACGGTCGGCCCGTTCGTAGACGGTTACCGTATGCCCGGCTTTGTTCAGTTGATCTGCCGCAGCGAGACCGGCTGGCCCGGAGCCAACAATTGTCACTTTTTTGTCGCTGCGCACGCTGGGTATATTAGGGGTAACCCAACCTTCGGCGAAGCCGCGATCGACGATCGCCATTTCGATATTTTTGATGGTTACTGCAGGATCGGTAATACCCAGTACGCAAGCCCCTTCACAGGGAGCCGGGCATACGCGACCGGTGAACTCAGGGAAGTTGTTGGTCTTATGCAGTCGATCTAGGGCGTCGCGCCATTGATCTCGAAACACCAAGTCGTTCCACTCTGGGATGAAGTTGTGAATCGGGCAACCTTCTTCGGACTGGCAAAAGGGAATACCGCAATCCATGCAGCGAGCGCCCTGAGTATTCAGGCGCTCAACATCATGTTCGGTATAGATTTCGTTGAAGTCCAGCAGACGTTCCTGAGGCGGGCGGTACGGTGCCGCATCGCGGGTGAATTCTATGAAGCCAGTTGGTTTACCCATATTATTGTTTTTTATACCTTTCTAAATCTAAGCTGCTTGCCGATTATCCAGCACTGAATTGTTGCTCGCGCTCGGACAACACCCGCTTATAGTCCTTGGGCATGACCTTGACGAAGCGCGTGACCTGATTAGCCCAATCGTTAAGCACCGCACCAGCAACTGTTGAGCCGGTGAAGTCCGCATGGTTGCTAATGAGTTGTTTCAGTTCCGCTATATCCTCATCAGCGACCAAGGGGTCGAGGTCAACCATTTCGGCGTTGCAATTGCCGGTAAAGGTGCCCTCGGGGTCCCATATATAGGCTATGCCGCCGCTCATGCCCGCTGCGAAATTTCGGCCCGTATTGCCTAGTACAACAACTCGGCCACCGGTCATGTATTCGCAGCCGTGATCGCCGACACCTTCCACTACTGCGCTGGCGCCACTATTGCGCACGCAGAACCGCTCCGCTGCGATACCGCGGAAGTAAGCTTCACCAGAAGTAGCGCCGTACAGTGCCACGTTACCTACAACGATATTATCTTCGGGGGCGAATGAGCTGTTTTTCGGTGGGTAGACCACTACGCGGCCGCCAGACATGCCCTTCCCAACAAAGTCGTTTGCGTCCCCTTCGACTTCCAAGGTGATCCCTTTTGCAAGCCAGCAGCCAAAACTTTGACCGGCGCTGCCGTCAAATTTAAAGTGGATCGTGTCGTCAGCGAGCATCTGTGGACCCACGTCGGTAATCACCTTGTTTGACAGCATAGCGCCAACAACACGGTTGGTATTAACAATAGGTAACTGTGCATGTACTGCGTCACCGCGAGTAAGCGCTGGTTCTGCTAACGAAATCAGCCGATTATCCAATGCTTTATCAAGCTCGTGGTCTTGCTCATGCATTGCATAGCTGCCCAGAAACTCCTCTGGCTCTTGGGCGCTGGTGATAATTGCGCTGAGATCCAAACCTTTGGCCTTCCAGTGAGCAAGTGCTTTGTCGGTTTGCAAAAGATCGACGCGACCGATCATCTCGTTGATGGTGCGCAACCCCAACATGGCCATAATCTGGCGCAATTCTTCTGCCACCATAAACAAATAATTCACGACATGTTCTGGAGATCCGGTGAACTTTTTGCGTAGCTCTGGATCTTGGGTCGCAATACCTACCGGGCAGGTATTGAGATGGCATTTGCGCATCATGATACAACCCAGGGCGATTAGCGGCGCGGTAGCAAAGCCAAATTCTTCCGCGCCCAACAATGCCGCAATCGCCACATCTCGACCAGTCTTTATCTGGCCGTCCGTTTGCAGCACCACGCGAGAGCGCAGATTATTCATAACCAAAGTTTGGTGGGTTTCAGCAATGCCTAATTCCCAAGGTACGCCCGCGTGCTTTATTGAGGTCAACGGTGAGGCGCCAGTGCCCCCGGAATCTCCGGCGATAACCAAATGGTCTGCTCGAGCTTTAACAACACCCGCAGCGACGGTGCCTACGCCAATCTCTGCCCCCAGCTTTACGCTAATGCGGGCCTTTGGATTGGCGTTCTTCAAGTCATGAATCAACTGCGCCATGTCTTCGATGGAATAAATGTCATGATGCGGTGGTGGGCTTATTAGACCAACACCCGGCGTCGAATGCCGCAGGCTGGCTATGTAGTCATCGACCTTGCCCCCAGGCAGTTCACCACCCTCGCCAGGCTTGGCACCCTGAATGATCTTGATTTGAAGCTCGTCGGCATTGGTCAAATAGTTGATGGTTACGCCAAAGCGCCCGCTAGCGACCTGCTTAATCGCGGAGCGCTTAGAATCGCCGTTGGCTAAAGGTACAAATCGCTTGGCGTCTTCGCCACCTTCACCGGTATTAGACTTTCCACCTAATCTGTTCATAGCAATTGCTAAAGACTCGTGTGCCTCAGCACTGATTGAGCCAAAGCTCATGGCACCGGTTGCGAATCGTTTGACGATAGCGGCCGCCGCCTCGACTTCGCTCAGTTCGATGGCAGAGTCTTTAGGCGCGAATTCGAGGAGGCCGCGCAAGGTTGCTTTGCGGGTGTTCTCTTCGTTCACCTGTTTGGCAAAGCTCCAGTAAGCGTCCTCGCTATTGGCTCTTGCCGCGGACTGCAGGTTGGCTATGGATTGAGGATCCCATAAGTGGATATCGCCGGTTCGTCGCCAATGGAAATCGCCTGGATTAGGTAATACCGCGACTGTATTCGTCGCTCTGTTTGGAAAACCAAGCTGATGACGGCGAACCATCTCATCTGCAAGAGACGCTAAGTTAATACCGGAAACTCGGCTGGCGGTGCCGGTGAACGCCAGTTCGACGACATCTTGGGCTAAGCCTACGGCCTCAAAGATTTGCGCACCTTTGTAGGAGTGCAGAGTAGAAATGCCCATTTTGGCCATGACTTTAAGCATGCCCTTGGCAACGGCTTTGCGGTATCTGGTCACCACATCGGTATTGTTTTGGATATCGGCGACGTCCTTAAATTCACCGCGATCGAGACTGTCCCAGAGTGCTTCAAAAGCAAGGTAAGGATTTATGGCGTCAGCGCCGTAGCCAACTAACAAGCAGTGGTGGTGGACCTCGCGGGCTTCGCCAGTCTCTACGACTAAACCTATTTGGCTACGCATATGCGCAGCGACCAGCGCCTGATGCACGGTGCCCACGGCAAGGAGCGCGCTCATAGCGCCGCGATCTGCGGCAATAGCGCGATCCGACAAGATCACTAAGCTGTAACCGTCCGCAATAGCTTGTTTCGCTTCATCGCCAATACGGTGCAATGCGTCGCGCAATGCATCGAGGTCGTTAGCGGCTGCGAGCGGATACGTAATATCGATGGTTTTGCTGCGCCAGTCGCGATAGTCCATATTCGCCAGCGCGGCTAACTCGTCATTGCTGATGATTGGATGAGGAAGACGCAACCGTTGTGCATGCGCTGGTGTGGCCTCCAATAGATTTCGCTCGGGGCCGATATAGCACTCTAGTGCCATTATGACTTCTTCTCGAATGGAGTCGATCGGTGGATTAGTCACTTGGGCGAAGCGCTGTTTGAAGTAGTCGTAGAGCATCCGGGGTTTTTCGGACATGACCGCAAGGGCTGCATCATTGCCCATTGATCCGAGTGGGTCGCGCAGTTCTCGCAACATTGGCTCAAGCATGAACTGCATAGTTTCTTGTGTGTAACCAAAGGCCTGCATGCGCTGAGTTAGGCTGCTTGAATCGACGCCAAGGCCTGTTTGCTTTGGTATCTCGTCCAGTTCAATGCGGTTATCTGCAATCCACTGTTGATAGGGCTGGGCGCTGGCGAGGCCGTTCTTCAGTTCCTCGTCGGGAATCATTCGGCCTTGGTTAAAATCGATCAGAAAAATACGTCCGGGCTGCAATCGGCCCTTTTTAATTATCCGCGCTGGATCTACTTCAACCACGCCGACTTCGGAGGCCATGATGCATTTGTCATCGTCGGTGATGTAATAACGTGACGGCCGCAGGCCGTTACGGTCGAGCACTGCACCGATGCACGTACCGTCACTGAAGGCTATCGAGGCAGGGCCATCCCAAGGCTCAATCAGGCATGAATGATATTCATAGAATGCGCGTTTGGCGTCGCTCATGTCGCGATGCTGCTGCCATGCCTCTGGGATCATCATGAGCAATGCTTCTGGCAGACTGCGTCCTGACATCAAAAGGAATTCCAATACATTGTCGAAGCTCCCGGAGTCGGAGCAGTCGGGTTCGACAACTGGAAACAGCTTTTTGATGTCTTCGCCAAAGTAGGGGCTGCTAGCGATACCCTCACGCGCGTTCATCGCATTCTGGTTGCCCAGTAACGTATTTATTTCGCCGTTGTGACTCATAAATCTATTGGGCTGAGCGCGATCCCAAGAGGGGAACGTGTTAGTGCTAAAGCGCGAGTGCACCATCGCTAGATGGCTTTCGTAGAGTGGATTTTGCAGATCGCTGTAGAATGGGAACAGTTGTTCCGGAGTCAGCATACCCTTGTAGATGATGACGTTAGCGGACAACGAACAGACGTAAAAAAGATGATTCTGCGTCAGGCTTTCGTCACCACGCAGGCGGTGGGTTGAGAGTTTGCGAATTATGTAAAGGGTGCGCTCAAAAGCTTGGGCATCGCGATCGTCGCCGCGGCCGATAAATAGCTGCTCGAAATGTGGCATTTTAGAGCGCGCAGCTTTGCCTATGTCGGCGCCATCAGCATTTGTGGGCAGGGCGCGCCAGCCAATCAGTGTTTGCCCGGCCGCAATTATTTCGTCTTCGATAACCTGTTTGCAGTGATCCCGCTCTGCTGAGTCGGTAGGCAGGAAGACATTGCCTACACCGTAGCCGCCTGCTTCTGGTAGTCCTGCACCGAAGGTCACTTTGGCGAGGTCTTGCAGTAGCGCGTGGGGCAACCCAGTAAGGATCCCTGCACCATCGCCGCTATTTTTCTCGTAGCCCACACCGCCACGATGTTCCATGCAGCAATTCATCGCAGCTGCGTCCGCGACGATTTGGTGGCTTGGTCGGCCTTTTATGTCGCAGATAAAACCAACACCACAGCCGTCTTTTTCGTTGGCTGGGTCGTATAGGCCGTGTTTAGCGGGCAAGTTACCTTGAAAGGTTAAGGTCATATATTCGCTCTAGTTCATATCGTCTAGCCGCCCGAACCGGTAAAAACGCCGGTAAGAAGGCGCGGAATCCCGTCTGCTTAACGGATAAGCGGACTTCGCAACTTGGTAAATTGGCTTGCTCAAAAGGAGGCAAGGGACTGTCAATTAACGCCAGCTTGGCTGGGATCTGGGTAGTGATGGTTGCAGTCTTCGCTGCCTGCCAAGTATCCAGCCAAATCGGTCGAAGAAGATCTCAAAAATTGCCTTTTTTTTCAAGCCAGCCTTGGGCAGTTCTGCACCATAATGGTGCGATACGGCGCTAATTTTAGTTAAAAAGGCGGTTTTCATGTTGTGTACAAGTCAATTGTCCGGCGTGCCTGTGATTGCCGTTCGTCGTTGAACGAAAATAGAGCGCCGGTTACCTATACGTGATCCCATCATTGGCGGGCAAAGGATTTGCGCCAATGTTTCGTAACTGTGTCGATTGGATGCGTTGGAATGCAGAATTTATTATCAAATCGAACTAGAATGCGCGGCTGTTTTTTGCCTTAACTGATATCAAGAGAGAAAAAATGAAAGATCCCGTTCGCGTGACCATCACCGGTGCTGCAGGCCAAATCGGCTACGCGCTGTTGTTCCGAGTGGCCTCAGGAGCCATGTTGGGAAAAGATCAGCCCGTGATTCTGCAATTGTTGGAGATCACACCCGCGCTTGGTGCCGTGGCGGGGGTTGTGATGGAACTCGACGATTGCGCGTTTCCGCTACTACAGGAGGTGATTTATACAGATGATCCAAATGTCGCCTTTAAAGACACAGACTACGCGCTGCTCGTAGGCTCTAGGCCTCGCGGCCCGGGCATGGAGCGCAAGGATTTGCTCGAAGCGAACGCCGCTATCTTTTCTGTTCAAGGCAAGGCGCTTAATGACAATGCGTCGCGCGGAGTCAAAGTTTTAGTGGTCGGTAACCCTGCAAATACCAACAGTTTGATAGCCCAGCGCAATGCGCCGGATTTGGATCCGCGCAATTTTACTGCGATGACGCGACTCGACCACAACCGCGCAATGGCGCAGTTGGCGCAAAAAACCGGCAAGCATGTTAGCGATGTTGATGGTTTGTGCATTTGGGGAAACCACTCGGCGACGCAATACCCAGACATTCATCGCGCAACCGTTAGCGGCGCCGATGCCATGACGCTGGTCGATATGGACTGGTACACCGGCGACTTTATTCCAACGGTGCAACAGCGTGGAGCCGCGATCATTGAAGCGCGGGGAGCTTCCAGTGCCGCATCGGCGGCGAATGCTGCTATTGATCATATGCATGATTGGGCGCTCGGCAGCGATAGCATTGTCAGCATGGGTGTTTACTCGGATGGCAGTTATGGAATCGCGGAAGGGTTGATCTATTCCTTTCCCGTCCGCTGCTCCGGGGGCGATTGGGAAATTGTTCAGGGTATTGATGTTGGTGATTTCAGCCAAGAAAAAATGGCTGCCACGGAAGCTGAATTAGCCGAGGAGCGCGACGCCGTCGCACATCTGCTGCCCTAATCATGGAATCATGAGGTGTTCAGCTTTTCGCTAGAACACCTCGTCAGCTTTTCATTCCATGAATGCTGCTTACCGCCTCTTCTTTAATTTGGCGCTCAGAGGCAATACTTTGCCGCAGTAGCGCAGCTACAACCATAAAGTTAACTCTTGCCCGTCCCCCTAACCTTTAGCTATGGTTTGGTCACACTTTTGGGGAGCGATTTAATGGCGATCGAATTGACGATTAACGGTAAGGCTGTGGCATTAGATGTGCCCGGTGATACACCACTGCTTTGGGCGGTGCGTGACGAACTCGGCTTGAAAGGCACTAAGTTCGGATGCGGTATCGGAATGTGCGGCGCGTGTACGGTGCACATAGATGGGGTAGCGCAACGCTCATGTATAACCACGGTTGCAGCGCTTAATGGTAAAGATGTGACCACCATCGAGGGTTTGAGCGAGGCGGGCGAACACCCGTTACAGCAAGCCTGGGTTGCTGTGCAAACACCACAATGCGGTTATTGCCAGTCGGGTCAGATCATGCAGGCGGCGAGCTTACTTGCGACCAATGCAGCGCCGACGGATGAGGATATTGATGAAGCCATGAATGGCAATCTATGCCGTTGCATGGCGTATACGCGAATTAAAAAAGCCATCAAGCTCGCGGCAGCTGGGGAGGTCGAAGCTAATGTCTAATCCATCAGTACAACAGACACCCGACCGAACTGAAGACGCGAAAGGCATTACTCGCAGAGGTTTCATGATCGGCGCAACCAGCGCTGGGTTTACCCTCGCATTTATTCCCTCTGCGTTGCTTACTGCGACGCCGGCTCAAGCAATGGCGGAAAACCTTTTCGAGCCAACGATTTGGTACAGCATTGCGCCGACTGGTGAGATTTCGGTAAACATCACCAAGGCTGAAATGGGTCAGCACGTGGGCACAGCACTGGCTCGCATTGTTGCTGAGGAACTGGAAGCTGATTGGGCTGACATCCGCATTAATCATGTGGATACGGAAGCAAAATATGGCCTATTTGTTACCGGTGGCAGTTGGTCTGTTTGGCAAAACTTTGATTTGCTAAGCCGTGCCGGTGCAGCAGGTCGTGCGTCCTTGATCGAAGAGGGAGCGAAGTTATTGGGCGAAAAGCCCAGTGCCTGTAAAGCTGAGAATAGTTATGTGATAGGCAACGGCAAGCGCATCAGCTTCGGCGATATTGTCGCGAAAGGTGATTTGACTCGAGCCTATTCGGACGAGCAATTGGCGGCCCTACCGATTAAGCCACGCCAAGATCGCAAGCTTGTTGGCATGCAAACCATGGCCACCGACATTCCGGCCAAGACCAACGGGACGGCGGTTTACGGCATAGACGCGACTTATCCTGGGATGGTGTATGCCAAGCCCATGATGCCGCCCACTCGTCATGGTTCGGTGGTCAAGGGGGTTGACGACAGCGCTGCCAAATCCATAGCCGGTTATCAGCAAACTTTGGTTTTAGACGATCCGTCAGACACCGTTCCCGGATGGGCTTTGGTGATTGCCGATTCTTATCATGCTGCACAGCGCGCGGCGAGAGTGATTAAAGTGGATTGGCAGGCAGGCCCCGGTGCCCAAGTTTCAGAAGCTGATCTGTTGCAGCGCGGTGCCGAATTGCTCGAGGGTACGAGCGGGTCGCTGGTGGTGGAAAATGAGCATGTAGATCATATGTTCCAGGCTGCAAATTCGGTTTTGCAGGCCAGCTACACCACCAACACGGTGTTGCATTTTCAGTTAGAGCCGGTAAATGCGATTGGTTTGGAAAAAGACGGGCGCTGGGAGCTGCATACAGGCAACCAGTGGCAGTCGCTGATTTTGCCAACGCTGGGCCAAGCTCTTGGTGTAGCACCTGAAAAGGTTGTCATGCGCACATATACGCTCGGCGGCGGCTTTGGGCGGCGACTCAATGGCGACTATGGTGTGCCGGCGCTGCTGGCAGCAAAAGCATTAGGCAAGCCCGTGAAAGTCGTCTTTAGTCGCGAAGACGACTCGCGTTTCGACTCACCACGCTCGGCTTCCGTGCAAAACCTCAGCATGGCATTTGATGCGGATGATCAGGTCATTGGGATGCAACATGCCGCAGCGGCGGGTTGGCCTACAGCGGCTATGGCACCGTTCTTTTTGGGGCCAGGAGCCAACGGTGAAAAGTTTGATCCGTTTTCGATTAATGGCGCCAACCATTGGTATGACGTCGGCGCACACCGCGTTCGCGCGGTCATGAATGACCTGGCGAATGAAACCTTTAGACCTGGTTGGTTGCGCTCGGTCGGGCCTGGCTGGACAAATTGGGCGCTCGAAAGCTTTATGGATGAAGCAGCCCACAAGGTGGGTATAGACCCAGTTGCCTTTCGCTTACAACACCTGACCGGGAAAGGCGCTAACGCAGGTACTGCGCCGAATTCGGTGGGTGGTGCTAAGCGTTTGGCTGCCGTTTTACAGCGAGTCGCGGAAAAATCAGGTTGGGGAACTGAGTTGCCCGAGGCTGAGGGATTGGGCGTTGCCGTGACTTTTGGTCAAGAGCGCGATATGCCCACTTGGACAGCTGTGATCGCCCATGTGCATGTGAATCGGGATAACGGCAAGGTCACATTGAAGAAACTCAATGTGGTAATTGATGCCGGAACTATCGTGCATCCCGATGGCGCGCTGGCGCAAACTGAAGGCGCGGCGTTATGGGGTGCCAGCATGGCATTGCATGAAGGCACCGAGTTTGTGAATGGCCAAGTCAGGGATGTGAACCTGAACAGTTATACCCCTATGCGCATGGCGGATGTACCGGATATGGACATTGAGTTCGTGGACAATGGAGATCAGGCCGTCGGCTTGGGCGAGCCGGCGACGACCGCAGTGGGGCCGGCGATCGGCAATGCAGTTTTTAATGCCGTAGGTGCGCGGGTACGGCATCTGCCGATCACTCCAGAGGCCGTCAAAGCTGCACTGGCCTAAGCGTTAATCAGCGGCCCTTAAATTCAGGGGTTCGCTTTTCGGCGAAGGCGCGCCGACCTTCGGCGCCGTCTTCGCTGGTTCGCACTGCAAGCAATTGATCGCGGGCAATCGCGCCAGCTTCCGCTGGGCTTTTGTTTAGGGTTTCCATCGCAAAACGTTTAATGGTGTCCACTACTAATGGCGCGGAATTCGCAAGAATTTTGGCCCAAGCGGTGGCCGTAACCAGCTCCTCTCCAGTGGGGACGATTTTGTTCACCATACCGGCACTCAGCGCCCGTTGGGCGTCGAAGTCCTCGCCAAGGAGCATGAATTCCATCGCGATTTTGTGCGGGATGCGCGCAACGGCGCTGCTGATTAAGCCACCGGTAAATCCAAGCTGGGCCTCTGGATACTTGAATTTGGTGTTGTCCGCAGCGATCACCATGTCGCACATTTGCACAATTACATAGGCACCGCCGATGCACCAGCCATGCACGGCGGCGATGACGGGTTTGCTCGTCGTTGCGCCTATGCTAGGGACGCCTTGCCACATTTCTTTCGGCGGGTCTTTAACGTCTGCGCCAACGGAAAAAGCTCTGTCGCCGGCAGCATGCAGAACCGCCACGCGGTCATCGCTTTGTTCCAGATGAAGCCACGCTTGCTGTAGGCCAACAATCACATCCTCATTAAGGGCGTTCATGCGATCAGCGCGGTTGATCGTAATTGTGGCTATATGGTCATCGGATTTGTAAGTCACTAAGTCATTTATTTTGACGTCCATCAGGAAAATTTCTCCTCTTCAAGCTGCAAAAGCGCTAGCCGCCCATGATAGTTTTCCACGTATCTATGTTGTCGATACGCAAATAAGTATTCATCTGCTTGGTTTCGCCCATGGTGGCATTGGGCACGTGCCCATAGTTGTGGCCGGGTAACAACAGCGTGTCGTCGGGCAAGCCGCACAGTTTGCACATGCTGTGATACATGTCCTCAGAGTTCGAGCCTGGAAGATCTACCCGACCGCAGCCATTGATAAACAGCGTATCGCCGCTGATAAGCGTATTTTTGACGCGAAAACACTGGCTGCCCGGGGTGTGTCCTGGTGTGTGTAGGAATTCTATTTCAATGTCGCCGACCTTGAGGGTATCGCCTGATTCCACGCTGACGATGTCCGAGTCCGATAATGCAGTGACCTTTTTCAATCCTGGAACTTCGAGCTTGTGGGCGTGCACCTTCACAGGATTGATTTCCATAAGTTTCGCCACACCCTCGACTTCGTTGTTGCCGAAAGAGCCGCCAACGTGATCTGGATGGTAATGTGTAGCCAGCGCAGCCGTTAAGTTATAGCCCTTGTTATTGATGTGCTCTACTAGATTAGTGACGTCCCAAGCTGGGTCGACGATGACCACCTCATGAGTGCGACGGCAACCGATGACATAGGTAAAATTTTGCATCGGACCAATCTCGATTTGTTCAACAATGAGATTGCTTGGTTCAGCCCACTTTTCTTCAGTCATAGTCTCTCCTTCATTCCTAGTTAGGGTACACGAGGTGAGAAAATCCCACCATTGGGAGGGCAAGGCAGTATTTCGATTAAGGTCTGGTTTTGCGCAGGTTTGTGTTGAACCCTTAGTTATAGTGGATGTATGAAAAAGAGTAAGGTCGTCGGCGAAGTCAATGCGAGTGCTGGCGCGGCCGATGGATCTGCCGCGCTGCCGACTGCTGAGGTGTGTAAGAATGCCCGGCTGAGTCGCGACCCCCGGTTTGATGGGCGTTTCGTTGTAGCGGTATTGAGCACTGGCATATTTTGCCGGCCAACGTGCCCTGCGCGCAGGCCAGCAGAGCACAACGTAAGATATTTTGTCACTGCGGCCGCCGCTGCGGAGGCGGGCTACCGCCCGTGTAAGCGCTGCCAGCCGGAGATGGCTTTGGTAACGCCTGAATGGGTTTTGCGCAATCCCCATCTAGGTCGAGCCTTAAGGTTCATCGATGAGGGCTTTCTTAACGACCGTTCGGTCGCTGCGCTTGCAAGTCGCTTGGGCATAAGTGAACGACATTTAGAGCGCATATTCGTGCAGTTGTTGGGAGTAACGCCGTCAGTCATAGCGCGCTTCAAGCGGGTGCAGTTGGCGCGTCAACTGATGGCGACAGATTTGTCATTGGTGCAGGTGGCAAATCATGCGGGCTACGGTAGCGTCAGCCAGTTCAACCGCGAGATTCGGAAGATTTTTCATAGCACGCCCAGTGCGTTGCGTAAGGCGCGCGGCAGTTCTCAAGGTACTCAGACGTTGAGTCTGACGCTGCCCGTGCACCAGCCTTACAACTTTGATTGGATGTTCGATTACCTGCGCATTCGGGCAATGGAGGGACTTGAAGAAGTGGTAGGGCATCGTTATGTACGCCACTTACCGCATCAGCAGGGTTCAGTCGTGGTCGCACGGGAAGGCCAAAATCTGCGGGTGCACTTACCCCTGAACGCTGGATCAATCCATACACTTCTGCGTAGGATCGTGCGCATTTTTGATCTCGAAGCTGACAGCTCGGCTATCCACGCGCATCTGGTCCAGCACGATTTGCTGGCACCCTGGGTTAAACAGGCACCGGGTCTGCGCGTCCCTGGCGCGTGGGATGGATTTGAAACTGCGATTAGGGCGATTTTAGGTCAGCAGGTGAGCGTTGCTCGGGGCACCGAACTGGCAAATGCCCTGATCCGGCGCTACGGGCAAGGTGAATTCCCAACCGCCAAGCAGTTGTGCGGTAGCGAAATAGCTGAGATCGGTATGCCGGGTCGCCGTGGCCGGGCGATCAGTATGCTGGCACAGGCGGTGCTTAATGCTGAAATAGATTTGTCTAGTACGTGTGATCAGGATTTGTTGGTGTCAGCGCTGACGGCGATTCCGGGTATAGGCCCTTGGACCACCAGCTACATTAAAATGCGCGTTTGCAAAGATCCAAACGCCTTTTTGCATAATGACTGGGTGGTTTTGAAGCAATTGGCGGCCACGCCAGCAAAAGCGGCCGCTCAGGCCAGTGCGTGGCAACCTTGGCGTGCCTATGCGCTGATGTATTTATGGTTTGCTGCAGGGCAGCGACGCGCAAGGCTTGAGAACACATGACGTACTTCACCACATTTGCAAGCCCGATTGGCGATCTTACTCTAGCCGGCAGCGGCGGAGCGGTGACAGGGCTGTATTTTTCCACTGGCCCAAAAGCTCAGACGGCACACCCCACCTGGCAGCGCGATGAAAGCAAGCTCGCCGAGGTGGTGGCGCAGCTCCGTGCTTATTTTGCCGGACGGTTGCAGAGCTTCGATTTACCTTTGCGGCCTCAAGCAACCCCGTTCCAAAGCCGAGTTTTAACAGCGTTGCGAACCATTCCGTATGGCGAATTGCGCAGTTATAAGGACATCGCTGAGGCCGTTGGTGAGCCCAACGGCGCGCGCGCTGTAGGCACTGCTAATGGCAACAATCCCATCGCGATTATTATTCCTTGTCACCGGGTAGTAGGCAGCAATGGTGCGTTAACAGGTTTCGGCGGCGGGCTAGCTGTCAAGCGTTTCTTGCTGGATTTGGAATCACGGAACGCAGGGTTTCGCTTAAGTAACTAAGTAGATACCTCAGATTCTTCTGTAAATGTTTGTGGCCGACCTTTTTTATGCTTAAATGTAACTAATTAGTTACTAATAGGTGGTTGCGACCATGACGCGTAATGCGGCGCAAACACAACAACGCCTAATAGACACTGCAGCCGAGATGATCGCTGAACAAGGCATTGCCGGGTTGCGTGTCGATGAGCTTGCAAAGCGTGCACGGGTCAACAAACGTATGATCTACCACTACTTTGGCAGCAAGCATGGTCTTTGGCTGCAAGTGCTCAGTCAGTATGGTGAGCATCTGTGCGTTGCGGCGGCCGAATTAAGTGATAAATCGAGAGATTTTCTGCGCACTGAATTGGCAGTGAATTCCCAGAGGCTTAAGTCTCATGAAAATACCTCGATAACCACGTTGGCCTTGCGTCGGGCAGCAAAGGTCGTTTTACGCAGGTTCTTGGATGGCCCTGAAGTTGTTTCAGTCCTGGAAGACGCTGACTGGCGGAATTTATATCTGACTCTATGTCGGTTAGCCTTCAGTAAAAGCTCAACAGCACGGGTTATCGAGGTAAGTAAAGACTTACCAACTCCCGACTCAAAACAGCGTTCAGCGTTGTTAAACACGAAGCCTCGGTATCAACTACGTCCCAGATTTCGAAGCGAAATATAGCGCCTAAAACTCAAGGCGAGGTTGCTTCGGGCGCCTTGGTCACGGAGCTTCACCGCGTTCATAAGCTCGTCATCCTGAGTATCGGCGACAGTTCAATGCCGTTAACTCAGGAACTGGCGGCCTTAAGCTGGGCGCGTCCGTCCTTGCGCATCTCGCGCTTACTGACTTTTCCATCCCCATCAGTATCTAATCGACGCAGTCGAACTGCAGGGTTCGGCACTTCAGTGGGTGTGAGAACGCCGTCATCGTTAGCATCTAAATGAGCGAACGCGGCTTGCTGCCGCGCCTGTCGGCCCAACTCGTTCCTATCTGCCTTGACGAACTCTGCAGCGTCGACGAGTCCATTGTCATCGGCGTCGAGTAATTCAAACATACGTACTGCTGTTGCCGCGCGAATCTGTGCTTGTTGCGCGGCCCGTTCCGGGTAGGCCTGGGCAAACTTGGCGCGCATCTCCTGTTTTTTGTTTGCCCAAATTTGCGAATCCTTTGGGGCTCGGCGATCTGGACGCTCTTGATGTTTTTTTCCTGCAGATCTTACTTTGCGGCGAGACTGTTCGGGTCGCAACTGGGCGAATTCATCTTTCGATAGCAAGCCGTCTTTGTCTTTATCTGCGTTTGTGAAATGAGCGCTCGCACGTGCTTCAGCTTCAGCAATGCTAATTGGAAAACGGTTCTGTCCGTCCTTGGCCATGGCTGTGGTGCCGAGCCAAGTGGCCGTTATCACTAAGCCGATTTTTATGATTTGAGGTTTGCTCATTGCTATCTCCTCCGAGTGATCGTCTAGGTTATACGTTTTAGTTAGGCAAATCTGTCGCGTAAACTGTTCGTATTAAAAAGCCGGCGTAGACGGCTACAATTTAGTTTTATTCATCGGAGTAGCGCCAGTGCGAGAGCTCGGGTTGCAAAAAGCTGCGGGGGCGTTGGGCGCCTTTGTCAGTGGCATTGGGTTAGCTGATGTTGCCGCGTCAGAGCAGGTCTATATTCAAGTGCGTGAGGCCTTGAATAAACATGAAGTGTTGTTCTTTCGCGACCAGGATATGGCTCCGGAAGTTTTCGCGGCCTTCGCAAAATGTTTTGGCGACATTCTTGATCACCCAGCCTATGCCACGACCGAGCAAAGTGACGCGGTACAGATTTTAGAAAGTACCCCGCAGAACCCTTCAAAGATTGAATTATGGCATTCAGACATGACGTTTATGACAACACCGCCTAGTTTTACTTTATTGCAGGGGCAAATTATCCCGGAGATTGGCGGCGATACCCTGTGGGCCAGTGCCACAGCGGCTTTTTCGAGTCTGTCTAAGGAATTGCAAGAACTGTTAGCGCCACTGACCGCGGTCCATGACTTTGCTCATGGTTTTGCTGAGTCTCTGGCAGAACCCGGTGGCGCGGAGCGGTTAGCGCCGGCGCTTGCGGAAAACCCACCGGTAGAACATCCGCTGGTGCGCACGCATCCGGAGACAGGCGCCAAGAGTATTTATGTAAATCGATTATTCACCACGCGTATAAAAGAATTAACGGTGCTGGAAAGTCAGCATTTGCTTGAATTCTTATATCGTCACGTGGTCGCTGATGAGCACACTGTGCGTTTGTCTTGGCAGCCTGGCACGGTTGCAATATGGGATAACCGTTCTACCCAGCACAAGCCGGTGAACGACTTCTTCCCCCAGCATCGAAAAATGCATCGCGTGACTCTGCGAGGCGATAAGCCTCGGTAGTGATTCTCTGGTTAGCCTTGGGTGTTTCGCCATTCCATAAATGCGCTATCGGCTTCGCTAAGAGGCTGTTCCCGGTTCGTCAGCCATGTGTCGATTGCGACTAATAATTCATTAGCAAGATCTGGTTCGTTGCGCGCAAGCACGACATAAGATTTTTGCACATCATTCACAAGGCCCATTACCAACAACACCCGTGCACGTTGCAACCAAGCGCTGTAGTACTTCGGGCTGAGTTGCAGAGCAAAATTAAATGCGCCGATCGCTTTGCGCGATTCCCCTTGCATCGCCAAGACCTCACCCAGTAAAGCAAAGGCGCGAACGTTTTTTTGATCTTTCTGTGCGGCTTGGCGCAAAAACTTTTGCGCTTTTTTTAGTGCCGTTCTAGATTTAGCCGCGTCCTTTGGTGTGTCCAGAGACTCATAATAGAGGGCTTGTTGGTAGCTGCGAAAACCCTTGTTGGTGAGTTTTTGCGACTCTTGCTCAGGCGCGTAGCCGCTTCCGAAGGGCGGCTCCATAGCCTCTATGCCCGATCCAGCTGCGAGGCAGTGCGGATTGGCGAGTGTTAGTGCTAGGAGCACAACCGCCATGTGTAATAAAGGTTGCCGGTTCATACATCTCCCCCAATAATTCCGTGCACGGGCGCTTGCGGCGACCGGCGTAAACGGAAGTTAACCAGAGGTTTACAGAGAGTTGAAGATAATGCAAATGCTTGGTGTAAGTTTAGTGGCGGTCGTTACCCTGTGGTGCGCCAGTGTAATGGCTAACCCCGAGATTCGGATTAGGCCAGACTTGGGCGCGGTGACGCCGGCACAAAGACTGGCGATCGGCGAGGCCACTAAGGTGATGCGCGAATTCATGGCGACCTTCAATGCTCAGGACTCCGATGGTTGGTCTAAGACCCTATTGTTTCCGCATGTGCGCATCAGCAGCGGCGGTGTGGTTGTACATCCATCACGTCAAGAATTTGCGGCGCAAATGGATTTTCAGGCATTTGCGCGGAGGTTTAATTGGCACCGTAGCGCATGGGATAGCCTCGAAGTTGTTCAGGTGAGTCCGAACAAGGTGCATATCGCCGTGCAATTCACGCGCTACGACGTCCAACAGCAAGCGTTAGCAAGCTTTGATTCGCTTTACATTTTGCAGCCCGGTGAGGGGGGCAAGTGGGGTATTCGCGCTCGCTCGAGTTTTGCGCCCTGATGAGTCTTGCTAGTGTCGACAGTTATCTTCCCTACGCTGGGGATTTGACCCAAGCGTGCATACCGCTCGGCTTTTTTACCGCATTTTGTTTGCAGCACCACCTTCTAAGTGTGGAGGTTGAGCAAGCCCATCGGGATACGGTTATCCAGTGTCGTCTTCAGGAAGGACCGGTGAGCGCCTTATTTGTAGCAATGGGTGCGGAACTTGAGGAACGGCATCTCAGTCCTGCGGGCCAAGAGTTTGCCCATCGGGTACTGCCCAACTTCCGTGATCGCTACTGTGAGCTTTTCGATGAGGAAAGTTGGCGCCTCCAAGACAATTGGGACAACTACCAACGGCTGGCTGCTGTGTTAGTTCGCGACTTATACGGCCGACCGCCAAAGCGGATCACATCCTGGTTAGGTGATGTGGTTAATAAAGTTGCCAGCATATGGCGATAAATCATCGACAAATAGAAATGTACCGCGGGGATGCGGCGGATTTGCCGCAAGTCTTAGGCGAATTGCATAAAAAATTCGGCGCCCACTCGGACTTGTTGAGAATTGCTAAAGTTAATCAACAGATCGTAGCGGGTTATGCGTTAGCCAGCCCGACTGAGCAACTAGACTATTTTGAGCTGGCATGGATTGGGGTGTTGCCAGATTACCGCCGGCAGGCCCTTGGGCGGTGGGTGGCGGGTCATGCGATGGGCGTCGCTGAGAGTAAGAGTGGTCGTGGATTGTGGGCTAGGCATGGGGAGCCTGTTAAATTTTTCCAAGGGTTGGGGTTTGCGGTCTTGCCAAATGGCGGTTTTGCTGTGGAATTTTTTCCGGAATAAATCCTAGGTCGTTATTTTTTTCGTGCGGCTTTACCCAAGTAGCCGCCGTGATGACGTAGCCCATAATCTTCTCGCGTCACGCCCTTTTGCTCCATCAATGCCAGGGCGATCGCGTCGCTTATTGCAAGCATAACCGCCATCGATGCGCTCGGTGTGAGGCCAAGTGGGCAAGGTTCAGCAATAGTACCCATGTCTAACACTAGGTCGGAGTAGTCGCGGAGCTCAGAATCTGGGTGTGATGTGACGCCGATGATGGTGGTGACACCCAGATGCCGTGACATCTCTAGAATCTCAATGACCTCGCGGCTTTTGCCGCTGGTTGAGAACGCAATCATGACATCGTTTGGGCCAACCAAACCTAAGTCGCCATGGGCAGCCTCGGCAGGATGAATGAAGTCAGCAGGGCTTGCTGTAGAGCACAGTGTTGCCGCGAACTTTTTCGCAATGTGTCCGGCTTTACCGATGCCGGTTGTTAAAATTTTACCTTTACATTCCACCATGACCTCAACGGCAGCGATAAAATCGCGGCTCACATCGATGGCATTAATAGCCTCTGCTTCGGCGCGCAGCACCGCTTGCATGCGTTGTTTGATGTCCAAGTGTAAGTTCCCTGATCATAATTTAGGCCTGCGGCGCATATTACGTGACGGCGGCGATGCACGAAACTCCCAATACATAAGCGGGTAGAAGTGCGGCATCGTAAAGCAGCTATTTTAAGCGTTGTGGATACGTTAAATTTCAGAGGTTGTTATGCGGTCGAGTTCGAGCATGAGTAGCGTCCACGATAGGGCCGAAAATTTGTTGCCTAAGCCTTTCAAAGTGATCGCGCGAGGTTCGGTGGCAGCGTCTCGCGGCCGGACAAAGGTTATCTGGTCAGACAATAAGGATCCTCGCGTTGAGGCCTACGCTGTAAGAGCTCTAGACGGGCTGGATTGCGGCTCGCTCGCTATTCGTATTGCTAATATCGATGCTGCCAGCGTACCCCAACTTGATATGGATGAGCATTATGAGTTGCAGGTCGGGTCAGAACGGATCTGGCTTGAAGCCAACAGCACCTGGGGCGCTTTGCACGGCATAACTACGCTTCGCCAGTTGACGTCTGCCCAAGGCATTCCCAGTGGCTTGCATATAGTCGACCGCCCCCGCTTTGCATGGCGTGGCTGTATGTTGGATGTGACCAGGCATTTTATTCCGTTGGCCCAGTTGTATCAGGTGGTGGATGGTTTGCAGTTGCTAAAGCTTAACGTCCTGCACCTGCATTTATCCGACGATCAAGGCTTTCGTTTTGGCAGCCGAAAATGGTCGAGGTTGGTCAGTGATGAGCACTACTCTATTGAGCAGTTGTCTGAGTTAGTAACGTATGCGGCTGACCGTGGCATTCGATTGATTCCGGAGCTGGATGTTCCTGGGCATGTGACGCATTGGCTGCTGGCTTACCCGCAATGGGGTAGTGAGCAGACAAATGCTAGCCAACGTTTTGGCGTGCACCCCGGTTGTTTGGACCCCACTCGTGAAGAGGTTTATGCAGCCTTAGAAAGTTTGTTTGCAGAAATTGCAGGGGTTTTTCCTGATGATTACGTCCACGTCGGTGGTGACGAAGTCAGTCCAGGTTGGTGGCAGCGCTCGGAGCCGATACAGGCGTTTATTGCCGCTCATAATTTGCGGGACGAACGCGGATTACAGAATTATTTTTTCCAGCGCGTGCAGCAAATACTGGCATCCCTCGGTAAGCAGATTATTGGTTGGGATGAAGTGTTGCATCAACAGATGCCCGACTGTGTGGTGCAAAACTGGCGTGGCAGCACTACGCGCGATAGAGCGTTGGCGGCCGCTCGACCCTGCATCGTCTCCGCACCCTATTACTTAGACCTTCATTTCCCTGCGGACATTCACTATCAGTTTGATCCGGAGGCTCCGCAACAAGCGTGGTTGCGGATGGAGGATGCGTTGGCCGAGGATCGGCGTCTGCGGCACATTGCCCCAGCTCTGGGTTGGACTCATCAATGGCGTGCAGGCGCTATTGAGCTTGAGCAGGAAGCCAGCGCTAAGGTTCTTGGCGGGGAAGCGTGTTTGTGGTCAGAGTTGGTGGATGGTCCGACACTACCGATGCGGTTGTGGAGTCGCCTTCCAGCCATTGCGGAGCGATTTTGGTCGTCAGCAGAGTGCCGTGATTCGGCAGACCTTTACCGCAGGTTGGAGTCGCTGCTGGAATTTCCGGAGTTGTCGTGGGACGCCCATCAACGTCAGTGTCTGCAAACGCTAGGCTTAAGTGACGTTCAAATCGAAGTCGTGTGCTGGTTGGAGCCGACTAAGTGGTATAGCCGCTTACTCGGTGATCAGGCCATTCAGTCCCGATTACAGGGAAGTGAAATGCCTCAGGCGAGGCCTTACCAAGTGCATACGCCGCTCAATCGAGTAGTGGATTTTTTGTCACCAGAGAGCTTGAGCGCCAGGCATGCGTTGGACGAAACAGACCTGCAAGTGCTGGTGGAAAAATGTGATCGTGCCCTAGCGCAGATAGGATCAGGTATTGATGACGATGTTCTTGCGGCGATCACAGTGACCCGTGAGGCATTGCAGTTAGCACAGGATGTACAAGCAGGCACGCGAACCCGTGACGAAGTGTTGGCAGTACTGGAAGATCGCTACCAGGCCTACGGTGAATACATGCCAGCATTGATCCCGCAGCTGATCGACTTGCTAGCGGATCCGCAGTGAGTTTAAAGGCCGGGACAAAACTGGCAGTACAAGCAGCATCGGCTTGGTGGGGTGAGGCGGAGATCAGCCCCCTGGGTGATGGCCATATACATCAGACCTTTTTAGTCCAGGTCGCAAAAACCGGCGAACGTTTCGTACTGCAGTCGGTTAATCAAACAGTATTTGCAGATGTGCAGCAGATGGCTCAGCAAATCCCCTTGCTGCTTCGGCATCTTGCTGCGGATCGTGACTACGCAAACGCCTTTGTTGTGGCCGATGCGCTGCCCACCCGACTTGGGCGTATTTTACATTCGGTCGGCGACGAAACTTGGCGCGCTTGGCGATACATAGAGCGTAGCCGTGTAGTAGATCCGTTTACAAATTCCCAGCAAGTGGAGTCCGCGGCGCATGCCTTTGGTTCGTTTCAGCGCAGTTTGACGGGTTTTCAACCGCACTCTTGGCGACCGCCTATTCCCGGCTTTTTGGAATTGACCGGCTATATAGAAAGTTATCGGCGGTGTGCGCAAGCAAGTTCAACCGACGCAGTACCGGCCGATCTAGCCGCAGTTATTGAGGCTAATCTGGATTTGGATACGGCACTTGGCCCGTCGCGCGGGTTTATTCATGGTGACTGTAAAATTAATAATGTGCTCTTTAGAGACGATAAAGATCAGGTAAAAGCGGTTATCGATTTGGATACAGTGGGGCTTGGGCACTGGGCATGGGATTTTGGCGATCTAGTGCGCTCGGTGGCGTTTAGTCATGGTGCTGCCGAGCTTGAACTGTTTGAAGCGTGTGTCGTCGGATTTAGTCGCGGGCGTGGCCGATTTGCGCAGCCGGCCCGAATGACAGCTGAACAAATGAGCATTGCGCCTGCCTATATCGCGTTTACTCTAGGCCTGCGTTTTGTGATCGATCATCTGCGTGGTGATGAATATTTTCGAGTTTCGACGCGGGGCGAAAATCTGCGCCGGGCGGCCGAGCAATTTGCGTTGTTGGAGCAGTTTAATGGGCAGCGCGTTCGGCTGTTTAAGGCGGCGCTGTCGATTTTAACCGAGCATACATAGCATGCTCAGTTAGGTGAGCTGTGCTAAAACGAGCTTTACCACCAGCACTATCGTAAGAACGAAGCAGGCAGTAAAAGCGACGCCCATCAGGATAAAATGTCTTGCTTTTCCGCGACTGAAGTCTCGTTCGCGGTTGCGCTGGGATTGCACACCAAATGCCGCGGAGAGGACGCTGCCAAGCATTTCTAAGAAAGTTAACGAGGGTAATTCGTCGCTCTCCTGATGCGTTTCTTGGCTTGAAGGCTTGTCAGATTTGCTCATGGTTTTGCGCCAATCGGCTGGATGCGGAGGTTGGATTATACGGCGTCCGAGTGTCATGCTTAAGGCATGAAGTTGCATCCATTAAATCTAGAATTTTCTTGGCAGCGGGCGTCCGGGCCGCTGGGTTTTTTGACTGAGGAGCAGGCAGATGCCTACGCTGATTTAGGCGGGTTTGTCTTGCCAGATGTTTTCTCTGCCAACGAAATTGCTGATCTGTTGGCAGAATTAGACCCATTGGAAGCGCAGAGTAATGCCGACTTGCAGAGCATAGATCCGCGCCAGCCGACCATCGCCCGCCCTGATGAAATCGTGTTTCGGGCGCATGCAGTAATGGCGTCGGAGCAAGCACGACGCTTTGCGCGGCACCCGGTGATGCAGGCGTTGGCGCTGGATCTCATCGGCCCGAAGGTACGTTTGTACTGGGATCAGTTGGTATATAAGCGACCCGGCACGCAAGAGGATTTTCCTTGGCATCAAGATAACGGCTATAACTATGTTCAGCCGCAACAATATTTGACCTGTTGGATTGCGCTGTCCGACGCGACGGTAGATAACGGTTGTCCATGGATTGCACCAGGTCAGCACCTCAATGGCACCCTGCATCATGATTGGACATCAATCGGTTTTCAGTGTTTAGCCGAGCATCCAAAGGATGCGCTGCCGCTGGAGGTTAAAGCGGGGTCGGTGGCGGTTTTTTCAAGTTTGACGCCGCATCGTACGGGGCCAAATCTAACCCAAGGAATTCGTAAGACTTATATCCTGCAGTACGCGCCGGATGGCGCGATGATTCATCCTCGGGGCGGAGCGATTCACCCGGCCAATGATCCACAGCGGCAATTTCTGGTCACATAGATGCATAGGTTCTTAGGGCTTGTCATGCTCTGCTGGGGATTGTGCGGGTGTGCAGCAGGCAACCGTCCACCTATGCTGCTTGTTGCCGAGGGTCCCGTTTATCCTGAATTTGCGCGCGCCCAGCAAATTGAGGGTGTCGTCAATGTCGCCTATGACGTCACCGTCACTGGTAGCGTCATAAATGTGCGGGTAATCAAAGCAGTGCCGTCAGGCATGTTTGACCGTGCGGCGGTAGACGCGGTACGCGGTTGGAAATTTCTGCCCATGCAGCGTAACGGCCAATCCGTAGCGGTGGCAGATCAAATCAGCACGTTGACCTTTAAATTGTCGGTGGACCAAAAAGATCGGGCTAAAGCGCCTAAAACTATCAAAGGGCTTTGATCTGATTGTATCGAGTGGTTGGAGAAGTGCCCTAACAAGTGGGCCGATGATGGCCCAGTTACCGATGCTTGGCGCTGATGACACTTGGATGCCGAACTCAGGCATGCGTTGAAAGGGAGCGCGCGACTGGCATTGCGCTGTTACCAATGCAAGCTTTTATCGGCATCGCCATTACTGCAGGCGATCCAACCTGCGTCGCTTTGACCCTGGTAGGGTTGCTGGCGCTAACGCTCAGAGTAGTGGCTGCAATGCGTCATCGGTTAAGCCGCACAGCGTAAAGCCCGGAGAAACTTCCGGCGCTCGAGCCGTTATTCAGCAGCACTTCACTGGTGAGTTGAAAACGCCCTTTGCCGGATTCTTGCAGATGGTCCATTGCTGCCTCTTGGCCGCCGAAAGAACAACTCACGACAATCTCCTCGGCTACGGGTTTAGCGTAATCAATCTGGCCGTTGGCGATAACAATGGAGGCGTCAAGATCGTGCAGCTGCAGTTGTAAATGCATCATGCCCCATCCCGTCAGGGCTTGAACCGCATATAAACTGCCGGCGAACGCGGTGCCGTGCACGTTGACGTTGGGCGCCAAATTAGCACAGCAAGTCAGGGTGTCATCAACGAAGTCGACAATGCGCATTTCCATCGCTTTGGACAGAGGGATTTGTTGGTACCAGATGGCCTGCAAATCTGTGCAAAGGTCTTTGAGTTCGGTCATAGTTTTAGCTCGCGGGCTTTCAGGGAGGTTAGACGTCGTGATCAGTGTGAATATGGTTGAGGCAGATGTCTATGAAGTGGTGATCGGGCAGCGGGTCGGCAGTGCGTTGCAGCGTGGTGAAGTCAATATAACGGAAGAGACCATACATCGGGTGCGGATGTCCCAAGCCTACTATCGCAAGTTATGTGGCGCGACGACCACCCACGAATGGGTGTTGTTGAATGCTTTTCAGTTTCTTTTAGAGCGCGAACCCAATACGGCGATACTCAAAGCATTCGATCTCCCGGACGTAGGGCGTTATTTCCCCGAGTTTGAATCCGAAATGCAGCTGCGCTTAGGCTACTGGGGGGCTAAGGATTCATAACACTGCGAGTTATTGGCTTACCTGTTTATTCTCGGGGCTACGCGGTCGTCTGGCCGTGCAGGTTCTATTGATAGGCGCAAAATCAACTTTAGAAGTGCGGCTCTGAGATTCCCTAATTTTGTGATGCCCGCAGAGTTCGTTCGCCGTTTTCCTGTGCTGATGACGATGCAATGGCGCGTGCACTTCAGCCGACGGCTCCATTAGCGATTAACTATGCCAAGCTTGGCGCCCGCTAGAGACCCCAACATTCGCCGTCATTAGCAAACAGCACGCTGCCGCCGTAGGATTTTTCAATGGCTGCGCGGCTGAGGCTCTCGCGGCCACGCGTGCGGTTGGTTCGGTGAGCAAGAATTAACATGCGGGCATCGGCGGCAGCGGCAACTTTGCCCAGCTCAGAGGGCAGTGCAAAGGCCTCTCGAAGGGCTCCGCGACTGGCTTCAGGGATTGCATGGCTCGCTACCAGCGCATCCGCGCCGGCGGCAAATGTGCCAATAATGTTTTTGTCGTTATTGAAATCGCCGGCAAAGACGGCGACTTGGCCGCCAATTTCCACTCGCCATGCGATAGTTGGAACATTAGCGTGCTGCACCGGCACAGCCGTTAATCGTATATTAGGACTCCGGTAACGGGCCCACTTGCGAGACCCGACGGCAGGTACATTGGCCACTTTTACCCGGAAGCCGTCAGGCGCCGATGCCCTCAGCAAGCCTGACAGGTGCGGGAAAGCGCCCTGGTCGCCGATAAGGCGTTGTAGAAAGGTCTCTGTGTCGGCGAACTCAGGTGTGTTGCTGTCTGGGCCAAGGATGGTCAAATTATTGCTTCGGTCTGCTGTTAGCGCGCCGGCTAAATAAGCGGGTAGATCGACGCTGTTGTCCACGTGAAGTTGGGTAAGAGCAATGGCTTCAATGTCGTTGATGTCTGCACCGGAGCGATCAAATCCAACGGAGGAGCCGGATCCAGTGTCGATAATCAGGCGCGCCACGTTGTCTTGCCATAAAAGAAAGCTGGGTGGGCCCTGTCCATCCGAGAGCTCGCCACTGCCCGCTCCAAGAATCTCTATCCAGATGCCCTCGTCGCCGCAGTGTGCGCTATTGGCAAACGTTGAGGGCGCGGCGAAAAGCAAAGAAAACAATATTAGCGGCGTGAATTTCATTCAGTATCCTGGTTCGATGGGAATCGGTCGATCTCGTCAATCCACGCGTTTGCTGTGGCTTCGTCGGGCATGCGCCAATCACCGCGAGGTGAGAGGCTGACACTGCCAACTTTTGGACCGGGAGGCAGGGTGGAGCGTTTGAATTGCTGGCTCATAAAGCGGAGAAAAAACTGTTTCAACCAATGCGTGATTTCGGTGTCGGTATAAATGCCGGCGAAGCTGCGCTGCGCAAGATCGAAGATTTTTTGTGGTCGACTCCCATGACGGAGAAAGTGGAATAGGAAATAGTCGTGCAACTCGTAGGGCCCAACTAAGGATTCTGTCAATTGACTTATTTCATCGCCTTGAGGCGGAATTAATTCGGGGCTGATTGGGGTGTCTAAAACCCGTGTTAGGACAGCCGCAAGCTGAGGCTGTGCTGAGGCTCGATGGTTGGCATACCACCGCACCAAATAAGCAATTAGAGTTTTCGGTACGCTGGCATTGACGTTGTAGTTGGCCATATGGTCAGCGTTAAATGTGCACCAGCCCAATGCCAACTCACTCAAGTCGCCTGTACCAACAACGATGCCACCCACCTTGTTGGCATAATTAAACAAAATTTGCGTGCGCTCGCGCGCCTGAGCGTTTTCGAACACAACGTCAAAGTCACCCTCATGACGTAGATCGCTCAAATGTTGCTCGACCGCGGCATGAATCGGAATTTCCAAGAATTCCGCACCCACGGTTGTCGCCAGATCCTGAGCATTACTGTAGGTACCAGCACTCGTGCCTGGCCCAGGCATTGTGATGGCATGCAGATGGGTCGAGTCGAGATTAAGCTTGCGCAGCGCATCTACCGCCACGAGAAAAGCCAATGTTGAATCAAGGCCGCCAGATAAGCCGATAACCAGAGTTGTACTGCGCGCAGCTTGAAAACGGCGCGCCAAGCCCGTGGCTTGTATTTGCATAATCTCGGCTGCGCGGGCCTCCAGTTCATGTTCATCTGTCGGTACAAAGGGTTGTCGTGGGTATTTGCGTTGTAGGTCTGGCAAGGCCTGCAAAGTAGAACCGCAAGTTACAATTCGATAAGCGCTGGGTCGTTCTGCTTGAGCAAAGGTGGTGTTCTGAGCGCGATCGTGCTGCAGCCACTGAGTATCAATTTCGGCGATCAGCGTCGCAGCTTGCAGGCTAAAGCGCTCGCCGTCGGCAATTAGTTGGCCAGCTTCGGCAATCATGCGATGACCCCCGAACACCAGATCTTTGCTGGACTCGTTGGCTCCGGCGCTCGCGTAGACATAGCCGCATAAATTCTTTGCGCTGGTCATGCGTACTAATTCGCGACGGTAGTCGACTTTACTGATGAGTTCATTGCTGGCCGAAAGATTAAGAATTACCTGAGCGCCAGCGAGGGCGGCTAAGCTGCCTGGATTTATTGGGGCCCATAAGTCTTCGCAAATTTCTATCCCGACTAAATGGCCGCCGACGTTAAATAATTGATCGCGGCGAATCTGAAAGCTGCCAAGGTCCTCGGTAACCTCAGTTTCGTTGATGCCCTGACCGGATACGAACCACCGTTGATCATAAAATTCACCGTAATTCGGCTGCACAGATTTTGGCACCATGCCCAACACTCTGCCGTTGCCGAGGAGTGCAGCACAGTTGAGTAGGCGTCCGTCAGCTAGTCGCCAAGGAGTGCCTATTGCACAAAACGGTAGTGGCGAGTGTTGCGCGAGTAGGGCCAGTGCCTGACGACAATCAGAGAGTAAGTTCTCGGAAAAAAATAAGTCTTCTGCCGAATAACTGCTCAGGCCGAGTTCAGGAAAAACGGCCACGGCAACCTGCTGTCCTGCCAAATCTTGCAATTGTTTGAGTATTGCTTCGGCATTCGCCGCTGGGTCGGCAATGCTGACTACGGGAGTGGCTGCGGCGACGCGTAAAAAACCATGTTGGTTAAAGTCTGGCTGATGCATTAGGCGATTCTAGAGAGATTGGGCGCAGATAAAAACGGCAACTCGGGTAAATTTATCGCAATGAGCTGATGCCCTTGAATAGTCTGTCGCTGGGCGCAGTCGCCGCATGCAGTTGCGCTGCCGATATGCGATGTAATTGAGACAAGCACCGCAGCACTGCGCGTGTGCGTAGTCAAAGCTCTTGAGGCTCTGGTATATTCCATCGTTCGCGTGAGGGACTTGCGCAAAGCAAAGTCAGCGAAAATAACATTGGGGAAGGCGATTATGGATTTTGAATTTTCTGACGAACAAGAGCTGCTGCGCGAACAGGCGCGTGGATTTTTGGCCGATAACTGCCCGCCTATGGCAGTCCGTAAAGTATTGGATAGCGACGCGCAATACGACGCAGAGTTGTGGCAAAAAGTCGTAGAGATGGGCTGGACTGCCACCGTGATTCCCGAGGAATTTGGCGGTCTGGGATTGTCCTATCTCGAATTAGTGGTCATCGCTGAAGAACTGGGCCGTGCGGCGGCGCCGATTCCCTTCAGTTCCTCGGTTTATTTGGCCACGGAAGCGCTATTGATGTTGGGCAGTCAGGAGCAGAAAGAAAAGTGGTTGCCGATGCTGGCCAGTGGTGAAGCTATCGGCACCTTTGCGCTGGCCGAAGGCAATGGCCGTCCGGCGGCCAGTAATCTTAAAACCGCAGCTACTGGTGGCTCGGTGACGGGTCGTAAAATCCCTGTAGCAGATGGCGGCATTGCGGACTTCGCCGTAGTGGTTGCCGCCAGCAACCAAGGCGATGGAGCAAGCTTACACTTGGTGGAATTGGATCAATCTGGAGTAAGTCGAGAGGCTGTCCGCACGCTGGATTTCACTCGCGGTCATGCGGCTATCGATTTTGCTAATGCGCAATCTGAATTGCTCGGGGGTGATGGGGCCGGGTGGGCAGCTATGGAAAGTCTGCTCGACCGGGCAGCCGTGCTTTTCGCTTGGGAACAAGTTGGCCTAGCCGATGCCGCGCTTGAGCAGGCGCGGGACTACGCCATGGGGCGTTATGCCTTTGGGCGATCTATTGCCTCCTATCAGGCGATAAAACACAAGCTTGCGGGCATGTACGTGAAAAATACTCTAGCGCGCAGCAATTGTTACTACGGTGCTTGGGCATTGGACAGCGGCAGTGCCGAACTCGCATTGGCCGCAGCGACTGCGCGGGTGGGCGCTATTCAGGCTGCAGTGCACGCCGCGGAAGAAAATGTCCAAACGCATGGGGGTATGGGCTTCACCTGGGAATTTGATTGTCAGTTTTATTACCGCCGAGCGAAGTTACTTAGCGTAAATATAGGCAGTGAGGGCTACTGGCAGGACAAACTGATTACCGCTTACGAACAAACTAACGCGGCCTAGACCGCGCGTAGCATTCAGTGAACGAGACAAATAAAGGACGACGATAATGGATTTTAATGACTCAAAAGATGAAGCAGCCTTTCGCGCCGAAGCCGCGGCATGGTTGAAAGACAACGTGCCGAGCGAGGAGGAGCTTGCTGGCATGGATGAAATTGCGGCAGCAAAGTTATGGCAAAAGCGTAAGTATGATGCTGGATGGGCCTGCATTCGCTGGGACAAAGAGTTTGGTGGGCGTGGTGCAAACGCGATTGAACAAGTGATCTGGAATCAAGAAGAAGCGAAATACAATGTTCCTGCAGGGTTCTTTGTTATCGGGCAAGGCATGGCCGCTCCGACCTTGATGACTTGGGGTCAGCCAGAGCATCACGCGCGTTATTTGCCGAAGCTCGCCAGCGGCGAAGAAATTTGGTGCCAATTGTTCTCCGAACCTGCGGGTGGCTCTGATCTGGCAGCTCTGCGCACCAAGGCTGAGCGCGACGGTGACGATTGGGTTATTAACGGACAGAAAATCTGGACTTCGGGTGCACACTATTCTGATTATGGCATTTTGGTCGTGCGGACCGACCCCAATGTGCCGAAGCACAAGGGGCTGAGCTATTTCTTCCTCGATATGAAGTCGCCTGGAGTGGAAATTAAGCCCATTAAGCAGTTGACTGGCGGGGCTAATTTCAACGAGGTGTATTTCACCGATGTACGCATTCCTGACAGTCAGCGGCTTGGCGAGGTTGGTCAGGGTTGGCAAGTCGCTTTAACCACGTTAATGAATGAGCGTGCGGCGATCGGTGGTGGCGGTGCGGGCGTTAACGTTGAAATGGCTTATCGTATTGCGAACGAAGTTATGATCGATGACAAGCCTGCAATCGCCGACAGCGCTGT
>ERZ802830.732-NODE-732-length-32420-cov-11.6549_pt1 | contig 32420 bp, 34 predicted proteins | sample MGYA00345654_ERZ802830 | MGnify/ENA primary metagenome ERZ802830 (study PRJEB30503, sample SAMEA104212375) | marine metagenome | biome: Westerlies Biome; feature: [SRF] surface water layer (ENVO:00010504) within the epipelagic zone...; material: water... | reverse complement strand
CCTGCCAGTGATCCAGTTCCTTCCAGGTTGTTTCTGGCTTGTGAAAGCCGCTGCCCACGCTCAGTCCCACCACCGTGTTTTGAAACCAGCTGCTGGCCGAGGGGTCGAGGCCTCCTTGAATGCCACCTATCGGCTCAGCGGTGAACTGAATGCTGAAGTCAACCCAGTTCGGGAGACCGAGCAATGTTTGAAAAGGACCCGCTTTAACAGGTGCGCCCAGCACCACAAACAACGTGGCAGCGCCGATGCACCTGATCGCGGAAGGCACTGGTGTTAGGCGATGTCAGCGAATGATTCGCGGAACGCTTGAAGTGTTGCTTCGATATCACCATCGGAATGCGCCAGGGATGTGAATCCGGCTTCAAAAGCGGAAGGTGCCAGGTAGACGCCCCGTTGGAGCATCGCCCGATGCAGCTTGCCGAAGCGTTCAGCATCTGTGGCTTTCGCTTCTTCGAAATTGCGCACCGGACCCTCACAAAGGAAGAATCCGAACATTGCGCTGACGCTGCCCCCGGTGATCGGCATGCCGGCGGCTGATGCAGCTTCCTTGATTCCAGTGATGAGTTGTTCTGTTGCCGTGGTCAGCTTTTCGTAGGTGCCTGGCTGACGGAGCAGTTCAAGTGTCTTGATGCCAGCGGTCATGGCCAGAGGATTGCCGCTCAAGGTGCCCGCTTGGTACATCGGACCTGCGGGAGCCACCATCTCCATGATCTCGCGGCGTCCGCCGTAGGCACCCACGGGCAGACCGCCACCGATCACCTTGCCCATGGTGGTGAGGTCCGGAGTGACACCGAAATGTGCCTGGGCTCCCCCGTAACTGATACGGAATCCGGTCATCACCTCGTCGAAGACCAGCAAGGCTCCATGCTCCTTGGTGAGCTCTCGCAGACCCTCGAGAAAGCCTGGTTCGGGTTGGATGAAACCGGCATTGCCCACAATGGGTTCAAGGATCACTCCAGAAATGGCATCTGGATTTTCAGCGAACAGCTGCTTGACCGCTTCCAGGTCGTTGTAAGGAGCGGTGAGGGTGTTGGCTGTGGTGCTCCTGGGAACGCCAGGGGAGTCGGGGAGTCCGAGGGTGGCGACTCCAGAGCCAGCCTTCACGAGGAACATGTCCGCGTGCCCGTGGTAACAGCCCTCAAACTTGATCACCTTGTCGCGACCAGTGAAGGCCCGCATCAGACGCAGCACTGCCATGCAGGCCTCTGTGCCGCTGTTCACGAAGCGGACCATCTCCACGCTGGGTACAGCGTCGATCACCATCTCCGCCAGGGTGTTTTCGAGTGCACAGGGAGCTCCGAAGCTCGTGCCCTTCTCGATGGCTTCCTGCAGGGCACTGATCACTTCGGGATGGGCATGGCCGCAGATGGCAGGCCCCCAGCTGCCGATGTAATCGATGTATTTATTCCCATCCACATCCCATGCATAGGGACCCTTAACCCGATCGAAAACGATGGGTTGCCCCCCCACGGACCGGAATGCCCTCACCGGAGAGCTCACGCCACCGGGCATCAGAGCCTGCGCGGCACTGAACAACTCCTGTGAGCGGGTGGTGTTGAGAGTGGGTGCAGTCACGGGGGCGGAAGCCAATGGGCCGATGCAAACCGTGCCACATCCTGCCCCAAGAATGGCCCGAATCGCCGGAACTGTGTCGGAAGACAGAGTTTGACTGTGTTGCTGACTAGGTTAAGGGCGTCTTGCAAACCGGGAGTGGTTCACGACTGGGCAGCACTTGAGCGAGATCTGAAGCGTTTTCTCAGTCCTAAGGCTGTGGTTTCGCGCCGAGAGGAACTTCTCGTTTACGACTGCGACGGGCTCACCATGGATCGCCATGCGCCGCCTCTCGCCGTTCTTCCCAGAAGCACTGAAGAGGTTGCGGCGATCGTGGCCGCCTGTCATCGGTATTCCATCCCCTTTGTCGCCAGGGGAAGCGGGACTGGGCTCTCTGGGGGGGCTCTGGTGGAGGAGGACGCGCTCTTGATCGTGACCAGCCGAATGCGCAGGATCCTCGACGTGGATCTCAGCAATCAGACCATCACCGTGGAACCCGGTGTCATCAACAGCTGGGTGACCCGTGCCGTCGCAGGCGATGGCTTCTATTACGCGCCCGATCCTTCCAGCCAGGTGGTCTGCAGCATCGGTGGGAATGTTGCTGAGAACTCTGGTGGCGTTCACTGCCTCAAGTATGGAGTCACGAGCAATCACGTGTTGTCGATGCAGGTTGTGTTGCCTGATGGCCAGGTGATGCAACTGGGACGGGACCTCTCAGAGACCTGCGCCATTGATCTGCGCGGAGCGTTCATCGGCAGCGAAGGCACGCTTGGCATCGCGACGGAAATCACGTTGCGTTTATTGCCAGCCCCTCAGGAGGTTGCTGTGCTCCTTGCTGACTTCCCCTCCATGGAGGCTGCTGGTGAGGCCGTAAGACGCATCACATCAGCTGGAGTACTGCCTGCCGGTCTGGAGATCATGGACCACACCTGCATCGAAGCTGTCAATGCTGCCTTCGCCGAGGAGGAATACCCCCCGAACGCTGGAGCTGTTCTCTTGATTGAGCTGGATGGCCAGGCCCTTGAAGTGAAGGAGGCTGTGGAGCTGGCCAGATGCCTTTGCCGCGAAGCGGGAGCGGGACGGGTTCGGGAGGCTTGGGATGAGACCGAACGGGCGAGGCTCTGGAGGGGCCGAAAAAGTGCGATCTCGGCTCTGGGGCGTCAGTGCCCCAGCTACTACCTGCAGGATGGCGTCGTTCCGCGAACGGCCCTCCCATCCGTTCTGGCTGCCATTGATCGCCTCAGCTCTGATCATGGCCTTGTGGTGGCCAATGTGTTTCACGCCGGTGATGGCAACCTCCACCCGCTCATCCTTTATCGGGCCTCTGACCCTGGTGTGAACGAGAAGGTCAAGACCCTGGGTGCAGCCATCATGGAGCTTTGTCTTGAGGCAGGGGGAAGCATCAGCGGGGAACATGGCGTGGGCAGCGACAAGCGTTGTTTCCTTGATCGCATGTTCAGTGAGGATGATCTCGCAACAATGAAACGACTGCGCTTGGCCTTTGATCCTGATGGTCTGGCCAATCCAGGCAAGATCTTTCCGACTCCGAAGAGCTGTGGCGAATCGCAGCGGCGTTTCGTTGCGTTGCAGAGCTCCGGCCGTCAGTTACCGAACGAGGCAGTTGTTTTTTAACAGCTTTCCTCCGCCTCTTCATCCTCTTCAAGATCCCAGGCCAGATCAACCATCACAGGGGCATGGTCGCTCGGTTGCTCTCTGCCCCGTTCCTGTTTGTCGATGCTGCAGCTTCTGGCCAGTTCCTGCAGATCTCTGCTCAGATAGATGTGATCGATCCGCCAACCGCTGTCGCGGTTCCAAGCGCCACTGCGGTAATCCCACCAACTCCAGTGTCCACTTCCTGGCTCAAACAGGCGAAAGGCGTCGCCCAGATTGGAACCCAGCACCTGATGGAGAGCCTCCCGCTCTGCTTCTGAGGCCATGATTCCTCCAGTCAGTCGATCCGGGTCGTGGAGATCTCTCGCTTCCGGTCCGATGTTGAAGTCACCCACCACGCAGAGTGGTTCATCCCTGGCTTCCGCTGACCGCAGATAGCGTTCCAGGCAGCTCAACCAGTTCAGTTTGTAGCTGTACTTCTCTGAACGCAGGCTGGAACCATTCGGCACGTAGAGATTCACTACCCTGATGCCATCCACCAGAGCACTGATCACGCGCTTTTGAGCACCGAGCGCTTCAGCGTCTGCGTCACCAGGTAATTCTCCAGTCAAGCCAAGGCGCACATCCTCTAATGGCTGCCGACTGATCAGAGCGACGCCGTTGTAAGACTTCTGACCGTGGATGCTGACGTCGTATCCCCTCTCCCGGAATGGTTCCAAGGGAAAAAGAGGATTGTCGACCTTGGTTTCCTGAAGCGCGAGCACATCGATGGTGTGCCGATCCAACCAGCTGAGAACATGTCCCAGACGAGTCCGCACTGAGTTGACGTTCCAGCTGGCGATCTGCACAGAATCTGTTAACGACGGCCAATGACCCTTAGCATCGGCGTCCTTAGCGGAGTCGATCCATGCCCTCTCTGTTGAAGTTCGGAGCACTGGCGGTGGCATGGTCCGCGCTGCTGGCAGCTCCCCAGCCGGGAGTCGCTCAGACCTCCCTCTCGGAGTCCAGCTCTGGTTTTGAAAGGAACAGCGACCGAGACATTTTCAACACGATTCAGGGGGATAGCGATAAAGGATCGGTGCTGGATGCCACCAATCCGATGGAGCTTATGCAGCGTCTGCGTCAGGCCACATCCCTCAACGACGCCACCGCTCCTTCTGATGCGATCGATGCTGCACTCAGGGCTCTCGAGCAGCCAGATCCCGCTGCTGGGACTCTTCCCTGATCATCGGACTTGGGGTGCTCGCGTTGTTGCGCGCCGCCTCAAGTGCCCAGTTCAGTGTGATGGACGAGAGATTGTTCGTATTAAGACGTTCACCGTCTCCCAATCGTTCAGCTTGGTTTAACAGGGCTAAAGCCTGATCGCCCTTTCCTTGATCTCGATTCAATAAGGCCAAGGCTAGAAGCGGCTCAACTCGGCTTGGGTCGTCTTTGATCAACCGTTCATAGGTTGAAGCGGCTGCTTTGACGTCCCCGTCTTGCCGCTGAAGATCTGCAAGGAGCAAGCCCAATTCCAGACGCTGTTTCGGAGCGGACTGTTGGAAGAGTTGGCTCACCTGATCGAGAGCCGGTTGAACGGAACCCGTCTCAAGGGACAGAAGGCTGTTGAGTGAGATCACCTCCAGACGGTTTGGATGAAGCGTCTGGAGGCGTTTCAAAGTGATTGCCGCAGCTTGACGATCCCCCTGGCTGAGCTGGGCTCTTGCCAGCAGTACCGACCATCGCCAGTCACGCGGATTGAACGCCACCTGCTCCTGGATCAGAGTCAGGCTGGAGGGAGATGAGGTGGCCTTGGGCGCATCATGACGGAGACTCCGTCTCGGCTGAAACTCTTCGTCGACTACGACCCATCCAAGTAACAGGCTTAGGCCGATCCCAATCATCAGCAGATGGGAGGGCCGGATGAGTTGGCGGCGGAACCGTGCCAAGGACATTCGAGATCAAGCAACAGTCTGAGGGGAATCCCTCGCGCTGGCTAGAGTCCCCACGGGCTAGTGAATGCCCTTAATACCGATGCGCGACCATCCTATTCCCGCGGTGACTGAGCCGCTTCAGTACAGGGCCATCGGTGTCGTGCGCGGAGAGTTCCGTGCGGACTCTGATGAGAAGTCCACGCGCGGACAGCTGATTGATTCCGATGGCCAGGCCTTGGAGTGTGTGGTGCTGGGACGGATGCTCACGTTGATGCGCCGTCATTTGGATATGAGTCAGCCCCATCTGTGGGTTGTGTATCCCCGCTGCCGAGAACAGGAGCATCTGCATCTTCAAATTGCCGGGATTTGGGAACCCAGCACGCTGTCTCGCTCGGATGACCTTGAAGGAAGTGCTCCCGCCGAAGACTCGTTACCTGAAGGTGATGACTATTTTTCCATCCGAGGGGAGCTTGTCTACACCAAGGCCGAGACGGCGGATGTGGTGGTGAAGGTGCGTCAGCAACCCCGCGCCGATGGCTTTCGGCCTCTTCCTTTCAAGCTTCAGCTGAAAGGTCAGCTTGCTCTGGAGCATCTGCGGCATTTCGTCAGCCTTGATGTGCGCCGACAGGGCCAGTTGCTTCAGATCGAATCTTCAGAAGTGATTGCTCCGATGCCAACACGCGGCGGCAAGGGGCGAGGTGGTGCAGCCCGTCGTGGTGCCTCCAGCACGCGACCGGTCAGTAGCTGATGGCGTCGTCGCCTGTTTCATCCACCACTGCGGGTCTTGCCGTCGCTGGCTGCACAGCTTTGGCTGTGTTTGGGCCCCTTGTCGGGGTGTCTCCGGCTTGGATCGCCCTTCTCATCGGTGGTGGATTGTTGGGACTCACGGTGGATGCCTCCCAGCTCGAAGGGATGGGCGGGCACCTAGTGGCCGAAGCTCTGCCGGGGGGGAAAGCCCGGTTGCGCCGGGTGGCACGCCATGAAGCCGGTCACTGGCTCGTGGCCCGCGACGAGCAGCTGGGTGTGAAGCGCGTGCTGGTTGGAACGCGGGCCTGTCTTGAAGCCGGTTTGCGCTGCAACGGGGCGACCGAGTTCGCGCTTCCTGATCAAGCACGTCTGCCCCTTGAGGAGCTTCGCCGCTGGAGTCGAGTGCTGCAGGCCGGCATTGTGGCTGAAGTATTGCTCGAGGGAGCAGCGCGGGGCGGCGAGGACGACCGGGCTTTGCTCGGGCAGATCTGGGGTCTGTCTGGTCAGGATGTGGAGACAGCACAACGGGAGCAACGCCGGGCACGGCGAGAGGTGGAACAATTTCTTCGCCATCACCGCGATGATCTTGAGGCTGTGGCCGAACGGCTGCTGGAGGGCCTGGAACCGGAGGCGGCATGACCTCCCTGTTTGTTGACTGTCCCACCGGTCTCGCCGGAGACATGCTTCTTGCGGCTTGTCTGGATCTCGGTGTTCCCGAGGAGGTGATCCATGAGCCCTTGCGCCAGCTTGGGTTCGCTCATGCCTACGCCCTCAGCGTTGAGGAGGCGTCCAGCGGCGGTCTGCGTGGCTTAAGGCTTGTCGTTGAGAGTACGGAAGACGAGCCGCCCCATCGGCACTGGCGTGAGCTGCGTGATCGCATCAGCGCCTCCCCCCTGTCTGCGCCGTTGCGCCAGCGGATCCTTTCGGTGTTTGAAGCCCTTGCTGAGGCTGAGGCAGCGGTGCATGGCACCGACCCCGAGGCGGTTCATTTCCACGAAGTAGGAGCCATCGACAGTCTTGTCGATGTGGTGGGGGTTTGCGCTGCCCTGGAGCATCTGCAGGTCAGTTCCTTGCTTTGCCAGCCCCCACCAGCAGGTCGGGGCACGGTGACCACGGCCCATGGCGTGTTGCCCGTTCCCGTTCCTGCGGTTCTGGAGTTGGCCAGGCGGCATGGGCTGACCCTGCTCGGCGGCATGGGGTGGCCTGAGGCCGAACTCACCACACCCACAGGATTGGCACTCATGGCCCTGCAGGCTGATGGATTTGGCTGGCCATCGGTTCTTCAACCGGTCGCTACAGGGATCGGACTGGGGCATCGCCAACTTGATCGTCCCAACCTGTTGCGTCTAATCCAGGTGCAGCCCGCTCAGTGTTCTGCTTCTGATCAACCCCAGTGGCAGGAGCTGGTGGTGCAGGAGGCCTGGATTGACGATGCCTCAGCTGAAGCCATTGCCTGGTTGGTTGAGCAGCTTCGTAGCGGTGGGGCCCAGGATGTTGCCTGTGCACCCATTCAGATGAAGAAAGGCCGGGCTGGTACGGCCGTGACCGCCCTGGTGCGAGCAGACCATGCTGACGCGCTGAGGCGGATCTGGTGGCGAGAGAGTCCAACTTTGGGGCTAAGGGAACGGCACCAGGGGCGCTGGGTGCTTCCCCGGCGCAGGGGAATGCTCTCCACGTCCTGGGGGGACCTGGCTGCCAAGCAGGCCCGGCGTCCGGATGGACAACTTGAGGTCAAGCCGGAACGTGATGCTCTGCAGCAGCTGGCCGACAAGAGTGGACTGACACCTTCCCGTCTGCTCAGCCAGTTGCGGCTGGATGGTGAGGGGTTCGAGCCGTGGGAGGACTGGCGATGCTGAAGCTGCGCCGCTTGCAATGGCCTGTCTACCTGCCCGGTGGCCTGAAGCTGTGGGTGACGCTGCTGACCCTTTCCTTCGTCGCCTGGGCGCTCAAAGGGCATGCTGCGGGCTTGCGCAGCCTCACGATTTCGGCCCTGGGCTGGTGGTGGCTGATGCTGGCCATCGGGCTGAGTTGGCTCAGCTTGGTCGTGAATGCTGTCAGTTGGAGAGTCCTTGTTCTCTGGCTGGGCCATGGCACTGGCCAGACCCCTTTGTTGCCGCTCTATCTCAGCAGCAATCTTCTCAAGTACCTCCCCGGTGGGATCTGGCATTTCGTGAAGCGCGTGAGGGCATTAGCACCCTCCATCGGCACGGGCCCGGCTCTGGTTTCCGTGTTGCTGGAGCCCATGCTGATGGCTGTCGCCGCACTGCTCTGGGTGCCCTTCGGGGGCTTTCAGGGCGGACTCGCGCTGCTCGCTCCTCTGCCGGCCCTGCTTCTCCTGCCTCGCTGGCGGGAGCCGCTTCTGCGTCGCCTCGAGCGTCAGCGGCTGCGCCAGCTCAACCGGGTGCAGGACGATTCGTTAGGTGTTTTGACTGAACCCGAGCAGTACGGAAGCGGCCGTGATGGCTACCCATGGAGCCCCTTGCTGGCTGAGCTGCTGTTTGTGGCCTGCCGTTTCTCAGGATTTTGGGCCTGCCTGCAGGTGTTTGGCCTCAATCAGGTGCTGTCGATCACCGCTTGGCTGGCGGCCTTCGCCCTGGCCTGGACGGCCGGATTGGTGGTGCCGGCAGCCCCAGGAGGCTTGGGTGTCTTTGAGGCGGTGCTTCTGCTGAGGCTGGGGCAGTCGGTTCCTGAGGCGCCGCTTTTGGCTGTGGCGTTGAGTTACCGCCTGGTGGTCACCTTGGCGGATGTCTTGGCTGCCGGGGGCGTGTGGGCGGATAGGGCTCTGTCGGCGCGTTGGCTGGCCTCAAAGGCCTAACCGATCCATGGTGTGTCTGGTGGCAAACACGTCTTGGCTGGGTGCAGTGATCACTTGGCTGTCTCGCATCGAAGCCAAGGGCCTGGATATGGAGAGCCTCTGAGATGGAGACACCGCCCACGGCCGCTCAGGTGTTGCCCTGTCCACTTGCTGCTGGTTGGGAGCTGGTGCGCACGATTCCCCTGCCGCGTACGGGCTCTGATGGACAGCCGATGGGGGGCTTCTCAGCGGCGGCCTATGACCAGGACGATGATCGGCTCTGGCTTCTGAGTGATGCCCCCCGAGGGCATCTGGTGCCGTTCAGCGGTTTGCGGGCACAGGTGACTGGCAGAGGTGCTCTGCGAGCCGGCCCCCGCTTGCTGCTCAGGGACGGTGCGGGTGAACTGCTGCCTGAAGGGTTTGATGGTGAAGGCCTGGTGCTCGCCGGAGACGAGGCCTGGATCGTCAGTGAAGGCCGCCGCACCCAGGAGCGGCGCGCGAGGCTGCAGCGTCATTCCTTGCGCAACGGTCGTCTTCTGGAGGAGCGCTCGCTTCCCGCACCCTGGCAGGAGTGGCCTGGGCAGGGATTGAGGGCCAACAAAGGTCCTGAATCGCTCACGCGCACACCGGCCGGTGATCTGGTTCTGGCCGCCGAAGCTCCCCTGGTGCAGGACAGCCCTCTGGCGGACCAAGACCTGGTGCCACTGGCGGTTCAGGCAACCGGTGAGCCGCCGAGCATCCTGGGTCGGATCGCCCTCGGCCCTGCGGGGGCCGCGGCATCCCGCTCACTGGGCCTTACGGAGCTTCTGGCCTTGGATGATCCACCGGCTTTGCTGGCTCTTCTGCGCAGTTATGTGCCGCCCCAGCGTTGGACTGCGCAGCTGCAAGTGCTGCCCCTGCCCACGTCCCCTCTGGAGGAAGCGCCGCCCTTGGTCCCCTCCCAAGGCTGGGATCTGCTGGAGGCCGGCTTGCCTGCCGATAACTGGGAAGGGATGGCCTGGGGGCCCCAACTCGATGACGGCCGGGTCGTGCTTGTGCTGGTGAGTGACGACAATTTCAATCCGCTTCAGCGAAGCTGGGTGTCGCTGCTGGTGCCGCGTCGCGGTTCAGGCTGCCCGTCCGGTCGCTTTCAGTTTTGATCATGACCCTGCCTCGCCGTTCCGTTCTTGCGTTGCTGGGTCTTGGAGCTGCCGGTCTGGTGGGATCCCGGCCACGGGGCCAGACCGCTGCGGCTGCTGATTCAGGGGTGCCTGTTTCGTCTGAATGGCCTTTCAAACCGGTGCCGACTCCACTGCCGGTGGACAGTGATGGCCTGACGGCTGCGCAGCAGCAGCAGGTGTATAGGCGCATTGCGGTGGAGGACCGCTTGGTGGTTCCCGAGGGGTATCGCGCCGATCTGATCGCGGCCTGGGGAGATCCGATGCCCCAGGGGCGCTTCGGCTTCAACAACGACTATCTCGGTTTTGTGTCCCGCGGATCGGACGATGCTCTGCTCACGGTGAATTTTGAGTACATCAGTGCCTTGCCCTGGACCGAGGGCTTCCGCGAGGTGGTCGGCCGCCCACTGCCCTGGCAGCAACTGGTCGCAGCTCTCGCCTCCCGCGACGGGGTGATCGATTGCACTGCGTTGCAGGGCAATGAGCGTTTGCTGGCTTTGATTCGCTCCGTCAGCGATGAAGCTATGGCGGATCTCGGGCTGGGGGTGATCGCCATCAGCCGGAATGGCGATGGCCAGTGGGCACGCCGCAGCGATCCTGTGGAGCGTCGGGTGGATGGTTTGGCTGGCTGGACTGATCCCTCCCAGCGCTTGCAAAGCACCGGGCCTGCGGCCGCGGTGTTTCGTCGCTCCGAGCGGATGGGCTACGACGATGGCCTCGGTGATCAGGTGATCGGTACCTTTGCCAACTGCGCAGGAGGTACCACGCCCTGGGGCACGGTGCTCAGTGCGGAGGAGAACTTTCAATCCCAGGTGCCGGAGCCGGTGTTCGCCGATGGCAGCGCGGTGTCTCCCTCCGAACGTCCCTTCGTCTGCCGGCAGACCCGGCTGGGGGGACTGGGCAATGTGTATGGCCTGGCTGGCAACAAGTACGGCTGGATGGTGGAGATCGACCCGGCAGCCCCCGAAACGCCAGTGCGCAAGCACACGGCGCTGGGGCGTTTCCGCCACGAGGCAGTGGCGCTTCGCGCTGAAGCGGGTGCTCCGCTGCGGGTTTACTCCGGCTGTGATCGCCGGGGCGGCCATCTCTACCGTTATGTCAGCGCCGAGCCTGTGACAACCCCTCGCGATCCAGGTAACTCGCGGTTGCTCGAGAACGGTGAGCTGCAGGTGGCCCGCTTCCATGTGGATGGAACCGGTGAATGGCTCCCCCTGCGTGCAGATTCACCAGTGCGGCCGTTCCTGCCCAGCCGCTTCACGCAGGCGGGCCTGAGTTGCCCAGTGGAGCTTCCCCATTCCGATCGCCGGCGTGCCGGTGCGGAGTTCTTTCGCGAGGACGCCGCGGTGCAGGCCTACGCGAAGCGCTTCCCGACGCTGGGCAGTCTTTATTCGGGGGAAGGAGAACTCCTACAAGGAGCCATCCTGGTGGATGCCCACCTGGCGGCCCGAGCGGCAGGTGGAACTCCCACCGCCCGCCCTGAAGACACGGAGATCGATCCGTTAACGGGAGACCTACTGGTCGCCTTCACTTCGGGCTATCCCAGCACCACCGGTGGTCCGGACCCCGCCATCTTCCGCGGGCCCAATGGGGAAGCGATCTGGGGCCATGGCTGGGTGATGCGTCTGTCGGATGATCCGGCCCGCAGCGGCGAGGCCAGTGGTGGCGCATTCCGTTGGCGCATGGCGGCCACCGGCGGAGAACCCTGGACTGGCGGTCTGGGTTTTACCAATCCCGACAACCTGGCGCTCGATGGCCAAGGCAATCTCTGGATCGTGACCGACCGTTCGGCCAAATCCTCGGCCAGCGATCAGTTCGGCAACAACAGCTGCTGGTTTGTGCCCCGAACCGGCGATAGCGAGGCCGAAAGGGCCGCCTGCTTTGCGACCGGGCCGATGGAGTGTGAGCTTTGCGGACTCAGCCTGGATGACCAGGAGAGGGCCCTGTTTCTGGCCATTCAGCACCCTGGTGAAGTCCACGGTGCCCGGGGGCCCAGGGACCAGGAAATGCAAGTGCACACGTTGCGTGACCGTGATGGAGGGGTGATCGAACAGCTGCGCACGGTCGCGATGGGCTCGAACTGGCCGGCCCAGGCACCCGGCCGCCCCCCTCGCCCTGGCGTGGTGGCGGTGCAGCGACGCAACGGTCAGCCGCTGCTGGAGGGCTGATCTGTTTCTCGACTGAGCTTGGGAATCAACGCTGTTGCAGCCAGCAATCCCAGGGTGAGGATCATGAGGGCCGGCCAGAGGGCGGCGGCGAGGCGTTCGTCACTGGCGTACTGAAACACCCGGATGGAGAGGGTGTCGAAGTCGAACGGACGCACCGCCAGGGTGAGGGGGAGTTCCTTCACGGTGTCGACAAAGACCAGGAGGCTTCCCACCAGCAGCGGTCCACGCAGCAGGGGTAGATGCACGCGGCGGAGCACGGCGGGCCAGCGCAGTCCGAGGCCCGTTGCCGCTTCGTCCAGGGTTGGAGAGAGCCTCTCCAGGGCGGCGTCCAGCCCCCCTTTGCCTACGGCCAGGAAGCGATCGCTGTATCCCCAAAGCAGCAGGAGGATCGGGGAGAGTTGCCAGGGGCCGCCCAGCAACAGCAGCGCCAGGGCAAGAACGGCACCTGGAATGGCATAGCCCATTCCGGCGAGGAAGGTCACGCTCCCCAGCCATCGGGAGCGACTCCAGCGCTTGGCGATGGCGAGCAGTAAGGCCGCTAGGCCCGTGAGCACTGCGGCTGCGAGGCCAAGGGTGAGGCTGCGCGCCGTGAGCAGCAGCAGTTCCGGTTGCCAACCGGCGGCTAGTTGCCCAAGGTTGTGGCACGCCCAGATCAATGGAATCCCGAGGCTCAGCAGCGGAGGGATGCCCCCTAGCACCTGAGCCAGCACGGCCCGGAGTCCCTCCAGGTGCCAGGCGGGGGATTCACCGCCGGCCACGCCCTCTGCCCAACGGCGGCTGCGCCGGCGCAAGCGCCGTTCTCCGAACACCAGAAGCATCACGATGCAAAGGGTGATCAGTGCCAGCCCCACGGCCCCCGCGGGATTGCCGTCCATTTGCCAGGCCTGAAGGATGCCAGCTGAAAGACTGGGAATCCCTAACAGCTGAACGGCCCCGTAGTCGTTCACCACTTCCATCCCCATCAGGGCAACGCCGGCCCCGATGGCCGGCAGGGCCATCGGCAGTGCAATGCGGCGGAAGCTGTTCCAGGGGCCGACACCGAGGCATCGACAGGCCTCGAGTTGTCGACGTCCGCAAATGGTGAAGCTTTCGGTGCTCAGCAGGAACACATAGGGGTAGGTGCTGAGGGCCATCACGGCCACCCCCCAGCTCAAGCCATGGATGCGCAGGCCATGAAGGCTTCCCAGATCCACCAGCGTGGCGGCCAGCAAATAAGAGGGACTGGCCAGGGGCAGCAATTGGGCGATCCGCAGCCAGCGGCGACCAGGGAACCGACAGTTCGCCAGAAGCCAACCATTCACGGTTCCGAGCAGACCTCCTGCGAAGCCAGTCCCCAGAAGAAGCACGAGGGTTCCGCGCAGCTGGCTGACACCGTCTGAGCCGAGGCTGGCGTTGCCGTTTCTCAGCCCCTGCAGGCCTTCCCCCACAAGTCCGAGCACCGGCAGCAGCGCCAGGATTGCAACCAGCAGGGCACCGGCCACCAGCAAGCGCCGGCCTGGAACCCATCGACTGCCCCGTGGGCTTGTGCCCTGGGGCAGGGGACAGGGAATGGAGGGACTGATGCTCTTCACGCGTTGATCATTGCCAACCGTTGGCACTCATCAGTTCCACAGCCTTGCCATTCAGTTCACCGAGGCGAGCGGCAGACACATCAGCTTGGCGGAAGGAGCCCCAGGCTTTGAGGACTGGATCCACTCCCATGCCTTTGATGGGGTACTCGTGGTTGGCCGCGGCATAGCCCCCCTGGTTTTCGCTAGAGACCAGGAAAGCCAGGAAGCGAGCAGCGGCTTCGGGATTGCGACTTGAACGGGTCACACCGCCGCCGGTGATGTTGACGTGAACCGGTTCGGGCCAAACCACGGTCACCGCTTCACTGAGCTTGCGGTCAGTTTCCCCTTTGTCGCCAGCCTGCAGACGTCCGAGGTAGTAGCTGTTGGCGAGCGCCACGCCGCACTTGTTCTGGGCCACGGCCCGAATCATTGGGGTGTCACTGCTGAAGACCGGTTGGGCGAGATTGTCGACCATGCCGCGGATCCACTGGGCGGTTGCTTCTTCTCCTTCCCGGTCGAGCATGAAGGCCACCAGCGACTGGTTGTACACGCTGCGGCGATTGCGCAGGCAGAGGCGACCTTTCAAGGCCGGAGCAGCCAGCTTCTGGTATTGATCAACTTCTTCGGGTTGCACCGATGCGGTGTTGATCATGGGGGTGCGCAGCCTGCGGGTGAGTCCGAACCATCGCTGCTTGGGATCGCGCAGCTCTGCGGGGACCGCAGCATCTAGTTGCTTTGAACGCACAGGTTGAAAGAGATCAAGATCGGCTGCCTGGTCCAGACGTGCGGCGTCGGCAAGAATGAGCACGTCGGCCGGTGAGGTGTCGCCTTCGGTTCGCAGTCGCTGAATCAGGGCATCATCCTTGGCCTCCAGCAGCTTGACTTTGATGCCTGTTTTGGCGGTGAAGCGGTCGTAGAGCTTTTGGTCAGTGTTGTAGTGGCGGCCGGAATACACCCCGATTTCAGGCTGCTGATCCTTTTGGCTGCAGGCGGCCAGGAGAGCTGTTGACGCCAGAAGGAGTGAAAGGCCGAATCTTCGGCCGCGGTTCCAGACCAATTGAAGCTTGCGCATGGATGAGCAATTAATTGAATTTGAGAATCGTACTCAATAAGGGAGGTTTGCTTTTTGCCGCCTTGGTTCGGGCCGTGCTCATCCATAAAAAAACCCCCGATCGCTGCGGGGGCATTGAGAGCTCTTGACTGCTGATCAGCGGTCTGTGCGCCGCACAGGAATCGGAACAAGGGTGGGTTCCATCAAGCCGCCTCCACCGTTGTCATCGTCGGAATCAAGGAGAAGCCAGAAGGCAAGCCCTAGAGCAATGAGCAGGCTGCCAGCTGCAAGAAGTTCCATCGTTCCTTCTCCACGTTGGTTGTCAGCCTAATCACATTGGCAATAAGTGGTGAAATCACGCGAATCCTTGACCGGCATGCTTTGCCACGCAGGCCTGGAGTTGCTGACGCAGGGTGTCGTGGTCGAGATCACGACCGATTAAAACCAGCTGGTTTTTGCGCTCGCCAGGCCAGTCGCTGTCGTCGATGGAAAAGCGCTTGCCAGCTAGGTGGAAGACGTGCCGGCGCTCACTTTCGTTGAACCAAAGAATTCCCTTGGCCCTGAACACACTTTCAGGAAGCTGATTGTCAAGAAAATTCTGGAACTTGCGCAAGCCAAAGGGCCCATCACTGCGGAAGGACAGGGAGGTGAAGCCTTCGATCGCGAGGTGATCAGCGGATTCATGCTCGTGATTGTGGCCATGATCATGGCTGTGCCCGTGCCCATGGTCGTGCCCATGGACGTGCCCATGGTCATGGTCGTGAGTGTGGCTGTGCCCATGGTCGTGATCCTCAGCCGCGCTCACAACGCGATCCGATTCGAACAGGCCAACGCTCAGGAGGAGCGGCAGGGGAACCTCCCCCTTCTCTGAGCGCAGAATCCGCGCATCGGTCTTCACTTCCCTCAGCCTGCTTTCAATGGCTTCGAGGCGCGCTGCGTCGACTAGGTCGGTTTTGTTGAGGAGAAGGATGTCTCCATAGATCACCTGGGAGCGCCCCACTTCGCTGGCGAGAATCTCCTCGCTGAAATTCTCCGCATCAATCAGGGTGATGATTGAATCAAGGCGCGTCTGATCTCGCAGTTCGCTGCCTAGGAATGTCATGGCAACGGGCAGGGGGTCGGCCAGCCCGGTGGTTTCCACCACCAAATAATCCAAATCTCTGGATTGTTCGAGGATGCGATCAACGGTTTCAAGCAGCTCGCCATTGATCGAGCAGCAGATGCAGCCGTTGCTGAGCTCCACGATGTCGTCGCTGGTGCTCACCACAAGATCGTTATCGATCCCGATTTCACCGAATTCATTCACCAGCACGGCTGTCTTGAGGCCGTCCTGATTGCTGAGGATGTGATTGAGCAGCGTGGTTTTCCCAGCTCCGAGAAAGCCTGTGAGGATGGTTACTGGCACGGTGCTGGCCGACTGAGCTGTGCCTGTCATTCAGAGGTTTCTGCACGTCACTCCATCGTGGCAGCTGTTAGCTGAGGCCGTCGATGCATCGGGCCAGCTGAACATCCAGATCACTGAGCCCGCCAAGATCGTGCGTCGTGAGTTCGATCGACACCCGGTTGTAGACGTTGCTCCAGTTGGGGTGGTGCTGCATCGTCTCAGCCAGGAGCGCCACCCGCGTCATGAAGGCGAACGCTTCGCTGAAATCTTTGAATCGCCACTCCCTCTTCAGTCGATCACCTTCCACTTGCCAGTGGAGAAGAGAGGAGCTGAGTGCATCGAGCTCCTCTCGTCTGAGACGTTCTGCCATGGACTGCGAGAGCGATTGAATTCCACTGTGATCGCGCCAGCATCGAATGCAATCAAGATGTGACTAACGCAGCACTCAGCGTGCTTCCTATCCTTTGGCTGAACGCCGTAGAAGCATGGGCTCATTGCGAATCCTGACCGGAGTTGTTGTCGTCTTGAATCTTGTTGGCATTGATCGCGCCCAGGCTCAGAGGGTTGTGAAGAAACTGACCGCTCAATGCCCTACGGGTTACGTCAATACTGGACAGGGAAGCTGCAGTGCCTTGGGGCTGATGACTTACACCCTTAGGCCAACGATGGATAAGCCTTGCTCACGTGGATGGTCATCCGTAGGCGGTGGTTATTGCCGCAGGGACTAAGAGTCGTTGTCTTCGATTGGCAAATCGATAGTATTGATTAATGTTCCGTAACGCTGATTGATGTCATAGATCGTTCGACTCATCCACTTGGCTCGAAATCTCAGGTAATCGTATTCCTGAAGAGTTAATTGTTTTTGATTGATGGCGACCCAGCTTCGTGCAATCAGCTTCGCTTTACGGCCTCCCCGTACTCCTGCGGCCAGATCAGCTTCAAGCTGAGTATGGAATGTAATGTCTGTTTTGGAGTAACTTTTGCGAATGATAATAGTCAAGATTCGCTCGCTTGCTCGACGATAGTTTTTATTTTCTAAGATTATTTTTGTCTATTGATGAGAGTCTCCTGAGAGTTCTTCAAGGAACTCCCTCAATGCAAGCAGGATCGTCCGACCGACCAGGAAGGAATTGAAGTTGGGATTCGCAACGTATCAAAGAGATGAACCCGATCAGGAGTCCAACCAAGGCAAGGGAGGCGGGGATCAGAATCCATTGAATGGTCTGCTGACGCATCGCTGAAATGTTGGTCTGAATGCGGCCAGTATCGACCACTCTTCCGGTTCTGGTTGGGTTGTGCTTTTCGTTGACTCAATCGGTTTGTCATGCTGATACCGGATCTTGGACGACAACGACGTGAGCAGTGCAACGGCTTGGGTGCGACTAGGCCGCTATCTCAAGGAAACTCAGCTGTTGGGTTCGATTCAGAGCACGCTCTATTGGGATCAAAACACCCGCATGCCGGAGGGAGGAGCGCGTTGGCGAGGTGAGCAGCTCGCCCTGCTGGCCCGTCAGCTGCACTCCCGCCAAAGTTCGCAGTGCTACTCAGATCTGATTAACGAGGCGAGAGACGAGTGGCGTCAGCAAAGTGGCCTTGACGAGCAATCTGCAGCACAAAGTCGCAATCTTGATCTTCTTGAACAGGAGTTGTCTCGCCAGCAGGCATTAGACCCTGATCTTGTCAGCGCATTGGCGACTGCGAAATCTGAGGGGTATGACCTTTGGCAAAAAGCCAGGCGAGCTGACGATTTCGAGATGTTCGCTCCGGCGCTGCGGAACATGATTGCTCTGCGCCAAGAGCAGGCCCGTCAACTACAAGAACCTCGAGGCTGCTGGGAAACCCTGGCACAACCTTTTGAACCGGATCTCACCCTGAAGAGCCTGCAGGAGCTTTTTGCACCCCTGAGGAAACGTCTGCCTGAATTGCTCGGTCGGATCAAGGGTGGACCACGTCCTGGATCCCTCAGCTGGGATTTGCCGGTGGCCGTTCAACAGAACCTCAGGAGTCAGCTGCTTCAGGACTGGGGACGCAACGAAGCAATCACCTGTGTTGCTGAGTCGCCACATCCTTTTTCCATCACACTTGGACCCTCTGATTACCGCATCACAACGCGCGTGGTGCCTGGTCAGCCGCTCTCCTGTTTTCTGGCGACGGCCCATGAATGGGGACACTCTTTATATGAACAGGGGCTTCCTGATGTCAGCCATCAATGGTTTGCCTGGCCTCTTGGGCAAGCCACATCCATGGCTGTGCATGAAAGCCAGTCCCTGTTCTGGGAAAATAGGGTGGCACGAAGTTTGCCGTTTGCAGAACATTGGTGGCAACGCTTTGCAGCTGAAGGGGCACCGTTGGATTCAGCGCATGATTTTTGGCGGGAGATGAATCCCATGGCACCCGGTTGTAATCGCGTGGAAGCTGATGAGCTCAGCTACGGATTGCATATTCTGATCCGCATGGATCTCGAGCTTGCTTTGCTTGAACAGGGTCTGCCGGTTGAGGATCTGCCGGACCAATGGAACAAGCGTTATCAAGAGCTTCTGGGTGTGACACCAATCAATGATGCGCAGGGGTGCTTGCAGGATGTGCACTGGAGTGAGGGCTTGTTCGGATATTTCCCTTCTTATCTCCTTGGCCATCTGATCAGTGCTCAGTTGAGTGAAGCGATGGAAGCCTCGATCGGAGAGCCGGAGGTCCATATCCGGGACGGAAGTATCGATGTGATGTTGAATTGGTTGCGGCAGCATGTGCATCCAATTGGTCGGGCTCTGAACGCTGCGCAGTTGGTGGAGAAGGTGAGTGGCAGGCCTTTATCTGCAGAGCCTTTCTTGAAATATCTTGAAGAAAAAATTGATAATTTTACTCGCTGATTGAGCAAATCAGTTTTATTTTTGTCTTTTGACAACCGCTTTCTTCTCTGAAGTATCTAGTTGTCGACATCGATCGTTTGATTGCCATGTCTACAGCGACCTATTGAGGCCATGCTCAGTTGTTGGTGAAACGCATTGGCGTCAATGAGAATGATTCATTCTTGTCAATCAAGGCATGAAATAGGTCGTTGTCATGTAGATGTTGCCAGGACTACCCCAGGGGATCTGCAGGGGGGCTCGTAAGATTGTTGCGCCGAATGCCTCTTCCCATGGCCAATCTCGACCAAGCTCCCAGTCGCAGCATGCCCAACCTGCTGCACGTGCTTCCGGCGTTCGCTGATGAGTCTGAGCTGCGTCTGAACACGATCGTTGAGCTCAATTCCAACACGATCAACAAATATGAGTTGATCACGGAAACAGGCCATCTGAAGCTTGATCGTGTCGGTTATTCCTCGCTGGCCTATCCCTTCGCCTATGGCTGCATTCCTCGTACCTGGGATGAGGACGGCGATCCGCTGGATATTGAAATCGTCAACGTCACCGAACCCCTGATCCCTGGATCAATTGTTGAGGCCCGCATCATCGGCATCATGACGTTCGATGATGGCGGTGAAGTTGATGACAAAGTGATTGCTGTGCTGGCTGACGACAAGCGCATGGATCACATCAAGAGCTTTGAGGATCTTGGTGACCACTGGAAGAAGGAAACGACCTATTACTGGGAGCACTACAAGGATCTCAAGAAGCCAGGAACCTGCACAGTGAATGGTTTCTTCGGCACTGAGAAAGCCGTTGAAATCATCAAGACCTGTGAGGCTAGGTATATGACGGAGATCGATCCCAAGCTCGTTGACTGAATCGATGCGATGGTCTGAGGCGTCTCAGATCTACTGCATCCTTGATGCCGCTCGCTTGATGGTGAGCGGCATTTTTATTGTTTGATATTGCTTAGGGTTTGAGCAGTAAGGGGGCGTCCGTTGCTGGGATGTTGTACTTCACCCTCAGATCCACAACGGGTTGATCAGCGACCGCCCAGAAATCAAGGTCTTGAATGAGGTTCACGGAGCAGGCCAAGCCTTTTTCATATCCAGCCATGGCTGCATCAGGAATGAATTGACCAGTTTCTGGTGGGATGATGCTGTTGCTTGTGCTGAAAGCCTTGCCGAGGTGAAAGTCGAGAATCACCTCCAGCAGGGATTCAAATCCGAAGCCATCGGTGAACAGACCTGCCTGAAAGGCCGCCACATTCATCTCTCCAGGGCTGTCTGTGTTGAATCCTCCAAGGATGTGGCAGCAGTCGTGATTCACCAGAAGCTCTGAGGTGCTTTTGTGCTCTCCTGGCAGAGCCCAGCCGCGGTCGCGGTACCAGTGAAAAAACGTATGGCCGAGGGTTCCCTCAGCGAAGGTGTCGAGAGTGGCATATCGGCTGGCAACGGACGCATCTCCGATGGCCTGATGGACGGCCGTGATCACACCACGAACGAAGCGAGAGGGGCTGTCGAGACCTAAAAATTCAGCCATGCTTCTGCGCCCGTAGTCGAGAAGCAAGCGCCTGAGATGGTTGTCCCTCACCTGGTGCAGGTCTCGCAGAGTTTGGGGCGCGATCTCGAGAAATGATGCGAAATCGTCCACTACGCCCACCATGCGTGCATCCACGTTCATGTCCACATAGGGAATGAGCACGAGGATCTGAATCAGCTGTTCCCGCTTGCTTCGATCCGCAATGAGCGCGGGGTAATCAGGAGGATGGCGAATCTCTAGGGATTCGAGTTCCACTGAGGAATGCAGAACATGGCGCTGAATGGCCTCCATCATTTCCAGCGTGATCGGCTCTAGTGAAAGCACGCCTCCCGCCGTTCCCACTGTTTTGATCGCCTGCAGAAAGAGGCGTGCTTCCGTTTCCGTCCACTGAAGCTGCTGGGGCATGGGTCGCGTTGCGGTGCTCCGATTTAGCACTCATGCCCTGGATGACGCCGTTGTTGTGCTGACCCGCTGTGCAGTTTCTTCAGAAAGTCCTCCGATGGTGGACGGTTTTTGCTCTGGCCAATAAATAGCTTGAGACCAGTAAGTCTTGGGTGTCTCGAGATGAAACGTCTTTGTTTTGGGCGGGGAGTCTGCTGCGCTACCGCTGTCACCGCTGTGTTCCTTTGCGGCGCTGCTCCCGGTTCGGCCTCGATGGCATCTGCTCCGGCCGTTGAGGATACGCACATTCATCTCGATCTGAGACAGCGGCGCATCAGCGTGATCCGCAATGGTCAACGCATTGGGCCCTGGCCTGTGGCCATCGGAGACCCAAAGACTCCCACGCCGACCGGCGTGTTTCAGGTTGAGAACAAGCGCGTGAATCCTCAGTACGAAAGTACCAAGTCAGGTCGTGTTCATCCTGTGACTGGACCCTCCAGCCCCCTGGGCCATCGCTGGATTGGTTTTCTTCGGCAGGGGCCCAACCAATTCGGGATTCATGGAACTCCCTGGCCCCATTGGGTGAAGATCCGCGCAGCAGTCTCCAATGGGTGCGTGCGCATGCTCAACGCCCATGTGCAAAAGCTCTATGAACTTGTCGATGTGGGCACCCCGGTGAAGATCACGCGCTGATGCCCAGCTCCCTCAACAGAGGGGAAGACTGCGGTCAGGCTTCGGGGCGAACCGCCTCGAAGATCTCCTGAAGGATTTCCCCTGCACCGCGGGATTTCAAGTCTGCGGCTAGGGCTCGTCCGATGGCTTCAGGATCGGTGAGGCTTCCTCGGCGCTCGTCACGGATCAGGCGCAGGCCATCCAGGCTGGCCACCATGCCAGTGAGGATCAGTTCCTGCCCATCGATGCGGCTGTTCACACCGATCGGAACCTGGCATCCTCCTTCCAGTTCACGCAGAAAAGCCCTTTCAGCCAGGCAGCGTCCGGCTGTGGGTGCATGCTCGAGTACCTGAATGATCTTCAGCACCTCAGGCCGATCACAGACGCACTCGATTCCAAGAGCACCCTGCCCGACGGCATGCAGGGAGATATGGCCAGGGATGATCTGGTGGATGCGGTCCCCGAATCCCAGCCGGCTCAGGCCTGCGGCCGCGAGAATCAAGCAGTCGTATTGACCTGCATCGAGTTTCTCGAGGCGGGTGATCACATTTCCGCGGACATCTTTGAATTGGAGATGGGGGAAGTGATGGCGCAGCTGGGCCAATCTGCGTAGAGAGCTTGTGCCAACCACCGAGCCTTCTGGAAGGGTTTCCAGGGTGTGGTCAGCGTTTTTGCTGTTGACCACAAGGGCGTCTGCAGGATCTTCTCTCTCGGTGATGCATCCCAGCATCAGCCCTTCAGGGAGGTTGGTTGGCAGATCCTTCAAGGAATGGACGGCGATCTCTGCCCTGCCCACAAGCATCTGCGCTTCAAGTTCTTTGGTGAACAGGCCTTTGTCACCGATCTTGGCGAGGGCCACATCAAGGATCTTGTCGCCCTGGGTGGCCATGGCTTCAACTGAGATGGCCATGCCTGGGTGCGCCGACTCAAGCTCCGCCTTGACCCAGTTGGTCTGAACCATGGCCAGCTGGCTGCGGCGGGACGCGATGCGCAGGTGCTCGAGAGCCATGGACATTTCAAAACGATGGTCAACCCTACGAACCCTAGGGATCCAAAAACCCTCAGCTTGAAGAGAGTGACACGGAATGAATGCGGTGGATTCCATCGCTGCCATTCATTCTTCGCGCAGTGCCGACCATCGGTCTTTGGTTGCCGAGTCTCGTGAGCCATCTGGCTCGGCCCTCTCGTCGCTGTGACCTAGGTGATCTGGCTGGGAACAGATCACTCTTGGGCCTCATTGAGCAGACCAGCCCAGGACTCTCATCAATCGGCCTACGATTGAATCCCATCGATTGGGTTTCATGCCAGGACCTGTCGTTAACGGTGTGAAGGTGAGCCGTTCCGCATCCGGTGAAGCCGCTCATCAAATGGCTGAATCACTCCCTTTTCTGCCTGTGCTCAGTGAAGGAACGATCCGCGTGGTGTTACTCACCAGTGGGCTCTTGGTTGTGGCACGTCTCAGGCAGACCACCGATCCAGATGGCGATCGTGCTTATCAGTTGATTCGCCCTATGCGCCTGGTCGGGGACCTCGATGGTGATGAATGGTCCTTACATCCGTTTCTTGCGGGGCTGACACCGCAGCGCAACATCGTGATGCTGAAGGCCGCAGTGGCCGCAGTGCTGGAGCCCGAAGCCAGAATTCTTCAGGTGTACACGCGCTCCACAAACCAGGAATGCCCACCGTCAGAAACCCCTGTGGAGCGGTTGAAAAAAGCGTTCCAGGAATTCACAGACAGTATTGAGACCGGTTGAGTCCTTGCGAAGAGGAGTCATTGAGGCCAAATTGCAGCATTTGACTCACAAATTCGACGACAACGGTGAGCCAGTGATGCGTCGGGAGTTGGAGCGACAGCCCGTCTTCATGGGTAACGGTTCCCTGCCAGAGAAGACAACTTCTGCGTGTGCAGCATTCCGCTACCACTGGAATTGATAGCGCTTGTAGAACTCGCTGACTTGGAGATTCCCGCTGTCTTCAAGAAGAGCGGTTCTATCAAACTCTCGATCACGACATCGGGTACACGTTAAAAAGCCCCGCGTAAGCGAGGCATATGAATTGACTTCAGAGAGCTAACCAAAACATCAAATAGAGCAAGAGGCTTTTTTGATGCCAAACGATCAAAAGAAGGAAAGGATCACAACAAGTGGCACAGGCTCAAATTCAATGCCAACCCGATACTCCATGCAAAACTCATTTTCCTGCCAAAATGAAACCCCTGAGAACCTTTGTTCTGCAAAGGCTTTCAGGGGCAACGGTCTTTTGCTCTTCAGAGCGTTGGATTATTTGATGTATTCCTTGAGTACGCCGTTGCGGTTGGGATGACGCAGTTTGCGCAGAGCTTTGGCTTCAATCTGGCGGATGCGTTCGCGGGTGACATCGAAGATCTGTCCGATCTCCTCAAGGGTTTTCATGCGGCCGTCATCGAGGCCGTAGCGAAGTCGCAGGACATCCCGTTCCCGTGGGCTGAGGGTGGCCAGGACGCCCTCAAGGTCTTCCCTGAGAAGGTTCTTGGCCACATCCTGTTCTGGATTCTCGATGTCGGCTTCAATGAAGTCGCCAAGGCGTGAATCTTCTTCCTTGCCGATCGGTGTTTCCAGTGAAATCGGCAGTTGGGCTGATTTCGCAATAAACCGCAGTTTTTCGATGGTCATCTCCATCGATTCGGCGATTTCTTCTTCCGTGGGCTTGCGGCCGAATTCCTGACTCAGGACCTTGGTCGTTTTTTTGATCCGTGAAATCGTCTCGTAGAGGTGAACCGGCAGTCGGATCGTGCGGCTCTGGTCGGCAATGGCGCGGGTGATCGCCTGGCGAATCCACCAAGTGGCGTAGGTGGAGAACTTATAACCCTTCTCATGATCAAATTTTTCGGCGGCTCGGATCAGACCCAGGCTGCCCTCCTGAATCAGGTCCTGGAAGCTCAGGCCGCGATTCATGTATTTCTTGGCAATCGATACCACCAACCTCAGGTTGGATTGCACCATCTTTTCCTTGGCTCTTCGCCCCAACATCAGTCGCCTGCGGAAGCGAATAACTGGCATCTCCACCAGGGCAGCCCATTCCTTGGTGTCGGGCAACTTGCCGTTGTCACTCTCAAACTGGGCTGCGAGTTCCTCGAGATGGAGTAAATCGGCAATCTTTCGGGCCAGTTCGATCTCTTCATCAGGACGCAACAGCCGGATTCGACCGATCTCCTGGAGGTAAACCCGAATGGAATCTTCGGTGTAGACCCCTTTCGGTCCCACCTTGATGCTGGCGAGAACCTTGGCTTTAGCATCAGCCTTGGCTTTCTCTTCTTTGGTGCTGGTGCCAGCATCAGCCGCTGACTGGGGAGTGTCTGCTGCTTTCCCCGACGCATTGGCCAGCAATTGATCTGCTGCCGCATCAAGGTCTGGAGCTTTGGAGGCAGCTGTCTTGCTGCGACTGCGTGAGGTGGTTTTCGTGGATTTGGTTGCTTTCGCCGCAGGCTTGGCTTTGGAGCTCTTCGCGGACGTTGGAGCAGCCTTGCTCTTGGGCTTGGCTTTGACGGTTAAATCTTTGGGTTGACCATTGGCATCAGCCATCATCACGATCGCTGGTGCTTGCTTAGCGTCAGCCTGAGCGGATTTGCGCACTGCAGGGCTCATGGAAAATCAGGCGAAGAACTTCGATTTCGAACGTGCGACTGTGGTTTCTGAGAAAAGGTCAGAAAGTGTTCACTACGACTCCCGCTACCCGTTGCACTGGGGCAAACAACACGGGAGAGTGATCAAAATTCAGTCGATAGGGGTGTGGGTTATGCAGGGCTGTCAGGGGCGTTCTCAGACCGGTGAGCCAAAGGGTTAAACCTGACTCGAGCATCGTGTCTTCCCACTGGACGGAACTCTGCATTGTTCCGACAACAGCCTTTAGCTGTCCAACAGCTTCATCTTAAGAAAAAACATGTGATGTCTGCAACCCCAGTGGAATCCAGTCAACCGAACGGGGCTCAGGGGCCTGTACGGGTGGTGGATGTCTGGCTTGAAGCAGGACGGGATGGCCGCACGTTCACGTACGGGGACTATCAGCAACTAGGGCTCGCTTTTGGGGATCTTGTGGTTGTGCGGCTGCGAGGTCGTCGACTTCAGGGTCTTGTCATCGACTCCCGTCCTTTGCGCATTGAAACCCAGCAGCACTCGCAATCTCTTCAGCCCGTGGATGCTCTGCTCCAGCGGGCTGCGGTGGACCCCGACTGGCGAACCTGGCTCGATGCCATGGCAGCCGCCTGCCACACCAGTCCATTCCGAATGCTCAAAGCCGCGTTGCCACCAGGCTGGCTCGGGCAGCGCGGTCAGCCAGCCTCTCCAGGCCGAAAGCTCTGGTGGGTCGAACTAACGAGAACTCCCGGTGATCCCCATCCCAAGGCCGCCCGTCAACACGCCTTGCTGGAGAGTCTGAAAGCAGCTGGTGGGGGGGCATGGCAACGGGATCTCCTGAACCAGGGGTTTCACGCTGGGATGGTGCAGTCTCTACAGGTCAAGGGCTATCTGCGTCGAGAGCAGCGGATTGCTCCGGCTTCCGAGCCCTCCTTAGAGCTCCACGGTGATCATTGCAACGAAGACGGGCTGGAACCACCGCGTGATCTCACCGATGAGCAACAGGCTGCGATCAATCGTTTTCAATCCTTGCCTGATGGAGGCGGCCTCCTCCTCTGGGGAATCACTGGCTCAGGCAAAACAGAGGTGTATCTGCAGTTGGCGGCTGCGGAGATCGCCCGCGGTCGTCATTGCCTTCTCCTCACCCCTGAAATCGGCCTGATTCCCCAGTTGGCGGACCGCTGCCGCAACCGCTTCGGTCGTCGAGTTCTCGAATATCACAGTGGTTGCAGTGATGGGGAGAGGGTGCGCTGCTGGCGCCGCTGCCTTCAAGCTGAGGAGCCGCTGGTGCTGGTTGGAACTCGCTCAGCGATTTTTCTCCCCTTGCGTCCCCTCGGCCTTGTGGTGCTCGATGAAGAGCACGACAGTTCCTACAAGCAGGAATCCCCGATGCCCTGTTACCACGCACGGGATCTTGCCCTTGATCGGATTCGTCGTCAGGGAGGGCGACTTTTGCTTGGCAGTGCCACCCCATCTCTGGAGTCCTGGAGCCGGCTAAAGCCAAAGGGCCCCCTAGAGCTGGCAAGGCTTTCCTCCCGAATCTCCCGCCAACCCCTGCCCCCGGTTCGCATCATCGACATGCGTCTCGAGCTGGCGGAAGGCCATAAACAGCTCATCAGTCGCGCTCTGATGGACCGGTTGGCAGCCCTGCCTTCCAAGGGCGAACAAGCTGTTGTTTTGGTTCCGCGCCGGGGCTACAGCACCTTTCTCAGCTGTCGCAGCTGTGGTGAGGTGGTGATGTGTCCTCATTGCGATGTGGCCATGACCGTTCATGGCAGCCGCTCGCAGCAGCAGTGGCTTCGTTGTCATTGGTGTGACCATCGCGCAGCCTTGTCAGATCACTGCACAGCCTGTGGTTCGTCAGCCTTCAAGCCGTTCGGCGCTGGCACGCAACGCGTGATGGAACGGTTGTCCGAGGAGCTGGATGGACTTCGCCTGCTCCGCTTCGATCGCGACTCAACGGGAGGGCGGGACGGGCACCGGCGCCTGCTGGCTCGATTCGCTGAGGGTGAAGCTGATGTCCTGGTCGGCACCCAGATGTTGGCCAAGGGGATGGATCTGCCCCAGGTCACTCTGGCTGCAGTGCTTGCGGCTGATGGCCTTCTGCACCGACCGGATCTGCGGGCTGGTGAGCAAGCTCTGCAGCTCATGCTCCAACTGGCTGGCAGGGCCGGCCGTGGAGAGAAACCCGGTGAGGTGCTTATTCAGACCTACTGCCCGGATCACCCGGTGATCCAGCATCTGATCGACGGGCGCTACGAACGGTTTCTCGAGGAAGAATCGACTCTCAGACAGCAAGCGGGGCTCGTCCCCTACGCGAGAGCCTGTCTGCTCCGATTGGCGGGGGAGTCCGCAGCTGCCACGGCGACGGCAGGAACTCTCCTGGCAGAACAACTTCGCCCTTTGTGCGCCGCTGCCGGTTGGCAGCTGCTTGGACCAGCGCCAGCTCCGGTCGCCCGGGTGGCAGGGCGCAGCCGCTGGCAGCTGTTGCTTCACGGCCCGCCGGAGACGCCCATTCCTCTGCCTCAGGGCTCAGTACTTTGGGATCGATTACCCAAGGATGTGACTCTTTCTGTCGATCCAGATCCCCTCCAGCTCTGACGTTCAGGAAGGGAGCTGCGGGTACCCGTAGCCGAGCGATTGCCGGATCGACTGCAAGAGAGTGCTGACCAACAGGAGCCCCAGGATCACAAGGCTGCCCAGGCCGAGGCGGCTCCATTGCCATCGATGCAACTGCAAATGGTTCACCTCGCCAGGGGCCAGAGACCAAACGAGGCGTTGTTCCTCGAGCCGTGCAGGGACCGGCACGCTGTTCACGTGGCGCAGGTCAGTGCTGGGGCCAATGGTTACTGCAAGGGAATCGCGGGGAAGCGAGTCGATCTCCGTCAGATCAAGCTTCAGGCTTAGGTTCTGCTGCACGCCGACCAACCAGTTCCGTTCATGGATGCTGAGATCCGGAGGTGGCAGCGACAGTCCTGCGGTGCGTCCCGCGCGTTCAACGGTGTCGGTCATCAATCTTGCGGCTGTATCAGCGTTCAGAGGCCGACTGGTGAGAGTGAGTTCACCATCACGCAAGGTTGCCTGAGTCCAGATCGGGTTCGGATCGCGCACCGCTGATCTGAAATTGCTTTGCCAGGGCAATGTGCGGCCGCTCAGGCTGTTGATGTGCCAGGTCATTTCAAGTCGGTCTGGGCCCACCAGATCCAGATCCGCCCGGATCTGCATGCAGCCTCCCAGAAGAAGTGTGAGACCGACGAGCACCACGATCACCACAGCGGCAAAGCCTGCCGATGGTCCTTTGGTTGGCCCCGTCGGCGGTGGGGGTGGCGGAGTCGGTTGTCGACGTCGTCGGCTGATGCGTGGCCGCTGACCCATGCGCGGCGTCATTTCAAGGGTGGGGAGCTGCATCGACCAGCGCGCAGGTCGTTCAAGGCTTGGAGCCTCCAGCACATTCAGAAGCTGTTTGGCCCGGTTGCGCAGTTCCGGGTCCCTACAGCGGGTGAGAAGCCTGCAGGTGGTCACCGCTCGACGATCTTCACCCTGTCCCATCCATGCAGTGACCATCAGCATGCGGATCAACGCCCCTTCGGATTCGCTGATGGGGTGGGTGGATGCCAGCGGTTCCAGAAGACGGAGGCAGCGTCCATAGTCACCCCGATCCAGTGCCTGCTGCGCTTCTGCCAGGCCAATGATCATGGTTCAGCCGCGTCCGAGCACCATGGTGCCGATTCCAGCATCAGTGAACACCTCCAGCAACAGCGCATGGGGGACCCTGCCATCCACGATGTGAGCGGCGGAGACACCCTGGGCGAGTGCTCGGATGCAGCATTCGGTTTTCGGGGTCATGCCACCAGCCACGACGCCGTCGTCGATCAGTTGCCTGGCTTCCGACAGCTTGAGTTGTCGGATCAGGGACTCCGGTGATTCGCGATCTCTGAGAATGCCTGGGGTATCGGTGAGCAGGATCAGCTTTTCTGCCTCTAACGCTGCAGCCAGCTCGCCGGCAACAGTGTCTGCGTTGATGTTGTGTGCGACCCCTTCAACGTTGGCGGCAACACTGGAGATCACCGGTACGTAGCCTCGATCCAGAAGAGGCTCGAGCACATCCGGATTGACGCGCGCGACATCGCCGACCAGTCCGTGGCTGCCATCGCCCCAGGAGCGAGCTTCCACCAAGCTGCCGTCGCTCCCACTCAGGCCGACTGCTCTGGCTCCGAGGCGATTCAGTCCATTAACGATTTGTTTGTTGACCCTGCCAACGAGAACCATTTCCACCACGTCCATCGTGGCTGGATCAGTCACCCGCAGGCCCTCGCGGAATTCAGGTGCGATGTCGAGTCGTTTCAACCAGTGGTTGATCTCAGGTCCGCCGCCGTGAACAACCACCGGTTGCACACCCACGCTTCGCAACAGGGCGAGATCCCTGAACACAGCGGTTTGCAGTGCGGCATGGGCCATTGCTGCGCCGCCGTACTTCACCACGATCCGTCGCCCTGCGAATCGCTGGATGTACGGAAGGGCTTCGCTCAGGACGGAAACCCTGAGGGCATCATCCATCGGTTCGTGATCAGGACTCACCATGCTCGCCTGCCGAGGAGGCGCCCGCCGGCAGAAGGGTGAGATCGAGGCTGTCCTTGTCCAGTGGCGTGATGGTTGCCGAGAGCCCTTTGGCGAAGAACCGACCGAGACGTTCCCTGCGCTCTTGCCAGCGCTCGAGTGGAACCGCCTCGCAGGCGAAGCGCATGCGCAGGCCATAGCCGGACTCACCATGGAGTTCCTCGATCTCGAGCAACTGAGGAGGGCGATCTTCGTCCCACAGTTTCAACGCCTCAAGGGAGCTCTCAAGGTGAGCTTTTTGACCGTATCTCCAGCGCGTGACATCGCCGAGCAGTTTGCCAAGTTCAGGCGCTGCAGCCTCCCTTTCCTGTTGGAGCTGATTCTTCGGAACAATGCGTCTGGCGGGTGGCAGTTCCGATGACTTCAGTGCCAAGCCTCCAAGCAGGATCGGGATTCCATAGAAAATTGTGGGAAGGCTGAGATTGGCGTTGCCGGTGGTGTAGGCCACTGCACCGACCACGGTGAGCACGCCTCCGGCAACAGTGACCAGACTTCCCGGTGAAAGCAGATCCTTCATTCGCTCTCGACAGTTGGGACATTCTGCCGGCGTAGGGGCCAGGATGGGTTGATTAACGATCACGCCGATGGAGAGCGCCACACCCCGGGAACCTTTCACGCAGCCGGAGGAGGGGGCGTTGGAACTCATCCAACAGTTGGAACAGGACAGAGCCTGGCTGCTTGAGCAGATCGATCGCGGACGCTGGTCCGACTTCCGGTTGGACCTGGCCGCACTGGAACGCGAACTCGGTCAGCTGCTTCGCAGGGCTGCGGAGCAGCGACCGGCCGAGCGGTAATCAGAAGGGAATGTCGTCGGTATCAGGCACCAGTGGAGCGCTGTTCCACTGCGCGGCGGGCTCTGATGCAGGGGGCTGCGAAGCTGGTGGCCGCGGCGTTGTCGGTTGAGAGGCTCGCTGGCCCTGGGGGGCGGCTGGAGTCGCCTGCGCTGGGGACGGTGTGGCGCCTACTGCATGCAGGCGGGACAAGGTGAACTCAGCCCGTTTCTCCTTGGTGCCGTCCTGCCGAGGAACAGTATTCATGCGCAATCGACCTTCGATCAACAGACGTTGTCCCACCTGCACGCGGTTCTGGAGGTCTTGGGCGAGATTGCCCCACCCGACAACTTTCAGTTGCCCGCGGGGGTCATCCGGTCGAAGAGCATCGAAGCTCACGTCCATTTCCGCGATCGGAGTTTGATTGTCCTGGGTGTAACGGAGGGTGGGAGCCTGGAGCACATCCACTTCCAGAACGCAGTGATTCATCCTCGATCGATGCGGTGAGCGCCATCCTGATGCACCGACGAACGAATCGCCAGAGCCACGTTCTTGTTTTCGCTGGCACCGGCGAGGGCCCTGCGCTGGTCGCGGCCCTCGGTCATGCCGGTCGGGGCGTCAGCGTCAGCGTCGTCACGGAATCGGCGGCTGAGGCGTATCGATTGGCAGACATCAGAGATCTGCATGTGGGTTCGTTTCGCTCAGCTGAGGATCTCGGCTCCCATTGTTTGACCCACGCTGTTGATGCGGTGGTGGATGCCACCCATCCCTTCGCGCTCACGATCAGCGCTCAGCTGCATCAGATGTGCATCGCCCATGCTTTACCGCTGGTTCGTTTTGAACGCCCGGGATGGACGGGAGACCGGGCGTCCTTGCTCAGCGAGGTGCACGCGCTCGCCCATCAGCCCCTGCAGGGTCGCAGGTTGCTACTGGCTTTGGGCGCTAGGCATCTGGCGGCGGCCACGCAGGCCGGCCGGGCTGCCGGTGCGATCGTGAAAGCTCGGGTGTTGCCGACACCTGCCGCGATCAGGCTTGCAGGGGCCGCGGGTCTCTCCGGAGAGGATTTGGCGGTCTTGCGACCGCTGAGTGGAATTCGTCCAGGGGCCGTTGAGGCCGCTGTCTGCCGCCGCTGGGCCATCACCGATGTGCTCTGCAGGCAGTCAGGAGGTGCGGCCGATGCGCTCTGGAGCGCTCTTTCCGAGTCCGTCGGATTTCATCTGTGGAAGTTGAAGCGTCCTTCCCCCCCAGAGACTGTCCCTGTCGTTCAGAGCCCGCAAGAGCTCCTCGCTTGCCTGGATGGTTTGTCGGTTTAGCTCAGGTGCTGGGCGACTAAGTCCTTGAGTGACACCTGGGAACGCGGCCCGAGCTGCGTGACGACCTGCCCAGCGCAGATGGAGCCGATCCGTCCACAGGTTTCCAAGGCAAGTCCCTGGGTGTACCCGTGCAGAAAGCCGCCGGCGTAGAGATCGCCAGCACCTGTGGTGTCGATCAAATCGCCCAGTGCATAGGAAGGGATGTCCCAGCGCTGGTCACCACTGAGCACCACAGACCCCTGCTCGCTGCGGGTCAGTGCGGCCACACTGCAGCAGCCTTTCACCTGCGCGAGTGCGGAGTCGAAATCATCCGTGCTGTAGAGCGATGTGATTTCACTCTCATTGGCGAACAGCACATCCACATGACCGTTCACCAGTTCGAGAAAGCTCTCGCGGGGCCGGTCGACGCAGAAGCCGTCCGACAGGGAGAGTGCGACCTGGCCGCCCTCGCCCTTGCAGGCTTCAGCTGCAGCGATGAAGGCTCGCTTCGCTGCAGGACTGTCCCAGAGGTACCCCTCCAGATAAAGCACTTTTGTTTGCTTCACCATCGACAGATCCAGGTCATCTGGCTCGAGCTGCGTGGATGCACCCAGATACGTGCACATGGTGCGTTCGGCATCCGGGGTGACGTAGATCAGGCAGCGGGCGGTGGTGGATCCGCTGGTGGCCGCAGGTGTGTCAAAACGTGCACCCACGGCGCGGATGTCGTGGCTGAAGATCGATCCGAGCTGGTCATCCCGCACCC
>ERZ802830.731-NODE-731-length-32433-cov-39.7456_pt1 | contig 32433 bp, 31 predicted proteins | sample MGYA00345654_ERZ802830 | MGnify/ENA primary metagenome ERZ802830 (study PRJEB30503, sample SAMEA104212375) | marine metagenome | biome: Westerlies Biome; feature: [SRF] surface water layer (ENVO:00010504) within the epipelagic zone...; material: water... | reverse complement strand
GCAATCGTTGAGTTAGCAGTTGTAACCGCCGCAGAGCTATTTGTTAAGGCCGTATTAGCCGTAGTAACAGCATTTGCGGCATTTGTAGATGCATCACCAGCTGAACCAATAGCTTCTTGAACAACATACAAAGATTGAGTGAAGTTATCATTCAAATCTTTTGCTTTAATAGACGAACCAGCAAAGAATGCTGACTTAACATCAGTGTTATTAGTGGACCTATAAATACGGATAGCTACAGAGGTAGCAGGAGCCGTAGTAAACTGAATTGTAGTGGCGTTATTGAACGTATATGCAGTTGTATCAACGTCGTCAAGGCTAACCTTAACGTCGGATTCATTAATATAGGGGAATGTAAATGAAAAGAGGACGGTTGAACCATCCCCTACATGTGTATTAAAAGTAGCCATTACTAATACGTACTAAGTTTCTCAATAGAAATTCGACGAGCTTTTTCTCTAAAGCTTTCTTGAGGATATAGGACAGCCTCAACACTAGCTTTTTTTGCTAAACCATGAATTGAGTCAATTTTGCCATGAATCCTCTTCATATATTTACCAGCGGTACTACCAGGCCCTGTGTAACCAAACTCTCCCTTAGATGCCATATGCTTGCGAACATTTTCATGGTCCCGCATATCTTGCTTGAACTCTTTAGAATTAAAATATACTTTTAAACGTTCATTAATTTTTCCAGCACTAAACATGCCCCGCTTAAGGTCACTTTGCTCTTGTGGGTTTAAATTAACTCCACCAGCATTCTTAAAGTATCGTTGTTTTTTAGGGGGATAAAGCAATTTATTCATCATCTTAAGGTTTGGATTATCCTGATCAACGTTGACAACATTGCCAGTCCAACCAAGTTCAGAAATAATTGCACCACCTACCGCATTCCAGTAATTATCACTATCTCCAAGTGTTGCTGCCTTAGGAACTTTTTTACCATTATAAATATTATAATCGGGTGGCAACTTAAAATCACCTAAATTTCTTTTAGCAAAAACCTGAAAGAAAGAAGCCAATCCATCATCATTGTCACCAGCAATTCCAACATAGGGATTTGCGAAATCACCAATCATATCAAAAATTCTTGGCACAAAGTTACCAGCAAACCCAGCTAAAGCAGAGTGATGAGAGCCAGCAGCAATAGTTGTAGTATCAAGTAAATCGACAAACTTCTTCATGCCGTCTTGAAAGCTTTTTTGAATTAAAGACATTCCAAGGGATGTAGCCATGATACTCGTAAATTCATCATATCTTCCTTGATCAATTACTTCATCTCGAAGTGCCTGAACGAAATCAGTAGTTGTAGCAATAAGGGTTGCAAAAGGTTCTAATTTTGCATATGAAATAGCAATATAACCTTCCTTATTATTGGCAGGAATAATGAAACTGCGTTTAGGCATGCTTCCACTATTTTCACCTGTTGTTAAACCTGTATAAGCAGCGCCAATGGTGGCAATAGTGAAGAGCTGACCTTGAGCAATATTTGATTTTAGCTGAAGTCGCGCAGTTTCTCCATACTTGCCATCCATGATGGCTTTATAGCGTGGGTGCATTCTACGAAGTAAGCTCCCAGGAGTAGGATCGTACCGAGCAACAGCTTCAAGGGCTTCATAACTAACCCTAGTAAAGGGAGAGATAAGGTTAAAGATTGCACTTTCCTTGGCTGCAGACTCAAGGGCTATAAAAGCTGAATCAACACCACGACCAATGGCTTGCATACCTTTAATATCTAGTTCACTACCCAATTCACCAATTTGACTTGTAAACGTAAGTTTACGCGCAGATTGAAGAACTTCACCATCAATAATCTTACCTGACCTTTTAGCTTCACTAAAGATCTTTTTGGTATGGACATCAACAAGCCTCTTGAGTTCCTTACTATTGCCGAAGGTTCCTGTTTGTACAGCTTCCTGAAAAGCTCTACCCCGAGCTATTTGAGACCCACGAATAACCGTGATGCCTTCGTCTGCTGCCATCAGCAGTCTTGGACCATAACCCAGGTAAGGATTGTTGGCCATGGTTTGAGTGGCATAAGAAAGGAATAAAGAAAACTTCTCACTTGTTGGAGCCTTTTCATCATTAAGACGCCTACGTGCTCCATCATAGTTTTCTTGTAAGATTGCTTGTTTTTGCTTTAGGTTTTTTACATTTGCATCAAACCGAGCACCACCAGGCTTGACAAAAGTATCATTGTTTTTAAATGACCTTCCAAAAGCACGGAGTGAATCAGTGGCACCTTCAAGCCCGCCTAAAAATGTACCAAGACCATAAGCAGATTCAGACCAGTCACCTCTGAGCCCCGGACCTATACCAGAAATCATGTTACCAATAGGATCACCTACAGTAAGCAATAGGGTGTTTAGGTTAGCTGCAACTTGAGTACCAAATCTACTTAGACGTGAATTGTAGAGAAGAGCCGTAAAGGCATCCTTATTACCTCGTTTAACATTATCAGCTAATGTCTTTGTAAGATCAACAACGTTCGTTAAAACTGTTCGAGGATCACCATGAGCAACAATATTGACATAGGCTTTTAGAGTTTGACCAGCTTCAACATCACCAGTCTTGTACAAATCCCAGAGCTGTCTAATGGTATTATTTTTTGCAAGATTAGTCTCGTCAAGACCTTTAATATACTCTAGTTCCTTAGCCGGTGCATTAAAAGGGATAGCATTGATTGCCTGTGCATCTGTGATATCAGCATCTTTTAGTTTCTTAAGTTGTTTCTGCTGCTGCAGACTACCCTCAACAGCCCAACGACGTTTAGCACGACGCAAAGGGATCATAAAAAGAGAAGCTTTATCTTGTAGATCTAATAGATTTTCAACAGCATTAGTAAAATCAACGCCAATACCTTCCAAAGCATCAGCTTGCATTGCAGCTTTTTTTAGACGAACACCTAGCTCTTCACCAATTAAGCCTGCAGTAACAAACCCATCTTGATCTACTTGGGCCATTTCCCTGAGGAAAACACTATCAGGAATGTCATCAGCCCTTACTGTGGCATCTAAGGCAATAGAGCTGTTCTTTCTAAAGGTGCTTGCGGCACCATCAAAATCATCAACATCAAGAGATTGCTTAATGAGACGGAACATACCAAGCCCACGGTCAGTGGCTCGTTTCATGTCCGAGGGGTAATCTTTTAATTTTTTTAGAGTATTAGTGGCAGCTTGCATAGTTGCTGCCATTGAATCTGTAGATAAAATAGTCTTCCAGTTAGTGAAATACTGTCTACCAGCAGATGTCAAACCATTTTCACCAATACCTGCCTTACGCATAGCTTCTGCCACCAAAGCTGGCTCAGAGATATATTCTCCTTCTGCTGGTTTTACAACAGGTACAGCATCATCAATAGAAGTAACATCAGAGGGTTCAAGATTACGACTATAGTTGGGCTCAGATACATCAGCGATAGCTCGCTGTACATCCTCTACATTCCTCCCAAGAACCTTAGCAACAGTCTTATCTGATTTGGTGGGGTTAGGAAGAGATCCTGTAATCTTTTCAAATAGCTTATTAGCCCCAAAGTTAATGCCTAGGTTTTGGATAAAACCAACGACAGCTGTGAAGGCTTGAGACTCAAAGGTTTTACCTTCGATCAAATCCTTAGTAAGGTTGGCACCATCCATTCCTAGATAATCAGCAACCTCACCAAATTTTCCAGCGAGGCTACGACCAGCAAGTAAATCCTCAAACGACTCTTGGGTTGCTGTTTCAATAACACTTTCTGTGAGTAGACCAGCAGTGCCACCAAGGGCAGGGCCTGCTACACCAGCAGTGAGAAGTGTAGGTACAGCAATCTGAGCAATTTCAAAGATAGTCTCACCAATTGGTGATTCTTTGAGAACTGCTGGAGGATCAGCCCATGGGGAGGCTTGATTAGCAATACGCGCAGCAATTGTGGCTGGAAGGGCAATACCTCCTTCAACACCTGCACTTAAACCAGTAACAGTATTAAGGGTGGTATCTAAAACTTGTTCTACTGGGTTCATCTCCCCGGCAGCACGACGTTCAGCATCTTGCTTAGCTTTGTCTTCCTGTAGTTGATCTATTTCACCAGAAGACTTCCAAAATTCTGCAACCCCCTCAATTTCTGGAAACTCCTCTAAAACACTTTCAGGGAGGTTATCGGTTAAAAATTCAAGAGCACCATCAACAACATCACCGGTTGCATCTTTAGCTAGATAACCTAGACCCTCTCCAATTTTGGTGATAAGACCTTCAGGTCTCGTTTGTTTTTGAGCCGTGTTTTCTGTTTGTTCATAAGCACCAGATTCATTACGTTGACCTAGTGCTACTTCTTCTGGACTTGGACTGTTGTCCCCCGCAGGGGCATTAGACATATCATCTGTAGATTCAACAGAAGCTGCTTGAGCAGCCTCAGCTGCCTGACGCTTTTTTAACTCTTCTTGTTGCTCTACAAATTTACGAGATGCCTCAATGTCTTCATTAGAATAACTTGGCATTTTATTGAGTACTTAGTTGTCGTTCAATGTTTCTAGCTTGACTATATCGATCACCTTCTATGCCATATCCCCAAAACACAATAGAAGCCTTTATCAAGTGGCGTTCAGTTGCATAGGGGTTCATAAATACATCAAATGCAGATTTCTCCAATTCGGGGATATAATATGTTTTTAGTTCATCCCTTAGGTAAGAGAGTTGATCAGCATTAGAAATATTTTCAATGCCGCGCCCATAATGAGCTTCAATAGCGTTTAGCCTCCCAGCTCTCCAGCTAGGAAGACCACCAGCCAGTGCTCCTACATCATTCCAAGGTTCACGTTGACCATACCATCTGCTTTCTGTGTGTATGTTCCCTGCAAGCCAAGATGCACCACGCACAGGGAAGTTCATTGACATCAACATCTGAGCACCTTCAACCGCACTAATAGGTGCAGTGCTAGATCCTAGGGATGTTTGAGATAATTGCTTAGGGTTATAAAGAGGTAGGCGAGGAGTTAGACCAGAAGATGCATGAGAATTTAAAACACTTAAAGGTGATTTACCAAGAGCATCTGCAACAGCAGCTAGAGTGGGATTGACGGTTCCCTCTCCAAAAGCTTTGTAGGCTTGTTGAAATTGCTCTTTGGATAATAGAATGTCGCCACGAAGAGGGCGATAGTTACGAATAGCATAAGGTTCTATAAAACTTCCAGATTGAGTAATGTTATTAGTGAAACCAGACCAATCAACAGAAGCCATGCTTCCACGGACACCTAAAGAGCTTGAACGTGCGGCAAATTTACTTGGGTCATTAAGAAGACCGTTAAACCTATTTCTCTGCTTCTCAGAATAATCATCTGCACCAAAGAGTCCTTCTTTGTTGTCTTTTTTTCCAGCCAGAAAATCACCAACATAGAATTTACCACCTTCTGATTCAAGGTTGTCTTTGACCCATGTCTGTTCAACCTCACGAAGACGCTTCATCCTTTCAGACTCATTTCCAGGTTTAAGAAGTTCTGGATTAAGCCTAAGCATTCTATTGGATTCAATTAGCAACTCATTTTTAATTTGAGTAGCAAGCCGATCAGCATCTTCAGGGGAGACAATACCTTCTTCGCCGAAGTCACTGTCAATAGTAATATTATTTGTAAGGGGGTCTTTTTGGTAACCCACACCACGTAGGAATAAATCACCTGCACTCTTTTGTGCTGCCTTGATAGAAGTTTTACTAACATCATCCTTAGGCATCTTAGAAAGTGACCTATCACCTAAAAGCTCCTTGCCCTTCTTTACCCCCTCAGGAGTTAATAAACCTAGTGCGCCAAGTTGATCTATTTGTTGCTCTGTAGTGATTTCACCAGAACTAATCTGTGAACCAACACTGGCATCACCAATAAGTGCTGCATCAGGATGTCCCAACTTACCGATAGAAGCTCGAATTTCTCTCGCTTCTTTGTTGAGACCTTCTGCATCTAACTGCTGAGCAGTGGATTGCATAATAGAGATACGTTCAGAAGGATTGCTGACATCCTGAAGCCTTGAATACATATCTTTATTGATTGTTTCAAACTTATTCTTATTAGCGGTGTTGTCATCAGAGAAAGTATCTGCCGTAGCAGTCCTTAACTCATCACCCATCACATTAATCATTTCTGTCCCAGCTTGCCCTTCTACTTGCTGGACACCTTTAAAGATATCAAGGGAAGTATTATCGTTTCTATTATCATAGAAATTAAACATGGTTTCACGCGCTTTCTTAGATGCTGAAGAAAGACTTTCGCCATTTAGAATATAATCATCCTTTAACTTATTAAACATTTGCTGCTGAGGCGTCCTGCCTTCAGTGGCTTTCGAGTAAAAGTTATTTTGAAAGGCAAACTCGCGATTACCTGACCGCTTTGTTTCAAACTTTGCAGACAAACTTGATGACAGGTGTGTGACAGTGTTATCAAATTGCTGTCGAAGTGAACGTACAGCTTCTGCACTATCTAGACCAGACAATCCCCCACTGTTGTTATCATAGGCAGTTCGTGCTGCATACAAAGCAATAGCATTAACATCAGAATGACTTTGTGGGTTTTTAATGTCAATCGGTATTCCATTAGGACCAAGAATAATTCCACCCTTAGCAATAACATCCTTGGCTAAACCAGGCAATCTAATGCCAAGATCTCTGGTAGATGTAGCCCGTCTGGCACGATTAGCGGCTCCACCAGCATTAACATTACGCAGTTCTGATCGTTGAACTTCAGTAGCTTCAACGTTACGGATAGCTTGCTCACCCGCTAGTTCAGTACGGTTAAGGTCTTCATCAGCATTAAGAACAGAAAGGTCTGCACCCTTATTGCGATTAGACATGTAAGAACGGCTGAGATTTTTAGCCTCTTCAACCTTATTAAGCTTATCCATGTCTGATGAATACTGGACCACTGATCCAGCAAACGAAAGCAAAGTGTTAATCGTATTACCAATTAACTGTGTTTGCGAACTACTTAATTGACTTTCAGTAGCAAGTCTAGTTCTAGCATTAGTTTGCTTGAAGTCAAAAACTTGTCGTTGATTGGTTTGGTTGTACTCAAAAGCAGTACGCTTAATTTGTTGCTTATTATCAAGAAGAGCTTGTTCCTGAGCAAGGCGATTGCTGAAAATATCAGCTTCTTGCTTTAGTTGGAACCTATTTGCAGAAGCTTCTTGTTGGTAAATATCTTTCTCAACCTCTTGTTCAGATTGTAGATCTTGCCTTGCATAAAGCTGTTGAGCTTTTAACGCATGACCTTCAATCTCAAGAGCAATTTTTTGAGCTGTACTTTCAACTGTTTGTTTGGATTCTAGCTCAAGAGATTCCATCTGGAACTCTCGTTCCTGCTCTCTATTCTTAATCTCTTGTTCACGTAAAAGAATACGCTTTTGCTCTTCAATCTTTTTTCTTTCTGATTTAGCAGTAACCGGATTGTATTGTCGAGATTGCGCTCTTCCTTGAAACCTAGTACCACCAAAATCGGCCTGAGGGATTCTAGCCATAATTTTAAATGTAAGGGTTGTCTATTCCTAACCCAACTAAGGTTGGAGTTTCAGGCATCTTTGGCAGATAGGGATCTTTTGGTTTTGCACCAATAGAACTAGCAGCTTTATTATTACTTGATTGATTTTCTAGATATGCAGCATCCATTGAAATAATGGCCTGATCTCTAGCACTATCCAACGAAGCCATTTCTTGTGCTTCAGCAAAACCAGCTTGACGATCTACATCTTGTAGAAGCAAACCAATTGATTGACCAGACCGACCTGTAGCAAGGATCGAACCCTTAGCACCAATGCTACGAGCAATGATGTTTTGCTGCTCAAATAGGGCCTTCTGACGAACCTCATTAAGTTTAGCTTGTTCAGCTACATAAGTACGATTGGCTGCTTCGTTATTAAGTAGGTTTTGATCCCGAGCCTCTTCAAAATTCGATTGAAATAAGGTGCGGTCAATTTCATCCTGTGCAATAATTTGAGCACGTTGGTTGATAACTTGCCTTTGCTGTTGTTTATTAGTATTAATAATTTGAGCATTGACTTGGTTACGTTGTAATTCCATTTGAGCCAAGCTAGTCTTTTGCTGCATGGCTTGACTTTCACGCAACTGCTGGGCTTCAATAGCCATACGAGCATTACTTTGCTGTTGCTGCATCATCATCTGATTTGCTTGCTGTTTTTGGGAAGCAAGAAATTGAGTGTTTGATAACTGAGCAGACCTAAGTTGTTGATTATTTGACATCTGCATCTGGGCTCGTTGTTGTTGAGCTTGCATTTGCATTGCCTGTTGCTGCTGCATCATTTGCATGTTCTGGCTAGCAGCAAATTGCTGTCGAGCCATTGATTGCTGAGCAGCAGCTTGCTGTGCTTGTTGCTGTTGAGATGCAATCCCCATAGCAATGGAGGCTGCCCCTGTAACAGCACTAATTGCTAAGGTGGCATTGATTGCTGCAGCACCTGCGACCGTCGAGCTTACTACACACATAATTTCACTATTTCATAGAACGGGAATAACTCAGGTCCGATATAAACCTTATGGATGGCTTTAAAGCCGAGAAATTTTAATAGGTTGTGGTGGACTTTATTTGTAGAATCACAATGATTCCATAGGAGAATGTAATTCTTTTGTATGCTCTCCAGCCAAACCTTTGCTTGTCTAAAAAAGGCTATAGGAGATTTACCTATATCTGGAGTGCATAGCAGCCATATTTGACCTACTTTGTTGCCCAAAGGGACAACGCCAGCAACCCCACAAACATCACCATCAGGTGAGATAATAGCTGTAGGGTGCTCACTTTCAAAGATTCCTAAGGCAACATGGAGCAGGGATAAACCCATACGCTCCAGTTCTTTCTTATCTTCTGGTCTGAGATTAGACGCGACAATAAGTCCGTCTTGAAACGTGGCGGTACGGTAATGTGCTTTCATTTAAACTATTGATTGAATACCTCTGTTGTTATAGTGCCCTTCCCATGAATAACTAGAGAGAGATACTGGAAGAGGACTGTCAGCTGTAATTGTTAAAGAGGCTTGTGATCCACGACAGAAGACAGGGAGAGCTTGTGTGTGTACATCTGTGATTGCTGGATCGTTAGCCAGGTAAATATCAGCTGAAGGTTGTTCAATGGATAGAGTACGATCGTCATAACCCACCCGCTTGAGTAAAACATCAAGACTGCCAGATAGATGCAAGTCAAGATATACATTTTCTACGACTGGTATATTCCTACGATCAGACCGTTTATCTTCTACAACAAAGAAGCTAGGAAGTTCTATTTTCATTTGATATCCTAAACCAACTAAATAGGAACCAGCGACTTGTTTTGTTGGTACATCAATATAGTAGTTAGTGCCATCAGTAGCCGCAGCATGTGAGAAATACTGAATAGCATTACCCTGTGCAGCATCTAAAAGGTAAACAGTAGATCCTGTCACATAAAACCCACTGGGAAGAGTAAGACGTGTTGTAGTGCTATTTACGGTTGACTCGGTAACATCTGAATCAAACAAATAGTTATCCATTCGCGGGACGAACTTTCGCCCATGAACGCTAATAGGAGCAGTATCGGGATCATCAAGAAACTCAAGCCTTCCAATAATATGAGATGTGTTTGTTGCGTTATACATAACAACAAAACCTGTATCGTGGGTAAACTCAAACAACTTGATATCACCTGGAAAGACCCATCTAGCCCAACCAGCAATAGTTCTGTTGTTTCCTTCGTTGTAGAATTTAAAGGTATAGAGGTTTTCATCTCCTGCACCAAAACAAATAAAACTATTATTTGGTGAGGATGAAGCAATAGTTAAATCTGGGGGGATTAGCTCAGGGATGATACGTGTATTCTCTGCAACCAAAGGTCTGTTGTCTAATGAGTCAACAGCCATTTCAAAGACTTTTGAATAGGTATCAGCTTCTGTAGAAAAGACCACAGAAACTCCTGATTCAACGGGCCTTACATGTGATGTATATGCATAGTTAGCAATCTCAGTGATTTTTACTGTAGAGGGGCCAAATGCAATATCACTTGTTCCCATTAGGAACTGAGCATTCTCAGCAAAGAGCAACAGACCTTTAGATGTACCAAGTGCTGATTTAAGCGATGATGGCTTTGTTGAAGAAGCTGTTAGATCGATAGGATCAGCATCAGATGCAGAGATAGCAGAACCAGAAAAGAAATTATAGTAATCACTTGGTTGACTCATGATTACATCAGAACTTGATAAGAACCCAAGCCTATTCATATAGAAGAACATGTCTTTAATGGTATCCCCAACAAATGAAGGATCAGGATTAGTAACGGTGTCCCCTACAAGCCGACCTGCCCAGAAGAGATAGTCTTCTTCTGCTAATGCCACACCACCATTCGCAGCGATCTGAGCGGATTTAGATAGAGGGCGGAAGGAGAAATCACCATTAGCTTCTCTGATCAGCACATGAGGCATTGTGGAAGCGTTGATGTCCGTGACAATGCCAGGTTTTACAGTTTCAATCCAAGTACCTGTACCGGGGATTTCCCCCTCACTCCCTTCAAACACAACAAAATAATCATCAGCTGCTGCTTCAGATGTGTTGCGTATTTTTAGAGTAACTCCAGGGATACATTGAGCAGGTAGGCGGCTGATATCCGACACCTCACTTTTGACACCATAGAGGGCATTATTGGTAGTGCCGCCTCTACACTGAAGGTTAAAACCCGCACTATCAGTTCGTTTAATTCTAAGTACATTGCCAATAGTATCAACGGTATATTCTTGAGCACCAGCTGAATCAGTGATTGCAAGAATTTGAGTTTCAAGTCCCTGAACAATATCACTAACATTTAATGGGCCCGACGTAGAACTATCCACAGCAGTGGTAAAGGAGGCAGAATGGACTGCATCATATCCATACCCAAAAGATTCTTCCTCAACAGTAATAGTGTACGTTTTACCATTTAAAGTTGCAGTAACACTATCACCAACACGCCAGTTCGATCCAGATTGATTAAGTCTTACTTCTGCATCATAGACACTTTTATACGTGTATGTATTACCAGTAGGGCCTTGCTGGACACTTGAGACACTGAAGCTCACACCACTAGCAGTAAAAGAAACACCAGTAGACCACGGCACAGTGTTTGTGCTGTAGCTAGTAACAGCAACAGAAGAAAATACAAAAGAATTATTCCCCGTATTATCACCAGTGACCCGTGCTTCTACTCTTAACGAAATGCTTCCAGATGCAGTTGAACCACTCGTTGAAGAATAAACATATGAACCGGCTCCATAATTATCAGCACTACCAAAACCTAAGCTGTCCATACTCCCACCTGTATAGCTAACAGCTGTGGGGTAGAAAGTTCCTGGGATTACAGTAGTAACTAAAGTAGGAGTACAATTAGTAATTACACTGAAACCTAAACCAGTCTGAGTACCACTGCCACTAAGGACAAAATTCTGATTACCTGCCAGAGAACAGGCACCATTATCACCAGTAACTTCAAAAGAGCCAGGAGATATTGCTAGTTTCTTAGCCCTATAGACTTTTACTTTTTGATTGTTAGTAGTTTCAAGGAAATCAATACCATAAGTAGTATTATAACCAACCTCATTTACAACAACTAAAGCTTCTTCAATAGCTGCTGTACCTGATCCAGACATGGTGACAACCTTTTCACCATTGCAGATCATTGTGTAATCGTTGATGGTTAGCTGATGCAGACTCTTTCTACTATCCGTAACAAGATATTCAGCAGCAGAGCCGTAGGTGTTGACAGTCTGTTCTACGCTCGTCTCAGCATTAAAGACTCGAAGGCTTGCAGTGCCATCTGTGTTCTGATAAATGCAACCAACATAACGCTCAAACGAGTCCCTAAAAATAGGGAACCAATGTGCATCAACTGGGATGTTAGTAGCGAGCTGGCCTAAGAATTTAATAGGTGGTCTTTTTTTACAGCCAAACGTAGGATCAAGAGAAACATTACAAGCATCTACCACTTGCCCTGCTAGCTTAACAGGATCAGGTTGTTGACTAATGCCTCCAAGAAGGTTAGGAATTTTCTGAGAAATAGCTGCCATAATTATCTCCAGAGAGCATCAATAGGACGGTAACCGTTATATGTCATTTCATTATCTCTATTAGAGAAGACTGTATAGTCCCCCTGCTGAGTCTCATACTCAATGCAATTAGCACGAGCCATCAGTTCCTCGCGCTCTCCAAACTTAACTGCCTCCTGTGTGCCAACAGTGCGGCCAGCAAATACATTAGCTGCACGAATAGTTACATAGTTTTTATAAGCTTCTGGCATATCTTCAAAATCAACAAGCCACACAATATCAAGCTCAAGGCTATCTTCGGTAAAGGTAGCTGTATGATTTACCTTATCGTAGAGTTTACCTCCACGTATTACAACTTGTTTTTTATGAGTTGGGGATAGATCCACAGAAAGCATATTACTTCTGACAGCAACTTCTTTTGTCGTCGCATCAGGAGTTGCGGGGTATCCATATTCTGTATTAAAGGACCAGCCCTCAGCTTGTACAGCACGGGTGATCTCATCCAAGATACCTTCTGCTAGTTCTGCTAGAGGGTTACCGCTATCAAGATTATTTAGTGGGCTTTGTCCTACATTAGAAATAATTGTGTTTACTGCTGCTAGGCGTGATGCCTTTATAGTTGCCATTAATTTACTTAGGAAATGGGAAGTCCAAAGGGCCGAAGCCCTAAGGATAAATTATCAAGCTGCTTGAAGAGAACCGGCAACAGAAGTACGAAGTACATCTGCACCAAGTGCTAAACGTCCGACGATCAAATCGCCCTGGTATTGAACATTAAAGTCCCCAGAAGTTGTTTGAATAGAGGGTGCAATACCTTCTACACAACCCGCTGCTTCTTTATGAAAAATCAAACCCGCAAGGTTTGTGTTATCAACAACATAGCTGTTGTTTTCGCCTGTTACAGCTGCGTTATTAGTTGTGGTCTTACCATACTGGGTAGCCAAAACATTAGACTTAAAGATACGAATACCAGCAATAGAGTAGAGACCCTTGCCACTGTTCATATCACCCTGGTTGTTACCAACTTCACGATTGAGGATGTTAGTATCAACGCTACTAATCAAATGATAGTATTGTCTAGGGCTGAGAACGCAGACACGTCCGTCCATAGGTGCGTTACGCTCATCTAGGGTAGCGGCTGCTTCAAACATACCGTCTACAATTGATTGAGCATCAAAAGTTTTGCCTGATCCAATATTAACTTGGAAGCCACCAGGCTCACCAGTTACCACTGAAGCGGTCGTTGCTGCTTTACACAGAACACGGCAAAGACGATCATCATAATGAAGGGCTAAAGCTTCACCAATCTGCTTTGAGATCTCAGATCGTTGAGAATATTGAGACAGAATCTCATCAAGAGAATATACAAATTGGCTGGAAATAAGCAAATCATCCATGATGATTGTGCGCTCATTTGCCTTCAGAACTTCTGTAGGCTCGATAGCTGTTCCGGGCGTATGATAGCCAGCATTAAGCTTCCCACTCATCAAGAATTGCTTACTCTTGCCACCTCGTAGGGTGTAAGAACGAATCAAACCTTTGAAAATCGTAGCTGAGTTGAAGGCTTGAAACACCTCGCCTGAAAATAATTTTAAACTGGTGGCGTACCTATCATTATAAGAACCGGAACCAACAGCGCCATTGGCGGCGTTGGGCCTAGTAATATTGGTAATGGTCATAGTAAATAATAAATAAAAGAAATATAAACTCTTTCTACCGGTAGAAATTTTGTCCGTATTAGGCCACAGACTAGGCGCTAGCACCTAACAAGTTATCCCCTCGGGGGCTTGGAAGGCTAATACCAGGGAAGGGAGTCGAACCCCTCCTACACCATCTGGCAGACATCGAGGCTTTTCCGATCCTCGATTCCGTAACCGTTCCTTGGAGGTTTACAAGGAAAAGAATTTAAGCTTACTTAACGAGTAAGTATTGGACACCACGATAGGTGAGCTTGAATTTGCGTTCTGCAGCCTGCTGAAGGCGAACTGCATAACGAACTTGATTAGAGGTCATGGGTTTCTCCATAGGCTCAGGCCCCGTTCCATGCACTGAGTAGATGCGTCCCCCTTAAGGGATGAACGAACTATGGAGAACTAAAGAAGATCAGCAGAGTTCCTTAAACGCTCCTCTACATCCTCTCTGAATGCAGGGTCGGATGAATACAAAGGATTACCAATATCCCTAGCAAGCTCTGCTTGAGACCTGTAACCCTTCACACGGGGCGAAGGGGCCTTGCCTGTCACAAGTGGTGCTTCAAAGCCTTCATTAGCCTTGTAGCGTTGACTGAGGGCCTCCACGGCAAACTTAGCCGCAGCAACATTAGTTCCATTAGCAATCGAATTGAAATCAGTGATCTCTTGTTCAGTTAGGTTAGTAGCAGCCCAATTGATCATCTCGTTATAGGCTTCAACACCTCCAACTGATTGCTGAATGCTTACCACTTCTGCTTGCTGCATAGATCTAGCAGCAAAAGCTTGGTCAGCTCTCTTTTGATATTGTAGATATGATTTGATCAGATCCTCTGGAGCCAGTGTTGCAAGTTTTTTGATTGCATCAGGTGAGAGATCACCTGCCTCATCATATTCCTTACTCAACTCCTCCATGTAAGCAACAGTCTCACTGACCTCACCTTGATCTAATACTTCTTCGGTTTCTTGGTCCCCTTCGGTTTGCAGCCCTTCTTCGACCGGCTCTTCGTTATCATCATCATCATTTTCATTACGTTTACCTAGTTTTGATTGTAGTTCTTCGTAAGCCTTGAGTAGATCATCTTGACTTTTGAATTTGCCACCGATTAGTTCAGCAGATTCCTCATCATCAACTTGCCTTTCCCAACCCTTATCTCGATCTTCTTGCTCCATTTGAGCAATCTTTTCACCCTGGGCTAGGGCTGCTGTTTCAGCATTTTGTTGTTCTGTGGATACACCCTCTGAAGGGTCAAAGTTTGTGGTGGTCATAAATTACATACTTGGGCGGATCTTTGGCTTCTGGCTGTACTTACCTGCACTGCCAGAAGTTTTAATGCGGGGTTTAACTCGGAAGCTGAGTTTGCTCTTGATTTTTGGAGCAACCTCATCAGGATTCCAAGCTTCATTGAGGTCCGGGTACTTGGGGTTGTTGCCCTTGAACTGCCCCTCCGGGGTTCGCGCCCTGCTGCGCTTCTTCTTCGGTTCCATTTTGATTCATTAACTGTTCTGCCATGGGTGACTTGGCAAGCTGCCCCATCTGACCCATGATTTGACTTTGTGTTGCTTGTTTCTGAGCAGCCTCTTGTTCAGACTGAATCTGTTGTTGTGTCTTAATTAGACCAACAGTATCAATGCCACTAGCAGCCGCTAAGCGAGCCATAAATTCAGTTGGAACCACATACTGAGACAAAGCCTCTGGTCCCATGCCTTGGGCAATGGTTTGAAGAAACTCAATAAGTGATTGCTTATCTTGTCCACGTCCTACACCATTAAGACCAGCAACCACAGTGGGCATGACTAAATCCTTTGGCAGTGTTGGAAGTAATTTAGACTTGCTGAGCATGTGTAATTTGCGTGCTAGATATGGCCTGAGTAATTCACTGGTTAGATTTCCAAAGATTCCTCCAAGTTGTTCATTTAGCTCCTGCTGTACGGCCATAACTTCGCTGGCAGTAGTGCGCTCACTCTGTCTAACTTGCAGAACAAGAAATGCATCAGACAATCTAGTTGACAACTGATTGATCATCTCTAATACTGTTCTGAAGTCCGCAGTCTTACCAACTTGAACCACTCCAACATCATCTGGACGGCCCTGAATAATGGCACCGTTTGATGCTCGTGCTAGTGATTGTGGTTTAGTAGTTGCACTAGGTGATACAAGGAAAACAACTTTCGCAGCAGCACTTGTGCCTTCTACCATTGCCTTCATCAACATATCAAGGCTAGAAAGATCCCCAAAGAACTCTTCTACTCTGCCTCGACCATAGCTTTCGCCATCGCAAACATTGAATCTCAGCGCAGTCCAAGGATTAAATTTAGAAGGAGAACTAGACTCACTTCCTTTGATGATTTTACCATCACATTCTTGATGCCACTTGGCTTGACCATTACTCATGGTGACTAAGGTATAAACCTCAGCATCATCTGTCTTGCCTTTACCCCTAGAAGTAGAAGCAACACCTAGCTTAGGCCCATCTTCTCCAGGGCTATTAACATCAGCACCCTCAAGAGATGCATGTGACAATTGAAATTCTTCTGGAAGTAAATCTCTTGCAACCAGCTCCTTTGTAACTATCTCTGTAACTTGTCCATTACCATCTCGGCTCACTACATAGCGATCTAAAGGGAACACTCGAAGGGCTTTTTTTCCCTGAAACAGCAAAGCATTGCCGCTCACAACAAGGTGCTTCATAGCTACATGCAAAATGGTTCGATCTGTAGTCTCAGCAATGTGCTGCATGACTACTCGTTCCATTTTGTTTAATGATAGATCAATCTCAGAGCGAACCTCTGGCCCTACGTTAGGTAGTTTAGAAAGTTCTGCGTCATTAATCTGTAGCTTAAAAAATGTTGTATTGATTGGGAAAAGACTTAACATCATTTTTGATGCAAGTACATTTACGCCCTTACTGCCTTGTGATTGCCACGGAGTAGGCAAGTTCTCACCACTCCCAAAACCATCCGAAGTAAGGAGGTAAGGAAGAGTAAGAGCTGCACACTTACGTGCCATATCAAGGTAGTTCTCCCGATCAGCTGTACCGAACTGATACCGAGCTTGTGCGGAAGTTTTCATTTAAGTAGGGATGTTTAATCCAGTAGCTTTTTTCTTATCTTTAGCACTACCAATACGGGTAGTCTTATCAATAGTAGTTTTATCATTAACACTAGAAGCACCACCACGGGTAAGTCCAGCACCACCACGGACAACGGGCTTGACGTTATCGTTTACGAAAGTAGGTGCAACTGATAAAGGATCAAAAGTTTCTGATGTACCAGTGCCTGGATTAGGTGGTGGTGCAAAGTCTCCAGGTTGTTGTGGGACACTCAGGTTGTTCTGCATGCTCTGCCTACCAGCAACAGGCTTTAGGTTCGCAATGCGTTCACGTTCAGCTGCAGCAGCTGCTTGTTGTGCCGCCATTTGCTCCGCTTGTTGCTGGGCTTGTTGCTGTTGTGCAGCTTGCTGTGTTGCCATTTGAGCATTGAAGGCATCTTGTGCAGCTTTCTGTTGAGCTGCTTGTTGAGCTGCTTGCTCTGCTGCAAATTGTCTGTTGCGCTCTTCAGCATCTCGTTGGCGCTGTTCAGCCCGCTCTTCAGCCTTTCTATCACGGCCACCGCCGCCACCTCCTCCACACATAGTCTTACTCCAATAGTTGTTTGATAAATTCGATTACTGATCTTTGACCTGCTCGATACATGATCTCAGCGGGGGTATTTGTTGGTAGTGGATTAACAATGGGAAAATTGCTATCAAGCTCCATAGCAAGACGCTCAATTGGAGCATCTCCTTTGAAAACATCCGATGCAGAAAGTTCATCCATATTGCGGTAGGTTAATGTTACTGGCCTCAAAAAAACTAGGCATACGTGCTCGTTGTGTATCTGCTAGTTCTGGTGCTTTGCCATTGTTATAAAGAGCATCTGACTGACGCATCCAGAAATCTTTATTTAGATATTTATTTTGACTATGACCTAGAAGATCCATAGCCCAATGGACTGTTGCTCGCCGAAGCTTGTTTAAATGTTCAGTGGATTTAAGTCCCAGATCATGTGCAACCATTCCATGGAGACATACGTGGGTCTGTTCGTCTCTGCTAATATCACTCGCTAAACTGCGAATCCCGATGTCTCCGTTAAATCTAAAGAAGGGTAAAAGTACAAAGAATACAGACCTTTCTAGGATCGCTGTTTTAAGTATTGGATGCTCCGGTGACTCAAGCCAAGCCTTACGGATTGTCTCGGCTTCTCGCTCTGCGGATTCATCCACGCCATGAGCAGCAACAACATAGGAAAGACCAAGGTCATGCTTATCCTCATCGGCCATGTTTGAACGTAGAGCAGGGATGACACCAGGGTCATTAGGTAGATCTTTTTCTAGACCTTGAGCAAGCATTTCTTTTACTGGCAACTCAAGCGTCCGCAAGGCAAGACAACGTTTCAGTGTTGCTTCTGAGCCCACTACAAGCTGACCCTTATCAACTTGAAGCGGTGTCCACGAACGCTTGCGGTTCATGATCTTTGTGTAGCTACTCAGCGCAGCTGGAGCAGAGGTCGTCGTCATAGTTGTCCTGAAAATCAAAGATGTTTGCGTAGTCCTCATCCATTAGCGAAGTAACGTCATCTTTGCGGAGTGTATCCGGGGAGACTTGAAGCGCGTAATACAATGATGTCTGCGGACTGTTGAACCAGTCCTGAATAAATTCCTCGTTATAGGTTACACAGTCACTCCAATGATTATATGAATAACCATGGAACAACCCTGTATTTTCTAGCAATTGGCAGATACCATTAGCTACTGCCTTAAAATTCTCCCAACCAACTTCACTGGCAATTTCTACATCACCATAGTAATAAGACTGAACACCAAAGGTGCCTGAATCCCTGTCTACTGAGTTAGAGATGGGTGGTGCAATCTCAGGTGTTGTTGTATTACCTCTGAGGTCTTGATACTTGTAGGAGCAAGTTGCAGTTGGCGCAATCGTGAATGCTCTGTCCATACCATGAGCACGAGCAACATTAGCTGCATTGTTAATAGCACTCCGTAAGTCCCGAGCAATAGAAAGAGCTGGGGACAAAGTGGCACTGGTGTCATCAATGAGTGCGAGTGCTTCACCAAAAGCTGCATAACTTACTCCATGTATTGAAAGGAAATTTGCAAGTCCAAGCATCCCCAGACCAACTTGTTTATCTTCTGATGGATCAAGGTATTCACCTGTGTCACCCACACCGGTAGTAGGGTGCAACTTGCATAACTCAACCATCCCCTCATAAAAGGCATCATATAATTCATCTATTTCACAAGCCCCTAAATTCACATGGGTAAGTAAACAACTGCCCCTGTGAGGTAAAAAGATCTCCTGGCAGACATTACTAAAAATACGCTCACCTTTCTGATCGTACTTAACCTTGGTCAACCACAAATCTCCAGCCTTCAATGACCGTAAAATTTTTTCCCGTAGATTTACTCCGGTAGCAGCCCACCATTCAGGAGTAACTTGTATGCATTTTTTAATCCAAGGTAGTTCTGCCCGTGTTGCATCAACAAACTCTTCTACGTCAGCGCAATTAAGATCGAGCACACAGACGCAGGCCCCATTCCGATAGGTTCCGCCTCTTCTAAGAACTTCGTTAAGACAAGAGTAGATCCTTGCAAACGACACTGGGCCTGAAGCGACGAGACCCTTTCCATTCTCTGTACCCCGTGGACGGAGGTTAGAAAGATGTACAGCGACTCCGGCTGCATGCCGAAGGGCAAATGACACATAGCGCCACGATTTTTCAATTCCATTCTCACCAGTCATTGAATCGTCCACCACAAAAACTGTGCAGCTGACGGGTAATTTTGATTCAGGATTATCCATCCATGAACGCACTCGACCTGTGCGAGCAATATAATCTTTAGTCATAGTAAATCCGTTAAAATAGGTTCTGAATAGAATGGTCCCTTTAGCACTTTCCCATCTCCACGAAAGATAGGGTCACCATTCTCATCCAGCTTGGACATGTTGGACTTGTGAATACGATACATAATCTCATCTAGATCCCAACCTTTATTTGCAGCATATTGATAACAAACATATACCAAATCACCAAGTTCCTTAGCTTCACATTCATCTGATTCATGATGAAATGCCTCATGAAACTCGGACCACTCCTCATCGATTAAAGACTTCTGGGTCGCCGTCGCCGATAAACCATTCGTTATCTTGTACGTTGTACGAAATTCGAGGGCTTGGCTCATCAATGATGCTTTGTAATTCATTCTGCAAATAGTGGATAGCTTTGGTTAGATCTTGGATTTTGGACTCTTTATGCCCTGCACGGGCGATATACTTAACTGCACAGCCAAGGTGATAATTTAACTCTTGTTCGCGTATGAAGTCCCAGACTTCTGTTTTGCCGCGCTGATAGTAAGAAGGGCCTTTGTTCATTGTGGTGTAAAGAGAATTGGACGACCGGTTTGAAAATTAAAATCAGGAGCTTGTAAAATCTTTGCTAAACGCAAATTCCGCAAAGCATCATCCTCTGTCTGTCCTGCCTCTAGATAAGCTTCTAGGACAGCAGACCAGTAATTACCTTTTGCCTTCTTAAGAATGATCTCGGCCTTCTTAGGGCCGACTCCCGTACAACCCTTGTAACCATCAGTCGCATCGCCGGTAAGGGCCTGCTCGTAGAGCTTGCGTTCTGCAGCCTCTGGAGTTTGAGTAAATTCGGTTTTGAGATCATAAATATGACAAGGGATTTGTTGCAGGTCTTTGTCAGGTGAGATCAATACAAAGTCCCCCAGATGCCCTTGAGTAGCAGTGATGCCTAAAACATCATCTGCTTCAAGACCTGGCATCATCTGTGATTTGTAGGATTCCCTCCCCCAATCCACGAGCTTGCGGTAACCGGCGGGCTTACGCTTCGTCCGGTTCCCCTTGTACGTGGGGTCAATATCCTTCCTAAAATTCTTACGATCCGTAAAAAAGAGAAGAACATCTTCTGAGTTAAATTTTTGCTTGAGATTTGCAATCTCTTGATTAACAATGGATTTTGCTTTGCGGTGATCTCCAACGATGACGGTGACATCTTCGGAATATTCATGCTCATCTTCACTCGCGCTAGCCGCTCGATAGAAGAAATAGTCAGCATCAATTAGCAATAGTGGATTCATTTGTGGTAGTGGAAACGATACGGTAATCTTTTGACCAGAAGTTTTCTAGCCCAGGTGGGACTGCGTTCTTTTTCCAACGCACTGTCCAGTCAGCAAAGTCACCTTTTGGTTCGACAATGACTGGATAGACGGGATACTTAACCGCCCAAACATTTTTAGCATGCCAGTAATTTAGGTGAGGGATCCATGTAGATACTTTTACATCTAGTTGGTAGACTTTCCCTTGGTAACGCATGATTAGATCACAGTCACCAGTGGTATATCCATTAGGGAAAACCTCAGCACCTTTCCAAGCAGCAAGCATGGATACCCATTGCTCACCTAAATCGCCTAAACGTTTAGTGCTAATGACATTCGGCCCAGTTGTTTCCAATAACGCTTTCTGCATCTAATTTACATTTAAAGTGGATTTGTTGCTCAACGTCCTTCATTGCTGCTACCAGGCAGAAGGCGGCCTGCTCAGCGTGGTCAGGGTGTACTGACAGCTGGATTTCATCATGGATAAATCCGAGAGGGTAATAATCAATCTCGGCTTCCTTTAATAACTCATTGACACGAATACACCACAGCTTGCAAATCACTGCGCCAAAGCTTTGAATTTTGTAATTCAAACTGGCATGATTTTTTCCTTGGATACGAATGGGTCTTCCATCCAATCCTTTTAGGGTGCCAGTTTTCGCTTCTTTTGTGATGGCTGATGAGAGACTTTGAAAACCATCAAGGTCACCCATTATTCGTTGCTTAATATCCTTACCCTTGCTTGCAGCATCATCCTTAGATGCTCCTGCAGTCAACCCTAACTTAACATCGCCGCCGCCATAAATCATACAATAGGTACAGGATTTTCCTGTAGATCTACTCGTATTGTAGATATTTGCTAGCTTTGTATGTATATCACCCTCAACTACTTCCTTGGCGAACTTACCTTGATCAAAAGGAAACAGCAGAGCACCAAGCACACGTAACTCAAGGCCAGAGGCATCAGCAGCGACTTGAACTCTTCCCTCACCTGGACCGAATAAGGATCGATATTCAGGAGCACTAGGGACTTGGGCAGCATTAATCCGTAGATGGGCCATGCGACCAGTATTAGTGTTGAGAATACAACTGTGATGAAGTCTTCCATTGGTTTCTAATTTAAGCCAAGCGTTCTTGCCCTCAGATAATTGTCCTAGGTGTTTCTGAAGTTCCAAGATGCGAGCAAACTTAAGAGCTTTAGGTGTCCCTATCTCCCTTAAGATTTTGTCATCGACCTTGATCTTGCCTTTGTCAGTTTTCTCTTGAAGCTTGTGCCCCTCGAACCAGTCAAAAACAAATTCGATATGGTCACGGCTTGAAGGATTGAACTCCTTTAACCGACACATTTCAGCACCAGCAACATATCCTCGTGTTTTGTTATCTCTTTTAGGAGTGAACAATCCACCATTCATGAAGGGGTGCTGCTGTCTCATCTCGTTAGAGATAGAGTCAAGCTCCTTACTTAGTTTTCTCTCTAGTTGTTGAGCTGCTTGTTTATCAAAGGGCCAACCACAGGATTCTTGCCAAGACATGATCTCAGCAATCTTGTGCTCAGTGTCAATGCAATCTTTGTATTGCTCAAGTTTTGGATAAAACTTTTCTACAAGTGTTCTACTGACTAGAACATCTTGAACACAATACTCAAGCATCTCTGGACTGTATGTAGACCAGTCATTGTCTAAGCTTTTTCCGAACTCAGACTTGTAACACTTGTTTCTATACCCCCATGCCATCAGACTATGACGACCATAAAGATATATTGGCAATTGACTCTTATTACCTACTGAAAAGTCCCTAGACAACAAGTCCGTAAAGAAGAGCCTTGACAGGATTAAAGTGTCATAGGTCTTTCCAGTTGGTTGATAGAACGGATAGATCTCACGAATAAAGGATTGATCGAAGCCTATCCAGTTGTGCCCCCATATTTCATCAGCCACCATGAGATTGGTGAGCCCTTGTTTAATAGGGGGGTAGGCACCTGTGTCGTCATATCTAATAATCTCATCGGTATCCATATCCTGTGTGACCAGGCAGTGAATGATGGGATTTTTTTGTCTTAATAGACCATTGGTCTCGATGTCTGCAACTAAGCGCATTGGATAATCCGCATAGTGGCTAAAAGCCCTGGTAAATACTCACGAACTTTTTTGCCCCCTGTAAAACGTCCAACCTCTTCGCCTTTGTCATCAACGACTAAGAGTGTTGGGAACATTTCAAGCTCGTAAGCTGCAACTAAGGCCGAATGATTTTCTTTTTCCAATGTGGTGATGTAGTTACCACAAGATGGATTGAGCTTTAGCAGATTATGAAGAGCATCTTTGGTTTGGATGCAAGGCAAGCAGTCCTGTTTGGTGAAAAGAACTGACCTAAAATTCATAGCCATCGGTTTCGGTAGTGGAAGTGATTGGGTCAAAAAGAGCAGGCATGAGGCGTCCTGTTTCCTTGTCGTAAGCAAGGTCGCCAGATGGTCCTGTCTGTCCGTTGAACCTATTTTTTAAGGTGACAAGTTTCGAGCGATTGTCGCCCTTACTTATGTCCCTTTCTAAGCCGACAACAATGTCACTTAAGTGAGCAATTGATTGACTTCCCCTAAGTTGAGACATAGAGACTCGGGCACCATCTTCATGACCTTTATCACCTTGGATACGTCTAAGATGAGAGACAAGGATCATTCCAATGTTTGTTTCTTGAACAAATGAGCGCAGCTTCGTCATTACAATGTCGATCATTTTGCGCTCATCTTGAGTATCATTACCTGAAAGCAAGATGCTTAGGTGATCAAGAATTACCCACTGAACCTCATTAGTCTTAACAAGGTAGCGGATATCATTTAGAAGAGCGTCAGGATCAACGCTGCCGAAGCCATCCCGCAGGAAAACCCGACCAGTGCCGAGAGTGTCATCAAAGGCTTTACGGAAGATAGTTCCATCAATTTGGTTGTCCAGGTGTAGTGGTTTGTTTGCAGCTACCGTCATTAGACGGAGACCGGTTCGTTGAACACTTTCCTCAAGTGCTATGTGAGCAACTGTTTCACCCTGTTTTACAAGGTGGACGGCGATTTCACCACATGCGGTGCTCTTCCCCGTTCCCGATCCAGCGGTCCAGGTAACCATTTCCCCACGCCGAAGGCCACCTGTAATGGTATTGAGAACAGGGTAAGGGTAATCAGCATCGCGGCCATGGAGGGGCGTAGAGACGAGATCGAAAAGGTCTCGACCGTCGATGATCGCTTGAGGGACATAAGAGCGTTTGTTGTAATAAGCCTGACGAATTGCGTCAGAGTCGCCAGCCATAAGAGCCTCAGAGGCATCTTTATAACCGGCTAGAGAGGCGATGAAAACTTGATCAGACGGAAAGAGTCCAACACAATCTTCAACGGCCTTCTGGCCTGCCTCATCTTGATCAAACATCAAGACGATTTCTTCAAAACCTAGTAGATATTTCAGCTGATACTGCAAAGCTTTTTTTGCAGACTGAGCACCATTTGGTATTGAAACTGCTGGCCAATTCTTTCTAGCCTGATACACGGCAAGGGCATCAAATTCGCCCTCGGTAACGATAATAGTTTTACCACTACCGAAAAGTTGCTGACCAAAAAGTTGATGGTCAATGTTCTTACCTTGCCAGGTAAAGTTTTTAGACTGATCGCGCTCTTTGTAAGCAACAATCTGTCCACCAGAATAGAAAGGAAAACGAACTACAGGTCCGTCGTCAACTTTGACGTTGAACTTTTTGCAGGTGTCTTCTGTGATTTTTCTGGTTCTGATTCCCGCGTAGTCCCCTGGATAGGTGAAAGGGCCGGTAGCCGACATTTGATGATTTTGTTTGTGGTGTAGTTGACTGTGCAGATCGTCATTACTGAAGCCTCTCCGATAGTGTCCGCATGAGTAGCAGTAGCCATGGCCATCGCTATAAATGGCGAAAGCATCACTGCTTGGACATACGGGACAAGGCTCATGACTGATGCATTCAGATTCATTGAGGGTCATTCTCAAATTCTTCACAAACCTCAGCAATCTCACGAAGAGCATCAATCACCATTCGCATGGGATAAGGATCATCGCCCGTAGTTAGTTCTTCTACGGTTTGATCTATTGCTGCAAGAATTGGATAGTTCTTTTCAAAATCAGTCATTGAAACCATTCAGGTGGAATGTTAGGGAAAATGCACCATTTAAAGCCATACTTATCGCACCAATCACTATAAGTAGTGCTACTTTTACGGGATAATGTATTGTTACGCTGGAAAACAAATCTAATATCAAGCTCAGGATGTTGAGCTTTTATTGCTATATGTTTAGATCTATCTCTAGGCTTGAAGAACCCTTTAGTCTCAATAATGACTCCATTCTTTAAAGAAAAGTCGGGAGTATACCGAGACTTAGTGGTGTAATCAATCCTGTCTACTTCGTAGAGGTAAGGGATAGCTTGCTTATCTAATAGTTTTCCAAAGCGTTCTTCTAGACCGCTTCGATAGTTCATACTCAGAAGTCGTAACTTGTGCCTTCTGGGGTACAAAGATCAGCTGCAGTATCAGCTACCTCTAGAGAAGAGATCGCAGGTTGATCATTAGTAAAGCCTTTGACCTTATCAAACATGCCTGCAATATCATCTGATGAGAGATCACCTGAATCAACTGCACCATTACCTGCAACAAGCTCAATGACTTGCACCCCTATGACACGCATAGATGTACCTACATTTGGCCCTACTGCATAAGGCTTCTGGTCAACAATTAGGTTGACTTTTGTACCTCTTCGCAAGACTCGAAGGATCTCACGACTAATAGGATCACCATTAGTATCTACAAATACAGGCTCAGGTTTTGGCTTACGAGCACCATCACCAGCTCCATAAGTGTATTTGCAAAGACCATCATCATCCCAGGGTGTCATTGCTTCTTGGACACGTCCTGTTGCTTTTGTTTTAGCCCAATCGAGCAATTCTGTTCGGTCAGCTTCAACGGTTTCCAATACGCTAGAGGGAAGCTTGTAAGCGAAAGTACGGTTGTTAAATTTCCCTCCGTCTTCAAAGACATTGATAAAACCTTCGAGTGTGGTGCTGAACTTGTATCGAGTAGCCATGTGGTGTTGTCGTTGTTGTTGTACGTGGTGTGTTGCTTTTTAGTTGTCGTAAATGGAGCAAGCAGCTAGAAACTCTGCGTATTCCTGCTCTGTCATCTCGTCCATTTCTGCCTGTGTGATTTCGCAGGATTCGGCGAGGTTTACGGCCTGAGTTAGCTCGTCGTAGGTCATTTCGGAGAAGTGAAAAACGCTCATTAGTTCCTGGTTTAGATCGTCTGTGTAAGTGGAGCTGATAAGAACCCAGTAAAAAAGGGCCTTTAGAGCCCTTTAGGTCGTTTCAGTTACTTGAGTGAAACGCAGATTCACAGGAACCTAAAACCAGCGCGTCTACCAATTCCGCCAGATGGGCCAATGGATCTCAGCGAATGAGAATCCGTTGTTTTGATAGTACACGACCGATATAGGCCCTGAATCCTGAAACTGTAGTCACGCTTAGAGTGCCAACATGGCAGATCTAGCGGCCTCATCGGACGCCTTGCAGTATTTCAAGGACATCTCGATGGTTGAGTGGCCAAGTAGCTCCATGAGCGTCCTTGGATGAGTTACAGCACCAACCCAGGTGCCAAATGAATGGCGTAGGCAATGCCAGACATAATCTTCACTGAACCCTGAAGCCCGCCTCACTTTTTTAAAGGCGTTATATAATTGATCCTTATTTCTCCAGTCTTGGGAAAATAACCGAGACTGACTCAAACGGTTCTGAATGATGGGCCGGATTTTGTCGTTCAGTGTGAGCTGGCGGACCTTTCCAGGTTTGGTGGTGTTGTGAGCCTTACCGCCGATGATTAATGCATCGAGTGCCTCGTTGTAATCGTCTGGCCTGAGCTTCAACAGCTCTCCCTGCCTGACTCCGGTGTATGCGGACACAAGAATGGCGTCTGCCATGTTGTCCCCCCAACGATCTCCGTAAAGATCACGGGCATTGTGAGCAAGAAGATCAACCTCTGGTTTTTTAAACCAGTCGATGCGAGCTTCGTTTTCATCACAACGCTCAAACACAGGGCAATCGATGCCGTGAAGTTGAGCCAATCGGGTGTGCTTTAGAGCAGTCGTTCCGGCAGAAATGATGCGATTAGCACCACCACCAGATCGTCCTTGATCTAAAAGCTCAGCCTGAAATGTCATCCACCAACCAGGAGATGCCATTCTCGCTAGTGGAAGTGACAGACCAGCATAATTAGTAACGTGGTTGCTATTAATGCCAGCTGTTTTGGCTGAACGTTGGCGTTTCCATTTGGTGTTCCAGGTAAATTCAAGGGCTTCACCCCATGTTTTTACTTTCCCAGTCGTCTTCGTCATGGTGTTTTAACGTTTGCAAGGGCATGGAATGGATATTGGAGACCAGATTTACCCAACTTTTTCCTTTCGGAGTTAGGAATAATCTGAATCGCTTGTAATCGTCTGGATCCTGCTCACGCCTGATCAGTTTTAAGCCCGGTCGATCGTCAATCCGGTGTTGCTCGCCTAACCATTGAATGTTCCGAGTTACCGATGCTGATGAGAGACCTGTTGCGGTAGCAAGGTCACCCATACGGCAACCGTCATGACTCATTACATAGAAAAGACATGAAGCAAGTTGCAACGGAAACTCTCGTTCTCCAGTGGAGCGCAAGAGTTCGATCAACAAATAGGCTCGAAAGCAGTCGTCAGACGTGAGCGTAGGCTTTAGAGGCATACCAAAACCCCAATAAAGGACAAGTTCAGTATACCCGCCTGCTGGAGTGGAATTGAGTGATTAAGCACAATCCGCACTTTTGGAAATCACTGAGGATCAAAGCTCAATTCCCAGTGGTAGGCATCCTCCAACAACTCAGCGATCGCAACGAGTGTCTCGGCTTTTTCCATCTCATCGTTCTGTACATACCAGAAGATTCGTTCAACGGTTGTCAGGTTTTGGTCATTCATTAGCAAAAGAAATATTGGGAATCGTGGACTAGGTCAATGTCAAGGGTATTTTTAATTAAACCAGTAGGAATACTTACCCCTACCTCATCTGCCCAATTTTGTAGGACAGGTTCCTTGTACATCTCAGCAAAGTGCCAACGAATCTCTCGATTCATATCGGTCATGTCGCAAGATCTACCAAGAACACAATCATGGATGACCGTAAATGGTTGATCCCAATGAGCAAAGGTCAAATGTAAAAGGGCTGAGTCCTGAGAATGTGTGAAATTAGGCGCAAGGGCTGATTTGTGATGAGACATATCAGGCCCGAGATAGCCATCAGCAACCATCGCCTTAACTCGGATCCCACCCATGAGACGGGTTTGAACAGAAACCATTTGCATGAGACGTAAATCCTGCTGAACAACAAACCCACTGGGTGTTGTCCATTGAATAAACTCATGACCTGATTCAAGAATTTCCTTAGCAGATTTCTTGAGCCATTTCATAACCTCAATCGCACCAGGAAAGATTTCAGGGATTGCTCGCCTGAATATTGCTCGTGTGATTTCTGTCAGTTGAGGTGAATCAAACTCACGACCATCTTCTTTAAGAGAAAGTCGGATGTAGTTACGGGCACTTGACTCAGTAACCCCATAAGGACAGCACATAACTGGCCTTTTGCAAGTGCCACGGTGGATCCATGCAGCTAGCTCTTTAGGTAGATACTGCTGAGCACGTTCAGCCACCGTTCGATAGCCGTCAGCTGGTTTATCTGTTGGAGTGACATTAACCAGCTTGCCTTCATCTGAACCCGTCATGCAAGACAGGTGTTGAAGACCAGAGTTGGTGGCATCACATCCAATTGGGAGCCCGCTAGTTGTCTTAGTGTAACTGATGCAGCAGGCTTCATATTCAAAGATCGCTGCAAGTGAACTCCAGGGCTCATCAGCATCACGCCATTGATGGTTGTTGTAAGGATCATCAGCAATTGCTTTGATGAGAGACGTGTTGTCACGAGTCCATTGGATTCGTTCTTCATGTGTCTTTTTATCCAGTCCCCAGCAGGTGGCTAAATGCCATGCCAGCCAAGGTTCATTGACAGGGCCTTCATCTGCAAAATACACAAGAGATCGATCGAAATCTGTTCCCTGTGGATTCAAGACAGTATTCAAAAAATGAATCCGCCCACGATAACAAGAGAACGCAGGACAATACCAACGCTCTTCATTAACGTATTTTCGAGCCACATACATAGCCTCAGTGGTTCGCCAGTTCTTTTGAGACAACATAGAGTTGCTGTTCTCAATGTCACGTCTTGCTCGCTTGTAAGCCTTGATATCCTCTTCTGATGAATCCTCGGTCAGGAGGTTCTCAGGTAGAGGAAGGGGAGCATCACAGCGAAACTTACCAACTGAGATGTTGTTGTTGTAGTGGTGATCAGATACCTGATAAACCCGTTGGTTCATCTTGAAGGCTTGATGCTGAGCGTTATTCAGCATCGTCAAAAACAAGTCTCCTTGCTTAACTGGTGCCACTTTTGAAAGGCGGTGAATTGTTGGGTTTGATTGTCTCACTGATTCGGTGAGATACCCTCCAGCGCAGTCGTTTGTGTGATCAATGGGTGGACATAACATCGGCCATTGACAGAACGCAAGAGCTTCAGCAGCAGCCAGGATTGTTTCTCGATGAGAGATGAACTCAGGGCTGTACTTCATCACCCTTACGCTGCGTTTACCGCGTGTTTGAGTGCTGCGCTGGATCCAACCAGTGACTTCCATCAGGCATGTAAGGAGCCAAGCTCCAACCTTATGGTTGACAGTATTAGACCACCGTTCCCATTCGATTCCTTCATTATTAAAGGCTCGTTTGAAAACAGTTGCCTTTTGTCTTGTGCCTGCTGATTTATGAAAGAAGAACTCAGTACGCTTATAAAGCTCTGGTTCTTGTTGTGCATAATAACCAAGACGCAAGTCAAGCTGTACGGCTTTACCAATGGCTGTTGTAAGGCTCTGTAGCTGTGGTGAATGATCCCTACCTAATACATCAAGCACAACCTTAGTCATGATTAATGCAAGTGATAAAGGATCAGCATCACGTAGATGCTTGACAACCTCAACAGCATCTAAACCTGCTTTACCAGAGGTAAGGGTTCCTAATTGATTGGTGATTCGTTCAGAAACAGGAAGCAGAAGATCGCGGCAGGCTTTTTGTCCATAGACCGTAGAAGATGCATAGGATTTATCCTCTGCCTTCTTGGTTTTGGTGATCAGCCGATGCCGCGCTTCTTCACTGGCCATGGTCTCACGCTGTAGCTGGCGGCTTATGGGATCCATTGATACCTGTTGTGATGGAACTGAAAACGTATTAATACTTAGTATTATTTGTCTAAGTGGAGTTGATTAGTCCCACATAAACTCGTCTTTTGCTTGTCTGATGCTGATGATAGACGCGCATTCGTCGCCGACCATTTCTTCAAAACTGATCTGAGCGTGGAAGGCATCCTTTGCCAATAGAACTGCATGTCTTTCGACACCATGGTCATCTTTGTAGCTGATGACATAGTCATGTGATTTTATATACTTCAAATTAACCTTGCAGTTTATGTAAGGTTTGAAGCAATAGAGAACCCATAGCTAAACAAACAACGATATACGTTGTTAAAGAAACGGAAATCATGAGCTTGGGTGTTGTAGTAAGAAAATCAAGATAACAAGTAACGGATCTGTAGAAGAGAGCGCGGCCTCTCGCTTCAGGCATGTCGGTAGCGGTTGTCTACCCGCTGATGTATAAAAGATAACAACTCATCTGCCTTTGTGCAAGTGATAGATGATACGGATGCTCTAAACGGTATAATAGGATACCGTTTTAGGTGTTGTGGATGGGAACGTGGCAGGCTTTATGCATGAGAGACATTGGTGATATCTTCATTTTGAGATAATCCATTAAAAAACCACGCTTTGTTAGGGCGTGGTGTTGTGGATGAATTTGATTTTAAATTATTCTTTACTCTCAGCAGGAACCACCAATAGTTCCCCTTTAGCAATGGCGTCTAACATTGCCCCAACAGCACCAACACGATTGAAATTAAGATCGATCCGATAATATCCAAGCTCGGCTGCAATTTCATCGACGAGATATGGTGTTGCTTTTGATACTCGGCAAGCAAAGACACGACGGGTTGAGTTTGCATACGTAGGGCGTTTAGTCATGATGGATGTTTGGTGTTGTGGTTGATGAGTAAAACTAAGCAGCAACAGCAGCTGGTTTCTCAGCTGTTAGTGCTTTGTGTTCTTCTAAGAGTTGATCGCGAATGTTATCTCGTCTGATGTTAAATCTTTTGTTGATCTCCTTTAGCTCATCTATTTTAATTGAATAGGAACTAACCTCCAAGCATTTATTAATTCTCAGCTGTTGAATCTCCTCATCGCAAGTGCCATAAGCACCAAACCAGCATTCGTCACAATCTCCTGTGATGTTTTCTAGTATTTTTGTAGTCTTCTTGTCGACCTCATAAAGCTCCCCCTGTTTACGGTTCATTAGATCATGAGCCAATCCAAGAGATGTAATTTTTAACAGCAGCATTGACTGCTTGCTCTCGTATTCTCTAATGAGTTTCCAATTGGCTTGAATCTTAATGGAATAAGCTTTAAAATCTTTGTTTTCAGAGTAGTCAAACATGGTTTTAGGTGTTGTGGATGGGTGGATTAATGTGGCAGGCTTCAGTGATGAGAGACTATCGCTTTACTTAGTCCTCCTCTAGCTCTTCAAGCTCTTGCTGCCAATGTTGTTCGTTTAATTCTTCGAGCCATGATTCATATTGTTCAATCTGTCTGTCTATTAGTGCGTCGATTTGCTGGTCAGTCATGATTAGATAGAAAGGTGAATTGTCTTAGTGGAAGTGAGAAGTCAAGAGGCTACATTGTGAATCCTCCTCCAAGTGCACCATGTGATCGCCTGCATGACAGCAGGAGACACACCCATCTTTCGCGCTGATTTCACGTAGTCATCTTTAATTTCTTTTCTGAGCTTCACGCCTATGGCTGGCACGTCAGCTAGTGACGTTCTCCCGCCATTCCATATGCAGTAGGCATGCCCGTCAATGCACACATCATCTAGATCTGCAATGCATGATGCAAATTCTCGGAGCTTAGGACCGCTTAACGTTTCAAGTATCGGCCCCATTGAATAGGTATCTAGTCCTAATATCGTGATCGCCTTTTGTTTGTTTTTGTTGAAAGTACAGACCTTTACATGCTGAGCATTATTAGGGTCCGCATTGTAAGCCTCTATTAGATTCTCAGCGTCTACCAGATTGCGGCTCCATTTATTACGCGGACTTAACGCCGCGATGACACCAATACAAACCGATTCAGTGAATCCATACGTTTCGCTGAGTCGTTGTGCTGCTTCTTTCGCGTGTTCATACCAATGGGTTCCTGTGATGATCTCGTCAACACTTGCTAAGGCATAGACTGCCTTGATGTTGTTGGTGTTCTTGCGTGACATGGTGTCGGTTTTGTGGATGTGTTGATGAGAGACCGGTGTCTGTCTTAGTGGAGTTGATCAGGCGCGGCGTTCGTGGTCAATGGCTGCTGCC
>ERZ802830.729-NODE-729-length-32451-cov-8.70385_pt1 | contig 32451 bp, 33 predicted proteins | sample MGYA00345654_ERZ802830 | MGnify/ENA primary metagenome ERZ802830 (study PRJEB30503, sample SAMEA104212375) | marine metagenome | biome: Westerlies Biome; feature: [SRF] surface water layer (ENVO:00010504) within the epipelagic zone...; material: water... | reverse complement strand
AAAAAATTAAATTTATTAAAGATGGATTAAAAGATAATATATATCAAAAAGGATATTGATGGAAAGAAGTAAGAAAATTGTTCATTTAGTACCTCTCAAACCTCGAAGGTTTAAGGTTACTTATATATTTTGTTTATTATTGATCTCTGGACTATTTGGAAGGCTTGTAAATTTACAAGTTTTTAGTGCCTCTGACTTACAAAAAAAAGCGAGATTAATACAATTCACCAAGATTAGTTCTTTAAATAAGAGAAGATCAATAGTAGATAGAAATAATAGACTAATTGCTTATGATAAACCTCTCTACAGATTATGGGCTCATCCTAAGTACTTTAACTTCCCTGGAGATTCAACTAATAGAGTAAGAACTATTGATGAAGTGGTTAATAAATTGACGCCAATTTTAAATGTAAAAGATGAATTGCTTCTATCAAAGTTTGAAAATAAAATGTTAGGAATTGAATTGCTGGATGAAATAACAGAGAATCAAGCAAAAAAGATCAAAAACCTTCATATTAGTGGTTTGGATCTCGTTAAATATTCTCAAAGATATTATCCTCAACGTAATTTGTATTCAAATCTTATTGGGTTTGTTAATTATGAGAATAAAGGTTCAGCTGGTTTAGAGCTACATTTAGATAATCAAATCAAAGTACTTAACAAAAGTAATTTGATTAAGAAAGGAGGAGATGGAACACCTCTCCCAGATAATTCGGGACCAAGAGATTTCATTAGTGACTACAAGAGTTTAGGTTTGACAATAGATTCAAGATTACAGAAAGCTACTTTTAAAGCTTTAAGTAAACACGTAGTGAAGTGGAACGCAAAGAAAGGCTTCGCAATAGTAATGAATGTAAATAATGGAGAGATCTTATCACTAGCATCAATTCCATCTTATGATCCAAATAAATATTGGGATTATGATACCGAAGTCTTTAGAGGTTGGTATTCTCAAGATTTATTCGAGCCTGGTTCAACTTTTAAACCAATAAATCTAGCCTTAGCATTAGAAGAAAAAGCAATCCAAAAAGATGGTTTAGTTGAAGATAGTGGGGAGGTTAATGTTGGAGGATGGAGCCTTTCAAATTGGGATAAAAAAGGAAATGGCTATATTGATTATCCAAAAGTTTTACAAGTTTCAAGTAATGTGGGGATGGTAAAAATAATGCAAAATTTGCCGTCTAAGACTTATTGGAATTGGCTAAATAAATTAGGAATTAATAAACGTTTGGAGACGGATTTATTTGAATCTACAGCTGGTCAATTAAAGTCAAAAAATATATTTGTTACTCAGTCAATTGAGCCAGCAGTAGCATCTTTTGGAAAGGGTTTTTCTATTTCTCCTTTAAAATTAGCTCAACTTCACGCTGTTCTAGCTAATGGGGGAAGTGAAATAATTCCTCATGTTACTTTAAATTTTAAAGCTCACCTTAAAAACTATTCTCCAAAAGAAATCTTTTCTAACGAGGTATCAAAAACCGTTCTTAAATGGATGGAAAGTGTTGTTGATAATGGCAGTGGAAAAGGAGCGAAAATTGATGGATACAGAATTGGAGGGAAAACTGGAACTTCTCAAAAGGCAGTTAATGGAAGGTATACTAGTAAAAAGGTTTGTAGTTTTGTAGCTTCTTTTCCTGTTAATAATCCAAAGTATGTTGTCCTTGTTGTTATTGACGAACCTTCAAAGGCATACGCTTATGGTTCAACGGTTGCAGTGCCAATTGCAAAAGAAATCATCGAAAGTTTAATTGTTATTGAAAAAATACCGCCACAAATTGAAGAAAACAGGAAAGTTGTTAAAAAACCATGAAATTATTCTGGTTTTTAGTTAATTAGTTCATTATTTAATGATTTCATTTGAAATTGAAGCTATCGTATAAAAATATATGGTTATCTAAAAATGAAATCAATTTTAGAACAATTATCTTCTATTACTGTTGTTGTCGCTGATACTGGAGATTTAGATGCGATTAAAAAGTTTCAACCTAGAGATGCCACTACTAATCCATCACTAATATTGGCTGCGGCTAAGAATCCTGATTACATAAAATTAATCGATCAAGCTTTGGAAAGCTCAAGAAAATCCCTACCTGTTGGCTTTTCTGAAAGTGAATTAATTAAAGAGACTATAGATCAGGTTTCAGTATTTTTTGGCAAGGAAATTCTTAATCTTATTACTGGAAGAGTATCTACAGAAGTTGATGCAAGACTAAGTTTTGATACTGAAGCAACAGTTACAAAAGCGAGAAAGTTAATAAATCACTATAAAAGTTTTGGAATAGATAAAGAAAGAATATTGATTAAGATCGCTTCAACTTGGGAAGGAATTAAGGCAGCTGAAATTTTAGAAAAAGAAGGTATTAAATGCAATTTAACTTTACTTTTTAACTTCTGCCAAGCTGTAGCCTGTGCTAATGCAAAAATAACCTTAATCTCGCCTTTCGTCGGGCGAATATTGGATTGGCATAAAGCAAAAACTGGCAAAGATAACTTTGCAGGGTGTGAAGATCCAGGTGTTATATCAGTAACCAAAATCTACAATTATTTTAAAGAAAAAGGATTTAAAACTGAAGTCATGGGTGCAAGCTTTAGAAATATAGATGAAATAAAAGAATTAGCAGGATGTGACCTTCTAACTATTGCTCCAAAATTTTTAGACGAACTTAATAGAGAGGAAGGGGAATTAATTAAAAAATTAGATGAAGATGCTCAATCCCATAGTTCTATTGATTATAAATTTGATGAGAGAGACTTTAGATTAAGTATGTTAAAGGATCAAATGGCAAGTGAAAAGCTTAGTGAAGGAATAACAGGCTTCAGCAAAGCAATAGAAGAATTAGAAGAGTTGTTATTAAAAAGACTTTCAGAAATTAATAATCAAAAATTAATTTCGACAACTCAGATTTAATTTTTATTAAAACATAAAATTAATCTTTGCTTTTGGTTAGAAGTCTCTTGATAACTCTCATCGCGATGTCTTCATAATTCATTTGACCAGATAATATTTGAGCAATACGTTGAGGGGCTGTTTTCCTTTTGACCCCTAATTGATAGCCAGTTCTTGGGAATCTATAAAATATCTGAGCAATTCTCTTTCCCCATGCCATGGATTTCCCCCATTCATTATTAATGTTTGTTGAATAATTATTTAAATCATTATTATTTCTGGACAAACACTCGTCAATACTTTCTGCAGCAAAATAACTACTAATTAGAGAAGGTCTAATACCTTCGGCCAAAAACGGATCGCAAAGTGAGGCTGCATCCCCCACTGCAATTACCCTATCTCCATTGAGCTTGTTTAGACCATTCCAAATTCTTAGTTTTTTATGAACCACCTTAAAAGATAAATCTTCAAATCCGAAACTTTTTATTACTTTATTATTGAGGTCTTTATTTTCTAGAAGTTTATTATTTATAAAAGTGCCTAAGCCAATATTGACACTGTCTTTTAATGGAAATGCCCAAGCAAATCCATACTTAACAAATCCAAACTCAAATCTAACTGAATCTTTAGGAATATTCCCTAATCCTTTTAACCTCAAGGCGATAGTATTGGCAAATTTTGGCTTTCTTGGACCTAAGTTGAAATATCCAGCCCATTTAGATTGTGAACCGTCGGCAATAACAAGAAATTTAGATTTATATGTAACTTTATTGCTGCATTTTATTATCCAAGTCTTATTATGCTGCGTTATTTTTTCGACCTGTACTGGTCTTAATATCTCACCGCCATATTTTATAGCTTCATCAAGTAATAATTTATCTAATTTTTCTCTTCTAATTATCCAAAAAGGTGATTCACCACTAAGGTCAGCAACAACATTATCAGATGACTCCCATCTGAATTCAACATTCCTGATTTTAGATTCTATTGATTCATCTATATCTAATGGGAGATATTTTTTCATTGAGGATGCCATCCCTCCTGCGCAGGGCTTTATACTTCCAGATGCCTCCTTCTCTATAATTAAAACTGAATAGCCTTTTTTTGATAAGTTAAGTGCTGTAGAAGATCCTGAAAGACCTCCTCCAATAATTATAATGTCGAATTCCTTCAAACTTTTAGAATTTCTTTCTCCTTTTCAGATAATTTAGTTTCTATTAAAGAAATATATTTGTCAGTAAATTTTTGTATTTCTAATTGATTATCTCTTGATACATCTTTTGATATTAAACCTTCTTTCTCATCTTTTTTCTCTTTGTCAACAGCATCCCTTCTAATATTTCTTAGCGCTACTTTACCTTCCTCTGCATATTTAGAAGCTAACTTGCAAAACTCTTTTCTTCTTTCTTCAGTTAATGGTGGGACATTTATTCTTATCACCTTCCCATCATTGTTGGGGTTGATACCTAAATCACTAACTGAGATTGCTTTTTCAATAGTTTGTAGGGAAGAAATATCAAATGGTTGTATTGAAATTGTTTGTGAATCGATAGTTGATATTGAGGCAAGTGATTTGATGGGGGTTTCCGCTCCATAATATTCAACACTTATTCTGTCTAATAATGATGCATTAGCCCTCCCCGTCCTAATGGTATTAAAGTTTCTTTGAGTGGCTTCAACACTTTTGTTCATACTAGATTGAATTTCTTGTTCTTTCATAATTAGAAATAATTAACTTAAATAAGTTTTAACTTATTAAAGAGCCTATAGACTCTCCGGCAACAGCTCTGGAGATATTACCTTTTTTAAAAATATCAAAAACCATAATTGGAATATTATTATCTTTGCATAGAGCAATAGCAGTACTGTCCATCACAGCGATTTCATCACTAAGAACCTGTTGATAAGTTAGAGAATAATACTTTTTTGCCTCTTTAAATTTATTAGGATCACGATCATAAACCCCGTCAACTTTTGTTGCCTTCATAACAACTTCAGCATTTATTTCGGCGGCCCTCAAAGCGGCAGTAGTATCTGTAGTGAAAAATGGATTTCCACAACCACCCCCAAAAACTACAACTCTTCCTTTCTCTAAATGTCTCATTGCTCTTCTTCTAATATAAGGTTCAGCAATTTCTTGCATCTCTATAGCTGTTTGTACTCTAGTTTCAACCCCAACTCTCTCTAATCCATCTTGAAGGGAAATTGCATTCATCACTGTTGCTAACATTCCGACATAATCAGCTGTAGCTCTGTCCATACCATCAGCAGAACCTTTTAGTCCTCTAAATATGTTGCCACCCCCGACAACTATTGCAAGTTGAACTTTATTTGCAATTACCCTCTCAACATCTTCAGCAATTGATTGAACTATCGCAGGGTCTATACCGTACGGTTTATCTCCCATTAGTGCTTCACCACTAAGCTTTAAAAGTACTCTTTTGTAAGTCATTCAATAATCATACTTTTATGACCTTAGCAAGTAAATATACAGAATTTCTTTTTTTGGTTAATAATACTTCCGTCTTTAAACAATTCTCAATCGAAAACCAGAAAAACAAATAAAGTTCCTTTGAAATTCTAAAACTCCACACATGCTTGAGCTTTTATTCCTTGCTCCTTAAAAGGATGCCTAATTAATTTCATCTCTGTTACTAGATCAGCTTGATTAATGATTGATTCGGAAGCTCCTCTTCCAGTTAAAACTATGTGATTTTTTCTATTATCTAGACTTTTTACAAATGTAATTATTTCCTCTGGAGAAAGATATCCAAGTTTGGTTGCAATATTAATTTCATCAAGGATTATAAGTTTATATGATTCATCTTTTATAAATTTTTTAGCTACATGCCAAGCTTCTTTAACTAATATTTCGTCCCTTACTCTATCTTGTGTTTCCCAAGTAAATCCCTCTCCTAAAGCGTGCCATGAAATATTTGATGATAAATTTTTAAGAGCTTTTTCTTCACCGGTAGTCCAACCACCTTTAATAAATTGAATAATTGCGACTTTATGACCATGTCCAATAGTTCTTAACGCCATTCCTAAAGAAGCAGTTGTTTTTCCTTTCCCATTCCCAGTAAAAACAATTAATAAACCTTTTTTTGTTTTCCTTACTTGTAATCTCTTTGTTTGAATATCTTTTCTTTTTTGCATTCTTTTTTTATAAAGATTCTCATCAGTTTCAGGAGATAACTTTCCTCCTATTCCAAGTTCTTTAGCCTGAATATCAAGACTAGTTATATTTTTTGAAGCGGGTTGTTTCTCATCAGCCATAATATAACTTTTAACTTTGATTATACTGATTTAAAAAATTTCACGTTTTTTATATTTTGAAAGTGCATTATTAACAGCTTGTTGCTGATCTCGTTTCGTTATCCAGTGATGATAAGTTTGAGTATGTAGGCTAACGGAATGTCCCATCATTCTTGCTGCAACTGTATCAGGTAGATCATAAAAAATTGTTCTGACTGCCCATGCATGTCTTAGATCATAAGGTTTTATTTTAAGGGCATAACGTTTAAATTGATCAGTTATTTTTTTTCCAATATTTTGCAAAGTTGTAACTCTAAGATCTCTATTAATTTTTGGAAGTAATTCTGGATCTTTGCCTAATTCACAAAGTTCAAATTTATCTACCCATTTGGGATGAAAGGGCCAAACCTGATGTTCTCCTGTTTTAGTAGTAGGCAAAACTCTAATAATTTTGTCTCCATAATTGGTTAAGGAGCTTAAGTCACAAAAAAATACTTCATGATTTCTTAAACCATATGTAGCCATAAGCCCGAAAACATATTTCCAGGACTTGTTTGGTATCTTATCCCATAGATTTTCAATTATCTCGTCAGTAGGAAGATCCCTAAAGCTTGCTTTATTTAGTCCATAACCTTTAGCCATTAATTTCCAATCTTCAGGAAGTTTATGTTCTAAAAATTTTGCCAAAACGCTCAAAGACGTCGCGCATTGTTTTCTGCTTCTGCTCCCTTCTTTATAAGTTTTTAATGTGGTTGTAAAAATATTATCTAAATTTTCAGTATTAGTATCATTTTGGATGGATATCATTCTATTAATGTAGGGCTTATAAGAGCTTCTCCAAGTTGTTTTTCTAGTGCTTGTTAAATATTCGTTTTTATTCTCACTAAAAAAATAATTCTCAAAATCATTAAGTCTATTTAAAAATTTAAATTCATCTTTTATTTCCTTTTTATCAGAATTTTTTACCCAATTGATCCAATCAAATTGATTTAACTCTAATTGCAAAGTTATCAATTGTAATTTTTTCTTAGCTTCTTCTAAGCCATTAAAATCCGCTTTGAGTCCAAGAGATATTCGTTGAACCGTAAAGTCATTTTTATTATTTTTTGAAGGTAGTGAACCTCTGATGTTTAATGTCTCACCTCTTTTTTCAATTCTAAGTTTGCTTCCTTCAGTAGCAAATTTGTCATTGACATTATTAATTTCCTGAATTACGTTCATTAACTTATATAATTACTTTTATGATGACGTTCCTAATGTTTATTTTCAATCTCCATAAAATATAAATGGAAAAAGTAGGCGTCTTATTAATGAATCTTGGCGGCCCTGAAAGGATTACAGATGTAGGTCCATTTTTATATAATTTATTTTCTGATCCTGAAATAATTAGGCTTCCCGTCCCAGCATTTCAGAAACCTTTAGCATGGTTAATAAGTACACTTAGAAGTACTACTTCACAACAGGCTTACCTTTCAATAGGTGGAGGATCTCCTATTAGAAGGATTACGGAACAACAAGCTAGAGAATTACAAAGCAAATTAAGAGATAAAGGTTTAAATGTAACAACTTATATAGCGATGAGATACTGGCATCCTTTCACAGAATCAGCCATTGCTGATATGAAAGCAGATGGGATAGATCAAATTGTCGTATTGCCTCTGTACCCACACTTTTCTATAAGTACAAGTGGTTCGAGCTTTAGAGAATTAAAAAAATTGAGAGACTCTGATTCTGAGTTTAAAAAAATACCAATGAGATGTGTAAGAAGTTGGTTTAGTCAATCAGGTTACTTAAAATCAATGGTTGAGCTCATTTCGGAACAAATTTCGCTCTGTGAATCGCCTGATAGTGCACATATCTTTTTTACAGCTCATGGAGTTCCTAAAAGTTATGTGGAGGAAGCAGGAGATCCATATAAAGAACAAATAGAAGATTGTTCACTACTAATTATTGATGAACTTGAAAAATTTTTAGGTCATACCAATCCTTACACTCTGTCTTATCAAAGTAGGGTAGGTCCAGTTGAATGGTTAAAACCGTACACAGAAGAAGTTTTGACAGATCTTGGTAAAGCTAAAGTAAATGATTTGATTGTAGTCCCGATAAGTTTCGTGGGAGAACATATTGAAACCTTACAGGAAATTGATATTGAATATAAAGAAATTGCTGAGAAAGCAGGCATTGTTAATTTTAGAAGGGTAAAAGCATTAAATACACACCCTACCTTTATTGAGGGTTTAAGTGATCTAGTTGTTTCTTGCCTAGAAGGACCGATAATTAATATAGAGAAAGCTTCTGAATTGCCTGAGAAAGTTAAACTATACCCTCAGGAAAAATGGCAATGGGGTTGGAATAATAGTTCAGAAGTTTGGAACGGCAGGGTCGCTATGATAGTTTTTCTTATACTTTTTATTGAACTTATCTCAGGTTCTGGGCCTCTTCATAGATTAGGGATTTTATAAATTATATATTATTAAAAAATATCTAAAACTTCATCAAGAGCAATTAAATTTCTAAGTAATTTTTGACATTACATTTCCAAAATGGGCAATATTTTTTAATTAAGTTTATTATTTAAATAGATTTATTTTCTTTAGTGACGCTTACTTCGACATCTTTAACAAAAGATGATTCAGAAAAAAATTACCCCATATGGATTACAGGTGCTGAAGCGCTAATGGATTCACTAAAAGTTCATGATGTAAAAGTGATATTTGGATATCCAGGCGGTGCCATACTTCCTATTTATGATGCGGTACATAAAGCAGAAAATGATGGATGGTTAAAACATTACATGGTAAGACATGAGCAGGGAGGATCCCATGCTGCAGATGGATATGCCAGGTCAACAGGTGAGGTAGGGGTTTGTTTTGGTACTTCAGGTCCAGGGGCTACAAATTTAGTAACTGGTATTGCAACAGCTCAAATGGATTCAGTTCCATTGGTAGTAGTTACTGGCCAAGTTCCAAGACCTGCTATAGGAACGGATGCTTTTCAAGAGACTGATATTTTTGGAATTACACTCCCTATCGTTAAACATTCATGGGTTGTAAGAGATCCGTCTGATATAGCAAAAGTAGTTTCAGAGGCGTTTTTTATTGCTTCTTCTGGAAGACCTGGCCCAGTTTTAATTGATATACCAAAAGATGTGGGTCAAGAATTCTTTAATTATGAAAGAATTTTACCTGGTGAGATTATTCCTAAGGGCTTTAAAAGGAATGGAGAAATTAACGACGCTGATATTAACCAGGCTATTGAATTGATTCAAGAATCTTCAAGACCTTTGTTATATGTAGGAGGTGGAGCAATATCTTCAGGTGCTCATGAGGAAGTGGAAACCTTAGCTAATAATTATCAAATTCCAGTGACTACTACGTTAATGGGAAAAGGGGTCTTTGACGAAAGGGATGACTTATCAGTTGGAATGTTGGGAATGCATGGAACCGCATATGCAAACTTTGCAGTCACGGAATGCGATCTTTTGATTGCTGTAGGTGCGAGATTTGATGATAGGGTTACGGGGAAATTAGATACATTCGCCCCATCTGCAAAGGTTATTCATATTGATATCGATCCTGCAGAAGTTAATAAAAATAGACGTGTTGATGTTGCTATTGTTTCGGATGTAGCTAAAGCTCTTTCTAAAATTAATGAAAAATCTTTTATTAATAAAACCTCCTGCAATACAAAAAATTGGCTAGAAAAAATTAATTTTTGGAAAAATAAGCATCCTTTATTTGTTCCTCCAGAAGAAGGTGAAATTTATCCTCAAGAAGTTCTTTTGAAAGTAAGGGATTTTTCTCCTGAAGCCTTTATCACAACTGATGTAGGTCAACATCAAATGTGGGCTGCTCAGTATCTAAGAAATGCCCCGAGAAGATGGATAAGTAGTGCTGGTTTAGGAACGATGGGCTTTGGATTGCCTGCAGCCATGGGAGTAAAGGCTGCTCTGCCTAACGAGGAGGTTATCTGCATCGCTGGAGATGCAAGTGTTTTGATGAATATACAAGAATTGGGTACTTTATCTCAATATGGTTTAAATATTAAATTAGTGATCATAAATAATCGCTGGCAGGGGATGGTAAGACAGTGGCAAGAAAGCTTTTATGATGAAAGGTACTCCTCCTCTGATATGAGTTGTGGAGAACCTGATTTCGTTAAACTCGCGGAATCGTTTGGAGTAAAAGGGTTCTTAATTTCAGAGAGGAAACAATTATTAAATGAGTTTAAATCTGCTTTAGATTTTGATGGGCCAGCCTTAATAAATGTACGAGTGAGGAGAGGTGAAAATTGCTATCCAATGGTTCCTCCAGGTAAAAGTAATGCTCAAATGGTGGGTTACGTGAACAGTGAAAGCTGATTTTTGTTCAAAAAAAACCAAATTAAAATTATTAACTAAATTAATATAAATACTTAAATTGAAAAAAATAACTTCTAGCTTAATTATTTTTTTTCTTGTTGTTTTGTATCCAATTAGAACTTATTCTGCCGAAATTCTTCAGATAAATAACTCAAGTAGTATTTTAGTAGGAGATCAAAATAGAGATCTTCCAATCAAATTATTTTGTGTAGAAATTAACAACCAAGACGATGAAAAAATTGCTTTAAACCTACTTAAGAAAGAATTTCCGAGAGGAAGTAAAGTTAAAATAAAACCTATTGGTTTCAAAGAAAATATATTAATAGCTAAGGTTTTTGATATTAATGAAACTAAAGAAATGTCAGATTTATTAATTGCAAAAAATTTATCAAAGCAGACCTGTCAAAATTAAAATTTGCTAAGAACTTATAAAATTCCATTGCCGTAAATATGTTTTAGTTCTTCTCCAAGAATGAAAGTTATGATTTGATTCATATGTGCATAAGTTAGAGATATCAATATTTGTATTGGATATATTTTCTTTTAAAAGTTCAATATGAGCATACTTTTTAAGATTTAAAGGAATTAAATCGTTTTTTTGTAATTTTACTGACTCTTTTGATTTTAGTGATATCTCCATAGAATCTGAAAATGAAATTGATTCTTTAGAAGCAGCTTTTTTATGAAAATTTTGAAGAGTTTTATTATCTATTAGATAATTTTTTTTTGATATTGATGGACCTATTGCGACAAGCATATCTTCTTTTGAACATCCTTTATCATAAAAGATTTTGATGAGTTTTTTTATTATTTTGTTTTCTAACCCCTTTCTTCCGCAATGTATTGCAGCAACAAGTCTTTTCTTCTTGTCAGCAAATAAAATAGGCATACAATCTGCGGTGTATATCCATAAATTTTGATTTTGTTTATCAGAAACTATTCCATCAGCCTCTACTCTTTCCTTCTCTAGAGTCTTTGATCCAACAACTATTTGATTGCTGTGTATTTGATTTAAAACGCAATTCTTACTGTTTAACTTAAGACGATTTGATAAAAGTGAAAGATTGATTTCAGAACTCGTTTTGGTAAAAAAACCATGTTTAAAGTTATTTTCAAGAAGAGTAGGAGATAAATAATATCTTAATTTTTTGTCTTTTATCGCAAACTCATTTTCTTGAAAATATTTTGGGCTAAAAGACATGATATTAGCCTTATGAAATTAGTTCAACATCTTTTAAAATCCAAAAACCAGCGAATTTTTCAATAAATGGTGTTGATTGTATGGATATAAACTGATAACCATAAGAATCTTTTTTAGATTGAGTGAATTTATCATTTAATACCTTGGCATCTTTTTCTTGTAAATCTGTTACTAACCACTTATCATCTTCTGAGGCTTCAAGTATAAGTTGGTTCTGTTTTATTAGCAGCTTGACAGGCTCTAAACTACTAAACCAAGCAGCAAGAGCAAGTGATCTGTCTTTACTAAAAAGTCTAAGGCCAGGTACTAAGTTGTCATTTTTTATAGAACTCTGGATTGGGAAAATATCTCCAAATTCAATAGGCCAATTTTTAGCTAATTTTAATTCCTCTATAAATATTTCCGAGATGGTTAATGCATCACCTCTCACAGCCTCAGGCAAAGGTTTAGGGTCATTAAGAATATTAGATGTAAAGGTTGGAGCTAATACTCCTCTTACATATCCTTTCTCTAAAGGGTATATCTCTTGTTCGAGAAATTCGATTCTGTCAAATAATTCATAAGTCCTTCTGCTAACAAGTGCCTCAATTCCTATATTCTCAATAGATTTTTTAATTATTGATTTCATTGATGCTCTCCAAAATCTTATTTTTAATGGCTTTGCCCAACCTTCTCTTTCTGCATCATTCAGAGCTTCATTTAAAGCTTTTGTAAGCCATATTGAATTAACTTCGTTTGCGGGACATACTTTATTCCACAAAAATATTTTCTCTGTTTTAAAGCTTTTTGAAGATGAAATAATTAATTCCCATCTTTTTTTACCATTTTTTTCGATAATTGGCCTCGAATAAAAGTCCAACTCCCAATCTGATATTTTAAGTTCTTTATTCGAAATTATTTTTTCATTGATGGTCATTTTTCTAAATCTTTTTTATCAAAAAGTGACTTAGTTTTTAGAGACCTTTCAGAGGCTTCAATCATAACTTTTTCTTTATCAATGATTAATTCTCCAGGAGTGTTTTCTAATAAGGCTGTATTTAAACCAATTCTTCCTCTTTCCAAGTCAATTTCTGTTATTAGTGCCTTTATAACCTCACCCTCCACGAAAATCTCTCTTAAATTTCGGATGGATCCATTTGTTATGGAGGATTGATGAAGAAGCCCGCTTGCCCCTCCTAAATCAACAAAGAAGCCATATGGTTTTATTGCTAAAACTTCACCCTCAATTAATTGTCCTAATTTTAGATCTGCAAATTTAGAAACTAATAGTGCTTTTTTTTCTGATAAAACAAGTTTCCGTGTCTCTGGATTTACCTCTAAAAATGCAACTTTTAAATTTTTACTAACTAAAGATTGATAATCTTGACCATTTTCAAGTTGTGAACGTGGAATAAATCCTCTTAATCCATCAACATCGCAAGTAAGTCCTCCTCTATTAAAACCATTTATTGTAACTTGTATTAATTCTCCATTTTTCGCAGAACTTGCAACTTTTTCCCAACTTTGCCTAAGAATTAATGCTCGTGCACTTACTGTGACCATACCATCAGCATTCTGTTCTTTTATTACTAAAACTTCCATTTCTAAACCAATGGTAAATTTTTCTTTGAAATTTGTAATTACTCCTAATCCACATTCTTTTTTTGGCATGAAACCAGGTGCTTTACCACCAATGTCTATATACAAACCATCACTTTCTAATGCTATTACTTTCCCCTTAATTGTCTCTCCTGTTGAACCTATCGGCTCATTCTCGTTTAACGCTTCTAAAAAGGCACTTTCGTCAAAATCAAATTCATCAAGTTTTCTTTCTATGATGAAATCTTCATCTTCATCTTGTAAAATCAAAGGTTTATCTAACTCCTTATAACTAATATTTTCAAAGTTAATATTATGGGAATAACTTCCTTTTACTTCATCTATTGTGGTTTCAATAATTTTAGGCTTTACAGCACTGATGTCAGCTTTGACTTCTTTTGTAGAATTTTGATGACCATCAACTACTTCTTCCTTCTTACTAATAGAATCCTTTTTGCTTATGTGAAGGACTTGAAGTGGTTTCTTAAGATTGTGTTTGTCGCCCTTAATTTTCTTATTATTTTGGGCATCTTTATCACTAACTCCCTTCATAGGTAAAATAAGAGTAATTTAATATTAACTTATTCTAAATGTTAGTACTCACAATTAAAAATAATGAACTTTAAATCAATACCTAGCGAATTTGAGTATTTATCATGGCCTGAAGTAAAAAATATTTCAAAAGATATAAGATCAACAATTATCTGGCCTTTTGGAGCGGTAGAACAACATGGCCCTCATTTACCTTTGGCTACAGATAGTATTTTTGTTGATGAGATAATTTGCGAAGTTTTTAAATTAATTCCGTCTGACACACCTATAAAAAAACTTCCAACTCAATATATAGGTTTTTCTCCAGAACATAAGGGATTTGATGGAACTATATCTCTTTCTTCAAATTTAATAACTTTATTAATAAAAGAAGTTGGAGTCCAATTAGCGGATATGGGGTTTAAAAGATTGATATTAATAAATGCGCACGGAGGTCAAATTTCTTTACTTAACACCGCAGCAAGAGAATTAAGAAGTGTTGCTCCTAAACTTTCAATCTTCCCTTGCTTTTTATGGAAAGGAGTTGATGGATTAAGTGAACTGTTAACAAAAAATGAAATTGAAAATGGATTACATGCATCCTTAGCCGAAACAAGTTTGATGATGGCTTTAAAATCTAAACTTGTGGGAGATGAAAGACCTTGTGAAGGTATTAAAATGCAAATTCCAGAGGGTTGGAGTTTGGAGGGAAATGCTCCAACTGCTTGGTTTACAGAAGATTTAAGTAAATCTGGAGTAATAGGGGATAGTAAAGGTTCAAATAAAGAGCTAGGAAATAGTTTAAAGAGTTTATTAGTCAATCACTGGTTTAAATTAATTATGAATCTTATGAAATCAGACTGGCCAAATTCAATGTAAATTATCATTATTAATTCAATAATATCGTTTAACAATTGAAACTATTTTCATCATATTTAAATAAACTCACTATAATTGTGTAAAACTTAGGCATAATGAGCTAAAGATTACTGACATGCAAACACTCGAATCTAATAAAAAAACTAATCTAGAAAATTCTATTGATTTACCCGATTTTACTACTGATTCTTACAAAGACGCTTATAGCAGGATAAATGCAATAGTTATTGAAGGTGAACAAGAGGCACATGATAATTACATTTCCTTAGCAACATTAATTCCTAACGAATTAGAAGAGTTAACCAAATTAGCGAAAATGGAGCTTAAGCACAAAAGAGGTTTTACTGCATGTGGAAGAAATCTAGGTGTTCAAGCTGACATGATTTTTGCTAAAGAATTCTTTTCCAAATTACATGGTAATTTTCAAGTTGCGTTATCTAATGGCAAGACAACTACATGCTTATTAATTCAGGCAATCTTAATTGAAGCTTTTGCTATATCTGCTTATCACGTTTACATAAGAGTTGCTGATCCTTTTGCGAAAAAAATTACCCAAGGTGTTGTTAAAGATGAATATCTTCATTTAAATTATGGACAAGAATGGCTAAAAGAAAATTTAGCGACTTGTAAAGAAGAGCTAATGGAAGCAAATAAGGTTAACCTTCCATTAATTAAGAAGATGTTAGATCAAGTCTCGGAAGATGCTTCAGTATTAGCTATGGATAGGGAAGAATTAATGGAAGAATTCATGATTGCCTACCAAGATACACTCCTTGAAATAGGTTTAGATAATAGAGAAATTGCAAGAATGGCAATGGCCGCTATCGTCTAATTTATTTATAGATTTAATTAGTCGATTCAAAAATAATTTTTATCTATTTAGTTAATAGCACTGTGCTATTGTTCATATCAATAAATAGATTCCATTAATAAGGTAATCAATGTTTGGGCTAATAGGTCATTCAACTAGTTTTGAAGATGCAAAAAGAAAGGCTTCATTATTGGGCTTTGATCATATTGCTGATGGTGACTTGGATGTATGGTGCACAGCTCCACCTCAACTAGTGGAAAATGTAGAAGTTAAAAGTGCTACAGGGATATCGATAGAAGGTTCTTATATTGATTCATGTTTCGTTCCTGAAATGCTTTCAAGATTTAAAACGGCAAGAAGAAAAGTATTAAATGCGATGGAATTAGCTCAAAAAAAAGGTATTAATATTACCGCTTTAGGAGGGTTCACTTCTATCATCTTTGAAAATTTTAATCTCCTTCAACATAAGCAGATTAGGAATACCTCACTTGAATGGGAAAGGTTTACAACTGGGAATACTCATACTGCATGGGTTATTTGCAGGCAATTAGAGATGAATGCTCCTAAAATAGGAATTGATCTAAAAAGTGCAACAGTTGCTGTAGTTGGTGCTACAGGTGATATTGGCAGTGCTGTTTGTCGATGGTTAATTAATAAAACAGGTATTGGTGAACTTCTTTTGGTAGCAAGGCAAAAGGAACCTTTGGAGTCTTTGCAAAAAGAATTAGATGGTGGAACTATAAAAAATCTAGAAGAAGCATTACCTGAAGCCGATATCGTTGTATGGGTAGCAAGTATGCCAAAGACCATGGAAATCAATACCAATAATCTTAAACAGCCATGTTTAATGATTGATGGAGGGTATCCAAAGAATCTAGATGAAAAATTTCAAGGTAATAATATACATGTTGTGAAAGGAGGTATAGTAAGGTTCTTCAATGATATAGGTTGGAATATGATGGAACTAGCGGAAATGCAAAATCCCCAGAGAGAAATGTTTGCATGTTTTGCAGAAGCAATGATTTTAGAATTTGAAAAATGTCATACAAACTTTAGCTGGGGAAGAAATAATATATCTCTCGAGAAAATGGAGTTCATTGGAGCTGCTTCTGTAAAGCATGGCTTCTCTGCAATTGGCCTAGATAAGCATCCAAAAGTATTAGCAGTTTGAATCATGCCAAGACGTTATCTTCTTGATTTTGAAAAACCTCTTGTCGAGCTTGAGAAGCAAATAGAGCAAATTAGAGAATTAGCAAGAGATTCAGAAGTAGATGTTAGTCAACAGTTACTGCAACTAGAAACACTCGCTACAAGAAGAAGAGAGGAGATTTTTAGGTCCCTAACTCCTGCTCAGAAAATACAGGTAGCCAGACATCCACAAAGACCAAGTACTTTGGATTTTATTCAAATGTTTTGTGATGATTGGACTGAATTACATGGAGATAGAAATGGAGGAGATGATATGGCCTTAATTGGAGGTTTAGGTTCGATAAATAATCAACCGGTGCTTTTATTGGGTCATCAGAAAGGAAGAGATACGAAGGAAAATGTAGTTAGAAACTTTGGGATGGCAAAACCGGGAGGTTATAGAAAAGCTCTAAGGTTAATGCAGCATGCTGATAGATTCTCATTGCCTATCCTTACTTTTATTGATACCCCTGGTGCATATGCTGGCCTCTCTGCAGAAGAACAAGGTCAAGGAGAAGCCATAGCTAGAAATCTAAGAGAAATGTTTGGGTTTCAAGTCCCAATAATTGCCACTATTATTGGTGAAGGAGGGTCTGGTGGAGCTCTTGGAATTGGAGTAGCTGATAGGCTATTGATGTTTGAACACAGTGTTTATACCGTTGCTAGTCCAGAAGCTTGTGCCTCAATTCTTTGGAGAGATGCTGCAAAAGCTTCTGAAGCTGCAACAGCGTTAAAAATAACTGGACAAGATCTTCTTGAATTGGGCGTAATAGATGAGGTTTTGTCAGAACCTGCAGGTGGTAATAATTGGGCTCCTATAGAGGCTGGCAATACTCTAAAAGGCTCTATTGAAAGAAATCTTAGTGAATTATTAGAGTTGAGTAAAGAGGAACTTTTAGAACAAAGATATTCAAAATTCAGGGTTTTGGGAAAATTTATTGAATCAAATAATTTTGAAGAAATTCAGGAAAATTTACCTCAAATAACAGAATAAATTGAAATTAGCATACATTACAGGAGCTACTAAAGGTATTGGGAGGGCTACAGCAGTAACTTTCGCAAATGCTGGTTGGGATTTAATCTTACTCGCAAGAGATATAGAGATGTTGGAAATGCTAAGAGATGAGCTATCAGATACGGGGTCAACAATCAATGTTGTAAAGTGCAATTTATCTAATTCAGATGAAATAGATAATTCAATTAATGAATCAATAAAAAAATATGGGTGCCCTTCCGTTTTAATAAATAATGCTGGATGTGCTTTTAATGGAAATTTAGTTGAAATGGCTCTAACAAAATGGCAAGAAATAATTCAAATTAACCTCACGAGTGTTTTTCAGATATGTAGTTTAATTGTTCCCAAAATGAGAAAAAATGGTGGCTTAATTATTAATGTTAGTAGTCATGCCTCTAATAATGCTTTTCCTCAATGGGGTGCCTATTGTGTATCAAAATCTGCTCTAGCGATGTTTACAAAGTGTCTCAGAGAAGAAGAGAGGACTAACTCGATTAGAGCTTGTACAATAACTTTAGGTTCAGTTAATACCCCTCTTTGGGACTCGGAATCAATTAAATCAGATTTCGATAGAACCTCTATGCTTTCTTCAACTAATGTCTCAAATACTATTTTATATATGGCTGAACAACCAGACTCTCAAGCAATAGAAGATTTAACTCTCATGCCTGCTGGGGGTGCTTTTTGACCATAGTTTATCAAGTTTTAAAAACGATAAAGTAAATTTTTTTAGGAATTGATGAACCCGATTAAACATAAGAATGTGATATAGTGTGTAAGCAATTAAGCCCAAGAAAGATACAGTTAATCTAGTTTGCATACTATTTCCTGTTTAGAATTTTATGACTTCTACATTACCCAACGATAATATTAAAAGTTTTGATGAACAAATTACTAATAAATTAATCTCAGAAATAATAAGGGATCGTATAAAGAGCAAAGGTACAAGATTCAGTGCAAACGATAATATCGCTGACTTTATTAATCCTGGTGAGCTAGAAATTCTAGAAAAAGAAGTTGCTTCCAGAATTAAAGATTTACTTAAGTCCCTTATCATAGATGTGGACAATGACCATAATACTCAGGAGACTGCAGAAAGAGTCTCAAAAATGTACCTAAACGAAGTTTTTAAAGGTAGATATCATGAACAACCAAAGGTTACAAGTTTTCCAAATGATAAAAACCTTGACGAAATCTATACTGTTGGACCAATATCAGTAAGGTCCGCTTGCTCTCATCATTTAGTTCCAATTTTAGGAGAATGTTGGATAGGAATTAAACCAGGTAGCAAAGTTATAGGACTTTCAAAGTTTGCTAGAGTGGCAGACTGGGTGTTTTCCAGACCTCATATACAAGAAGAAGCTGTAATGATTCTTGCTGATGAAATAGAAAAATTATGTGAACCTAAAGGTCTTGGCATAATAGTCAAAGCTCAACACTACTGTATGAAATGGAGAGGAGTTAAAGAGCCGAATACTAGCATGATAAATTCAGTAGTTAGAGGAGATTTCAGACATGATATAAGTCTAAAACAAGAATTTTTTGAACTAGTAAAACAACAATCTTCTAATAATAATTACTAAAAATTAGTATTTTCTTACTTCTTTTATAATCAAACCAACTTTTTGAATATCTTTTATTCCTGGAGCGGTTTCAACGCTACTCGAAATATCAATACCACTTGGTTTTATATTTTTTAAAATCTCACCTATCCAATCTGTGGAAACGCCTCCTGCAATCCACCAAGGTTTGCTGAAACTTAAATCTTCTAAATATTGTTGTTTTATTTTTTTCCCCGAACCACCATATGTTTCTTTATTCCATGAATCTAAAAGTATTGCATCTATAAAGTTTTCATAAGGTTTAATCTTTTCAAGATCTTTTTTATTTTTTATTCTAAAAGCTTTCCATAAGCCAACGTCCGGAATCCGTTTTTTTAATTTTTGACAATAATCAATATCCTCATCTCCATGGAGTTGAATTATAGTTTCGTTTGGTTCTCCTAAAAACCCTTTAATAATTGAATCAATAGGACTATTTTTTACAACTGAAACTCTCTCAATATTTGGATATAAATCTTTTAAAGTTCTGAAGATTACTTTTTTCTTTTCTGGGGAAATATATCTTGGAGATTCATCCACCGAAATGATACCTATTGCATTAGTTCCTAATTCGGCTACTTGAACAGCTTGTTCAATGGAAGTTATTCCGCAAATTTTAACTAAAGTTTTGGTCTCAAGCATATCTTTATCTTATAGGTAGAATTAATATTATTTGTAAATATAACGGAGATTATTTTTGAGGAGTTTGCAAATTTTTAAAATAAGGGGAATTCCCTTTAAATTACATCCTTACTGGTTTGCAATCCTTTTTTTATTTTCATGGAGTATTTCTAATCAAGTTAATTTAACTTCTGGTGAAATTTATAATATTAAGGAAGCTTGGTTGATTGGTTTCTTAACTTCTTTTTTTTTATTAAGCACGATCATATTCCATGAGGTCTTACATACTTTTGTTTCGTTAAATCAAGGAGTAAAAATAAAAAATATTACCTTTTACTTCCTAGGGGCAGTTTTGCAAATAGAAAAGGAATGTCAAACAGCTTTGGGTAATATAAAAATCTCGATAGTTAGGCCTTTATTATGTTTTTCGACGGCATTAATTCTTATTTTCATTAGTAATCCTACTGAATCCAACGAACAAATATTCACAAATATATTGAACAGAGTAGCAATATTAAATCTTTTTCTAGGCTTTTTAAACTTAATTCCTATTGGATCTTTAGATGGAGGTAATTTGTTGAAGAGTACAATTTGGTATTTTTCAGGAAGTAAAAATAAAGGAAGAAATTTTTTAAATAAATTAACTTTAATATTATCAATTTTAGTTTTTCTTTTTGGAATTATATGTTTATTTAGTTTCAATTTTTACTATGGTTTATTACTTACTTTTTTGGGATTATTTGGTATTAATTCATCAAAGTCTGAAAATCAATTTTTTAAAATTGAAAATATTTTAAAATTAAGTAAAGTTTCTGAACTTAAATTTAAGCCATTAAGAAAAATAGAATTCAATTCAAATTTTGTGCAGTTAAATAATGTGGTTAAAAGTAAAAAAGATAAACAAGATAAATATTTGTTTTTGACTAATAGTGGCAGATGGGACGGTTTTATTGAGGAAAAAATTTTAAAATCTGTTTCAGTAAAAAAATGGGACCGTACTTTAGTTGGGGATTTTAAAAAGTCCATTAAGAAATTTGAGAGTGTCAATTTTAGTACTGAGTTATGGAGAGCTATTGAAAAAATAGAGAAATCTAATGAAGGTATACTACTCGTACTCAATTCTGCTGATATACCACTGGGAATAATTGACAGAAATAAAATTGGTTATTTTGTGTTTAATAAATTAGGTTTAAATTTACCTTCCAATCTAATCAGTAAATTTAATAATAAGGATCAGTATCCACTGGGTATTCAATTACCAAAGATTATAAAATTAATGAGAAAAAAAGGAGAAATTGAATAAATTCAAGTCACAATAATTCTTTAATCTCATCTTTTTGATAGTAGATTTTTTCAATTTTTATATTTGACTTGGATTCTAAAAATGAATTAATCAAATATTTAATTATTTCGTCATAAGTAAGATTTAAATTAATTTTTTTTGGAGGCTCTTCTCCAAATAATCTTAACCATAAGTCTCTTGGGGGGTTAAGTTGAATTTCCCCATGCTGAAGAAATGCCCCTTTCTTTCTGTATTGGGCGCTCCCTATACGTTTAAAACCATATTGATCAACTAAATCAGACACATAAGATGATTCAAAACAGTTCTCTTTAATTATTGATTTTCTTAAAGTCCCTCTTTTTAAACCTAAACCTAATTCATTAAAACTTTTAATTAACCAATTATTTACTAGCTCATAACTAAAAATCTTATAGGAAGGTTTTTTAAATGTTAGAGCGTATGTGATCCCTCCAGAATGAAGTACTGCACCCCCTCCTGAGGGTCTTCTTACTACCTTGATGATTCCATCCTCTAATAGCTTTTCCCAATGAGGTGGAATTACTTTTTGATGATACCCAAGAGAAATCCAATTTCCCTCCCAATGATAGAACCTTAATGTAAAAAGAATTTCAACTTTGGAAATAGTTTTTTCTAAAAAATGTAAATCTAGAGCCATTTGTTCAACTCCAGTTAATTTCGTTGTTGAAATAATTAAAGCTTGATTATCTATTCTCAAAATTATTTTTTGATTTAATTACGTAACAGCATTTTGTAATAGTCTATCAATTTTTCACTTTTGGGTAGAGAATATAGAAAATAAATATGTATTTATTATGGAGCCAACTCAATCAATCAATTTAATAATACTTGGTCTTATTGTGGTAATGCATGCAGGTGTATTGGCTTTAAGGCTTGGCATAAGTTTAGCTAGAACATAAAAAACTAATTTTGATTATAAAAAACTTTATGTTATTAATTAAAGAAGACTTTTATTCTTGAGTCTTTTATATTTTTTTTTGAAAATAATTTGCCTAAACATTACCGTAAAAGTACTCCTACGGACAAAAGATCTTTAGCATCTGCTATAGAGATAAACTATAAAGAACAAGAAGATTTTGTAAGCTCTGTTTTTCTAGGGTTAAAAGTTTGTTTTTCTCTTTTAGCAATAGTGAGTTTATTAAAAATTGGATATAGCTCAAAAGTTAGATTAACTAGATTGAGGGAGATTAAAAATTCTTATTTATATGAAAAATTAAGGTTTGATAATTTAAGTAGTAGATTTGATAATTTAATCTCTTTAGAAGGCGAGCAAAGATTTATGAAGGATCAAGATCAAATGATTTCCAGAGACATAATCAGAGTAATATGGCGTTGATAAGTGTGACTATAAAGTCATTTAATTATCGAATTTTTCATTTTAATTTTTATAGCTAGTGGGTAAGAGTATTAAAGGTTTAGTTCTAATAACAGGAACAACATCAGGAGTAGGTTTAAATACCTTAAAACCATTGTTGAGATTTGGGTGGGAAGTTATAGCGGTAAATCGCTCAAATAAAAGGGCAGTAGAAATAGCTCAGAAATCCTTAACAGATTCCGAAATGAAAAATATTCATTTTATAGAAATTGATTTGTCTGATTTGAATGATGTAAGAAATGGTTGTTATGAGATATTGAAAAAATTTCAAAACCCCATAAATTCTATTATTTGTAATGCTGCAGTTTATAAGCCAAGATTACGGAAACCTGAAAGATCTCCCCAAGGATTTGAAAATTCTATGGCAGTTAATCATTTTGGTCATTTTCTCTTGATTAATCTTCTTCTTGATAATATTTTGTCCTCTGAGAAAGAAATTGATTTAAATGGTAGAACAATTAAATTCAAACCAAGAATAACCGTATTAGGAACTGTTACGGCAAATTATTCAGAACTAGGCGGGAGAATTCCTATACCTGCTCCAGCTGATCTTGGTAATTTATCTGGATTTAAAAATGGATTTTTATCTCCAATTAGCATGGCAAATGGAAAAAAATTTAAACCCGGGAAAGCCTATAAAGATAGCAAACTGTGCAATATGGTAACAGTACAAGAATTATCAAAAAAATATCCTAAAGAAAGAATAATTATTAATTCCCTTTACCCTGGATGTGTGGCCGATACAAAACTCTTTAGGGATACCCCTTGGCTTTTTAGATTTTTATTCCCAATCTTTCAGAAATTCATCACAAAAGGATATGTATCTCAAAGATTAGCTGGAGAAAGAGTCGCTCAAGTAGCGACGCTTAAGGAATATGCTAAGCCTGCAGTCCATTGGAGTTGGGGAAATCGCCAAAAGTTAGGGAGAAAAGCTTTTTCTCAAAAATTGTCTAAGAGAATTATTGATTCAAATATTTCAAGACAAACTTATGAATTAACTAGAAAATTGGTTGGATTAGCTTAGGTAGTTAATCAAATCCTAATAAATCAAAAATTTCTCTATCTTTTAGTGGAGTACCCTCAAGTGGCTCCACATTATCTAACATATTTTTAGCGAGAGATAAATATTCATTTTGCACCTCAACCACATCTTCAGTTGGTTCCATTTCAAAAATCGTACACTTTTTAAGTCTTGACCTTCTAATGGCATCTACATCTTTAAAGTGAGCCATAGTTTTTAAACCAGTTCTATTATTGAACTTATCAATTTGATCGGTATCTTTGGATCTATTTGCCACTACTCCACCTAATCGGACTTTATAATTTTTTGCTTTTGCTTGAATTGCAGAAACAATCCTATTCATTGCAAATATTGAATCAAAGTCATTAGCCGTAACAATTAGGCAGTAATTAGCGTGTTGTAAGGGAGCAGCAAAACCTCCACAAACGACATCACCCAAGACATCGAAAATAACTACATCTGTGTCCTCTAGTAAATGATGCTCTTTTAAGAGCTTTACTGTTTGTCCTGTTACATATCCACCACAACCTGTACCAGCGGGAGGACCTCCACTCTCGACGCACATTACTCCATTAAAACCTTCAAACATAAAGTCAGTAGGCCTTAATTCCTCACTATGAAAATCTACTTCCTCCAGAATATCAATGACAGTGGGAACCATCTTGTGAGTAAGAGTAAAAGTACTATCGTGCTTAGGGTCACATCCTATTTGTAGAACTTTTTTACCTAATTTTGAAAAAGCTGCTGAAAGGTTGGAAGACGTTGTTGATTTACCTATACCCCCTTTGCCATATACAGCGATTACTAATGCTCCTTCTTCAATATTTACTTTTGGATCTTGCTTGACTTGAACACTGCCTTCTCCATCAAGAGGTTTATTTATTGTACTTGTCATTTAAAGCTAAAATTTGCACGTTAATAAATACATTCTTGCAGGAATATGCTTCTAGAAATGTATTTCTCAACAAATAGTTATTTATTAAGATTAAAGATACAAGATATATGTTTATAACTAGATATTCCGCGATTATTATTGTTACTATGAGTGAAAATACTCATGTTGGAATAATAATTTATTTATAAGGATTAACCAAAATAGGCTTTCGCATCGTATAGGGTCTCGTCGCTAATTTCAGGAAGACCTTTTGAAAGAGCATATTTCTCAGTATTTGATTTAACTTTACCTCTAACAAAAAATGGAACTTTTGTAAGTTCTGCTCTTCCAGAGTCTGTCCAAATTACAGTTTCCTTCTTTTGAATACTGTTATTACTTCGCGCATGCTCATCTTCTTTATTCTCAAGACCCTTTGTGGCAGTATGACCAAGATGACTTTGATGGCCATCAACAAATTCAAAGTCATGTTTGAACATATCAATGAGATGTTCTTCAAGACCCATCATTAGAGGGTGAACCCAGTCGTCAAAAATAACATTTGCTCCTTCCCATCCCATTTGAGGGCTATATCTTGCAGGAACATCTTGAACATGCATTGGAGTACTAATTACTGAGCATGGGATACCAAGTCTTTTTGCGCTGTGTCTTTCCATTTGGGTCCCTAAAACTAATTCGGGGGATGCTTTTTTCATGGCATCTTCTACTTCTAGGTAGCTATTAGTAATTAGTGCTTCTATATTTAAGTCCTTAGCTGCGGCTCTTACTTGCCTTGCCATTTCTCTGCTGTAAGTTCCCAATCCTACTACTTCAAAACCTAGTTCATCTTTGGCAATTTTGGCAGCTGCGATAGCATGAGTACCGTCACCAAAAATAAAAACCCTTTTCCCCGTCAAGTAATTTGAGTCAACAGACTTCGAGTACCATGGAAGTTTTGACTTGTGCTCTAGTTCCTCTTGATTTGTTAATGGTAGGTCAAGTTTTTCATGAACTTCGTTAATAAAATTAATTGTATTTTTTATACCAATTGGGATGGTAGTTGTATATTCCATTCCGCAATTACGCTTAAGCCATTCACAAGAAGTCTCAGCAATCTCATGATAAATGCAAATATTAATATCAGCATCAGTTAATCTTGCAATATCATCTGGACTTGAACCGAGCGGTGCAACAACATTAGTATCAATACCTTGCTCTGAAAGTATACGTTGAATCTCGATTACATCATCTCTGCATCTAAATCCTAATAAAGTAGGACCTAATATATTTACTTTAGGTCTTCGACCTAAAGACATCCATCTTTTAGGGTTAATCTTTTCAATTTCGTTTACCTTATCTTTCAAAAGAGTTCTTATTATTTGATAAAAGGTTTCTGAAGCACCCCAGTTTTCTTTTTTGCTATAGGCAGGAAGTTCAAGGTTCACTATTGGGATATCAAAACCCATACCCTTAGCAAGAGCTCCTGGTTGATCTTGTATTAGTTCAGCAGTACAACTTTCACCCACTAAAAGAGTTTTTGGTTTAAATCTTTCAACTGCTTCAGTAATATTCCTTTTAACTAGTTCTGCTGTATCTCCTCCTAAGTCTCTAGCCTGAAATGTTGTATAAGTTACAGGTGGTCTTTGGCCTCTTCTCTCAATCATTGTGAAAAGAAGATCTGCATAAGTATCTCCTTGAGGAGCATGGAGAACATAATGAATATCTTTCATTGATGATGCAACTCTCATTGCACCTACATGAGGAGGTCCTTCATATGTCCAAAGAGTTAATTCCATAATTTAATGTGTTGCTAATGATTTGGAGGTGAGTATTTGATTCCTTGTTAAAGGCCTTGAAAAAAGCCCAGCCAAGTCTGCCGCCTGATCAATTCCATGTATGGGACTAAACACCATTTCTATAGACCATTTAGTACTAATCCCCTCTGCCTCCAAAGGATTTGCTAAACCCATTCCGCAAACTACTAAGTCAGGGTTGGAAGCTCTTACACGATCAAGCTGTTTTTCTACATGCTGACCTTCAACAATTTTTGTATCATCCGGTAATAAATTAAGCTCCTCTTCCATTAAATCTCTATTTAAATAAGGTGTTCCAACTTCAATGAGTTCCATTTCACATTCGTTATGTAAAAATCTTGCCAATGAAATTTCAAGCTGTGATTCAGGTAAAAGAAATAATTTTTTTCCTCTTAATATTTCTTTGTGTTTTTCTATTGCCTGCCTAGCTCTATTAGCTAAAGGAGCAATTACTTCATGAACTTTTAGTTCATTAATTTTAAAGGCAGCTGCAGCGGCTAAAACCCATTTTGTGCTTCCCTCTACACCTAGTGGAAATGGAGCCTGAATTATTTCACAACCACGATGCTTTAGGTCTCTGACCGTATCACTCAAATATGGTTGAGCTAACAGGACCTTTGTATTCTTTCCAATCTTTGGTAATTCAGTTGATTGCCTAGGAGGAAAACTTTCAACATTTGTTATTCCAATATTATTGAATATCTTCTTAAACCTATCTTCCACATTATTAGCTAATGTCCCAACTAATAATAATTTCTCATCATCTGTAGATTCCATTAATGGAACAAGAGCTTTCAATGCTCCATCTTCGCCTTGGGTAAAGGTGGTTTCGATCCCGCTGCCCGAATAGTTAACGAACCTTACTTGACCCAAAAATCGGGAGTTTAATTTTTCTGCAACGGTGGCGAGATCAAGTTTAATCACTTCGCTAGGACAAGAACCAACAAGGAAGAGGGTCTTTATTTCAGGCCTTCTAGAAATAAGATCATTGACTACTCTGTCGAGTTCTTCATGAGCATCGGCAAGACCTGCTAGATCTTTCTCTTCAAGAATAGCTGTCCCAAATCTTGGCTCAGCAAAAATCATAACCCCTGCGGCACTTTGAATTAAATGTGCGCATGTTCTCGACCCCACAACCAGAAAAAATGCATCTGGCATCCGTCTGTGTAACCAAACTATTGAAGTAAGGCCACAAAAGACTTCTCTAGGACCAGTCTCTTTATTAAGATCTACTTTACTCATTAAAATACTTAGAGCTTATTCTTCAAGCTTGCATAAACTTTTGGATTTAAGCACTAATTGATAAGTTCTCTTACAAAATGTATACATTTAAAAAACTTATATGAAAGTTTAAAAACTTTAATAAGAATAATTAAACTAATTTATTTACTCTGAAATTTAATTTCTGTAATAAGAACTTCCTTGGCCAAGTTTAGATAATTTCCAGACATTCCTGGCAACTTTTATGGCTAGTAATCCACCTCTCTCTATCTTTGATTTGCCAGGCTTTGCTCCCATTAAAATTGAGACTTCGGAAGTTGTTAGAGGTGCTCCTGTCTTAATAGCTAATTCGGTTAACTCTAGTCTATCTCTAAGATTTTTAAGATTTAATTGATCTGGTTTCATCTCTCCCAACCAACTAAATGAAGGATCTTTCTGAGATAACTTTTGCATTAAACTTAAGCTCACTAAACCGAGGGTTTGATCAGGACTTAATTCATTGTCAGAGGCAGAAGAATCTGGTGCTTTTTTTTGAGAAGTTACCATAAAATTTCATATCTTTAATTTGAAGTTATCGGTTCGTACGAAGCATGCAAGTTAATTTAATAGAAAAAAAAGAACCCTAATCCGTTATAGTCTCCTGAATGGAACCAACTTCTAGCTTAAATAGAGGAGATCGAAAAAAAGGAAGTTCTCTTGTTACTGGATCTGAAGTTCAATCTCAGTCCAATGGAGCAAGCTGTTTTATAACAACTGACTCTGAAAAGTCATTAGTTTCAAGACAAGCAAGTCAAGTTGAGCAAATAGAATTAAGAACATATGTTTTTTTAGACTCTTTACAACCTCAGTTAGCTGCATATATGGGGACTGTGAGTAGAGGTTTTTTACCAATTCCAGGTGATTCTTGCCTATGGATGGAAGTTTCTCCCGGAATGGCAGTTCATAGGGTTACTGATATAGCTTTAAAGGCAAGTAATGTAAGGCTAGGTCAGATGATTGTGGAAAGAGCCTTTGGCTCTTTAGCTCTTTACCATAAGGACCAAAGTACAGTTTTGCATTCAGGAGATGTGGTTTTAGATGCTATTGGGAGTGAAGTGAGGAAAAGAACCAAGCCATCAACAAGTTGGACAGAAGTTATTCGTGCAATTACTCCAGATCATGCAGTTTTAATCAATAGGCAAAACAGAAGTGGATCTATGATTCAATCTGGAATGAGCATGTTTATTTTGGAGACCGAACCAGCCGGATATGTACTTAAGGCAGCTAATGAAGCTGAAAAATCCGCTAATATAACCATCATTGATGTAAAAGCCGTTGGAGCCTTTGGAAGGCTCACTCTTGCAGGTAAAGAGGGAGATGTTGAAGAGGCCGCAGCAGCTGCAATAAGAGCAATTGATCAAATATCAAACTATTAAATAGATTTTTAGTCTATTCCAGATTCTCTTTTTAAAAAAGGAGCTATATTTTTTGCGGCTTTACCTCTACTCCCAAGTTTACTCAATTGAGAATGACTTAATTCTCCATATACACAATTAGCCTCTTTAACCCAAAAAATAGATTCAAACTCTCCGTTAGGATATTTTGGTTCTTTAAGAATTTCCCCCCAGCAAATACCTGTTGCATCTTTTACCAAATTTCCTTCTGGATCACATAGAACCATACAACTAATGAATTTTGCGCTTCTATAAGGGATATCACTGAGCTCTTTTATTAACTTAATAAGCTTTTCATCATTATTTTTGGCATATCTTGCAGAATATATACCCGGTCTTCCATCTAAATAATCAACCTCAAGCCCTGAGTCATCCGCTAAGGCCCAAGTCTTAGTCTCTAAAGAAGCTGCTTTTGCTTTTAAAAAAGCGTTGTCAAAATAAGTCTTGCCTGTCTCTTCTACATTTAAATATTCGGGTTGTTTTTTTACTTTCAAAGATAGAACATCTAACATCTCTAATATTTCAGATACCTTCTTTTGATTTCCGCTTGCAATAGTAAGAACAGAAGAAGAATTCAAAATAATGTAAAAAATATGTGAATATTATCTTACTTTAAAACTTGATACAGAGACAGGAGGGGTTGAACATTCCACACCTGTGTAGACAGGGCCTGTCTCGTACGCGCACAACATAATGTAAATTTTTTATTAACACAACCGTATGTTTTGATGCACTAACTAATTTCGATAAGTATTGACATATCAATAGTAGCAAGGGTGATAAGTTTAACTTATCAATGATAGAAAAAACATTAATAGAGTATTTAGTAAAAAATGCTTGACTTATCAGTACGTTATGGACCATTCTTCGAATTGAACATTCCACATTTAGTAATTAGTAGGCAATGGCTACAGAAACAATGGGTATCGCACTCGGCATGATCGAGACACGCGGACTTGTACCTGCAATCGAAGCAGCAGACGCAATGACCAAGGCAGCAGAAGTTCGTCTTATTGGTCGTGAATTCGTAGGTGGCGGTTATGTCACAGTTTTGGTTAGAGGAGAAACAGGAGCTGTTAACGCAGCAGTAAGAGCTGGAGCTGATGCTTGTGAGAGAGTCGGTGACGGTCTTGTCGCAGCTCACATCATTGCTCGCCCTCATAGAGAAGTTGAGCCAGCACTTGGTAATGGCGATTTCCTTGGTCAAAAGGACTAATTAAATAAAGCAAAATCTAATTTTGCCAAAAAATAATTTCCCTTAATAGACCTAAATTTATCCTTATGAGTAAGAAGTATGACGCTGGGGTAAAGGAGTACAGAGATACCTACTGGACTCCTGAATATGTCCCCCTCGACACTGATTTGTTAGCCTGTTTCAAATGCACAGGCCAAGAAGGTGTCCCAAGAGAAGAAGTTGCAGCAGCGGTAGCGGCTGAATCTTCTACTGGTACTTGGTCAACTGTTTGGTCCGAGTTACTTACCGACCTTGAATTTTACAAAGGCCGTTGTTATCGAATCGAAGACGTTCCTGGTGATCCAGAAGCATTTTATGCATTTATTGCATACCCTCTAGATCTTTTCGAAGAAGGTTCAATCACAAACGTGTTAACCTCTTTAGTAGGTAACGTATTTGGATTTAAAGCTTTAAGACATCTCCGTCTTGAAGATATTAGATTCCCAATTGCTTTTATTAAGACCTGTGGTGGACCACCTAACGGAATAGTAGTTGAAAGAGATCGACTTAATAAGTATGGAAGACCACTTCTAGGTTGTACCATCAAACCTAAATTAGGATTGTCTGGTAAGAACTACGGAAGGGTTGTGTATGAATGCCTAAGAGGGGGGCTTGATCTAACTAAAGATGATGAGAATATCAATTCTCAGCCATTCCAACGTTGGAGAGAAAGATTTGAGTTCGTTGCTGAAGCCGTTAAACTTGCTCAGCAAGAAACTGGAGAAGTAAAAGGTCATTATTTAAATTGCACCGCTAATACCCCTGAAGAACTATACGAACGTGCAGAGTTTGCTAAAGAGCTTGATATGCCAATCATCATGCATGATTACATAACTGGTGGATTTACCGCAAATACTGGCCTTGCAAACTGGTGTCGTAAAAATGGCATGCTTCTGCATATACACAGAGCTATGCACGCTGTTATTGATAGACATCCAAAGCATGGTATCCATTTCAGAGTTCTAGCGAAATGTTTAAGACTCTCTGGAGGAGACCAGTTACACACTGGAACCGTTGTTGGAAAACTAGAAGGTGATCGTCAAACTACTCTTGGTTACATTGATAACTTAAGAGAATCATTTGTTCCCGAAGATAGATCAAGAGGTAACTTCTTTGATCAAGATTGGGGATCAATGCCTGGAGTTTTTGCTGTTGCATCTGGTGGTATCCACGTTTGGCATATGCCAGCACTGCTTGCAATATTTGGAGATGATTCTTGTCTTCAATTCGGAGGAGGAACTCATGGTCATCCATGGGGTTCAGCTGCCGGAGCTGCTGCAAACCGTGTTGCATTAGAAGCTTGTGTGAAAGCACGTAATGCAGGTCGCGAAATCGAAAAAGAGAGTAGAGACATTCTAATGGAAGCTGCTAAGCATAGTCCTGAATTAGCTATTGCACTCGAAACTTGGAAAGAAATCAAGTTTGAGTTTGATACCGTTGATAAGCTCGACGTTCAAGGTTAACTCAGATTTCAAACAAGAGGAGAAAATTATTTCTCCTCAATTTTTCAAACCTCGTTTTTACGAGAATATCATTCACAAATCATTTAATTATGCCTTTCCAGAGCTCAGTTGGTGACTATCAAACAGTTGCTACCCTGGAAACATTCGGTTTTTTACCACCGATGACCCAGGAAGAAATATACGATCAAATTGCTTACATTATTGCTCAAGGATGGAGTCCTGTTATTGAGCATGTACATCCAAGTGGAAGTATGCAAACTTATTGGTCTTATTGGAAGCTCCCTTTCTTTGGGGAAAAAGATCTTAACTTGGTTGTAAGTGAGTTAGAAGCATGCCATAGAGCATACCCTGATCATCACGTAAGAATCATTGGTTATGACGCTTATACACAAAGTCAAGGTACAGCTTTTGCAGTTTTCCAAGGACGCTAAATTTTTATTTAACAGTCAATATCTTTCTCCTTTTAAAACTAAAATTTTTATTGGAGAAAGTTTTTTTTAAGAGTTACTAATTTGAAGATTATGTCAACAAAAACAAGTAGAGAGATTGCACTAGAAAGAAGAAAGGCTATGAGTGATGGCGGGAAAAAAGCTGCCTTACATTCTTCTTCTACTAAAGATAGGGTTAGATCATCTCAAGATATACATTCAACTGGAGCAACTTCTTCAAATAAAAAAGTTTTAACATCACCAAGTAAATCTAATATACCTGCCAATAAAATTGCTAGAAAATCTACTTCATTAAAATTATCGAGTAAAGAACTTGGTATAG
>ERZ802830.728-NODE-728-length-32471-cov-11.5865_pt1 | contig 32471 bp, 41 predicted proteins | sample MGYA00345654_ERZ802830 | MGnify/ENA primary metagenome ERZ802830 (study PRJEB30503, sample SAMEA104212375) | marine metagenome | biome: Westerlies Biome; feature: [SRF] surface water layer (ENVO:00010504) within the epipelagic zone...; material: water... | reverse complement strand
TTCCTGTTAGATCGCCTTACCGGTTCCAAGATCCGTCAGAACCGTGACGCTCAGTCTCAAGAACGTCAGAATATCTACAGCCGAGGTCTCTCCAGCATGTTCTCTAACTTCTGATCTTTTAAGGAGAATATATCATGTCATCTTCATCTAATAAAGTTGTTGATATGTTTTCCGATGAAGAGAAAAACGTTAGCGATTCGTCCGCTGGCCCGCCAAGGTCTGGGTTAGATTTATCAGACGACGACATTGAGCGGTACAGAAAAGCTTACGATTTAGCGTATGAATTCGGAGAACGCAAACTTAGAGAACAAGGTTCTCAAGAAAGACAAACGATCGAAAAAGGTGCCTCAGAGCAGCGTAAAACCGAGCGAACACAAGAAGCTCGAGACAACGCTCAAGCACGACGAGCTTATAAGTTCTGAGGTCTTTTCTCACTTTGTAGAGAACTTGGATTCTTCTACAAGAGAGACTTTCATGTCTTTTGCTTGCGACAAATATTCTGTTGTTGAAATTTACATCTACGCACGGTTCCTTGGCTATAAAGGGACCGTTGCGGATTGTGATGTTTGGGTAACTTCACTTTTCGAAAAACCTGATCACATCCATACATTGTTATTTCAAATCAATGAAATGACAGAGGATGTGCGTAAATTGCGCGAAGATGTAGAAAACGGATTGATTAAAAGGGATGTAGGTGTTGCCAGGAATGCTCAAATGCAGCGTGAGATTCGTGGCAACATTGCTCAGGTGGAAGAATTCACCACAATGAAAGATAGAAAAGGTTTATTGCTCGCTGGTGCAGATAGGGCTATCCGTGAATTACTTGCAATCTTTAAAGATGATCCTATTTCTATACCATTAGAAGAAGCATCAATGGCAGTATGGGCAAGGATGCAACTTGAGGAATAGTTGATATAGTATAAGTATATAAATAGGATTTAAACATGGGCCAGTCAAACGAGCGTCTGCGTGGGAATACCTACGAGAACTTACAAAACATGATGCTAGAGCGTCAAGACGCTGAGTCTGCTAGTAATTTTGGGATGAGCAACACTCCCGGCATGAGCGGTGAAAATCCCATGAATTCCATGTTGGGAGCTGAAGGCGAAAATAAAGGAGGCATGGCCGGAACTGTAATGAATGAAACCGACATTGGTAATAGCATGAACGCCATGTTGGGAGATCAAGGAGAGAACACTGACGGAATGGTACAAGGCATGGACATGGGCATGGGCATGGAAGACGAAGCCGAAGGTCTTGATATGGGTCCAGGCCGAGCAAATCGTGAAGGACGCCGCAGGATGCGCTAACAGTTAAATTCTTATTTTATAATTAGAAAAGAAAAGTTTAAAAATTTTTATACCTCACAAGGAGATTTACTATGGCTTCAAGTGTTATTCAAAAACTTAGGGGTCTAGCTGATTCGGGACAAAATACTCAGCTACAGATCCAACTTAGAGATGCGGTTCGAAGTGGTCAGATAAACAAACAACAGGCAAATAAGCTTTTTGCGGATCTTGTACCACGTGCAACCAAAAACCAAAAGCCACCTGAACCTTTAAGCCCTTCAGAGTTATCTAACCTTAGGTCCAAAATTTCGAATCAAGATGGTTTTGTAAGTGCAGGATTACTGTCTCGAGCTGTTCAAACGGGTCAAGTAAGCAAGGAAGAAGCAAATGAATTTGCTAGGTCTGCCCAGGCGAACCGCAAACCACGTGGCCCTTCTAGAGACCCAAGTACTGCTAATAAATCATTTGCTGATCTTGCTAATAAAACATTAGCGTCTGGTCCAGGTAAGCTAAGGCCTACTTCAAGCTTTTCACAGGATGATCTTGATCGCTTTAATAAGCGGCAGGCTGATGCACGTTTCAATTTTGGCCTTTTATATGGTCAAGATGCTCTTCAGCCTATAACGACGTTTACCAGGGTTGAAGATATTCCGCGTTATACGCAAGAAGAAATCCGGCAAATGAATATAGAGAGATTAAAAGCTAATCCTAAAAGTAAATTTAATCGTGACAAACTGCCAAAGGGACCAGCATTTGGTGAAGGTCCTCAAAATCAAAAAGTTCCTCAGGCCGTTGTTGATAGTTACAATTCGTTAATTGGTAAATTTAGAAATCTAAGAGATACTGGCGATCAATCTTCTGTTAACCGACAAGACTTTGAGAATGTTCTTAATTCCTTGAGAGATTCACCCGCTGAGTTTATTCAGCCTGGTGAAGAATATTCAGGTCCTGCTTTTGAGAATGTTGACGGTTCACTATTACGTGACGACCCAAGTTCTATTTTTTCCACTGGAAAAGTAAAAGAAAAACAAGCTGCACCTAGACAAGTAACTAAAGGTAAACCGAATACAGGTATTGAAAGTAATAAAAAGATTATTGCTGCGCTTAACAAATCTAAAGCTTTTAAAAGTGTTCGCCCTTCGCCCAAAGTAGTAAACAGACCAGAAACAAAGCCGGACCCTTTCGCAGATGATACTTTCACAGATAATGTCACCAAGCCTAACCGGGGGGGTGCTGCTCGCCCCCAGGGCTCTAACGCAACCCAATACGAAAAAAAGATTGCAAAGATTAATGCTGATACATCTCTTAATAAACAGCAAAAAAGGGATCTTGCTTTTAATCTTGCTTCAGACGAGTATGGTCCCGGTTTTGATCGCGGCCAGTTTAAATTCCTGTTAGATCGCCTTACCGGTTCCAAGATCCGTCAGAACCGTGACGCTCAGTCTCAAGAACGTCAGAACATCTACACCCAGGGCCTGTCCAGCATGTTTGCCAACTTCTGATCGTGATTATGGCTAGGCGCTTTAAGCGTATGCAAAATCGTTAAAAGTTACCTATTCTTTGTTACTGTAGAAGAATAGGGAAATTTTTATGCCTTCTTACAGTTATCAAGCTTATCGTAGAAATGCACGTGCAGCTGCAGCAAGGCAACAAATTAAACCTCATAAGAATCAAGAGCAAATTGAAAAAGCACGTGAAGATTTTGGTTACTTTTGTGAGTATGTAGCAGATAAACCTCCGGCGACACATCACAAAATATGGAATAATCATTTCATTACTGACTTAGATACTAAATGCCTTTTAAAAATAGGTGGACCAAACATTGATCTGTTGGCCCCTAGAGGTTCCGCTAAATCTACTGTCTTAGGTTTATTAACTGCATGGGCAATTGGAGTCCATACGACAGCAGGTATGCCCTTACAGATTCTTTATCTGTCTTATACCGTAGATATCGCTCGGTCTAAATCAGCAACAATTAAAAGAATCATTGAAAGTAAAAGATACCAAGAAGTTTTTCCAAAGGTAAAGCTTCTTAAAAACGTAACTTCTAATGAGTACTGGTCAATTGATCATAGGTTCGCAGGTATTGATACTACAGGCGAAGAACAATTCACGTTATGTGCAGCTGGTCTTAAAGGTTCAGTTACATCAAAACGATCGCATTTGGTCATGATTGATGACCCAATTAAATCAGCCTCTGATATTGGTAATCCAGACGTAAGGAAACAAATGGAGGATAATTGGAATGCAGTTATCGCACCTACGATGTTTGAAGGAGGAAGAGCAATCTGCCTTGGGACACGCTTCAGGCATGATGATATTCATGCGACTACATTTAATGAAAACAATAACTGGAACCAAGTTGTTTTATCTGCACTTAACACTGACGAAGAGACGGGGGATCAAGTCAGCTATTGGCCTGAGTTTTGGTCGATCGATTATCTATTAGAAAAGAAAAGACAAGCACCTGTTGCATTTAGTTTTCAGTATATGAATCAAGTGGTAAGGCAGCATGAGTTGTCACTTGCCCCTGAGTTAGTAGTGAAAGCTGAGATCGCTACTGAATTCGATTCCATTGCTGTAGGTATTGATTTATCTTCGGGGATCAAAGAAAAAAATGATTATACAGTGATGGTATTGGGTGGCAGAATCGAAGATCGAATTCATATTATCGATTACCGGAGGATAAGGGTTATGGGTAACTTGGAAAAGTTAGATGCGCTTAAAGAGATGCTAGCTGATTGGAATATTCTCGGACAAGATGAGAATGGATTGTATTATCCAACGATGTCCACATGTGATATTTATAGCGAAGCAGTCGCATATCAAGCAAGTCTTGAAGCAGATTTTAAACGTGTTTGTCTAAATCAAGAAAGTCTTTGGAACTTAGTGTGGCATCCAATCAAGGGGTTTCGTTCTGACAAGCTGGCTAGATTTAGGGGAACTATGGGTCTTTTCGAAGAAAGGAAAGTTATCTTTAATCGCTATCGAAACTTTACGGCAATGTTTGAAGAGCTTACTAATTTTGGAGTATCTAGCCATGATGATTGTGTAGATGCTTTGGTATGGCTGCTAAATGGACTATCAAGAAGAGGTAATTTACAAGTTGATTTTTAACATTATAATTTGATTCTCAGTCTTATAATAGAGGGGTAAAGCACACCTCCCATGGAGCAGTTAATAGCAATTGCGATAGCAGCAATTACAGGAGGTGGTTGGACACTCTCTAAGGTTTCAACACGCATGCGCGAAATAGAAAATAAAGTAGATAGAATGCCGATTGAATATGTGCTTAAGGCCGATTATGTAAGAGAGATGCAAAGAATGAACGATACATTTTCGGAAATCAATATTAAGCTTGATAAGCTTGTTGATAGAAGTATTGACAACAGATGATTGAAGTCACTGAGATCTATGAAGCCCCAGACGGAACGCGTTATGTAGTTTTATCAGAAGACCTTCTTGAGACTCTAGGCTGGAGTGAAGGAGATGTTCTGGATTGCAGGCTAAAAGGAAATGGAATTGTTTTTAACAAAGTTAATGAGCCTGAAAAGTTTATACCAATAGAATAGTTAAAAAGCTTTTACGACCATGATGATGAGCGGTGGCGATGCCAACATGCCCGGAGCACCTGGAAACACCGGAGCCCTGATGAACATGGGGATGATCCCTGGGCCGAGTGGTGGAATGGGTTATCTCAACCCTCCTATGGCAATGAACGGTCAAGCCATGTATGGCCCTCTGACCCCTATGGATTTCAAGCGTATGTATGCAGCAGGCGCTCAAATGATGGGTGGAGGGATGATGGGTCCTATGGGTCCTATGGGTCCTATGGGTCGGATGGGTCCGATGGGAGCCGAAGAGGAGGCTTGATAGCCCTCATTCGTTAAAAAATTTAGAGGGATATTAAATGTATTACAGCAGCATGGGACCAGGCGCACCTGGTAATTTTGAAGGGATGAGGGCAACTCTTGGGGCGGACATGGTTGGCCTTAACTTTAATACTGGAGGTCAGGATATAGGCGGTAACCCTCAACTAGCCTTCGATCAATTTGGATCAATCGAGGATGTTTTGCAGGGCCGGAGAAACTATGGTGATTTGTCTGCTGACCCTTTTATAAAAGGACCGCGACCAGCCAATTCAATAATTAAAGCACCGCATATCGATTCTCCTTATATGGATAATGAGCTGTTAAGGCGTAATTCTCAGCCAATGAGACTCCCTTCTGTAGGTCCTCAGTTATTTCCAATCCGCCGGGTAGAAGGCCCTGGAATGCAGGTTGCACAAGGTTTACCGTATGAAAACGGCATTCCAATGCAAGGCCCCACTTTCCCAGCCACTCCCGTACAGAATTATCCGGGGATGGGCTATGGTCCTGTTGGACCAGCAGGAGGGGGTTTACCTCCTGACCCGTATCCTGCACGTGCTTCAGGTTTTAATAATAAATTTGTTAGCTAAATGCCACAAGACGATTCCAAATATACAAAGCCTGGTTTACGCGAATCTATTAAGAAGCGCGTGATGGCTGGAAGTAAAGGCGGTAAGCCTGGCCAGTGGTCTGCGCGTAAAGCTCAACTCACTGCATCGGAATATAAAAAAGCAGGCGGAGGTTATAAGGGAGGAGAAGGTAAGAGTCAAAAAAGTCTGAAGAAGTGGGGAAAAGAAGATTGGCAGACTAAGGAAGAGTATGATAAGAATAAGGCCAAAAAAGCCGTTACTGCAGCAAAGAGGGCTAAACAATAATGGAAGACGCATATCAAAAGGGTGCGAATGCTTTTGCACAGAAATTAATGAAAGGCGACTTAGGTCCTATGTTCGGGCCTGGGCAAGAACTGCTTCAATTCGCCACCGGTAATGGGATGACAGTTGGTGATGAAACTGGTACTGCAACTATTTCACCAGGAGGTGGATTTAAGTTGGCAGGCAAATATAATGAATTTACTATTAACCCTTTCACACGTCAGGTAGGAGCTAATTTCATAAACCCTGATGATGATTTTAGTGTAGGCGGTTCTATTGGAATGGGTCCACAAGGTAATTATGATCCTAGGGTTGAATTAAACTTTCAGATAGGAGGTTTAAATCAGGGACCTGTGACAGCACCTGAACAAATGAATTCACCTGAAATGCCACAAGAAAGAATTAATCCATTGACCGGAAGTAAAATAATTATTGATGAGAGAGGGTATACCAGAAAGGTTCCTTATTTATCTACAGAAGGTGTAATGCCTTCCCCATATCAAGGTCCTTATGCAAGATAAAGCAATAAAATCTGACGGTACAACCAAACGGTACTTACCGAAGAAGGCGTGGGCCTCCATGTCTGAGAAAGAACGTGCTGCAACAGACGCTAAGAAACGAGCTGGCTCTAGAAAAGGTAAGCAGTTTGTACCAAATACAGAGACTGCAAAGAAAGCGAGTAAAGTCGCACGTGCTGCTAAAAAATACAAGGACAAATAGTGATAAAATAAAAAGATCTAGATGACCCAGTAATGGCGGTAGATTCCAAAGCGCGTTTAAAAGACATTGTTAATTCGTATTTAGAAAAGGATGGTGGCGCTGGAATCGACACCGGGATCGTTGCTGGACATTTAGCACAGATGCGATTATTTGGCATTCGCCAAGGGGTAGAATTCTTCCCCGGTCAAGATAATTTTGGCAACCAACGTAAAGACTTTTTAGATCGTGTCGCTAAATACAATCAATTAGACACACGTTTAGATTCTATTTGGGATTATTTTCTTTGTGACGGTCAAGGTTTATTTTACATTCGACCTACTAACAACAACTATCGACTTTATTTTTTCAGAAAACATGAGTACAGAACGTATTACAACGTCGATGGCGAATTAGATGAAGTCGTAATCATCTATAGCTATAAAGTGCGTCAAGGCAATGGCTTTATGCAGCCTACTGTTATTGATGACTCTTCCATGACAGGTCATATGCATGGCATGGGTAATGGAGGAGGCAATAAAAAATACATCAAACTTTCAATTAAAAAACGCATTATTACAGAGACGCACTCAGATGGACACATTTCTTTCGAGATGCCCGATCAAGTGGCACCTGGAAAGACGAAGAAGCTTAAGAACACCTTAGGTTTCATTCCTTGTGTTGAAATTTTTAACAACCCCAAAGGTTTTGCGACAGAAGGTGTTGGTGAATTTGATTCCCTAGCGGATCAGATCTGTCTACACGATGACATGGTTAAAAACATGCGGAAGAACATTCAGTTCTTCGGCAATCCAACCCTGTTGTCTTCTCGACCAAAGACCGATCTTATGGAGACAGGCACAGACTCGGTGGTTCAACGACCTTCGATTGCTGCTAATTCTGGCTTCATGGGAAACAATGCTTTAAGCAAATCAATGTTTAAAGCAGATCCAATCTCGCGAGGCATGGATGGACAACTTCGTGTTCCCCGTGTTATCGCAAACTTAGAACCAAACGACCGTGTTGGTTATATCGTACCCGACGCTGTTACAGGCGATCAGGTATCTTTCAGCCGAACTCTACGTGAAGAAATCCGTACTGCCTTAGGTGGTCAGGATGAAATCAGTATTTCGGCAAGTGTAACTGCGACTGAACTTAAATCTATTTACGGTCGCGTTGCAGCAACTGCAAAGAAAAAGTGCCGTTCTATTTATACGCACGGCATTGCACGTTGCATGGAGTTGATTATTTATCAGGAAGAAAGACTCTTCAGAGATAGCTTGGCTGCTGCAGTCGGTTTAGAAAAACCAGTTGATTTAACTGAGGAATCTACACCACAGCAAGAAGAGATGTATGAAGAGGCAATGGCTAATTATGATCAGCAAGTTAAGCGGATCATGATGGCTGCATTGCAAACTGAAATGCTGCCACCATCTGTCATTGGTTTAATTCCCGACGGGGACTTAACTGTGCAATGGCGTTGGCTTGGTCCAGTATATGAAGACACCTCGCAGGACTTAATTAACAATTCAATTGTTGTTAGAAACTTGCAAGAATTGGGTGTTGATAGTATAGAAGCACTGAAGTTTCTTTTTCCACAAAAAACGGATGAGGAACGAGCCGCGATGTTATCGGGGTTCCCATTCAGGATGGTGAATGAATTGCAAGGAGCTTTCCAAGCATTCAGTCGCCTGGTGGGCGGAATGATGCAGACCCCTCACCCGCAGTCACCAGATTTACCTATGGCTGCAGATCCACGTTTGGATTTAACACCTTATCTGTATCGAACTCTCGAAGCATTACAACAGGAGATGAGTTATGCAGGACGCTACCGTCCAATCGATCCAACCGACGAGCCCAACACCAGTGGCCGTCGCCCCCAGCAGCTACGTGGCGGCAGCACCGGCTCCGGTGGCGCAGCCTCAGGCTCAAATTCCGGTGGGTATGAACTACCCCCAACAAGTACAGGCGGCACCTACCAGTTACCCATCAAGCCCGTCTCAATACGTCCCCCAATCCCAACCGGCGGCGGTTCCCCCGTCCAGCCCATGGGAGTCGGCGTTCAACAGGGTGGTGGGACTGCTGAGTCAGCCAGCCCCATCCCCGTTCCAGGGAGCACCGTCAGCTCCAGCCCCGACGTTACCTCAAGCTATCCCGGGAAGCTGGGCACAAGCGGAGGCAATCAGCCCGGGTATTTCACGCTCGGATCGCCTGACCTGGTCGCCCAACCAGGTATCCTCGCCCAACTATTCCCAAACCTACTCAACAACCTCCGCGCAGGAGCAAGCCCTGGCGGTGGACAAGATGGTCGCCGACCATTACAACCTGAGTCAGGAAACGAGGACAGTTCTGGACGCGTTCGGTCCAGAGGCTCCAGGAATTCTAAACCAGTACGCCGTAAACCTGGAAAGACTTCTCGATGACGCCACCGCTTGGGCCTTTGACGAGCGTGCGTGTCTAGAAGATTATGCAGAATATGCCATTTGGGCACATAACGCTCTTTGTGATTATGCTGCTTTTGCGGTCAACGAGCATGTCGAAAACAAGGCATTCAACGAGATTTTAACTAATCCCGATGTTCTGTCTGATTACACTCTGCAGTTCTTCGGACCCCAAGGTCCTTACCCTGTTTATGAGTCCGAGCAACAGCTTGAAACTAACGGGTATCCGACTGCACCTACTTCATTCGGTGGCGCAGCTATGCCTGCTCCCCCCGCGCAGTCCAGCCCCCAAAATACTCGGGAGTTTTGGAATGTTTTCGATCAGCAAATGGTCAACGATCCGCAAAATGCTTGGCGTATTCTGAACCAAGCAAATCCAGGCACTATGGCTAACAAGCTGTTTGTGATGGAATGATATATACCGAGGGGGATTATTCCCTCTCCTGGTATATAAAATTACTAGATGCTAGTATTTTCATAGATAAGCCGTTTGGCTTTATCTTTCACCCGATTCACCTTGACACTGGAGGATAAACCAAAGTGTTCATTGATAGCTAGTTCAGATCCTGGTAGGTATTTCCTTTCAGCATTTGGTAAATAGCTCCGTGATTACAGTTAAACTTTTCAGCAATCTTTCTATAAGAAAGACCCGCTTCTTTTAAAGCTTTAATCTGAATCACATCTTCGGTTGAAAACTTCCTAAGTGATTTTTTCGCCTTCCCTTTACTTGCAAAGCCTTTGTGAGTTTGATCATTTTCGATCCAAGTTCTTGTTAGGTTTTCTTGTTTAGTAACAATCTCTAAGTTGTTTAGATTGTTATTTCTTTTATTGTTATCTATGTGATTAACTTGTAAAGAAAAATTGTGTGGACCATGAGAACGCAAGTCTAAGCCCAAGAAAGCAACAGCCATTAAGACGTGTAAATTAAATCTTTTCCTTTTACCGTCAACAAGAACCGAAATTCGATCATATTTACTGGTGGATTGTATGGGAAGTTCTTGAAAATATTCTTGATCATCTTGATCCAAGTGTTTTTCAAAAGCTTTTCCAGCCTCAGTCAAGTAAAGATTACCAAATCCCGAAACTAATTTTGGATTCATTTTGTTTATGAACAAGTTTCCAAATTTTACCTCACCTGAACTTCTCAAGCGTTGTCACCTTAGCGAGCAATCGTTAAGTGAAAACTGGATGAATTCAGGGAAGCCCTAACGTAAAGCCGAGGGTAATCCTGAGCGAAGCCAATCAAGCCCGTGATTGGAACGTGCAGAGGCCACTGGGGGTTACACGATCTTGTAACGTAATACCAGATACAGCGTCCGGCATCCCACTGGGATGAAGAGATGGTCCACCCCTCTAAGAAATTGGAGACCAGGAGAACGATTTTCCAAAACTGCTAGGTGCAGAGCTTTATCGCCCTCACCCCGCTTACATTTGCGAGATGGCTGCTGAGCCTGTGGTCGTCCATGACTTCACTCGCCAACCCGGTCAAACCGTTCAGTTAGACCGTTATAAGTTCTGGGGAACCCCTGGAACCAAGGAGAGCCGTGAGCGCGTCTCCGATCAGACCATTGGTACCGCCAACAGCCGCAACATCACCAAGGAGAAGGTGCTTGTTGTGCTGAAGGAGTACACTGGCCCTGCAGATCCTGGCGATCCTACCCAGCCTTCTACTTTTAAAATTGCCCGGGAAACCCTGGTGACTGCACAGCGTCTGCTGTTAGACACCGGCAACCTGAACATGTTTCATCAAAGCATAGGTTCCTTGACCCTTTTGGATGACTACCGCCGTTGGCGGGACCGCGTCTTCATTGATGAAATGGCCAAAGCTGAAGCCAATGGCGCAGCTTCTGATGACATCGGTGGTTACTACTTTGCAGGCAGCAAAGAAAAGGATTCCACTGGCCGCATCTCCTACACCACTGCTGAGTATGGTGCTCAAGTTCAGCAGTTCTCCGTGCGTACTGACCTGCTGACTGTTGTCAAGCAGATGCGTAAGCGCAACGTTCCGACCTTCGCTGATGGTCTGTATCGTTGTATTTGCGATCCTACCTTCATGATGCACCTGCGTCGTGATGAGGACTTCCGCGAGATCGCACGTTACTCCGGTAATCCTGGACAAGGCATGTACATGGGTAATCCCATGATGCCTAACAACTCCAGCTTCTACATGGGTCCTCAGGCTGGCCAAGCCTACTTCCTGGCCGGTGAGCCCGTGATGCCGACTGGTGTTCAGTTCGAAGGCGTTAAGTTCTACGAGTCAACGAACTTCCCTAACAAGAGCGTAACTACTTCTTTCGATGGTGGTAGCACCTATGCTTCCAAGGACGTTGCTCAGGGTTACTTCTTCGGTCCTCAGTCCATTGGTGTTGGCATCGGCGGTCCTAACGCTCAGGTGCTCATCAATAACAACGATGACTTCAGCCGCTTCATCATCCTGATCTGGCAACTGTATGCAGGCTTCGAAATTCTGAATAAGGATTTCATCACCACCGCATTCAGCTTCGTGCAAGACGACGGCACACTTTGAGCCTAATTAAGTAAAAAGAAAACCTCAATAGGAGAGATAAATGACTTACTTGTCCGCTAAGAAAATCTATCCAGGTAACTGGACAGAGGCCTTAAACGGTTGGTACAAAAATATTGATTCCAACCAAGACGGTACCAACAATGCTTCCAAGGCTGGCCCCACTTCTGTGCTGGCCGTCCCTGGTTATCGCTACTTCCAACAGCGTGGTTATGTGAAAGTCACCGCAACTTCCGGTGCTGGCGCAGTTGCCTCTGCTGACGTGATCGTTCCTTCCCCCTATCGGCAAGACGACACCCGTACCGACATCACCGGAATGGTGATCTCCGGTTCTACTGACCTGCCTGCATACGGCTATCGCTCCACTGTTGCCATCGCCTCTGGCTGGGGTGACAACCGCGTTGCCTCTGGTGTGTACGCAGCTACTGGAAACGTGATCTCTTTCGGTCGCGATAACGCTGGTTCACCTGTCGCCGCTTCAGGCGTTGGCGAAGGTTTGATCCAGGCCAACCTTTCCTCCACCACTTCCGGTGGTCAGGCTGGCGAAATCTACTTTGCCGGTGGCTCTTCTGCTACCAGCGCAACTCCTTTCCTGACTGCTACCGGCGCTGCTGGTGTTACCGCAGGTAAGGTTTACCGCGAGAACACCGCTGCTACGACCTTTAAGGTCTACGCAAAGGCCTCTGGTAACGCTACTGCCACCTCTGGCGGTTTCTACATCTCCTCTGGAGATGCCACCGCTGGAACCTTTGGCTACATTGTTGTTGAGCTTTGCTACATCCAACCTGATGTTGCATCTGATTACAACGACATTGAAGCTTATCTTCCTAACAAAATTGTTAGCAGCGGCAGCTGAATAGGTTAAAATAAGACCAGTAAAATTTTACTGGTCTTATGTTATACCGTCACAAAAAAACGGGGGCCACTCTTAAAGTAATTACGGAGTGGGACAATGGCGATTGGAGGATGGTACAAGACTCCGAAGGTCGCCTTTTCACTGTTTGGCGTGAAGAGATTGAAGAGGATTCATCAGCTACCAAAAAGGTAAAGTCTTTACAAGTTAAAGATCGTGCCAACAAGGAAACGCCTAGGGACTTCCCACCTGATACAAGACTGAACATCAATAACGCCTCTGCTCAAATGATCGCGGATCATATCAAAGGCGTTGGCATTAAAACAGCCAAGAAGATCAAGGACCTTCAGATGTCTCTTTCGGGTGAAAGATTCTCTAACCTTGATCAATTAAAGACTGTTAAGACAGTAGATTGGGAAGCGGTAATGGCTGCTGATTTAATCCGCATCTAATGTAAGCCCTCTTCCAAGAGGGCTTATTTTATTTTTAAGGTTTAACCTAATATAATAAGAAGATAAGAGGTCGGCCAGTGCAGTTATCTACTCTTGATAAAAGTCGAGTACGTTATCATTTAGGATACTTCACTGTGTCTGTGCCCGCAGGTGATTACGCTCGCCTGGAAGAGTCAATGAATACTATTCCTGACTCATTCTTTTATCGAAAGATTATTTATCACTTAGGTCGTTGCGATACAGCTGAGCGTAAAACTGAAGTTGCAACCTCTCCATCAACTCGTATTGAAAAGATCGAGGGTGATGTTGATCGTACGATTTCATCAAGCAATGCTCGGGAAGCATTAAAAGTTTGGGATGAAATTTATCTGTATGAGACTAATGCTTTAGCGGCAATCTTGTACGTTCCTAATTACAAGGATCCTTTCCAAGCACGTTATCGCTATGAGCGTTCAGGTGCTGAATTCATCCAAGCGCTCCCTGGTCCTGCAGATAACGCTGTAGGCTCAAATGTTTACCTCAACGCTACCTACCGATAGCTATGAATCCATACGAAATCTTAATGAGAGGCACTGCTCAATTCACAGGGATGGTCCCTGGTTCGAGTATGTCGATGCCTTTAAACGTAAGGCCTGATTATATTCCCGGTGCTTTAGTACCAAGCAGGGGAGGTGCTCTTACGCCACCACAACCAAGCGCCATGGCCCCGATGGGTCAAGGTGGAGCAATCGTACCTTATAACAGAGGAGCACTTTCCAAAGGAAGCCCTTTAAAAACAGGTGGAGGCCTTATGGGTCGTGCACCGCTTATCGAACTTGGTTTAATGGGTGTTGATGCAATTGGTCAAGCTGTTAATCCTGAATTTGCTAGAAAAAGAGGTATTCAACAGCAATATCAAGATGCAACAGGAGATCCAGGTTATGCATTAACAACAGAAGAAATGCAAAACCGCTTAAACCGAGGAACAGACACAGATCCTCTAGCCATGCGTGCACGCTATGGCGGCTCTGGGGACATGGATGCAGGCCCTGGCGGCCCCAGTACCTTAGGTCAATACGGTCCTCCTACACCTACCAGTAAGCCTCAAAGAGGAGTTTTTACAAAAGACGGATATAATCCAAATTTAACAATTGATGAATATAGAGAACAAGTTACTCCAACACGACCTATTCCGACACGACAGAATTTACAAGACAGGGCATATCAAGAAGAAGCTTCACGCTTAGCCCAACAGGCTGATCCTTTTGCGAATGTAGGCTTTACCAATACTGGCGGCGGAAGGCCAATGCTTCAGTATGGTGCTGACGAGGGAATGGCAATTAGCCGTGCTTTGTATGGTGACCAGCTGACTCCTAATACTTCTAATCCTTTAATGGCTGGTCTTGCTTATGACGAGACTAATCCGATGATGCAAGGCAGAAATTACAACATGGAGAACCCTGTTGGAGTCCAGCAGAGTTCTGCTCAATCCCTTGCTGACTATTATCGTAATGGGATGATGGAGCAGCAGACACAAGGCATGGGTTCTGAGCCTGGACTTGAGTCAGTACTCAGTCCAGAAGATCGTGAAATGTTTCTTCAACAATTAAGCAGCTTTAGGCCAGGAGGACCGGGGTAATGGCGAATTTAAGTGCAGCAGACAAAGCAGCTATTAAAGCAACTGCCGATAGATTAGGGTTAGATCCTTATTCTTTTGGAGCTATTCTGCAGCAAGAATCAGGATTGAGGCCAAACGTCTGGGGCGGAGACGGAGGCAATTACTACGGCTTAATACAATTTGGTGGACCTGAAAGACGAGAAGCTGGTTTAGATCCGGAGAAAATTAAATCCGGGAGCTATACGATTCCAGAGCAATTACCTGCAGTTGAAAGGTGGTTAAGAGGACGCGGCTTTGAAACAGGCATGAGTCCACAAAAAGCTTATGCAACTATTCTTGGCGGTAATCCAAATGCAGATATTTATGCGAAAGATTCAAATCAAACTAGTGTCTCCTCTGCAACGCCAAAGCTTTTACCAGGCGGATCTCTTTATGAATCCAGCAAAGAAATTTTAGGTCCGTATGACGGTACGCAAACACAGGGAATGATTATCCCTCCAGGCTGGACTCCACCTGTCAGTGATCCTGTACCCCCAACGGACCCCAATACTACTCCAACAATGAGGGATTTGCCTGAAGGTGTAGCTTATGCGGCATACGATCCATCTAAATATAGATTAGTTGAAAATAAAACTAGATCTCTGCGCGATAACTTCGTTGATCGTCTTAAGAGTCAGGTAATCATGAACGTATTACAGGATCCATTCGGAGGCCTTGCTTGATGGCTAGCTTTTACGATTATATTGATTCATCTGCTGACTATCTACCCGGAGATGTTTACAGCGCACAAGTGAGCAGGTATGGAACTGCGATGGATAGAGCGGATGCTCTACAGGCATTGCGTATGGATCAAATGGATTTTGATCTTGATAATAGTAAAGGACTAATGCAAGGAGAATTATTCGGAACTTTTGCAGCATTAAACAATAACCCTAATGCATTGTTTGCAGCCAAGGTGGGTCAAACTTTTCCGAAAGGACTCATGAATAACCCTATTCCAGGTTTTAATTTCAGCGGTTCCCTAGGCGTTTAGTTCTGGTAAAATAAAAATTATTTAGTGAAATAAAGTGACATCTACAAATACCAACAAGCAGCCACTGTTTATTGATCGCCCTTTTATCGATCACTCAGTGCTTACTACGCAGATCGCTGGTAGTTCTGTAAATAAGTCATTAACAGTACAGGGCGGTCAGGCACCCGCTCTAATTGTTGACATGGATGCTGCATTATCCGACGACAATAACAGTGGTGGTGTTGTAGATTCTGTCAAGATTATTCGTAGTGACTATCAGATCCCACCTGACTACACCGTAAACACAACAACTTCAGGAACTGACATTATTCTAGAAAGCGGTAATACTGTTTTTATTCAAGAAACAGGAGTATTAACAGGAGGTGGAGCACCTTTTAGCGGAGCTGGTTACTACACATATACAGGCTCAGCAACCTTAACAGGTGTCAACACAGCTTTAAATTATTCTGGTGGCATCGCTTCTGGTTTCTCTTACCAGAATCAATTTTTATATGCTCAGTACGGAGTAACGGTATCTTTCTATCACACTCGCGGAACCACTAATCCTATTCCTGCAAGTGGTGATTATGCTCTGCTGTTTACAAAATACTTAGCCTCTGGCCAACAAGATGTAGATTGCACTGATGTTTTGCCTCAATTAAGCGCTCCAGTTCCAGCGGCAGGAGACATCAGCAACTTAACAAGCGGATCTCCTGTGCGTGCCCGTGGTATTTATTTAGAAAAGGGCGATCGTTTATATGCAGGCGTCCTGCCAACTAATACGTATCCATCTGGCTACACACCTGGAATTACTGTTGTTGCACAAGGCGGCTTCTTCTAACAATGGCACCACGTGGTAATTCATTTGGATTTAAAGAACCACGCAAAAGCAACTCAAAATTAGGACCTTTTCCAATCGTTGGTGAGTTCGGTGGTAGTATTCCTGACTCTCTGTACTCGAGCAATAAAGAAGCCTCCTGGAACCGTTGGCGAAGAGGTTACGAGTTAGCGACTTCTAATCTTTCTTACGCTGCATTTGAATATCCTTTTTCTTATAATATTCCTCTCCCTTCAGGAACAACACAGAGCGGGGAGAATCCTCCTGTAATGGCAGGAATTATCAGGGGCTTTCCGACTAAAAACAAAGAACTGGGAATGCACTGGTGCGGATCTGTTCTTGCAGGTAGCCTGAGATTTGATAATTTAGTTGATCAAAATGATGTAGATCTATCAATTGCTTCTGTAACGGAATCAGGGCATTTCTGGCGTGTTCAGTTAGCTGGTACATGGGATGCGAACAATCCTTTACCTCCTCCGCTTTTCATCGAAACCCCCGGTGATCAACCTAACTTAACTCCGTTAAATGGAGATGTTTTAGAAGATAGAGTTCTTACGCAGGCGGACATTCCGATTACGAAAGAAACGATCGATCCAAACACAGGCATTCGCTATGGATACACTGCAGCGGTATTGGATTCCATTGAGCCTTATAACGGCGTATTGATTTTACGTAAGCAAGGATCTGTTGAGGCAACTTTTGACAGTGTATTAATTACACCTGCACAAAGAGCCCCTCAGGTAGGAAGATTTTTTATCAATGGATCCAAGTATGCGTGCAGTTGTCAAGACTTCACGCGTAGGCAGTACTTCTATGTTTCTACATTTTTAGGAAGGAGGAAAAGTCCGACCTTTCCTCTTACAAAATGTGCCACATTAAAACCAGGACGCTATGAAGTAACCACGACCGCTGGTGAAATTGATGAGCGTATTATGCAGAAAGCTTTACAAGACAGAGCGCTAACAATTGTGGCTCCTTCTGGTTATGAATTACCTTATAACCAATCAGTAAATTCTAAAGATGTAAACAACATTCCATCAAATACTAACCGTGATTTTCCTGGTGTGTTCAGTGACTTCGGTAATGTTTATACAAGGGGTACTGACATTCCATCAGATCCCAATGCTCCTGTACCTCGTAGTGAGGGCATGGTTAAATATGGTGATTATGACACAATCCCTCCAGCTGCTGCAGGCCAGCCGAATCAATTAATTCAAGTTCAAGATACTTGGAGTCATCTGTTGGATGAGTATAGATACTGTAAACATATCTATGCCATGAAATATACAGACGACTTGTTTCCCCCAGAGCCTTCTGATTTTCCTGCATTCACAACTGAGCAAGTTGCATGGGAACAAAGATTAGTTGATGAAACAGAAAGGGATCAAAGGAAAGCATTTGATAATATCACCACATATGGTTTGTCTTACATGGACGTTCCTCCCCTGAATGTACAAAGTCCCATCATGATCAGCATGATGCAGAAGATGCTCAATATCCCTGCTAGCTTTATTAAAATTGAAGGTTTCACTATGTATGATAAAAACGGCAACGCTTACGTACCCGCTTCTGGAGGTAGACCTTCTAATGTCTAGTACACCTGGATTTGGAGATATTATTCAAACAAGAGTTGATCTGTCAGAAGATCAGCTTACTAAAAGAGAATTTGGTAGAAGTCCTGTGAAGCTTTCAGGTAACCCTTCGCGTTACCACGCTGGAGACACAGTCAACTTGCCATTTGGCTCAGGAGAAACATCAACCATCAGTGCAATGGGCGATGCTTGGGCAGCTACTGTAACAGGGGGGAGCCCAGAATAAATTACAATGGTTTAAACTAGACGCAAGCTTTTACAAATGGATCTCTGTGGTTCTAGCCATGGCCGCACCAGTAGACCAACGCATCATTGATGATTTCTTTTATTTAGACAGAGGCGAACGCAGTAAGAGCATTGCGTGGCTGTATGGCATGGTTGCCACATACGGTTTAAAGCCTTTACAATTACAAGATTTTTCCTGGGGACCAGATAATTCAGTCCTTTTACAAGGAAGGAAAAGACCAATCAAACCAATGCATCCACATTGGGCAGTAATTTTTGAGTTAAAAAAACAGCCTAGGAATATCCAAGGCCGTTTATCTAATCTTGCGAAGTCGCTTGAAAGGGCTATAGAAGCAGGTAAGACCGAATTAAATGTCGATGCACTCTTGGCCGCACACAGTGATAGAAAAAATAGCTGTTACTTAGGCCGCGAGCAAGCCCTTGCTTGTTAGATGCCTCTTAACTGCATTAACATTCCAGCGATAACTGTCTCTTGAATAGGTATCAGAGAAAGCCAGGAAGTGTGGACCAAGCTTCAAGGTTCCATCATCCCTGTACTTAAACAATGTTTCCTTTTCAATGCCCAGCTCATTAACGGCTTTTTGAACCGTCTTCCAGGTTTTCGAAATTTTCATACTGCAAACGAAGCAGCTGTACATATGTACACTAAACGTTTATAGTGCGTTGTCAAATTCGATTTTTGAGTTAAGTCGATTTAGAATAAGATAACTGCTCAAGAGGCATGTTTAACAATGAACAGGATCCACTTGCCCTACTCATTGAATTAACGCCCAAACGAGCCAAAAGACGTTTTAGAGAATCAATATACACTTCATGGGATAACAAATGTGCTTACTGTGGTGCTCCCGCCACCTCTCTTGATCATATAATTCCGCGCTATCGCTCTGGTTCTAGCAATAGAAATAATTTAATTCCTTCTTGTCAAAGATGTAATTCAAATAAAGCAAGTCACAATATGGAAGAGTGGTATAGAGAACAAGAGTACTTCTGTGAAAAACGATTAATTCAGATTTATAACTGGGTAAACCAAGAGACCATAGATATTTATTGCTTGATCAGTAATCCTGTAGAATTAAAAATAGCTTAGTTTTGTTAGATGGAAGAATTATTTACGTTTGACCCCGCGAACAATACCTTTACTGTAAATGAAAAAGATATAACTACAGGCACTCCTCAGCAAATAAGAGGGAAAAAAAGATTTAATCAAGCTTTAGCTTTTACTGTGCAGCAGGCAAGACTTGCCAACGGCACAATGAATCAATATCTGACGTTTAAAACAGCTTTAAATAATGGAATTACCGTAAACAAACAAGCTAAAAAACAATTATTAAAAGCATTTGACAGTTTTTACAAAAAAAATGTTGTTAAACCTTTTGATACTAAACAAGTTCCTGGCTATGCACCTGCAAGTATTGGCGCAACGGAAGGTGTAGGTGATAAATTCTTTGACCCTATCTTTTATCTAGAAAACAATCCAGATGTTAAAGCAGAATATGACAAGGCAGTTGCAGAAGGTAACCTAGATATTACCGCACGTTTCACAGACCTCAGTTCTTTTGCAGGCGGAAACTATGTAATGAAAGGAATTCCAGAGGGCAGGGCACCTAATGCTTTTGCACAGAAGGGAAAGTTCGCTGGTACTCAAGATGAGTTGATTGGTTTTGAAGGCGCTGCTCCAGTTACAGAGCAAGCCCTCGAAGGTTTTAAAGCAGCGCAGGAGGACCAAATATCTGAAGATGCGGTTATAACTGCAGCAGGAGAAGACCTTACTCAGAGGACTGAACAATTTGGGCTGCTTGCAGAGGATGTTTTACGACAAACTATTAATAAACTTGAGCGAGCACAAAGACAACAAAATCAATTTGATTTATTAGGTAATCTTGGAGGCTTTAACGAAATTCTTAATATAGGTACAAATGCGGCTAACAGTTTATTAGGCGACCTACCTGGCGTTCCATCTGCAGTAAGGGACGAAATTGAGGGCGCATTCAGCGGAGCGTTAGGAAGTTTTGGCAATAGTACTATTGTAAATTGGCAGAATTTTTTTGAGAAAGACTTAACTGAAAGATACGCAAAAGATTATAACGAAAAATTTGCAGCATTGGAATTAGAAAAAGATATTTTTGAAAATGCTATACCTAAACCAGATGATTTTGGCGCTTATGTACAGAGTCGCGATGATGTATTAGCAAAGTATAATGAACGCATCGCCGGTCTAGTACCAGGAGATCCAGAGTTTATTTCTATTAATCAATTTGGTAAAGAGTTTTATGACGCAAACAAAGATAATCCAGAGTTTAGATCACGTGCATTAGAGGATAAAGGAAAAGTTTTTGACGAAGAAACAGGTGAATTTAAAGATAGTTTTTTAAGGGAAATTGGATTTCAAACTTCTGATGAAGTAGTTGAATATTTAAAAAATGCGCCAGGTGGTCAAGACGTTTTAAAAACACTTACCGGAACAAGGTTTGGTGCAGGCGGGCAGGAGTTAGATCCTTATGCACGTATTCAAGAATTAGACAATGAAATCAAACGTATAGATGATCCAAACAATCCAGATTTTAATTTTTTAGGAAATCTAAGAGATGAAAATGGAAATATTAGAGCAGTAGACGTTGACTCTCAGTTTGCTCGTGATTTTATCAATGATTATCTACGCCCACGCTTCAACTCCTCTAAATCTATCAACGAATTTATTAATTTTATTAACGTTGACGAACAGTTTCAAAACCCTTTTCAGACTCAAACTACTCAAGATTCTTTGAATAATCTTGCCACACAAAAAACTCAACAGTTTTTGAATGACTTAAAGCCAGTAAATGAAACATTTGATCCTAGATTTTTTGAAAATCCATTTTTTGATCGTCCGGTTGAAGAACAAAAGGCAGCGGACGGTTCTAGGTATGAAAGAAAATTAGAATTTCAGAGAGACTTTTTTGCTAAAGAATTTAAAAAAGCAAAGGAAGGCGATCCTAAATATATTAACGCTCTTCTTACACGTGGTGTTGCTGTTGAACCTGCTTTTACAACTGACGGCAGCTTAGAGTACGGCATTGATAAAGGAGGTTTTGCGCGAACACTTTTTGACATTACAAGAGGAGGTAAAGATATTGAAGGTAACGAACTTTTATTAGATGGTGCGCCTATAACCTTTGCAGCCTTTGATAATCCAATTGACCCTGATCGTATTAAACAGTTTCAAAATTTTGATCTCATTCCAAGTCTTATTGGACAAGTTGAAAGAGATGGAACTTCAGTGTTTGGTGATTTTATTTCGCCAGAGGAGTTTACTGAAGGCGTATTAGATGACGCAGGGGTCGGCCCGAACACTCCACTTGGTAGGCAACTAGCCCTTGCAGGAGGTGAAAGCGAATTAGATGACATTAAAAATACTATTGCAGCCACTATCGGTGGTGACGAAACTGTTGAATTAAGAGAGAGGATTAAAGAACTTGCTGACGCAGGTGAAGAAGTAAGTCAAAAGACACTTGGTGTAGATTACATTGAGAGAGAAATAGACAAAGAGGGGTCAGGACGAGCGGGTGACGGCCTTTTTGGGATATTCCAACAAGCAGGATTTCGTGGCACAGAAAAAGAGTTTTATGAGACTTTCTTCCCAGGTCAAAGCAAACAAGAAGTGAGGTCTGAGTTTGGAGATTTTGATTTACTGTCAGGCATTAATACCTCTAGCCCTCAAGCAGCTCTGGGTTCAATTGGAAGTTTTCTTGATGAACCTTTGACCCCTCCTTCGCCGGATAGTTTTTCCGACTTTGACAATACTAATAATAGAATTGGTACAAGGAAATCGCGATCAGGTCAATCCTTCTTGGATGACTTCACCTCTGATTTAGGAGGAGGGTTATTAGGAGGAGCATCAGGTGGACTTGGTGGACTTGGTGGCTTCGGTGGATTTGGATTCTAATTATGTCTGAAAAAAGATTAAAAGCAGCAAGAGCCGCAAAGATTCAGAAGGATAAGATGCCTTGTAACAAACCTCGCAGAGATGTTAAAGGTGGCAAAAAATCTGTTGTAAAAGCTTGTTCAGGAGGCAAAGAAAAGATTGTACGTTTTGGTGATGCCAATATGTCAATCAAGAAAGAAGATCCTGCAAGGCGCAAAAGCTTTAGGGCTCGACATAAATGTGGTGAAAAGAAAGATAAAATGAGCGCAGGCTACTGGTCTTGTAAAGCATGGTAATGTTTGAACTAGAGCTGTCTATTGAAGATTGCCGCACACTTTACACAGCTGTCTGTGACGCCATTCAGTATTGGCCTGGTTCTCCAGCTAGGCCACCAGAAGAGCAAGTAAAATTACAGCAAATGAAATTGTTTTTATTTAGTATAATGTGTGAAGCTTCTCTTGATAAATGAAAAAAGGCGGCGGTTACGTTGAAGGTCAGCCAAAGAAAACCTCTCAGGGGCAAGGTAAACACTCTCGCCCCAAAAAAGGTAAAAAGAAACTGCGCGGTCAGGGTAAATAAATTTACTTCTTTTTACGCATGGCACGCAGCCGGGCCATTTTGTCTTTCATTGATTCTTCCTTAACCGGTCCCTTTGCTTTTTCCTTTCCTTTCATAGGAGTCTTCTCTAGCTTCTTAGGATCTTTAGCAGAAGTCTTGGCTTTTGCTGCACCTGCACGACCTTGCTTTGACTGATGTGAAGTCATAGAAATAGTTTGGTTATGCTTATTCTAGAGTAACAACCATTTTCTTTTATAAATAGATTATAATCAGCTCAGCTCTGTGTGTCTCATGCACGATTTTTCTCCTGCTATTTGTATCATAAAAAAGTACGAGGGTTTTAATGAACGTGCATGTCCTGATCCAGCCACTGGGGCAGAACCTTATACAATTGGTTACGGCTCAGAATTTTACCCAGACGGGTCTCCTGTACTGAAGGGTCAGCTAGTTTCAAGAAAAAAAGCATTTGAGTATTTGCTTGCAGAACTAGATGTAATTGACGGCGAACTTGATGCGCTGAAATTAGATCTTGACCCTCACATGAAAAATGCCCTACTATCTTTCATTCACTCTGTAGGGTGGGAAGCTTTTCTATACAGCTCAATTGTAGATGCAGTAGAGAGAGGAGATTTTGCTGAGGTAATCCATGAGTTCAATCGTTGGATTTTCGATGATGAACATAAAGTAATTGCTGGCCTTTTAGAAAGAAGACGAGAGGAAGGAACTATATTTCTGACGAATATCGATGAACTTGCCTGGATGCCTCCAGATGTTTTGCTGAAAGCTTTTAGGGATTATCAAGCATCCCTTCGACAGGTAAATGCAATTCGCAGATTTGAAGAACGTGTCAACCCTTATGTACTATCCGAATTTGCGAATGAATTCGGTTTAGACACTACTCTTAGTTTTCCAATTGAACAACAAATCGATCGTCTCTTCTATGCTTTGGAGTAAAATTAATATAAAAGAGGAGTTACATGGAACATAGTTCTGAGACTAAAGAGTTTCATCTCCCTTTGGAAATGCAATTCGCAATGCGTAAAGCAGAGGTGCATGCCAAGGATTTGGATCGGGACGAATTAATTTGTGCATTGCTTAATCTGTACCACCAAAGGTTGATGGAATGGAATGCACTGAAAGCTCTAATGGCAGAAGAACAAGTCGATATTGAATTCGACATTCCTACTGACTTAGAGCTTTCAGAGCTTGTGTCTTACATTCCTGATGACCTGATTGGCGAAGATGATGATGAGAATTCTTTCTTATAAACTACCCATCAGTTTCGATGAGTCTTTTTAAATACCATTCGGCTTTTTTTAAAGACTCAATTCCTCCTTTATGCTTTTCTCGCCACAAGTATTTTACGATATTACCTTTTAAATATCCTCTGTATTCTTCCTCACTAAGCTGTGCTTCTATAGCTTCAATGCATTCAATGCTTCCATCAGTGTAGTGTGATGGATGATCTACTGGGTCGAGTTCAATAAAATCTGCTGTTGATGTGGCCCAGGGAACAGGACAAACTCCTCCAGGGCATTCCGACTCTATCGGAGCAAACCACGCCTTTTCATCGATTCCTGCATCATCTGCTCGTCCGGACCCATCTCCACCATCATCAACGACCCTGTAACGCCATTCGTAGCTCCTGCTGCCAGTGCTTCCTCCATGCTCGGAATGTAACCCGTCAGACCAGGCCGTGCTCCCGGAGCTTGTCCCGGAATCACTGGTGCCATCTCCTTGCCGATGTAAAAGCCCCTGTCCACTGAGGCTTGACTTCCAGGCATTCGAGCCACTTGTTGATCCGCCATCGCTTGTGGAGACATCAATACAGGCTGATTGTTCCCCGTCAATGCAAGATTCTCCCTGTTGTAACCCTCTTCGCATGTTGAAGTTCCGTTGTTGTAGTTATCATACATTGGAACGTCAGCATAATAATTGTCCAAAGGCTGTCCATTAGTGTCACAGCCTGTAACGCACCTTCTTACATAAGGATTGCTTCCAACGAAGTTCTCCAAAAAACTCGTGGCTACGTCAAACATTTTTATTTCTTTGATTATGTCCTTCTATAATAGTAACAGGCAGTAATTCAGAATTTGAGAAAAATACAGTCTACTTATTCAGCAGATGCACGATTTCTCCAAGGAGACAATCGTCGCTTAAATTCGGCTGCACGATTTGCTTTTCAGGAGAGATCTAATCCTGAAAGAGTGGAAGACAAGAACAGAAGGCGAATAGCTAGTGCCAGAGCAGCAGGAGAATACCAGAAGCGTCAAAGTGTTAACGAACCAGGCTTTGGGTCTCGCGTTCCAATTGGCAAGTTTGTAGTGAATGGTACGGAATTACCGAGTCTTCGTGGCCGTAACTATGGAAGACCCGGTGCAGGCGGAATGATGGTAAGTAAGAAACCAGGATTCAGATTTGGAAGGTTCTACGGATTTTAAACTTTAGAGAAGACAACTTGATGTGGCTGTGATTGATACTTACCGCTTCTATCTTGGTAGCTGACAGAGCAAGGTTTTCCAGCCATAAATAAAAGTTGAGTAATACCTTCTTCGGCATAGACTCTATTAAATAGGCCTGTGCAGTTACTGATTTCCAATGTCAGATAACCTTCCCAGCAAGCTTCAGCTGGTGTGATATTAACCATGATTCCAGATCGAGCATAAGTTGATTTACCCACAGCAATTACAGTTACATTCCGAGGGAGCTTAAGCCTTTCTTTTGCGACTCCCAGGCAGTAACCATAAGGAGGGAGAATAAAAAATTTTCCCTTTTCATCCTCATGCAAATCTAGCGGCTTCAGGATACCTTCATCAAAAGCTTTTGGATCACAAACACCTGTCTGAACACCTCCAAATAAAAAACATTCTTTACTATCAAGCCGAATGTCATACCCATAAGAACCCAAGCCATAACTTAGAACCTTTTTACCTTTTTCTTCTTTGACTACATGATCAACAAAAGGTTCGATCATCTTATGAACGCGGGCAAGATCTCGAATCTCAAAGTCGGCTAACAGCGTCATCTCTTGTAAATTGCTTAAGAGAAAGCCTAGCAAATAATCCTGCCTTTTTCGGAATAAATCTCGATAAATTTCTCGATATTTTCTGTATTCAATCCGTGCGGAGGCATATAAACGATTATGGTTGTTGATGTTTGCTTTCTTTCATCGACGCCCTGACTTGTATTTTTAATCATCATGGGCGCATGTTTCAATATGCAAATTGGGAAATCGAATATACGCTGATCATGTCGGATCATGTCAGGATGATTTGTCATGAATACGCCTTGTTTAATATTTCCTTTCATCCATTCACGGTACATACGTCTGAACCAGACAGCCTGGGACGATGTAAGGGTTACTGATGCAGACCGTGTCTTCTTCCAACGCTGCATCTTGTGCTGCCAGAAGTAAGTACCTCCGGGAGGAAACAAGTAAATACTGTCCGACCAAGGTTGCTCGTTAAGACCATCCATAGAGGGTGTGTAATATGCATCCGCACCCACGTAGCAGTTTGCTTTGTCTGAACTGGCAACATCTAAATCGATGCCGCCAAGCAAAGCATGAGCACTTTGGACTAGATCATAGTTTGATATCAGCTCAAAATCTTCATTTTCTACAAAAGGTCTCATTGAACAACGTCTTCCAAAGAACTTTCACTGGCAGTGTTATAACAAATTTCAAAATAACGAATTCCTTTTTCGTCATTGATAATGTAACCAGCTTTTTCACTCGGATCAATTTTCTGCCCTGCCTCTAGGATCCGACGAAAAGTTTCCGCAAGCTGGCCGTCGTTTTCCCGTTGACAGTTTTCTTCTGCTGAATGAACTTCTTTAAGCGTCATGTAAAACATTGAACGCTCTTGATGAGGTTGAAAGCACATGACTCCAGGGCCTTCAAGTTCCCAGAATTTAGAATACTGTTTGCCCAGGTCACCAAGAATAATTTTTACAGTCGTATCTAACATTCTTGTCTTAGTTAGATCAGGTTCTTTACCAAGGATGCTTAATAAAAGCTTTTCTCTTCTGTTCATTGCATTAAATCTTGACGACGTAAGGATTCAAGGAGTTTAGGTTCAGGCTGGTAAATTACTACCATTTTCCCTAGCACCCCCTTTCTCTTGATGAGTTTACCATTTTCGTCTCTAAGTTTTCTAAATTCATTTGAACGTATCAAATATTCGGCTACACATCTGAGTCTTCTTTTAAGAGGAAGTTCTGCTTGTGGAAATTTTCCGCAGATTGTATCCGGTTTCAGATCTCTAAATGCAACACGTAATCTATTTGCCAATGTCATGCTTGACCCCTCATCTTCTTCTTCATAATTTTTTAAAATTTCTAAGTACCGTTGAAGATCAGGGGTTGCAAAAGATCCTTCGGGAGGTAAAAAAACTTCTATTTGATACGCCAAAGATTTCGGAAGTATCTCCGAGTAATTTTCTAAAGTGACATCTTCTATATTGAAGCCGTAGAATCTATAACTCATAACTTTGGATGATCTGCTAAATCATCAGGCCTAGGAACGTCTTTATAAAGTCCGCGTCCACCCACATTCTTGTGGAGGATTTCGTTTTCTACCGGATTTTTTGCGAAAGTTTGCACAAGACTATTCCAAGGTACTCTTAAGTATCCCTTAAGCTTTGCGTCTCCAGCTACGTTTACATAGTGAATGCCCTGTTTCCAGCCCTTATTTTGGTTATGCATTCCGATTTTGATCCAGTTTCTTATCGTTTGCGGAGTCACGTGTAATCGTTTAGCGCATACTTCAAGTGTTATATACTCATCTGCATGGCACCTTGGATCCAGTACGTCGGTTTCTCCATTTTGGTAGCGGCTGTACCAAATACTATTTAATGCCTTGTTGACATTCTCAAGCTCAGTTCCAATTTTTTTGAGACAGCGAGAGATTTCATCTGTCATATCGCTTTTTATTTTTAATAATGCTAATCTATTTACGAAGTAAATGTCTAGTATGCAAGAGCAAATTCCTTCAAGCAATCCTGCTCAAGTAGACGAGCAGCTGCAATACGAACAGACCTATCAAGAACCTGCATTTAATCCAGAAAATCTTGAATCATTAAAAGCACGCGCACGTGAACTTGCAATGCAACAGGCAATTGCATCTCGTGGCATGCAGATTCCTAATAACCCGCTGGCCTCTCCGCCAATGCCCAAGCCACCTCAAGCCCCTGCACGTCCGCAACCAGCACCGACTCCAAATTACCAAGCGCCTGCTCCACAACCGAATGTGGTTTACCTTCGTCGTAATTTGACCATTGCAGAAATTCTAATTATTTTGGCACTATCAACTGGAATTTTGGCAGGTGTTCAGTTTGCCTGGAGCTTTTCAACAGATATTTTATCTCGTATTGAGATTAGGGAAAAATAAAAGATTTATAATTGTAACAGAACTTGCTTGATTTTCGGTGGCTAATAGAAAAATTACAGAGATGCCCAGTATTGAGGGTGGCTCTATTGTTGATGAGGATCTACTTACAGTCGTAGCTGTTAACGAAGCAGATCCTTCTTTACGTAATAAGAAATTTCAATTTGATGAGTTAGTCGTTTATCTGGATCAGTACTTCCAGAATACTAGTGGCAACACATTTTCTGGAGATATTATTGTTGGCGGTAACGCAACAATAAGTGGGTTAACTACTACATCTGGACTTACAGTCACCCATACTGCCACCGTTTCTGGCCTGACTGTACAGGATGATGCAATTGTTTCCGGAACTATTAGTGGAGGTATTGTTTCAGGTAATACTTCGTCTTTTAACCAATCTGAAATTCAGATCGGCACAATTGTAACCCTTACTGGCACAACCTTTACTTATTCAACAGGTGTTGTAACTTCTTTTTTTTCAGGAGCAGTTATAACAGGTGATACAATTAATGCTTTAAATTTTGCAACTTCTAATTTTACAGCAGCTTATATTAGCGGCGGAACTGTTACAGGAATCTCTGGCGAATTTGGAACTTTAACAGCGCAAAGTGTTACGTTAAGTGGAGTTACTGTCACTGATGCACTTACAGTAAGTGGTGCTCTTGGAGTAAGCGGACTTTTAACTGCGTCAGGTGCTTATATAACAGGAACAATAACTGGCAACACTATTACTGGAAATTCCATTTATGGCACAAGTGGTATCTTTACATATGTATCAGGCACAACTATTACTGGCGATTTAATTTCGGTAACTAGTGGAGTATATGCTCACGTTTCAGGAGCAACCATTACAGGAAATAATATTTCAGGAGCAGGTGGACAATTTGCACACCTTTCAGGTGCGACAATCACGGGAGATGCAGTTTCAGCAACTGTAGTCACAGGTGTGTCGGGAGTGTTTACAAATATTTCCGGAACTTCCGGAGTATTTACTAATATCACCGGCACTAATATTCAAGCAAACCGTATGGATGTTGAGACGGGAGTCTTTCAAGACTTAACCGCTGTCAACATGACTTTCCAAGGAGATCAAACAATTAGTGGAAATTTCACGGTTATTGAAAATCAGGTAATCAGTGGAAATCTAAGGGTCGTAGAAAATATAACAGGCGAATCAAATTTAATTATTGAACAAACTGGATTTATCGAAAATATTGTAAGTTCAGGAATTATTTCCGGCTCGACAATCAATGGGAATTTAGTTCAAGGAAATTCAGGCGTCTACACTTACTTATCTGGAGCCACCATTACCGGAGATTTAATCTCAGGAACGAGCGGTGTATTTACAAACCTTTCAGGCTCGACAATTACTGGAGATACGATTCAAGCAACTAGTGGAATTTTTGTAACAGGTTCTTTCACAGATCTTGAAATAAGCGGTTTGATTTTAAGTACAGGCTTGTTTGCTTCTGGAACAGAAAGTGCGCCTTCGATTACTTTTGTTGATGATACAGATACTGGTTTTTATAATGCTGCTGCAAATGGAGTAGGCATTAGTACGAGTGGTGCTGAAAGACTTCGAGTTGATAACACCGGAAACGTCGGTATCGGGAAGACGAATCCTGGCAAGCTCCTAGATGTAAATGGTGATGCATTAATCAACAACGTGACTGTTGGACGTGGAGCGGGTAATTATTCATCCAACACAGCCGTTGGCAATAACTCTTTCACCAGCAACACCACAGGAACCTTTAACATTGGTGTTGGGCAAAATTCTCTCCGCAACAACACCGAAGGCACCTCAAACACCGCCATTGGTCAAGGCGCTCTCCTCTCCAACACCACAGGCTCCAATAACACTGCCGTTGGCCAAGTTTCTCTCAACCTCAACACCGAAGGCAACGCCAACACTGCCGTTGGACGAAATGCTCTCCTCAGCAACACCACAGGAAATTTTAACACCGTCGTTGGTCGAAATGCTGGTCGATACATCGGAGGCTCCAACAACACTGTCCTTGGTGCATATCAAGGAACCACAGCAGATTCAACCTTAAGTGATACTGTCATCATCGCTGCTGGTACGGCGGAGAGGCTTCGCATCGACTCCAGCGGCAACGTCGGTATCGATACAACGGATCCGCAGGCGAAGTTGGATGTTAGGAGTACCGCTGACACTCCGAGCTTAACTTTTAACGGTAGTGGGCAAGCTATTGTCGGAGATTCTGCTACTCAGCTAGCAATCGGAAGGTACTCATCATCTCCGTTTTCCCTTTACCTACAAGGCAGAGCCTCAAATAATGTAGCAAGAAATATCGCTTTAAGTCCTGCAGGCGGCAACGTCGGTATCGGGACGACGAATCCTACTGAATTGTTAGTTTTAGAAGCATCAAGCCAACCGTCAATTGTACTCAGTGACACAACGACAGCAAGCACAAATACCATAATTAGACATTCAAACGGAACTTTACGCATAGATTCAAAGTTTAATAATGGCAGTGGAGTAATTGCATTCACAAGGAATGGCACTGTAAGTGAATCGGCACGGTTTGATACTTCTGGCAGATTCGGTATCGGGACGACAACTCCTGCCACTACTTTGCACGTTAAAGACACCGTTGCTACTACTACTGTTCTAGAGTCTTCAGCCAGTCAGTCTCTGGTTAACTTTAGAAACTCGTCAACAAGCCTGTTTTTCGTGGGCACAACCAATAACAATTGGAATGTGCAAACTAACGCCCAACAAAGGCTTTCTGTTACTACCACAGGCAACGTCGGTGTCGGGACGAGCAGTCCTGGTGCAGTGTTTACGGTAGGCACAAATGCTCCCATTATCGAGCTTAACGATGAAGATGGTGCTACCGACAATAAAAGATGGCAGTTTTTTGCAGATCCGGCAAGACTGCAAATACGCGCAGTGACTGATGCAGGCAGCGGTGGCGGGAATCTCTTTGTATTTAATCGTTCAAATCAGCAGGTTCAATCCTTTCAAGGTTTTAATGGTGGTGCTGCGTGGTTCCATGTTGATAACAGCACAAAAAGGGTAGGGATTGGCACTACGAGCCCTAGTGAAACTCTAACTATCTCAGGAACAACGCAAGATGTTGCAAGAATTAAAACCTCAGCCGTTAATGCAAAACTTTACTTTGAGGCATCTGCCACAACAAGTAATAATTATATCCAGTGCACAGGAAATGAGCTTCTTGCAGTAGTAAATGGAGGTGAACGCCTACGCATCAACTCCAGCGGCAATCTCTTGGTTAATATATCTAGTGCGCGTACTAACTATAGATTTAATGCAACGTCTATTTCACCGCTTTTTCAACTCGAATCAAATGGTGGTAGTACAGCATTTGGAATTACAAGAAATGGTAACACTGGAAACGCAGGGAGTATTTATCTTGCAAAGTCCAGAGGAACCACAAGTGGTTCTAACACTATTGTTCAGCAAGATGACCGACTCGGTTCGCTTTCATTCAATGGTGCTGATGGGACTGATTTAGTTACAGCAGCACGAATTGAGGGTCAAGTGGACGGCACCCCTGGCACCAACGACATGCCAGGCAGGCTGGTGTTCTTAACTACTGCGGATGGGGCGAGTAATCCGACGGAGCGGCTTCGCATCGACTCCGATGGCAAAGTCGGTATCGGGACGAGTGATCCGCAGGGTCAACTTACCGTTCAACAGTCTGCGGTAACCAACGCACCTAGTCGTATTTCTGCTTTGTATTTAGAGAACAACGCCAACTGTGAAATTCAGATGGTTGGCAATCCAGTTAATGATTGTCAAGTTCGTTTTGGAACTGGTAGCAACAGTTTTAAAGGTGCCCTTGAGTATCAACTAGATGTGGATGCTTTACTTGCATACACAAACGGCAGCGAGCGCCTTCGCATCACCTCCAGCGGCAACGTCGGCATCGGGACGAGCAGTCCTGCTAGAAAACTTGAGATACAAACTGGCAGTGGCGCTATTGCAGGATTCAAGCCATCAACCAGCACACTCGCCACAACACTCGAGTTTCTGCGAAATGGCGTTGGCACTATTACTAATAATGCTATTGAGGTAAAAGCTTCTAATGGCACTTTTGCTTCAATTAATTATGGTGGAGGAGCTTATTTTGCGACCAACGTCGGAATCGGGACGACAAATCCTGGAGCAAAGCTCGATGTGCAAGGGACGCTTTTTGTAAGAAATTCTAGTGCACTAATTTCTTTCAACAACGAAACAGAATTCATGGGTTTTATCGGAAATAACTCTGGTAATTTATACATCAATGCGGGCGGAACAAACGACACGCTTGAATTTCAAACAAGCGGCACAGAACGCATGCGCGTCGACTCCAGCGGC
>ERZ802830.727-NODE-727-length-32477-cov-15.6102_pt1 | contig 32477 bp, 33 predicted proteins | sample MGYA00345654_ERZ802830 | MGnify/ENA primary metagenome ERZ802830 (study PRJEB30503, sample SAMEA104212375) | marine metagenome | biome: Westerlies Biome; feature: [SRF] surface water layer (ENVO:00010504) within the epipelagic zone...; material: water... | reverse complement strand
CATCAGGGCTACGGTGTGAATTTTAGCCATTTCACCAAAGCTATTGTTGCTTCAAGCGCCCCCAGATCCCTCATGAATGTAACGGATGAGATGGCTAGATGCGAATGTTATGTTGTTTTAGCCGTAATGCTGTCCTGCAAATCGACACTCATGACTTGTAACTCGGTGTGGAATGTATAGTATGGGCTATCGATTTAGTTGAGGTAAAGGCGGCCCTAAGCGTGGCCGCTTTTTATATAGGGAAAAGATATGTCCTGGACCGATGAACGCGTCGAACTGCTAAAGAAAATGTGGGGAGACGGCCAATCTGCAAGCCAGATAGCCAAAGAGCTGGGCGGCGTCACCCGCAATGCGGTGATCGGGAAAGTACACCGTTTGGGGCTTTCAAACCGCGCAACCACCGCGTCGGCAAAACCCGCGACAGCGTCTAAGGCTGAGGCGAAGCCGGCGACCGAGCCCAAGCCCAAAGCCCCCCCAAAGCCCGAGACGGTTGCAAAGCCCGCCGCCCCCGAACCGGCAGCCCCGATTCCGATACGCAAGGCGATCATCCCTGCGGGGCAACCCCTGCCGCCGCAACCTTCTGCCAATGAAATTAGCCCGGAGGCGTTGGCTAAGGTCAGCGAAGTGGAAAAAAAGGCCAAGAGACTGTCGTTGTTGGAATTGACCGAGAGAACCTGCAAGTGGCCCGTTGGTGATCCTGCAACTGATGATTTTTGGTTTTGTGGGTTGGCCACGCAAGCTGGAAAACCCTATTGCGAGGCACATGTTGGCGTGGCTTTTCAGCCGATGAGCGCACGGCGCGATCGCCGCCGCTAAACAATGCCGTAGGTCACACCGGTTATTTGTCCAGATAGGCGGCAATGGGTTCTATCCAGTCCCAATTGCCGCTACGGCCACCCAAATGTTCAGCTAGAAAATCTTCGACCCGTCGGGCATGCCTGATTTTTGACTGCCACTTATCAATGCCGTGGCCTTCATTTTCAAAGATCAGACTGTCGATGTTTTTACCCAGATCTTTGGCTTTTGTGATGAATCTTTCTGTCTGCTCAAAGCCGACAACCGGGTCGCGTTTTCCCGCAACCATGAGGGCGGCAGCCTGCATCTGAGCGACCAAATTGATCGGCGATCTTTGGTGCATTTTTTCCATATCTCCGGGGGAGTTTATATCGCCAAAGTATCTTTCCCATTGCCCAAGATACAGACCCCATGAATGCGGCGGGTATTGAGACTGATAGGCCACGTCAAGCATGGCGTGCTCAATGATGCCCGCTTTGAATAAATCGGGGTCACGCACCAGCCCCATTGCCGACGCATAGCCGCCATAACTACGGCCATTGATTGCAATCGCTTTCGGGTCGGCGATCCCTTGGTCGATGGCCCAGAGTGTGGCATCGACCAAATCGTCCTGCATTTTGCGCCCATATTCGCCATAGCCGGCGGCTTGATAGATTTTGCCAAGGCCGCTTGATCCGCGGAAATTTACCGCCAAAACCGCATAGCCGCGATTGACCAAAAATTGGCGGAAATGATGGTATTCCCATTTGACTTGTCTTGCGGGTCCACCATGCACCTCAAGCACCATAGGAGCAGCGCCATCCACGCCTTTGGGTCTTAGCAACAAAGCGTTCAGTTTCATCCCATCCCGGGCCGTGATCTGGACGGTTTCGGTGGGCACCAATGCGTCGGTATGTTTTGTCTTGAAATAAAAGTCGCTGATTTTCGTGTCTGTCCCAAGATTTAGGTCGAAGATATGATAGCTATAACTTTGGGCATCAACCGAAAGAGTTGCCGTAACAAAATCACCATTCCCAGCCCACCTAAGGCGGTCGATGGACACGTGCTGTCCTTGTTTGGCAATCAATGTCGCAAGCTTTTTTCCCGCCTTGGTGAACCCCACAGGGGTTACGTCCCCGACCTGTGGTATCACCATATCAATCTTGCCGTCATAAAGGTCAAAATTGATTATTTCGGCAAGATCTTCATCGGCTTGCTCATGCAGAACCTGTTCGGACCCATCGGTAAGATCGAGACGCACCAATGCAGCTGTGTTGCGTCCGCGGGCAGAAATTGCCAAAGCAAACTCTGCACTTGGGCTGACTTCCAACACATAAAATGTATCGCTGGGGGCGATATCTATCAACGGCTGCCACCCGCTGTCTCGGTTGACCAAAAGCTGGGTCTTATTTTCTTTTATACGGTCAAAACGTAACATTGGGGTCAAGTTCTTTGCCAAGACCCAGCCTAGAGTTTGGCCTTGGTTTTTGATCAACAGGGTTTTGTTGCCGCCTTGCTGATCTGTGGTGTATAAATCTGCGAACGCCGGGTTGCGATCCTGCGAGGCGATCACGACCAGATCATCTGCGTCACTGGGCTGGTTTTGAATTGACCAACTAGAAAACCCCCTTGGTGTGACATCGCGCCAATTGTCTTCGTCTGGTTTGGCGGGGTCAATCTGCCACAACCGGCCCTTGCGCCCGATCAGCAAAGCTGCGGTGTGCGGGTTCCAAAAGTAATAATCAACGTCCCTGAGACGCATCACCTCGCGGTCGGTGGTACGGTCCTTAACCAGAACCACCTGTTTGGTTTTGCGCGTTGCCCGCCACGCGAGGTACCGGCCGTCATGGCTTGAATGATAGGCCCATTCGGCCCGCATATCGGCATAGAAATCCCGCACTGGTATCAATGGTGGTAGTTCGGATGAGGCCAGTGACGGATGTGTGGCAGCCGTGTCATGTGACCACCACGCAGTTGTCGCAAAGGCCATAACCACCAAGCTGAGGAATGTTGCGAATATTATTTTAAGGTAAAACAATTTGAAATCCTTGTTTGAAGGGGCTGTATTGCAATCGGGGTTGTGGGCTGGCTCTTGATGAAAAACCGGCAGCTGTGAATATTTGAGCCAGTGTTCGGCCCGATACTGGCGGCCATTGTGAAGGGACAGTGCGAGAGGTCCAAATCTACCAGTAATAATTCCTCTGGTTGTTTATTTATTTATAATCACATCCATAAGTAAATACCGCAACCAGATCAACCCAGCCTTATCAACCGCGTAACTTACCGCATGTAGATCTGGGGCCTTTCCGTTTCACCTGACCTCGGCTATAGCCCGCATATGAGCACCAATCCTCCCAGCCTTCGCCCGGATCAAGCAAGCGCCCGGATTACCGAAACTCGCCGAACCGGGCAGCCGAATATCGGTATGGTCAGTCTTGGCTGTCCCAAAGCGTTGGTGGACAGCGAACGCATTCTGACGCGATTGCGGGCCGAGGGTTATGGCATCTCGCCTGATTATGCCGGCGCGGATGCGGTTATCGTCAATACCTGTGGGTTTCTTGACAGTGCCAAGGCCGAAAGCCTTGAAGCGATTGGCGAGGCGCTTAGCGAGAATGGCAAAGTGCTGGTCACGGGCTGTCTTGGCGCCGACCCCGATTATATCACCGGCGCGCATCCCAAGGTGCTGGCGGTTACGGGGCCACATCAGTATGAACAGGTGCTGGACGCGGTGCATGCGGCCGTGCCACCCAAGCCCGACCCCTATATTGATCTGCTCCCGGCAAGTGCAGTTTCTTTGACGCCACGCCATTACAGCTATCTGAAGATTTCCGAAGGCTGTAATCACAAGTGCAAATTCTGCATTATTCCTGATATGCGCGGCCGTCTTGCCAGCAGGCCGGCCCATGCGGTGCTGCGCGAGGCTGAAAAACTGGTTGTCGGTGGCGTCAAGGAATTGTTGGTGATCTCGCAAGACACCAGCGCTTACGGGTTGGATATCAAATATAAACAAGACCGCGGACATCGCGCCCATATCACTGATTTGGCGCGCGATCTGGGCTCACTTGGGGCTTGGGTGCGGCTGCATTATGTTTACCCCTATCCCCATGTGCGCGATCTGATCCCGCTGATGGCTGAGGGGCTGATCCTGCCCTATCTGGACATACCGTTCCAGCATGCGCATCCGGCTGTTCTGCGGCGGATGGCGCGGCCGGCAGCAGCGGCTAAAACGCTGGATGAGATCGCCGCGTGGCGTGATATCTGCCCCGAGATTGCCCTGCGTTCGACGTTCATTGTCGGCTATCCAGGTGAAACCGAGGCCGAGTTTCAAACCTTGCTGGATTGGTTGGATGAGGCGCAACTGGATCGGGTGGGGTGTTTTCAATATGAAAACGTCGATGGTGCGCGGTCGAACGCGCTGCCCGATCACGTGCCAGATGCGGTCAAACAAGAGCGTTGGGACCGGTTCATGGAGAAATCACAAGCGATTTCCGAGGCCAAGTTGGCGGCGAAAGTCGGGCAGGTGATCGAGGTGATTGTCGATGAGGTTGACCAAGATGGAGCCACCTGCCGCACCAAGGCCGATGCGCCCGAGATTGACGGCAACCTGTTTGTCGATGAGGGATTTGAGAAGGTTCGGGCGGGTGATATTCTCACCGTCGAGGTGGATGAGGCGGGTGACTATGATTTGTGGGGCAAACCGCTGACTGCAAAATCCTAGGGCGTTTGGCCGTGCGTGATCTAACAGTGAGCTTGCCGCCGGGCCCTGACAGCGACCACTGGCACTGACCCCTCACGATAGCGGCCACCTTATCCTTGACCTGTCACCACGTTTGGAGGATAGCTCGCCCTTATTTTGACGCGTAAACTGATTCGAGCTATCATGCATTTACAAACAGACCGCCTTATCCTGCGCCCGTTTGAGGCGGGTGATCTCAAGCCCTTTTCTCATATAAATGCGGACCCTGAGGTCATGCGGTTTTTTCCTGCGCCCCAAACGTCTGAGGAAACTGCACAGATGCTTGCAAGATGGGCGGATAAGCAAACCCGATATGGCTATGGGTTTGCTGCTGTGGAAACCCGCCATGACAAGCAGTTGATCGGCATGGCGGGATTGTCGCGTCTGGAAGACGGCGTTCCGATTGCCCCCTGTAGCGAAATAGGCTGGCGGCTGACCCCGTCGGCTTGGCACAAAGGCTATGCCACCGAGGCGGCACGTGCTTGGCTGGCCTATGGCTTTGACACGCTTGGCCTGTCAGAGATATTTAGTTACACTCCGAGACTTAATCTGGCCTCGCAAAGGGTGATGCAGCGCATTGGCATGCAACACGCGCAGGCATTGGATTTTGAGTATCCGGCACTGCCTGAGGGACATGCGTTGCGCCCCATGGTGGTGTACCGGCTGCCAAGCCCACCCTATGTGGCTAGGTCTTAGGCGCCGCGTTCAAACAGGTCTCAACCTGAAACGCATCGGGAATGGTGTTGCGCCCTTCTAGGATCAGATCGGCCATCACCTCGGCTATTTTGGGTGCCATACCAAAGCCGATCTTAAAGCCGCCATTGGCGATAAAATGCCCTGCGCGGCCGGGATAGGCGCCCAGCATCGGGGCGCGGCTTTTGGCGCGTGGTCTCACCCCCGCCCAACGGGCGATAACTGGGGCATCTCGCAACATTGGAAATGCTGCGGTGGCGCGGGCAATAATCGCGTCCAACTGGGTATCTGTGTCGTCCGGATTGTGAAACGCGCGTTCGCTGGTCGAGCCGATCGCCACAGTGCCATCGGTGTGCGGCACAATATGCAGCGCATCGGCGAACAACTGCGGCGCGTCGGGCGCGGGATAACGCAAAAGCGCCGCCTGTCCTTTAACGCCATTGCCCACGGGCTGCTCGAACCGTTCGCTCAGGTCGCGCAAACCCTGCCAGCCTGTGGCATGCACGACGATGCCATGTTCGGGCCCGGCGGGTTCAATGCGGCCGCCCCATGCACGCAGGGCTGCCGCCAGTGCCAAACAAGCGTTGCGGGGGTGAATGCGCGCGCTTAGCGTGTCATGGATCAACCAACCAGTCGGGCTTTGCGGCGCCCAGTTGGCTTGAGTGTCTGCGCAGATAACCTGCCAGGTTGCCTTGCCCTGCCATAGTGTTTGCGCCGAAATTGCCCGTGCCCGTGCCAGCTCAAGGGTTTTTTCATCGGCAATAGGCTGTAGCCGCCCACTGCGCCCATAGCCCGAAGACTGACCTGATGCCGCCTCAACGCCTTGCCAAAAGTCTTGTGCCGCGATCAGGCTTTCGAACTGAAACGCCTTTTTTGCATTCCAGTTTTCTGGCACATGGGGGGCCAATGCTCCAACCGGGCCGCCACTCGATCCCGCTGCGACGCCGTTCGGGTCATAAATTTGTACTGCAGCGCCGCGGCGCGCGCAGGCCCAGCCGATGCTGAGCCCGAAAATACCCGCGCCATAGATTGTTACTTCTGCCATTGCCAATCTGTCCATCCTCGTTCTATGTCGCCTTAGCTCTCCTAATTCTAAGGTAAGTGATGCACAGCGACCAGCACCTAGATTTGCAATGGCGGGACGGCGAAGTGCCGGTCTCGACGCAATTCGACGACCCGTATTTTTCGCTCGAGGATGGTCTGGCCGAGACCCGTCATGTGTTTCTTGATGGCAATCGCCTGCCCGCACGGTTTCGCCCGGGATTTCAGATTGCCGAGTTGGGCTTTGGCGCGGGCCTGAACCTGTTGGCTACACTGCATCTGTGGCGTGAGAGCGGCCAGACCGGTGTTTTGCACTATACCAGCTTTGAGGCGTTTCCGATGCCACCAGAGGCAATGATCCGCGCGCAGGCGGGATTTGCGGCACTGGGTAAACTCGCCGGCGAGTTGGCGCCGTTCTGGCGCCAGGGCAGCCTAGATTTCGATTTGCCCGACCTGCGGTTCCGTCTGGTGATCGGCGATGCCAGACAGACGGTTGTTCGTTGGAGCGGGGCGGCTGATGCGTGGTTTCTCGACGGGTTTTCCCCGGCAAAAAACCCTGAAATGTGGCAAGATGATCTGTTGGCAGCGGTGGGCCAGCGCAGCGCGCCACACGGCACCGTGGCAACATATACAGCAGCTGGCTTCGTCCGGCGCGGTCTGGCGGCGGCTGGTTTTACTGTGGCCCGCACTCAGGGCTTTGGTCGCAAACGCCATATGACCACCGCGTGTCTGGGGGGGGCATCTTGACCGGTCAAGATAATACACGGCTGGGTATCTTTTTGATGATCCTGGTGACGATTGTGTTCTCTGTTCAGGATGGCATATCGCAGCATCTGGCAAGTCGTTACAATGTGATCATGGTGGTGATGATCCGCTATTGGTTTTTTGCGGCTTTTGTCATAGCGCTGGCGCAACGACAACCCGGAGGGGTGCGGCAGGTTGCAGTGACAAGCCAGCTGCCTTTGCAAATTTTTCGCGGGGTTTTATTGGCGGTCGAAATCTGTGTGACGGTTGTTGCTTTCACCTTGTTCGGGCTGGTGGAAACGCATGCGGTTTTTGTGTGCTACCCCTTGTTGGTCGCGGCGATGTCGGGACCAGTCTTGGGTGAATATGTCGGTTGGCGGCGCTGGACGGCGATCGGGGTTGGTTTTGTTGGGGTGCTGATTATCCTTGAGCCAGGGTCCAGCGTATTTTCGATCTATGCCTTGGTGCCGTTCTTTGCGGCGTTTCTATTCGCTTTATATGCCTTGTTGACCCGCTATGCGGCACGGCGTGACAGCACGGCAACCAGTTTTTTCTGGACCGGCATCGCCGGTGCTGCGGTTATGACCCTAGTGGGCATTTGGTTCTGGCAATCCATGAGCCTTGCCGATTGGGTCTGGATGGCAGCGCTCTGTATGACGGGGGCGCTGGGCCATTGGCTGCTTATTCGCTGTTACGAGGTTGCCGAGGCGAGTGCGGTGCAACCGTTCGCGTTTTTACAGCTGGTTTTTGCATCAATTGTCGGGATTGTGGTGTTTTCCGAAACGTTGCGCAGCAATGTTGCGGTTGGGGCCTTGATGATTACGGGTGCAGGTGTTTTTGCACTATTGAGAGAGCGGCAGAAGACCACCGCCAGCTAGTTCTTTGCTGAAAGAAACGGGCAGGACCTTGCGTCCGAGACGGGCCCGATAAATCGGCAGGCTTTCGGTGACCCGCATGATATAGTTTCGCGTCTCCGCATAGGGGATCGTTTCGATCCAATCGATTACATCTACCGATTTTTTTCGCGGATCGCCCTGTTTTTTGATCCAAGCCTTAGTCCGCGATGGTCCCGCGTTATAGGCGGCTGCAATCAACACCGGATTGCCATCAAAGCGGCGCGACAGTTTGGCAAGGTAGGCCCCGCCAATGGTGGCGTTGTATTTCCAATCTGTCAGCAGGCGTTTCACGTCATATTTTATCTTTATTTCTTTTGCGGTTTCTTTTGCCGTTCCCGGCAGAATTTGCATCAGTCCGCGCGCGCCCGCCCCACTGACGAGCGTCGGATTGAATTCGCTTTCGCGGCGGGCAATCGCAAGCATCAATTCGGCTGCGACAGGATGCGATGTGTTGATCAGCGGGTGCAGCGCATAATAGGGGGCTGCGATAATATGGCCGTATTGCGCCGCGCGCTTGCCGACCATCACCTGTAAATGCGGGTCTCTAAGCTCGGCCAGTAACGTGCCGAGCTGACCTAACTCGTCGGCGTTTAGGCTTTCTGACATATGGGTTAAAAAACGTTCGGCCAAATCAGGCTGCTCTGCAGTGAGCAAAAGTAAACCGGCTTTGAACACGCTTGACTTGGTGAAACTGGCAGTCACCCAGTTGGGAAACTGCTTGCGACCGGCCAAAGTCTTGTCAAATCGGCTGCCCGCCTTTTCTGCGGCGAGCAGCCCGTAAAAGCTGCTTTGATGCTGCGCGGCAAAGTTATAGGCAAGTTTTGCCGAAGCTCTGTCACCAGTGGCGCTGTAGGCGCGTCCCAGCCAATAACCGGCGCGTCCCAGAGAGATTGGTGTTTCCACTGTATTTTTAAGTTTTGTAAAGTGCCGTATGGCTAAATCAGGCTGTTTCAGCCTGCGCAGGGCGAGAAACCCTGACAGCCATTCGAGCGTTGCGAACTGGGCACCTTTGTCGAGGTGGTGTGATGAGGCGAGATTGTAGGCCTGACGATATTTTTTGCGACCCATCAACTCGCGGACCAGTACATGGCGCTGCTGTGCCCATTTTTCAGGGTGCCCGAGTGTCTTTTTGGATCGGCTGTGTTCGATCAAAAGTGTGATTGCGCGGTCTGTCAGCCCTTTGCGCAGACGCCATGCAAACCGTGCATGGGCCAGCCCGGGGTCATTTTTTAAAGTTCCGGCAACAGCCGCAATAAGCCCGTCAACACCCCGCGCATTGGTCATTAACCCCAGTCGTGCTTTACCAAGGTTTTGTGCGTCTTTCGATACATAGGCCAACATGCTTTTGGCGTTGCCGCGCCATCCCTGCCAAAGCGCCCAGTCCAACCTCGCGTTGTGATGGGGTTTCAACAGCGTCCGGTGCCGTGCCATGAAGGTCATTTCTTCCTCGGCGCTGAGCCTGAGGGTGCGCCAGGCGGTCACGAGGGTTTTCTGGGCCGATTGGCTACGCCCTAGATTCGTAAGCGCCTTTGCATAGATCAACGCACCTGTTCCGGTTTGGGGAGGCGTGGTCTCAAAAAAGGCTGCAACGTCGGCTGGGTTTGCGCGTGCGAAGGCCGCTTCGGACTGTTTGCGCAACAGCTTCAGGCCGGGCCAGTCTGGGTGTTGGTGTAGAAAGCGCGCCGTTTGTTGAAATGATCCCTCACCTTGGCGCAAATAATGCCAAAGTACGATGTCCTCTGCCAGCGGTCCGCTTGATTTTGCGATCTTAAACGCATCAGTCCAGTCTTGTGCCTCGATCGCTTCAAAAGCGCGGTGCAGTTCAGACACGGGCGCGGCAGCACAGATTTCTGTGCGAAAAAATAACACCACAAGTAGGACTACGCGCAACATAGCTTGCATTTCCGAAACCACTAGAGGATAGAGCTTAGGACTGTAGCGTCCTATATAAAAGCTGCAACCTGAAATCATGGCTTTGCTATTGACAGGTTGAGGTTTAAATAGGTCACGCTGCCCAAACTATCTTAGGAGTATGTTATGTTTAAAGGATTGATGCCAGCTCTGGTCACCCCGTTTGCCGACGGTGCCTTGGACTTGACGACTCTGAAAGCCTTGGTCGAGCGCCAAATCAAAGCGGGGTGTCATGGGCTTGTGCCGGTCGGGACCACCGGCGAAAGCCCAACGCTCACTCATGCAGAACACGAGACGGTTGTCGCTGAAGTGGTGAAAGCCGCCGCAGGGCGCGTGCCGGTCATTGCGGGTGCAGGCTCTAACAATACCGCCGAATCAATGCGCTTGATGCAGCACGCCAAAAGCGTTGGTGCAGATGCCGCGCTGGTGGTGACGCCCTATTATAACAAGCCGACGCAAGCAGGATTGATCGCGCATTTTACGGCGCTTCATAACAGCTGCGACCTGCCGATAATCATCTATAACATCCCACCGCGTTCTGTAGTCGATATGAGCCCCGAGACGATGGGCGAACTGGCAAAATTGCCCCGGATCATCGGAGTGAAAGATGCCACTGGCGATTTGGCGCGGGTTTGCCAACAGCGGATCAGCTGTGGTCTGGATTTTGTCCAGTTGTCTGGCGAAGACGCCACTGCCCATGGGTTTAATGCCCAAGGTGGTGTGGGCTGTATTTCTGTCACGGCCAATGTTGCGCCGGCCCTGTGCGCTCAGGTGCAAGAGGCGACGCTTATGGGGAATTATGCCAAAGCTCTTGAATTACAGGACGCGCTGATGCCGTTGCATCAGGCGATCTTTACCGAGCCTGGCCTCGTAGGGGTGAAATACGCCATGAGCCGTCTCGGTCTTTGCAGCGATGAGGTGCGTTTGCCGCTGGTGCCTTTGACGGCGCCAACGCGGGCACTTGTCGATGCAGGGCTGCGCCATGCGGGATTGATGAGCTGATTTTACACATTTGGTGATCAGGCAGCGTGTCAAACGTATTGGCGCGGTGAACCGCGGCCTGTGGGCGACCGCGTTCCCCAGAAATTAAACGATATTTATGGATGCTCTTTGTGCGCCAACCGGGCCTGTCTGCGCAGGTGCCAACGATAAATTATGGGGGCCAGAGCATAGTCATATAGCGCGCTGGCGATCTGTTTTATTCCCGGACAGGCCACCAGTCGCCCCAGCCAGCGATATCGCGGCATCTGTGCCCACAGCACAAGAAACCCTTCGATCCCTGATGTCACTGCACCGTTATGTAGAACATAAAGCCGACGTGCCGCTTGGTCTGCGGTCAAATCCCAGTTTGTCAGCGCATCTGAGTTGAGATCATCAAATCCCAGCGGCAGCGCTTTATCACTGCTGTAGCGCGCATAGTGTTTGATCTCAAAGTTGCAAACTGGGCATTGGGCATTATAGAGCACACGGGTGGTTTTTGTGAGATTGTCGGTCATATCTTTTGGCCTGGTGATAGACTTTAGCGCAATGCGGCAGGCTAATGTCAGGCAGTTCCTTTTATGATTAGGCCGCAGCGCAAGGCCGGGTGTGGATTATGGATTTTATGCTTACTCCCCATTATCGCATTGTATCTAGCCGCATTATGGCGCAAAACAAGCGATGTAGGTTGTGATATCACTACGAAAACAGGAGCGGAGCAGTATGAAACTGTGCATCATATCGGAATTCACATGTGACTTTAATGCATACGAGGCCATGATAGAAGGCAATCGTGATCAGGTTATGCAATTTTGTTCGGAAATGACGCTGGCAAAAGTAAGCGACCACAAATGTATACTGGTCGCAGATGTCACCGACCCGGCCGGGCTTCATGCCCATATGTCAACCCCGGAGATGCGGCAATGGGACGAGGATAACGGCTGCGTAGATACGGTATTTTTGATGGAACCCGCTGCCGCTTAATGGCGATTAACGGGTCGATTGAAAAGCGTCTAGCCTCTGCCATGGGCGGCTGAAAAATCATTTCAAAAAACCGGCCCTGAAACTGTACAGGTCCGGGTTCAGGTTTCGGTTATCTGTTTTGCATTTGCGCGACATCGTGGCGGGTCAGGCCAATATCTTCAAGCGTGCGGTCATTTAGGTTTGATAAGATCAGGTGGGTTTTACGGATTTTGTTCCAAGCGACGAAAAGTTGCAAAACTGCCGCAGCTTTCTGAATGCTATTGTGAAGCATGTTTGAAGGGGCAGAGTCTGTCTGGTTAATCAGGGTAAAGGCCATCATTAATTTCCTTGAGAGGGGGGTGGTCAGTCTAGAGCGGCTCATCTAGGGATTTAGGTTGGATGCAGCAACACCTGTTTTTGCAGGGCCCATATGCATTTTTTGCAAGGCTGAACGGGTGCCCAACAGATGTTCAAAGGCGGGTCATCCGGTTGAGGTTGAACCGGCACAGCCTGAGGCGTTTTTTTTTGTGTGTTCATTCGATCAGGATGTTGTCTGGGATTGGTTATTTTTATCTGGGGCTCTTAATTTAAGTGATTTGTCTCAATCTGTGGTTGGTCCGTTTGGGGTGATCCGTCTGTGCCGTAAAGCCCTCGGCATGCCCATTAGCCCTAGGTTTGCAAAATTGGCCTATCAAACAGTTGGTGATAGCCTTTGTTCGCGTTTCGTGCTACTGCGAAAAAAAATAAACAGAGGTGCAAATGCGGGTGTTAGGGATTGATCCAGGTTTGCGAAACCTCGGATGGGGCGTGATAGATGTATCTGGCAGCCGTTTGAAACATGTTGCGAACGGGACCTGTGTGTCGCAGGGCTGCGATTTGGGATCACGATTGGTATCGCTGTACGAACAATTGTGCGAGGTGTTGACGAAATACCAACCCGATACAGCTGCGGTTGAAAAAACCTTTGTGAACAAGGATGGAGCGGGTACGCTGAAACTGGGGCAGGCCCGTGGAATCGCGATGCTGGTGCCGGCAAAGGCCGGATTGCTGGTGGGTGAGTATGCCCCGAACACCGTGAAAAAAACCGTTGTTGGAGTGGGCCATGCGGAAAAGGGTCAGGTGGCCCATATGGTCAAGATGCAATTGCCCGGAGTAGTTTTAGCGGGGCCCGATGCGGCCGATGCGCTGGCGGTGGCGATTTGTCATGCCCACCACAGCCGCTCGGCAGAACGGGTGGCCACAGCCGAACAGGTGCGTGCATGATTGGAAAGCTCTCAGGGGTGCTGGAATACCGTGCGGATGACCACGTTTTGCTTGATGTGCGTGGTGTTGGCTATATTGTGTTTTGCTCGGATCGCACCTTGGCATCTCTGCCTGCGGTAGGAACGATGCTGGCGCTTTATACCGATCTTATCGTGCGCGAAGATTTGCTGCAATTGTTCGGCTTTACATCCTTACAGGAAAAAGAATGGCACCGCTTGTTGATGAGCGTTCAGGGTGTCGGGGCCAAGGCGTCTCTGGCCATTCTCAGCACGCTCGGGCCTGAAGGTGTCAACCGGGCCATTGCGCTGGGTGACTGGAACGCGGTCAAAGCGGCGCGCGGCATTGGCCCCAAAACAGCGCAGCGCGTGGTGAATGAGTTGAAGGATAAAGCGCCAAAGGTAATGGCGATGGGCGGCACTCTGGGTCTGGCCCTTGGTACGCAAACCGCAGAACCGGGTGTCGGTCAAGGAGCCAATCAAGGTGCCGGAGCCGATGATGACGCCGTGGTTGAAGGTGCGGTGAGCGCTCGGGTTGCCAAAGGCTCTGCCGCGGCGGCTGCATCAGCTGCGGACCGTCGGGTTTCGGCCCAAAGTGAAGCGCTGTCGGCGCTGTCCAATCTGGGCTATGCACCCGGCGAGGCGGCCAGCGCTGTTGCCGAAGCCGCGGGCGCCGCGCCCGAGGCCGAAACCTCTGGCTTGATCCGTGCCGCATTGAAACTTCTGGCGCCGAAAGGCTAAACCGTGACCGAACCTGATCCCACCCTGCGCCCTGACCCGATGCCCGAAGACAGCGACCGCGCCCTACGCCCGCAGGGATTGGATGAGTTTATCGGCCAAGCCGAGGCGCGGGCCAATCTCAAAGTGTTTATCCAAGCTGCGCGTCAACGCGGGGAGGCAATGGATCATACATTATTTTACGGCCCGCCGGGGTTGGGCAAAACCACTTTGGCCCAGATCATGAGCCGTGAACTGGGGGTGAGTTTTCGTATGACATCGGGGCCGGTGCTGGCCAAGGCGGGCGATCTGGCGGCGATCCTGACCAATCTTGAGGCGCGTGATGTGTTGTTCATCGACGAAATTCACCGCCTTAACCCTGTGGTGGAAGAGGTGCTTTACCCCGCGCTTGAAGATTTTGAACTTGATCTGGTGATTGGCGAAGGACCTGCGGCCCGCACGGTGCGGATTGAATTGCAGCCCTTTACGCTGGTTGGCGCCACCACGCGCTTGGGTTTGCTGACGACGCCGCTACGGGACCGCTTTGGTATCCCGACACGGCTGCAGTTTTATACCGTCGACGAGTTGCACCAGATTGTCACCCGTAATGCGGCGAAACTGGGCGCGCCGGCGGATGAGGGCGGCGCGCGCGAAATCGCGCAGCGGTCGCGCGGCACGCCACGTATCTCCGGCCGTCTGCTGCGTCGGGTGGTAGATTTTGCCATAGTTGAAGGTGATGGCACGGTGACCCGTGAATTGGCTGACCACGCCCTCACCCGGCTCGGGGTGGATAATCTGGGGTTGGACGGTGCTGACCGGCGGTATCTGCTACTGATTGCTGAAAATTATGCCGGAGGCCCGGTGGGAATTGAGACGATGAGTGCGGCCCTGTCGGAAAGCCGTGATGCACTGGAAGAGGTTATAGAACCGTTTTTGTTGCAGAAGGGTCTGATCCAACGCACGCCGCGCGGTCGGATGTTGGCGCAAAAAGGCTGGGATCATTTGGGTATGGTGGCACCCAAAGTGCAGGGTGCTCTGTTTGAATAATTGCTGTGCTGACAAGAGCGTCTTTTTGGGGTCTGCATCTGGCACTCAAAGCCAGGGGTAGTAAGGCGTTATCTTTATATGTGAATGCTAATCAGGGTTGTTTTCGTGCGCTTGGTACTGTGCAGAAAACGTATGAGGGTATAGTCCAATCCCAATTCAGAAAGTGGTCTTTACAAAAACTGGCGGCTATACCAAGCGTGATTTCGGGGACCCCGATTGACCTCTGCCGGTTACTTGTGGCCTTTATTCTTGCGCGTATGTAGATGCAACATATTTGCGTGGCGGCGCTCTGGCAAGCGCGAGCAGACATATTGGGAGATATACGGGCCAATTTGTGATAGAAAATTATGGGATCATTTTTTAATTTTGGTTGCAACCGCATAAATTATGGCAATCACCTTTCATTTCCTGTCGGCCAGCGGTGCCTTGCACGCCGAGTTTAAAACCCGAGTGTACGCTGCGCTTGAGGTCTGTGTGCAAACATGCTCGGCCAAACTGGTGTTGGGAGATCTGGATGTGGCTGTTATGGCAGCCCCAAAGTTTGTGATCTCGCGGCTTGGGGTCAATGGGTATGCATATGACGCCCACCAAATTCTTCTGCAGCTTGATCCCGACCATGACAGCCTTGCGCAGAATTTAGAGCATCGGGTCAGCGCGTTATTGGCGCATGAACTGCATCATTGTGCGCGTTCTCTGGCTTGCGGTGGCCTGACAGGCACCTTTGGCGACGCGCTGGTCAGCGAGGGGCTGGCGTGCTGTTTTGAAGAGGAAATCGTTGGGGTGACACCGTTTTATGCAATCGAGTGTATGGGGACCGTTTTACGCCAATTTGCCGCAAAGGCCAAAGCGCATGTCGATGTGCCCTATAGCCAGTTGCCGGGGGGAGGGCCAACTGGATGTTTGGCAGTTGGACCGGGGATGCCGCGTTTCCCTATCAATGCGGGTATTCAACCGGCTATGGGTTGATTAGGTGCTGGCTTGATGCCACGGGAAATCAGGCCTCCTCTTCGGCCGGTATCGACCCCAATGCGGTGATAACTGCATGGCAGCGGGGCGAAATTGCTCCGTTTGGCTGTTGACTTACCCGGGTTTTGATAGTCGGCATCTTACTGCGCACGCCTCTAAAACTCTCCGGTCCCTCTGACACCTGTCGGACATCTGCCTGACGTTTTAATTCGGGTTTTGGATTTGGGCACTGCAATTACCCTCTCGGTTTAGTGGGCGATTGAGGTCTGGTTTTCCACGTAAACACTTTTGCCATTCCCGACGTTTTTTGTCTTGATCGCCCCTTTGCACAGCCGTGCAAAGATTGTTATGACCCCCACAAACATCCCCTGCGTGGGGCAGACCGCAACCGGAGCTGAGACAGATGACACAAACCGAGGTTGAGGCGCTTTTTACCCGTGCTGACGGCAAGTATGCTTTCGCGCGCTGGGGGCGACCGATCGCGCCGATTGTGTTCGGGGTCGAAGCCGAAACCCTGTCGGTGATCAAGGGTGCTTTTGAGGCGGTTGTGGCGTTGGCGGGGCATAATATGGCTGAAACCGACCCGGAACTCGGCAGCAATTGCATGGTGTTCTTCTTTCGTGACTGGGCCGAGTTGATCGAAGTGCCCGATCTTGACCGGTTGGTGCCGGATTTGGCGCCACTTGTGGCGCGCTTGACGCGGGAGGCGGCGAACCAATACCGCATCTTTCGCTTTGATGACCAAGGCGGCATCAAGGCGGCTTTCGTGTTTTTACGCATGGATCAACATCTTGGGGCAGTGCCGGCTGAAACGTTGGCCCTGTCGCAGGTGGTGCAGACCGTGCTTTTATGGTCGGATACGGCATTTAGGGAACAATCGCCGCTGGCCGTGGTGCCTGGGGGGGCAACGATCTTGCGTCCCGATATCGCCGGGGTGATCCGGGCGGCCTATGATCCCACAATGCCAGTTGTCGCTTATGACCCTTCCCATGCGCTGCGGCTGTGCGCCCGTCTCGAGGTTGTGCAATGAGCCACATTTTTCCGGTACACGTCTATTATGAAGATACGGATATGGCGGGGATTGTCTATTACGCCAATTATCTGTGTTATATTGAACGGGCCCGTACAGAATGGGCACGGGACTTGGGACTGGATCAAACTGTTTTAAAAGTACGCGACGGGCTGGTTTTTGCCGTGCGCCGGGTCGAGGCTGATTATCTTATTCCAGCGCGGTTTGATGAAGATTTAACCGTGCATACCAAGCCTTTATACGGGACTGCCGCCCGTTTTGTTCTGCAACAAGATGTATGCCGGGGGGAACAGGTATTGTTTACTGCGCAAGTAACGCTTGTGGCATTGCGCGAAACCGGTCAACCGGCGCGCTTACCCAAAGCATTGCGCCAGCTGTTGGGGTGATTTTTAATGCTGGCTGGTGACATCAATGTGATTGGTTTTAGGCGTGGGTTAGGGTATGCTTGCCGCAAACAGAGCCCGTTGCGGGCCAAAGCAGACCGAGCAGGCCAATGGAAACTGAAACTCTTGCCCTTACACAGGCGGTAGACTTCTCGATGTGGGCGTTGTTTGCCCGTGCAACCTTGACGGTAAAAATCGTCATGATGATTCTGATTATTGCGTCTTTTTGGTCTTGGTCCATCATTATTGGCAAAGGCGTGTCTTTGCGCATTGCGCGGCGCCAAGCGGCGCAATTTGACCGGGCTTTTTGGTCGGGTGAACCTCTGGACGAGCTGTTCCAGAAAATTGGCCCGAAATCCAAAAGCAGGCCAGAAAAAATCTTTAGCGCTGGTATGCTGGAATGGCAGCGGAGCCACCGTCAGGATGGTGGATTGATTGCCGGGGCGCATGCGCGGATAGATCGCTCGATGGATGTTGCCATCGCGAAAGAAGCGGAAGACCTGCAAAAGGGCTTGCCTGTTTTGGCCACTGTGGGATCAACTGCCCCGTTTATTGGCCTGTTTGGGACGGTTTGGGGTATTATGAACGCATTTATCGAAATCGCACAGCAACAAAACACTAATCTTGCGGTTGTCGCGCCGGGGATTGCCGAGGCATTGATGGCCACAGGGCTTGGCCTGCTGGCGGCGATACCTGCGGTCATTTTTTATAATAAGTTGAGTGCCGACAGCGATCGGTTACTTGCCGGATACGAGGCCTTTGCCGATGAATTTTCGACAATTTTAAGCCGCCAGTTGGACAGTTGAGTGATGGCGGGTGGGGTTGTCAGGGCGCAAAAAAATGGCAGCCGCCGGCGGCGACATGGCCGGGCGCAACCGATGGCGGAAATAAATATCACACCATTTGTCGATGTTATGTTGGTTTTATTGATTATTTTTATGGTTGCAGCACCGCTGCTGACGGTTGGTGTGCCGGTCGAACTACCTAAAACGGCGGCCAACGCCTTGCCGTCGGAAAAACAAGAGCCGTTGACGGTGACGATTACGGCACAGGGTGCGGTGATGATCCAGAAAACCGAAATTGCGATCAAAGACTTGGTGCCAAAGCTTAAGTCTGTCGCCACTGAACGCGACAATGATCGTATTTTTCTGCGGGCGGATGGTGCCATACCATATGCAACGGTGGTGCAGGTGATGGGTGCGATGAATGCTGGCGGTTTCTCGAACATAGGGCTGGTCACCGATATCGGCGGCCCGACATTTAATGGGACAAACTCTGCAGGTTCAAACACTCTGGGGCAGGCCACTAACGGGCAGGGTGGCTAGGCAGCAACGGTGGATATTGGGCATTATATCTCTGGTTTGGGTCATGCAGGACTGCTGGGGTGGATGGCTTTCGGTGGTTTTTTCGAGCCCCAGAATGAGCCGCTTGAGATTCGCGAAGTCGCGATCGTTTCAGCGCAGGAGTTCGACGCTTTATTTGCGCCTGAGATTGCGCCAGAGCGGGCTGAGGACATTGTCGAGTTACCGTCAATCGAACCCGAAGAGCAAGCGCCCGCATTTCCAAGTGTGGCGGAGGCGTCGGCGCCGACCCCCGAGGTGCCGGCAGTCGTGCAATCTGCAGCTCCGGATTCTGTCCCCGATAATGATAACCTATATGTTGCGCCTGAACCTAAGCCGCTGGACATGCCACCAGAGATCCAGCCGGAAATCCAGCCGCCAATGGAGCAAGTGGCTATTTTAGTGCCGCAAACTCAGCAACCACCGCAGCCCAACTCGGTGGCGAAAATTGCTCCTGAACCGGTGCAGGCGCCTGAACCTGAGATTCCTATTGCCGAAGAGACGCCACCGGTTGCTCAGGTTGAGCCCGCGCCTGAGGTGCCCGAGACACCCGATAAGCCGCGGGAAGAAAAGGTCGAGGAAGAGGCCGTTGCAGAAATTACGCCTGAAACCATGGAGCCGCCGTCGGGGGCCCCCGAACGGTCGTTGCGGCCCATGTTGCGTCCGACGAAAAACACGGCGCTGACACAGTCTGATTCGGTTGTCTTAGCGCTGCAAGAAGCCCTCAGCGCGCCGGGGCCTGAAACGGCGACACCCAGCAGCCCATCCGGGTTTCAGATGACTTCTGGCGAGAAAAACGCAATAAAGCGGCATCTAAAACCGTGTTGGACAGTCGACGTAGGCAGTCTGTCTGCAGATATTGTGGTGACTTTACGCTGGAAAATGTCACCGGATGGCAAACTTGTTGCGGGCAGTCTTCGGATGATTGATAGTGAAGGCGGTGACGGTAGCGCCCTGAGAAGCGCGGTTCAAATTGCAAAGAGCACCGTATTTAGGTGCGGCAACAAGATGGGGGCGAATTTACCGCCTGAAAAATATGATGAATGGCAAGAGATCGAAGTTCGTTTCGATCCGTCAGAAATGAGGACACAGTAATGCAAAAATGGATGGTTTTGATCCTGGTTGTTTTGGGTTTGGTGTCGCCGCTTAAGGCCTATGCCGCCCCTTTGAAGCTCACGCTGACAGAGGGCGTGATCCAGCCCATCCCCTATGCTGCACCGGTCTTTGTTGCAGAAAACCGCGCCGCGGAGGATTGGAGTAAAAAAATCACCGCTTTGGTGGTTCAGGATTTGAACAGCTCGGGTTTGTTTCGAGAGGTTTCAAAAGCAAAATACATCAGCCAGATCACCAGTTTTGCATCCCCGGTGCAATATTCAGACTGGAAGGCGATTAATGTTCAGGCGCTCGTCACCGGGGCGGTAAAGATAAGTTCAAAAGATCAGCTCGTGGTGAAATTCAGAAGCTATGATGTATTTGCAGGCCAAGAGCTGGGCGATGGTTTGCAATTCGTCGGAACTAAAGACAGATGGCGCCGTATCGCCCATAAAGTCGCAGACTCGCTTTATTCCCGTATTACTGGTGAAAGCGGTTATTTTGACAGCCAGATCGTATATGTCGCAGAAAAAGGACCAAAAAATGCGCGTCAGAAAGCTTTGTCAATCATGGATGCAGATGGCGAAAACTCTCGGCCGCTGACGGATGGAAAATCATTGGTTTTGGCACCGCGGTTCTCTCCTAATGGCAAGCAAATTCTATATACCAGTTACGAGACGGGTTTCCCGCGTATTTATCTGCTGAATCTTGCCAACAACCGGCGTCGGGTATTGGAAAACCAACGCGGTACGATGAGTTTTGCGCCGCGCTTTTCCCCCGATGGCGGCGCAGTGGTGTATTCTGTTACCAAGGCCGGCAACACGGACATTTACCGCTTGGTTCTGGGCAGTGGGCAAAGTCAACGTTTGACGACGGCGCCTTCGATCGAAACTGCGCCCAGCTTTTCGCCTGACGGTCGCCAGATCGTTTTTGAAAGCGACCGCTCTGGGACGCAGCAGCTTTATATCATGCCGGTGGCCGGAGGAGACCCAAGGCGTATTAGCTTTGGTAAGGGGCGCTATGGCACTCCAGTTTGGTCGCCGAGGGGTGATATGATTGCGTTTACCAAGCAGAGTAAGGGACGATTTCATATTGGTGTGATGCGGTTTGATGGCAGCGAAGAGCGGCTTTTGACAGCTTCGTTCTTGGATGAGGGGCCGACTTGGGCACCAAATGGGCGGGTGATTATGTTTACGCGGGAAACCCGTGGTGCGAAGGGGGCGTCTGGGCTTTATTCGATCGATGTTTCGGGACGGAACCTAAAACCTTTACGCACACCGCACGGTGCATCCGATCCGTCTTGGTCACCTCTAGGTAATTAGGTAGGGCGATAGGATTACTTTCATGTCCTTCGTATTTTATGCTATAGATTTTAGATGATGGTAGAATGATTAAGCGGGGCAGCGGGATGAAAATAAAAATAATTGTGGGTGCTTTGATCGTTGGGTTCGTGCTGTCTGGGTGTACAGGCGGCGGCGGTTTGCTTGATAACGATGATCGCGCCGGCTTGTCCGGGGACGGCAGTTTTGGTCAAAACGGAAACTTTGAGCCGGATTCTATTGAGTATTTTCGGACCAGTATTGGAGACAGCGTATTTTTTCCTGTGGATCAATCAAGCCTGACCCAACAGGCTCAGGGCATTTTGGATGCCCAAGCCACGTGGCTGATAGATAATGCGCGTTCGGAAATCTTAATAGAGGGTCATGCAGACGAACAGGGGACGCGGGCGTACAATCTTGCACTTGGCGCGCGTCGGGCAAGTGCGGTGCGCAATTATCTGGTGTCACGGGGTGTGCCAACAGACCAGTTGCAAATCGTGAGTTTCGGCAAGGAACGCCCCTTGGAAGTGTGCAGTCAGGAAAGCTGTTATTCCCAGAACCGACGCGCAGTCACGCGGGTCTCGGGAGATTTGGCAGGGTAGCAGAAGGACGATAACATGCGTTGGGCAAGGATTTTTTTGGTGGTTTGGTCTTTTTCTGCCATGAGTACGGCGAGTGCGACGTCCGACGAGCGAACCGAGACTTTGGCAGATATCAGGCAGAGCCTGACGGCTGTGCATGGCGAGATTAATAAACTCAGGCGCGAATTGATCCCAACGGGTAAGTCTGATGGCTTGGTTGCGGCGGATACCATGCTTGGGCGTGTCGACTCGGTCGAACAGGTGTTGAGATATCTGACCTCGAAAACCGAAGAGCTTGAGCACCGGATCAACAAGATTGTTGTCGATGGCACAAACCGCATTGGTGATTTGGAATTCAGACTTGTTGATCTTGAAGGTGGAGATGTCTCTCAGTTGGGCGAAATTTCGACTTTGGGCGGGGACACCGCCAGCCAAGTGGTCGGGAGCGCGGTAAAGCCACAGACCGCTGGCCTGCAGATGGCGGTTGGTGAGCAGGCTGATTTCAGCCGGGCGTCCCAAGCTCTAGAACAAAAAGATTATGCGCAGGCCTCTGCTCTGTTCGCAAAATTTGTTGCGAGCTATCCCGGTGGACCGCTGAATCCGCAGGCTTTTGTTCTGCGTGGAAAGGCGCTTGAGGCTCTTGGAGATGTGAAGGCTGCGGCGCGCTCTTATCTGGACAGCTACAGTCGGCACCCCCATGCCTCTGTCGCCCCCGAGGCGCTTTTGCGTCTGGGATTGGCGCTTGACGGTTTGAAACAGTCCAAAGCAGCCTGCAAAACGCTCGGGGAGGTCTCTTTGAAATTTCCGCAGTCCGAGCAGGTCGCGCAGGCGCAATCGATGATGCAAAGCCTGAACTGTTCGTGACGGACCCTCTTTGTCTCAAGACCGGTTTTGCCGCTGCGATGACGTCTATGTTGGGCACAGATCTGCCCCAAAAAATGGCGGTTGCGGTCTCTGGTGGCGGAGACAGCATGGCTTTGCTTTATTTGGCTGCGGATTGGGCGCGCTTGAGGGCGATCGAGATGGCCGTTGTCACCGTCGATCATCAATTGCGACGAGAAAGCGGCGAAGAGGCCGCGTTGGTCAAGCAGGTTTCGCAGGATCTGGGCTTGCCTCATACAACTTTGGCTTGGCGGGATTGGAACGGTCAGGGCAATTTGCCGGATGCGGCACGAAGGGCGCGGTTGGATTTGATCAACGGCTGGCGCGGGCCGGTGCAATACGTATTAATGGGCCATACGCAGGACGATCAGGCCGAGACGTTCTTAATGCGGTTGCGTCGGGGATCGGGTGTGGATGGCCTGTCGGGGATTGCGCCAGTCCGTGATGTTATGGCGTCCAAAATCGATGATCCGTCAGGACCGCTGTTTGCACAAGAACCCGGGCATGGCCCGACAGGAACCTTACAGGTTTTGCGCCCTTTGCTAGCGGTATCCCGAGCCAGCTTGAGGGCATATTTGACCGAAATAGGTGCACGGTGGGTGGAGGATCCTTCCAATCAAGACGATCGCTATGAGCGCGTGCGCATGCGTGAGTTCATGCCCGACCTGAAAGCTGTCGGCCTGTCTCAAAAACGGTTGGCAGAAACTGCAAATCACCTGAGGCGCGCCCGCATCGCCCTGAATCGGCGTGCTATGGCTGTGGCTGCGCAGATTGCGCATCAAGACGACGGAGATGTTGTCTTTGATCTCGATGCTCTGGGTAAAATTGAGGAGGAGACCCAATTGCGCTTGCTGGCTGCGGCATTGTGTTGGGTGTCTTCGAACGCGTACCGTCCGCGCCTCAGCGTGCTAGAAAAGGCTTTGCAAGCGGCGCTGGCGGGTGGCAACGACGCTTTACATGGTGGATTGATTCGCGTGAATGGCACGCAGCTTAGGATTACCCGCGAATATCAAGCGGTGCGTGATGTGCGACATATGGTCGGCGATCGTGGGGTTTGGGATGGGCGCTGGCAGATCTATGGTTCGAAAATCGTTGGCACAGAAATTCGGGCTTTAGGTCCGGAAGGGGTGCAACAAATTGGCACAGCGTGGCGAAACCGGCCAAATTATGCTATTATCTTATCAAAACCGGGCATTTTCAGAGGTAATCAGCTGATTGCGTGTCAATCTGCCGGTTTTGGCCCAGCCTATGAACAGCAAATTCAGCCGTCAAGCTTCACATCGTTGTTGATTGAGCATTGAACATGGCAAATTCGTCTCTATTTAACTATCTAGGCGTACGTGATATTCACGCGTCTGAAAGATAATCGGGGGACTTTCCTTGGGGAATGCACGCAATATAGCTTTTTGGGTCGTACTGTTTTTACTGGTTCTGGCCTTGTTCAATATGTTTACCGGCGGATCCTCAACCGTGACGCAAAGTAACGAGGTCAGTTACTCTGATTTTGTGCGCTCCGTTGAGAGTGATGAGGTGAACGCTGTAACCCTCGATGGTGAACAGATAAGGTTTGTTGGCAATGATGGCCAAACCTATTCGGTGATCAAACCCGCGGATGCGCAGATTACCCAACTCTTGATCGACAACAACGTGACGGTGCGCGCAGAACAGCAGCAGCAATCTGGATTTCAGACATTTATTCTGTCTCTGTTACCATTTTTATTGCTGATCGGCGTTTGGGTTTACTTCATGAACCGGATGCAGGGCGGTGGCCGCGGCGGGGCTATGGGATTTGGAAAATCAAAAGCAAAAATGCTCACGGAAAAACAGGGGCGGGTGACGTTTGATGATGTTGCGGGTATCGATGAAGCGAAAGAGGAACTTGAAGAGATCGTCGAGTTCTTGCGCAACCCGCAAAAATTCAGCCGCTTAGGTGGTAAGATACCCAAAGGTGCCCTGCTAGTCGGCCCTCCGGGTACTGGTAAAACGCTGTTGGCGCGGGCGATTGCCGGCGAGGCCGGAGTGCCGTTTTTCACCATATCCGGATCGGATTTTGTCGAGATGTTTGTCGGCGTTGGCGCAAGCCGCGTACGGGATATGTTTGAACAGGCCAAAAAGAACGCCCCCTGTATCGTCTTTATCGATGAGATTGATGCTGTTGGCCGCAATCGCGGCGCCGGATACGGTGGTGGCAACGATGAGCGGGAGCAGACATTGAACCAACTTTTGGTTGAGATGGATGGTTTCGAGGCCAATGAGGGCGTGATCATTTTGGCGGCCACAAACCGTCGTGACGTGTTGGATCCGGCCTTGTTGCGGCCGGGCCGTTTTGACCGTCAGGTTACGGTGCCAAACCCCGATATCAAAGGTCGCGAGAAAATTCTCAACGTTCATGCGCGCAAGACACCATTGGGGCCGGACGTTGATTTGCGCATTATCGCGCGCGGTACGCCGGGATTTTCGGGTGCGGATCTGGCAAACCTTGTCAACGAGGCGGCGCTGCATGCGGCCCGTGTTGGGCGTCGTTTTGTTACGATGGATGAATTCGAATACGCCAAAGACAAGGTTATGATGGGAGCCGAACGTCGCTCGATGGTGCTGACGGCTACGCAAAAGGAAAAAACCGCCTATCATGAAGCGGGGCACGCGATTGTTGGCATTGAACTGCCGCAATGTGATCCGGTCTATAAGGCGACAATCATTCCCCGCGGAGGTGCGCTGGGTATGGTCGTCTCACTGCCCGAGATTGACCGTTTGAATTGGCAAAAATCCGAATGCGAAGAGAAAATGGCTATGACCATGGCCGGTAAAGCCGCGGAAATCATCAAATATGGCCCTGAAAATGTCTCGAACGGCCCGGCGGGTGATATCCAGCAAGCCTCTGGTCTGGCGCGGGCGATGGTTTTGCGTTGGGGCATGTCGGATAAAGTTGGGAATATAGATTATTCAGAAGCGCATGATGGTTATTCTGGCAGCACAGCGGGTCTTTCTGTTTCTGCCAATACCAAAGAGCTGATTGAAGATGAAGTGAAACGCTTTATCGCTGAGGCTTATGATAGGGCGTTCGAAATTCTGACCGATAAAACAGAAGAATGGGAACGGCTGGCGCAGGGATTGCTGGAATATGAAACGCTCACGGGCGATGAGATTAAACGTGTTATGCAAGGAGATCCGCCGCAGGCAGGTTCCGATGACGACGGCTCAGACTCTTCTGGCGCCGGTGCAAGTATCACCGCCATCCCAAAAACCAAACCACGTATCAAGCCTGTGGATGACAACGGTCTTGAACCGGAGCCCACAACCTGAATAATCGCGTTATCTATCTTAATCAAAACCCCGGATCAGCGTCTGGGGTTTTGTTTTTGCACAGGGCATTGCGTTTGTGATCGGTTATAGTAGGTTTTGCCGATCATTGGACGGAGGGTTACAATGCCAGCGCTGATACCAACGAAATTCTCAGCCAAAGTAACTTGGCTGGGTTTGGTGCCGGATCGGCACTCTGACCTGTGTGCGGTGCCACAAACCGAGTTGATGATGCGGTTCTCTGGACCTGAAGGTGACAGTCATTCCGGTTTAACCCGCCCGTCTTGCTCTCGGGTGACGTCCCAGCACCCTCGCGGGACAGAGATTCGGAATGTGCGGCAGCTGTCAATTGTCTCGGCCGAAGATCTGCAGGAAATTGCCGCAGCAATCGGCCTTGAGGCGCTGGATCCTGCTTGGTTGGGGGCAACATTGGTCTTGTCTGGTATTGTTGATTTTTCCCATCTACCGCCCGGATCGCGCTTGCAGGCGACGAATGGAACGACCTTGGTGATTGATATGGAAAATCGCCCGTGCAACCTGCCGGCGCGGGTGATCGAAAAAGCAAAGCCCGGCCACGGTAAAGCCTTTATGAAATCTGCAACTGGCCGTCGCGGTGTAACGGCTTGGGTGGAGCGCGAAGGCGCGCTTGTCCTCGGGGATCACTTGCGCTTGCATATTCCCGATCAACCTGCCTGGATCGGTCTTGCTGCCGCGAAATCTTAGCAAGATAAGTTTCCGATCCGACACGGGGCATGCGATCTCGCCGCAACACGATGTACATATGTCGGAATTGCAAGTTTCAAACCCTCCAGGCAGGCGTATACCGCCTCATGGCAACAGTGTCGTTGAGTCTTTAGGACGAGGAAAGAAATAATGGGCTATAAGAGTGATATCGAGATTGCGCGCGAGGCCGTGAAACGGCCCATCCAAGAGATTGGCGCAAAGCTGGGCGTAAGCAGCGAGTTTCTTTTGCCCTATGGCCATGACAAGGCCAAAGTAAGCCAAGAATTCATCGACTCGGTGCATGGAAACGCGGATGGTAAACTGATTTTGGTAACCGCAATCAACCCGACCCCGGCGGGCGAAGGTAAGACAACCACTACGGTGGGATTGGGCGATGGTCTCAACCGTATCGGCAAAAAAACGGCTGTATGTATTCGCGAGGCGTCTTTGGGTCCCTGTTTTGGCATGAAGGGGGGCGCTGCGGGTGGCGGCTATGCGCAAGTGGTGCCAATGGAGGAAATGAACCTTCATTTCACCGGTGATTTTCACGCGATCACCTCGGCGCATAATCTGCTTTCGGCGATGATTGACAACCACATCTATTGGGGCAACTCTTTAGAAATTGACGAGCGTCGCGTTGTTTGGCGTCGGGTGATGGATATGAATGATCGCGCTCTGCGCGATACGGTGACCAGCCTTGGCGGGGTGGCCAACGGGTTTCCACGTCAGACCGGATTTGACATTACAGTGGCGTCCGAAGTTATGGCGATATTGTGCCTGTCTGTTAGTCTAAAAGATCTACAAAAACGTCTGGGTGATATTATTGTCGCCTATCGCCGTGATAAAACGCCAATCTATTGCCGTGATATCAAAGCAGATGGTGCAATGACGGTCCTGTTGAAAGACGCCATGCAACCAAATCTAGTGCAGACGCTTGAGAACAACCCTGCCTTCGTCCATGGGGGGCCGTTTGCCAACATCGCGCATGGGTGCAATTCGGTTATTGCGACGTCAACCGCTCTAAAAATATCGGACTACGTGGTTACTGAGGCCGGGTTTGGCGCTGATCTTGGCGCAGAAAAATTTATGAATATCAAATGCCGCAAAGCGGGATTGGCGCCGTCGGTTGTGGTGGTTGTCGCTACCGTACGGGCGATGAAAATGAACGGTGGCGTGGCAAAAGCGGATCTCGGGCCTGAAAATGTAGAGGCGGTTCAGGCGGGATGCCCAAATCTTGGGCGGCACATTGAGAATGTGAAATCCTTTGGCGTGCCAGTGGTTGTGGCGATCAATCATTTTGTCACCGACACCGACGCCGAGGTGCAAGCCGTCAAAGACTATGTGGCTGGGCAGGGGGCGGAAGCAATCTTGTGCCAACACTGGGAAAAGGGCTCGGAAGGTGCGATTGAATTGGCGACGCGGGTGGCGGAAATTGCCGATGCGGACATGGCCAATTTTGCACCACTATACGGAGATGAGCTGAGCCTGTTTGAAAAAATAGAAACGGTCGCTAAGCGCATTTATCGCGCTGACGAAGTACTGGCAGATGGCAAAATTCGCAATCAGCTCAAAGAATGGGAAGAGGCGGGCTATGGTCACTTGCCAGTCTGTATGGCTAAAACCCAATACAGTTTCACCACAGACCCCAATCGCCGTGGCGCGCCGACCGGACATTCTGTGCCGGTTCGGGAAGTGCGTCTGAGCGCAGGTGCAGGTTTTGTCGTGGTGATTTGCGGTGAAATCATGACCATGCCTGGGCTGCCGAGGGTGCCGGCCTCGGAACAGATTATGCTCAATGAAAGCGGTGACATCGAAGGCTTGTTCTAAGGCGCAATACGGCTAATTTTTCGGGTGCGTCCTGTGCTTAGGCGTATACCCGGTATTCTGAGGATGTTTTCTGCGCTGACATGGTTGAGAACGGCTGTCCATCACCTGTAGAGCGTGATAAAAACATGTAAGAAGGCTGCACCGTCATGGCGGTGTATTCACAAGGTTAGGAAGGGGTGGAAATATGACTGCACAGGTTATTGATGGCAAGGCTTTTGCTGCAACAGTGCGCGGTAAGGTGGCAACACAGGTCGCGGCTTTGACGACGGACCACGCGATTACTCCGGGCTTGGCGGTCGTCTTGGTTGGTGAAGATCCTGCCAGTCAGGTCTATGTGCGCTCGAAAGGCAAACAGACCGTCGAGGTGGGCATGAACTCGTTCGAGCACAAGCTTGAGATTGATACCTCTGAGGCCGTTCTGCTGGATTTGATTGCCACTCTTAACGCGGATCCTGCGGTACACGGTATTCTGGTGCAATTGCCTCTGCCCAAACATCTGGACGAAGATCTGGTGATCAATAGCATTGATCCCGCCAAGGATGTTGACGGGTTTCATATCTCAAATGTTGGGCTGTTGGGGACAGGGCAAAAATCTATGGTGCCCTGCACGCCGTTGGGCTGTCTGATGATGCTCAGAGAGCACCACGGATCACTATCGGGCATGGATGCGGTGGTGATTGGACGTTCAAATATTGTTGGCAAACCGATGGCGCAATTATTGCTGGGTGACAGTTGTTCGGTGACGATTGCCCATTCGCGAACCAAAAATCTGCCAGAGGTGGTTGGTCGCGCCGATATCGTAGTGGCTGCGGTTGGGCGGGCCGAGATGGTGCCGGGTGACTGGATCAAACCCGGCGCTACAGTGATTGATGTGGGGATCAACCGGATTGAAAAACCCGAGGGAGGCACCCGTCTTGTTGGGGATGTGGATTACGCCAGTGCGGCCGAAGTTGCAGGCGCGATCACTCCGGTTCCTGGTGGCGTTGGCCCGATGACGATAGCCTGCCTACTGGCCAACACCCTGACGGCCTGTCTGCGGGCAAATGGCCTGCCGGAACCCGACAGCCTAACCGCATAATTATCTGTCGCTGCTTGATCGGGGCATAGGAATGATCTGGGGATTTTTGCCGGTTAAAATGGCCATTGCCCCGGGGTTCATCAGCGCCTGTAAGAGGGCGTGGCCGGTGCTCAACCCGCCTGTATAGGCACCATAGGCCGGAAGAATCAGCCGCTTGTCGTCGAATAAGAAGCAGGCGCGTGACACACTGCGGGCAGCGGTTTTCAGCCGGGCTTTGGGGTGATAATGCCCGCTCACTTCCCCCCCCATGACGTCTGCGACGTGATCGGGCGCAGCGATATGTTGAAAAAACAACGGATGAACGCTTAGGACGGCGCGGTGGCTGCCACCTATTTCCAGCGGTCCGGGATCATGATTGCCCTCAATCCAAATCCAATCGCGTCCAGCCTGTAACCGATTGATCCATAAACGGTCATCTTCGGCCAATTCACCTGCTGCCTCTGGGTGGTCAAAACTATCGCCCAAGCAAATAACAGTGCTCGCGCGGCAGGCTTCGAGATCGGTCTCGAGTTTTAACAGCGTGTCCTGCGTTTGATAGGGCGGCAGGACGGCCCCGCCGGCGCGAGCATAGCGCTCGGATTTGCCAAGATGCAAATCCGAGACGCACAGCAGGCTTTGCTCTTGCCACCACAGCGCACCTGACCCCATAGCGATTAAATTTACCCCTGCCAGCGTAAATGCTACCCCATTCGTCTGGGACTTGTGCAGTGAGCCTTGCGTGTTTTGCCCCGTCATGGCGTCAGCCCCGCGGCGTCCATCAAGCGGGCGGCGGCTTCGGCCACAAGGTGTTCTTGTGCTGCGCCAGCAATGGGCACCCGACCGGCTTCAAGCAAAAGCGGTGCGGCCAGCGGGCTGATCCGCGGCAGGCGGATATGATCAATGTGGCCTTCAACGCGCTGGGTCATCTCGCGCAATCGCTCAAAGTCGATCAGACCGCGCATCGCCTCGGTGCGGGTGATGGCCAGTAACAGGTGCTCTGAATCGTATTTTACCAAAGTATCATACAAGATATCTGACGAAAAAGTTGCCTGACGTCCGGATTTGCGCTGTCCGGGCAGGTTGCGTTCAATCAGTCCCGCAATGGTGGCAGAGGCGCGAAAAGTCCGCTTCATCACGGCATTTCCAGACAGCCAATCTTCAAAACCATGTTCCAGCGCCTGCTTCTCAAAAAGCGCGGCAGGGTCTGTGACCGTGGTTAATCCCCAGACCAGCGTGGCATAATCGGTGGCGACAAACCCCAGTGGGTTCTGGCCCAGTTCTTCCATGCGTTTGGTCATTAGCAGGCCCAGTGTTTGCTGTGCGTTGCGCCCGGCAAACCCATAGGCGCACAGATACTCGCGTTCCTCATGGGCAAATGTTTCGATCAACAATTTGTCGGCTTGTGGCAGACGCGATACCTGTTGCTGCAGGGTCAACCATTCGGCGGTATGGCTGGGAAGGTCAGCCCAGTCATTGTGTTCGAAATAACGAAGTATGCCCGCGCTCAACTGGGTGGATGTGGCGAATTTCGTTCCCATGAAGGTGGCGATTTTCGGAGTTTTATTTGCCTGCCTTGAGACTTCGACCGTCATCTCGCGCAGACCTTCATAGCGTACCACTTGACCGCCGATCAAAAATGTATCGCCCTTGCTTAGGGTGGCGGCAAAACCCTCTTCGATCTCGCCCAGAGGCTTGCCACCCCGGTTGCGCTGCAGACGTACCTTCAAGGTGTCTGTATCTTGAATGGTACCGATATTCATCCGGATTCGGGCGGCACTGCGCGGATCGCGCAACCGGTAGCGTCCGTCGGCATCAGCCATAAGGCGTTGCCATCGATCATAGGCGCGCAAGGCATAGCCGCCAGTGGCGCAAAAATCGAGACAGGCGTCAAATTCATCGCGGGTCAGGTCGTGATAGGCACCGGTTTGGCGGGCTTGTTCAAACAAGGTATCGGGGTCAAACGGACCGGCACAGGCGATAATCAAAATGTGCTGGCACAAGACATCGAGCGGACCGCGGCCGCGTGCCTCGCCGTCGAGGCTGTGACTTTCCACTGCGCGCAGCGCAATCAGGCACTCAACCACTTCAAACCGGTTGGCCGGCACCAACAGCGCTTTAGACGGGGTATTATAGCTGTGATTGGCTCGCCCGATACGCTGGACCAGCCGTTTGACATTTTTTGGGGCCCCGATCTGGATTACTAGATCAACGTCGCCCCAATCGATTCCCAGATCAAGGCTTCCGGTGCAGACAATCGCCCGTAATTCGCCGCGCACCATTGCCGCCTCAACGCGGTCGCGTTGCACCCGGTCAAGACTGCCGTGGTGGATGCCGATGGGCAGGCTTTGCGCATTGGCCAGCCATAATTTGTGAAAAAAGATCTCGGCCTGTGCGCGGGTGTTGTGAAAAATTAGAGTGGTTTTATGCTGTGCAATCTGCTCAAGCACCGCAGGTATCGCATAGGCGGCCCCACCGCCAGCCCAAGGGGGAGGGGCGGCAATATCAAGCATGGCGATGTCGGGTTTTGGGCCGGGATCCGCGTTTAAAATGTGACAGCAATCACCGCTGCGGGTCAGAAACCGCGCAATCGCCTTGGGATCGTCGACTGTGGCCGACAGGCCGATGCGGCGCGCGGCGGGGCACAGCGCGTTCAGACGCGCCACGGCCAGCATTAACTGATCGCCACGCTTGCTATCGGCCAAAGCATGGATTTCGTCGATCACGATGCGTTGCAAACCGGCGAAAATACGTGGCGCGTCTTCATAGCTGATCAACAGGGCAAGGCTTTCGGGGGTGGTCAGCAGAATATGTGGCGGGTCGGCACGTTGGCGACGTTTGCGGCTAGACGGTGTATCACCGGTGCGGTCTTCGATCCGCACAGGCAGGTCCATCTCGGTCACCGGTGTACTGAGGTTGCGTTTGATGTCGGCGGCCAGCGCTTTGAGCGGAGAGATGTAGATCGTATGAAGGCCCTGCCGTGGACTTGCTGCCAGATCGATCAGGCTGGGTAAAAATCCTGCGAGTGTTTTGCCGCCACCCGTCGGAGCAATCAGCAGCAATGCGGTGGCGTCGGCTTTATCCAGCATCTGCTGTTGATGGTCATGGATCGACCAGCCGCGGGTGGCGAACCAGTCTGAAAACTGGGCAGGGAGTTTTTTCATACTCTTGTATCTAGGCCCAGGCAGCCAAAATTTCTAACAGAATTTTGTCCACACAGG